>OLPT01001716.1_pt1 | contig 12739 bp, 7 predicted proteins | sample 1673051 | NCBI WGS metagenome assembly OLPT01 (sample SAMEA3136750, study PRJEB25190) | human gut metagenome | biome: human gut; feature: human-associated habitat; material: faeces | place: Austria | collected 2013
ACCTGCAGCTGCTGGGCATCGGCCCCAATGGTCATATCGGCTTCAATGAGCCGGGCGAAGCCTTTGAGCTGGAGACCCACTGCATCGACCTTGCGCCCACTACCATCGAAGCCAACAAGCGCTTCTTTGACGGCAACGAGAACCTTGTCCCCAAACAGGCATACACCATGGGCATCAAGACCATCATGCAGGCACGCAAGGTGCTGGTGGTAGCCAACGGTAAAGCCAAGGCACAGGCCGTCAAGGACGCCGTGACCGGCCCTGTGACCCCTGCCTGCCCCGGCAGCATCCTGCAGCTGCATCCGGACTGCATCCTTGTGGCAGACGAGGAAGCACTGAGCCTGCTGTAAACTCCCAAAGCCAACTTCTTCATTTACCATAACTTTGCTTAAGATCCAACCAAAGCACAGAAAGAGCCGGACTCGTTGCACGGGTTCGGCTCTTTCTGTCAGAAATAAGATTTATCTTGCAATCTTACGCAAAGAGCAACTCCAAAAGAGCTGTCATGGAGATGGTGGGTACCGGAAGTACCGCAAGGCTCGCCCCACCCCCTACGGCAAGCTTACCGACCGCAGGCAGGGCTGCTGCGGGATTTACGCTGAAAATACGCTGAAAAGAGGTCGCCCCGATCGGTGGCCTCTTTTTTGCTGCCGCGAACTGTCTGGCTGCGGCAGCGGATAACAGCAAGGTCCATTGCGCTTTGTTTTGCCCGGATGCGCACCCGCAGAAAGCTCTCCCCCGTCAAACTGCCCAAAATACGCCCTTAAAAGTTTACTTGACGCAATTCTCAAATCAATATATAATTGGGTCAGAAACCAATCATAGAAAAGGATGATTTCCAATGGCGCGCAGATACGACAGCAAGGAAGCAAAACGGCGGATCCTGACCGCCTGTGTCCGGCTTTTTCTGGAAAAAGGCTACACGAACACCAAGGTTGCAGAAATTTTAAAGGAAGCAGATGTTTCTGCCGGGTCGTTCCAGAATATTTTCCGCACAAAGGACGGTGTGCTGACCGAGCTGATCGGCATGATGTTCAGCAGGCAGTTCGGCGCGGTAAGGCCGCTGGCGGCAAACGCCCCCTCGCCGGTGTACCTCTACGCGGTGGAAACGGCTTTGCAGCTGGCGATGACCGAGCTGAGCGAGAATCTGCGAGATATCTATGTGGAAGCGTACACCTTCCCCGCCACGGCGGAGATCATCCACCGCAGCACCACGGCCGAGCTGCAGGCGGCGTTCAGCGCGTATCTGCCCGGGTGCGCCGAGTGTGACTTCTACGAGATGGAGCTGGGCACGGCTGGCATGATGCGCGGCTACATGGCACGGCGGTGCGACCCCTACTTTACGCTGGAGCGCAAAATACGGCGCTATCTGAGCATGAGCCTGAGTGCGCTGCAGGTCCCCGCGCAGGAGCGCGAGCAGGTCATCGCTTTTGTGGCGGAGATCGATATGCTTGCCCAGGCGCGGAAGGTGGTAGATGCCGTGCTTGCATCGCTGTCCGTACAGTTTGATTTGAAAGGATAACAAGGTTTGATGACAAGGAGGGAGTAACATGAAAAAATGGCTGATCTGGTGTTTGACGGTGCTGGCAATGGTGTGCCTGATACCGGGGATCGTGTTAAAAGCGGCGGCAGAAACAGTCCCGGTGCACTGCTTACGCTGTGGGAGTAGGGAGACACGTGAGGTGCTCAGATACGAAAAATATGATTCGACCTATCATAGGGTTTATGTAACTGAATGCCAGAACTGCCACAACGATGGCAATGTTACGCTTTTACAGGTACATACCGGCGGTACCCAAGGTCCCACCTGCACCACAGGCAAAACCTGTGAAAAATGCGGCGCGGAATACGACATTCCCGGTCACGACTGGGGCGCGTGGACGCCTAACTACGCCAGCAACGGCACGCACACCCGCAGATGCAAGCGCTGCAACGCAGAAGAGACTGGAAGCTGCAGCGGCGGCTACGCGACCTGCGACACTCTGGGAATGTGCAATACTTGCGGAGGGAGTTACTACGGCGGTCACGCATGGGGCGAGTGGTCATCCGCCGGCAACGGCACGCACACCCGCAGCTGCACGAACTACTGCCGCGAAGTTGATACTGCAAAGTGTACCGGTGGCAAAGCAACCTGCACCACCAAAGCGGTCTGTGAGGTGTGTGATGCGGAATACGGCGAAAAAGACCCAAATAACCATGCTCTGGTGCATCCCCATGCAAAAGCCCCCACCTGTACGGAAATCGGCTGGGACGCTTACGACCTCTGCGTCCGCTGCGGCTATACCACCCGCAAAGAGCTGCCCGCACTGAACCATGATTTGGTGCGTCACGTAGCGCAAGCCCCCACCTGCACAGAAAAGGGCTGGGCTTACGATACCTGCTCCCGTTGTGACTATACCACCACCTATGTGGAGCTGCCCGCACTGAACCATGCTCTGGAGCAGCACGAAGCAAAAGCCCCCACCTGTACGGAAAAGGGCTGGGACGCCTACGAAACCTGCTCCCGTTGCGACTATACCACCCGCAAAGAGCTGCCCGCACTGAACCATGATTTGGTGCAGCATGACGCGCAAGCCCCCACCTGTACGGAAATCGGCTGGAACGCCTACGAAACCTGCTCCCGCTGCGACCATACCACCTATACAGAACTGCCCGCACTGAACCATGATTATCAGGCTGTTACCGTAGATCCCACCTGTGAAGCAGACGGCTATACCATCTTTACTTGCAGCCGCTGCAAAGACAGCTACACCGCAGACCCGACCGATCAGCTGGGACACCAGTTCGGTGCATGGTCCCCGAACGGAACCGGCTCTCAGAGCGCCGATTGTCTGCGGCAGGGCTGCGCGCACACTGGCAGCACTGATTGCCGGAAGTTTACTTTCCGCACTGCGGAAGGCGAAGCTCTGACCTTCTGCCCCGTGTGCGGGCAGGCAGAAAACGCCGCGCAGCTGGAAAAGATCGAAGCCGCAACGGCGTGGGCTAACAGCGGCAGCCTTTCTGCGGAGGATGTGACCGCACGGACGAATGGGGAATACCTGAGTGTGGCCTTTGAAACCGCAGGCAGCCTGACGCAGCCCACCGGTCGGGTAAGGCTCGCGCTGCCCGCCGGATTGCTGGAAGGCAAAACGCTTGTGCGCATTGCCCCAGACGGCACACAGACGGAGCTGCCGTTTGAAACAGAGCGCGGAAAGCTCATCCTTACGCTGGATTTTGCAAACAGCGAGCTGCCCGTAATGCTCTTCCGGCTGGTACCCCAGACCGCCGCCCTCTGAATGCTTTTACAGCGGCACGAACAATAAAACGCAAAATGCCCGCCCACCGTGGTTTTCCACAGGTGGGCGGGCATTCTTTTGTGCTTTTTGGGCATAAAAATACCCCCGGAGGATGCAGCGTTTTTTACGCTGTCTACTCTGGGGGCAGTAGATCAAGCACTGCGCGGCAGCTCCCGGAAGCGGAAACAAAGCACTTCCTAGCGCCGCTCCTCCGGCGGGCAGCAGCTCTCCTGGGGGATGAGCTTGTGCGGCACGATGATCTTTGTGGCCAGAAGGTTCGGGTTCTCGATGTGGTTGATGGTCTGGCTGGCAGCCTCCATGCCCAGCTGGTAGGGGTTGACGTCCACGGTGGTCAGCTGTGGGCTGCCCTGCCCTTTGTTGCGGAGTGCCCCTTGGCAAACCGGACGGGATTGCGCTATAATAGAGCCGTAACAGTTCCACAAAGGTGTGGTAAGGGAGGTGCGGTCATGATCCGGGTGGCGATCGTAGAGGACGACGCGGAGGTACAGGGGGTACTGCAGGAGTATGTCCGGCGGTATACCCGGCAGTACGGGACAGAGTTTGAAGTGACGGTCTTTGCGGACGGCGTGGATATTCTGGAGGATTACCGCGCGGTCTACGACATTATTTTTCTGGATGTGGAGATGAAGCATCTGGACGGCATGACCACGGCAGAGCGCATCCGGCAGATGGATGCAGACGTCATCCTGATCTTCATCACCAATATGGCGCAGTACGCCATCCGGGGCTACTCGGTGGGAGCGCTGGACTATGTGCTGAAGCCGGTGCCCTACTTTGCCTTTTCGCAGCAGCTGCTCAAGGCGGTTGCCCGGCTGGAAAAGCGGGCAAAGCGCTACCTGACCGTGCCGGTGGAGGGCGGGCTGCGGCGGCTGGACACCGCAAGCATCTATTACTTGGAAAGCGAGGGGCACCGGGTGCACTTTTACACCGACGAGGGCGATTTTTCCGCCCCCGGCGCCCTCAAGGCCTTTGAGGAAAAGCTGGCAGACTGCCCCTTTGCCCGGTGCAACAGCGGCTACCTTGTCAATCTGGCACAGGTGCGGGAGCTGCGGCAGAGCACCGTGCAGGTGGGCCCCTGCGAGCTGCAGGTCAGCCGCCCCAAGCGTAAGGCTTTTCTTGCCGCACTGACCGACTACATCGGAGGTGAAGGCTCATGACCGCGCTGCCGGATATCCCCCGGCTGTACACCGCCCTTGCCGAGTGTCTGGCAGTGCTGCTGGTCACACCGGCACTGATGCCCCGCTTTTCCAAGGCAGTTACCGTGGGTGTCACCCTGCTGTGGGCGGCGGGGCTGTCGGCCTTTCTGGGGCTGACGGGCGATGTGCCCGGCGGGCTCTGGATCCCCTGCATGGCAGCGGCCATCGGGCTTTCCTACTTATATTTATGGGGTGTGTGGAGCATCACTCTGCTGGAAGCCGGGTATCACTGCGCACGGGCGTTTATTCTGGCAGAGCTTGCCGCCAGCGTGGAGTGGCAGCTGCACTGCGCCCTCTGGCCCGCCCGCGGCCCATGGGAGCCCCTTTCTTTGCTGCTGCTGGCGCTGGTGTATGGGACGCTGTTCGGCATCATGTGCTATCTGCAGCACCGCCGTCCCCAGCCCGCCGGGCACTTACAGATCGGCAGCAGCGCCGCCCTGACGGCGGTCATGCTGGCGCTGACCGCCTTTGCGGTGAGCAATCTGGGCTTTCTGCCCGGCAGCGAGATCAACATGAGCATTTTTTCCATCCGCACACTGGTGGATTTTTCCGGCGTGCTGATCTTATCTGTGCAGCACGAGCAGCTGCAGGAGAACGCTTTGCACAGCGAGCTTGCCGCCATGGACGAGGTGCTGCACCGCCAGTACGAGCAGTACAAGCGCAGCAAGGAGGGCATCAACCTCATCAACCGGCGGTACCATGAGCTGAAAGTCCAGCTCGCCCGCATCCGGGAGGAGCAGGATCAGACCAAGCAGAACGCCGCCATTGCCGCCATGGAGCAGAACATCCGCCAGTACGAGGCCGAGAACAAGACCGGCAACCCGGTGCTGGATACCCTGCTCACCGCCAAGACCATGGAATGCCAGCAGGAGAACATTACCATCACCAGCGTAGCGGACGGCAGGATGCTGGGTTTTCTCACCATCCGGGAGCTGTGCACCATCGTGGGCGTGGCGCTGGACAACGCCATTGCCGCCGTGCGCGCCGAGCCGGACCCCGAAAAGCGGCTCATCAAGGTGGCGGTGTACAGTCAGGGCGGTTTTGCCATGCTGCGGTTCGAGCATTATACAGAAGCCGCCCCCGCACTGGATGCGGACGGTCTGCCGAAGCAGGGGTCGGACCTGAAAAGTGTCCGCACCACCGTCGGGCAGCACGGCGGCAGCATGACGCTGCACTGGGAAAACAACTGGTGCACCCTGCGGATCTTATTTCCGCTGTCCAAAGATAAATAAATATTTTACGGCAGGTGTCCCCTGCCGTTTTTTGCTGTCTGGCAGGGTGCACAAAGAAGCAGGGGCTTTGTTTGTGCACAAGCACAATAAAATTTGAAAACAAATTGTAATTTTTGCAGATTATGTTCTGGAAATGACAATTTACGCAGAAAATGACGCAGACGGATACTTCTATGATAAAATGAATGTATATAAAGACAGTATGCGCAAACTGTTCTAATACGAGAATATTAGAAGGAGATATCATGGTGCAAAAAAAATTAAAGATGAACAATCAAAAATTCTGTCGAATTTTATCGTTCGTCGTTGCACTTCTCATTATCATCAATGTCGCGCTGATGATTGCAAGCAACATGCTTGCTTCTACGCTTGACACCTACCTCGGAAAAGGTCATCTTGTAAAAGAATCTCCCAACGGTACAGAATCTTGGGATACATCCTATTACGACGTTAAATATCAAAATAACAAAGAATCCACCGAAGCCGCTTATGAAGTAGCCGCACAGGTCATGCAGGAAGGCACTGTCCTGCTGAAAAACAACGGCATTCTTCCGCTTGCTGATGGCAGTACGGTCACTCCGTTTGGCCGTGCTTATCTTGACCCAATTTATGGACAGCTCACCAGTGGCGGTTCTGCAAAGTGGGTCGTTGACCCCGTAAGTCCTGAGCAGGCTCTTTCTTCTGTCTACACCTTGAACAATGCCGCTGTGGATAAGATGAAGGCATCCCCCGATCCGAAAGCTTTGACCGAAGCCGAGGGCACTTTCTCCGCAGGCGAGTCCGGACTGCTGGGCGGCAACAGTTTTCTGTACGAGTACGCCCCCTCTATTTATGATGGGATGGATGATGTCTCCGGCACAACAGGCATCGTTTTTATCACTCGTGCAGGACAGGAAGGCAGCGACAAGAAATATGATGCTTACACCGACGGTACTCCGCATTATCTCGCTTTAAGTTCCAACGAAAAAGAAGCTATCAAAATCGCAAAAGAAAAATGTGGCAGTGTCATTGTTGTTCTGGTATCTTCCGCACCGATGGAACTGACTCCCATCCAGAGTGGTGAATATGAAGCCGATGCAATTCTGTGGGTCGGTCATCCCGGCGAACGCGGTTTCGCAGAGCTGGCTGGAATCATGGACGGCAGCACCGTCCCTTCTGGACGTACTGTCGACATTTACCCCAGTGATTTCACGAAAGACCCTTCCTATCAGAATATCGGTTCTTTTTCTTATGATAACGCTCCTGTCATGATTGAAGGGGTTTTTTCTTCCGGAAATGCACAGGAGAGTTCCCGCTATTTCACCGACTATCAGGAAGGCGTTTACGTTGGCTATCGCTACTATGAAACTGCTGATGTAATGGACGATGACTTTGTATATGGCGAGCTGGATGAAAACGGCGGTGTTGTGACTGCTGGTGCTGTCTGCTATCCCTTCGGATATGGCCTGAGCTATACCACTTTTGAACAGAGCATTACCGGCTATCATGACAGCGGCGACACCATTTCTGTTGATGTTACCGTGACGAACACCGGCTCTGTCTACTCTGGCAAAGATGTCGTTCAGCTTTATTACAACGCACCTTACACCGACCTTGACATTGAGAACAAGGTTGAAAAGCCCGTTGCAAACCTCATTGCATTTGATAAAACAAAAGAACTTGCACCCGGTGAATCCCAGACTCTCACTCTGAGCTTTGCCAAAGAAGACATGGCTTCTTACTGCTACACTCATGCAAATCCTGACGGAACGATTGGCTGCTATATGCTGGAAGCTGGCGATTACGAAATCACCCTGCGTAACAACAGCCATGACGTTTTGGATACCCGCATTACCACTTTGAACGATACCACTTGGTACGATGGTAGTGATGATGCTCACATTCGCAATCGTGATAAAGACGCACAGTCTACTCTCGATAACGACGGAAATCCGACTGGCGAAGCAATGGAAGGTGAATTCATCGCCGCAACGAACCAGTTCCAGACTTCCAGCGACTACATGAACAGCAACTCTATTATCCTTTCTCGTGCAGACTGGGCCGGCACGCAGCCGAAGATGGCAGAAGGCCGCACAAAGTCCCTGAATGCCGAATTCATTGATAAACTCGGCAAGGACACCACTTTTGAGGTTGAGACCGACCCCGTTTTCGGCAACGTCGAAGGCAGTCTGGTCTATCACGAAGATCAGCCTACTTCCAATCAGAAAAATGGTCTGACCCTTTCTTCGATGCGTGGCTTGGATTACAACGACCCCAAATGGGAGAGCTATCTTGACCAAATCGATTGGGAAGGCGACAAGGACAGCATCCTTCTTAATCACACTGGTGCCGCTTATACTCTGGGTGCAATTTCTTCCCTTGGCATTCCTTCCACCGTTCAGGAAGACGGTGCAAACGGTCTGAAAGTTCAGGGTTCTGACAACGGCTATGATATGTCGAAGTCTTCTTCCTTCCCCTTCGCACCTGTCATTGCCGCCACATGGAATGTCGACCTTCTGTATAATGTCGGCGCGGCATTCGGTCAGGAGTCCCTGCAAAACGGCGTGAACGGCTGGTACTGCCCTGCAATCAATCTGCATCGTTCTCCCTTCTCTGGCCGTGTGTTTGAGTATTACAGCGAAGACCCCATTCTTTCCGGCAAACTTGCCGCCGCCTGCATTTCCGGTGCTGGCGACCAAGGCATGGTCTGCTATCTGAAGCATTTTGCACTGAATGATACGGAAACGAATCGTAGTCAGCTTTGCACCACATGGGCTACCGAGCAGACCATGCGCGATATCTACATGAAAGCCTTTGAGATTGCCGTTGAAGAAGCTCGTATGACGGTCAAATACACTGCCGATGAAAACGGTACTACCGCTACCCGTGTCATGCGTGCAACCACTGGCATTATGCCCGCACAGAACAGTGTTGGTGATTGCCTCGGTACTTGCAACTACAACTTGTTGAACAACGTCCTGCGCAAAGAGTGGGGCTTCCGTGGCATGGTTATCACCGATTACTGGATCTGGGGCGACAACAATCTCCGCGACCTCTGCATCCGTACTGGTTCTGATGCGTATCTCTGCATGTCCATGCCAGCAATGTGGAATCTGAATGATTACGACAGCGCAACCGCTCGTTGGGCAATGCGCAATGCTATCCACAACATTTCCTACGCTCTCGCAAACTCTAACGCCACGCAGGATTCTGCTCCGGGAACGACTTTCCGGATGTCCACTTCTCCGTGGAAAATCGCCGCTAATGCTGCAATCGTTGTGATTTGGGTTCTGGTCGTTGCTCTCATCGTCTTGATGGTTCGCCGCACCAAAGATGCAAAGCTTCATCCCGAAAACTACAAACCCCGCAAGCAGAAAAAAGTAAAAGCATAAACCCATAGGGGCGGCGGGCATACGCCCGCCCCCTTTTTTGATTGTCAGGAGAGACCCATGAAACACACAGATATCATCAACAGCCTGAGCCTGGAACAAAAATGTGCCCTGCTGAGCGGCGGCACGGTGTTCACCACCCGGGCGCTGCCGGGCAAGGGCATCCCGGCCATTACCCTGTCGGACGGCCCCAACGGCGTGCGCAAGCAGGCGGGCGCTGCCGACCATCTGGGCCTGAACCCCAGTGTGCCCGCCACCTGCTTCCCCACCTCGGCCACCGTGGCCAACAGCTGGGACCCGGAGCTTGGCGAGGCTGTGGGCGCAGCCATGGGCGAAGAAGCAGCGGCACAGGGCGTGTCGGTGCTGCTGGGCCCCGGCCTGAACATCAAGCGCAGCCCCCTGTGCGGCCGCAACTTCGAGTATTTCTCGGAGGACCCCTACCTTGCCGGTAAGATGGCGGCGGCCTACGTCCGCGGCATCCAGAAAAACGGCATTGCCGCCTGCCCCAAGCACTTTGCCGTGAACAGTCAGGAGCTGCGCCGCATGGCCTCGGATTCCATCGTGGACGAGCGCACCCTGCGGGAGATCTACCTGACCGGCTTCGAGATGGTGGTCAAAGAGGCGCAGCCCAAGACCATCATGTCCGCCTATAACCTTGTCAACGGCACCTACGCCAACGAGAACGCCCACCTGCTCATGGATATCCTGCGCAGGGACTGGGGCTTTGACGGCGCAGTGGTCACCGACTGGGGCGGCAGCAACGACCACGCCCTCGGCGTAAAGAACGGCTCTACGCTGGAAATGCCCGCCCCCGGCGGGGACGCCATCCGGGAGCTGATGAAGGCGGTGCAGACCGGCAAGATCACCGAAGCAGACGTGGACGCCCGGCTGGAGGAGCTGCTGGAACTGGTGTTCACCACCAAAGCAGCGGTGGACGCCGCACCCGGCAAGTTCGATGCCGACGCCCACCACGCGCTGGCACGCCGGGCTGCTGCCCAGAGCATCGTGCTGCTGAAGAACGAAAACAGCCTGCTGCCCCTTGCAAAGGGGGAAAAGGTGGCGGTCATCGGCGACTTTGCCCAGACGCCCCGCTATCAGGGTGCGGGCTCCAGCGCCGTCAACTCCATCAAGGTGGATTCCTTTCTGGACTGCCTTGCCGAAAGCGGCCTGAACAGCGTCGGCTACGCCAAGGGCTTTGACCGGCAGGGCAAGCCCGATGAGGCACTGAAAGCCGAGGCGGTGCTGCTGGCAAAGAACGCCGATGTGGTGCTGCTGTGCATGGGTCTGGACGAGATCAAGGAGAGCGAGGGCATCGACCGCGCCGACATGAAGCTGGCAGAGAACCAGCTGGAACTGCTGGCGGCTGTGGCGGCGGCAAACCCCAACGTGGTGGTGCTGCTGAGCGCAGGCTCCTCGCTGGAAAGCGATTGGGTCAAGGACTGCAAGGCGCTGGTCTACGGCTGTCTGGGCGGTCAGGCCGGTGCGGGCGCACTGGTCGAGGTGCTCACCGGCGCGCAGAACCCCTGCGGTAAGCTGGCTGAGACTTGGGCGCGCAGCTACGCCGACACCCCCGCAAAAGCGCATTTCGGCGGCGACGGCCCCACTGTGGAGTACCGCGAAGGTCTGTATGTGGGCTACCGCTACTACGACACCGCCGGTGTGCCCACCGCCTTCCCCTTCGGCTACGGCCTGAGCTATACCAGCTTTGCGTACAGTGACCTGAAAGCAGACGAAAAGGGCGTGACCCTGACCGTCACCAACACCGGCAGCTGTGCAGGTGCCGAGGTGGTGCAGCTGTATGTGGCAAAGCCGGATGCAAAAGTTTTCCGCCCCGTCAAGGAGCTGAAGGGCTTTGCCAAGGTGCAGCTGGAAGCCGGAGAGAGCAAGACCGTCACCATCCCGCTGGACGACAAGGCGTTCCGCTACTGGAACGTCAAGACCGACCGCTGGGAGGTGGAGGGCGGCAGCTATCAGCTGCTGGTGGGCGCTTCCAGCGCCGATATCCGTCTGACTGCTGCCGTTACGGTGGCGGGCACCGGCGCACCCGACCCCTACGCGGGCAAAAATCTGGAGCATTACCGCACCGCACAGGTGCAGAAGGTGCCGGACGCGGAGTTTGAGGCGCTGCTGGGCCGTCCCATCCCGGAGAACAAGGTGCACATCGACCGCAACATGACGCTGGGCGAGATGGGACACGGACGCAGCCCCATCGGCTGGCTGGCGGCTGCCGTGCTGGGCACCCTGCTGCGCCGCAGCATCAAAAAGGGCAAGCCCGACCTGAACATCCTGTTCCAGTACAATATGCCTTTGCGTGCGCTGGCCAAAATGACCAACGGCGCTATCAGCATGGGCATGGTGGACGGCATCGTGATGGAGCTGCAGGGCTTCTGGATCATCGGTCTTGTGCGGGTGATTTTTGAGGCCGTGAAGAACCTCGTGCTGAACAGCCGCATGGAAGAGCGCTTGAAAAACAGCTGAAAGGAAGCAGGCTATGAATTTCTGGAATAACTTTGCGGCAAAGCACCCCGCCGCTGCCAAGTGGGTGCGCGAGGGCGGCCTGTTCGTCATCGTGTCCAACCTCATCACGGTGTTCAAGTACCTGCTGCTGCAATTTCTGCCCAAGGCCTTTGCAAGCCTGCCGGTAGTGGATTTCGGCTGGCCGGGCATCGACATCACCCTGTTCGGCGAGACCTTCAAGTGGAACATCCTTGGCTACGATGCCGCCCACGGCGGTCTGCCCTACTTCTGCGCTTACATGATCGCCATGGTCATCGGCGAGTGCATCAACTTCCCCATCCAGCGCAATTTTGTGTTCCGCAGCAAGGGCAATCTGGCAAAACAGATCGGCTGGTATGTGCTGGCCTTCTGCGTCATCACCTGCATCGTCAACTCCATTAACTGCATCTGGGTGGCGGTGGCAGGCCTACTGGTACCGGACTTCATTTACAACATCGGCACCACCGTGCTCAACGGCGGCATCTCCATGGTCATCTTCTTCTTTGTGAATAAGATCATCTTCCCGGAGGGCGAAAAAGCCGCCAAATAATAAGCTATTCTCCTTCATTTTCTTCTCTTCATCATAAACCAGAAGGGCTGCTCCGTTCTCCGGGGCAGCCCTTTTGGTTTGGGGAGAGAACCTCCGCAGCCATCTTATTTTTGTTTTTCTGCACAAAATGTTCTGCGGGCAGGGTTTTCCTCTTGACAAGCGGGCAAATGTTTCGTACTATATTTAGTAGTATGGAATCAAAGACGCTGTACGCAGGTTTCAGTGTGACCCTGTACCCGTTTCAGGCAAAGCGTGCCTGTTTGATATAAAATGGAACCGTAAAGAGAAAAGCCGTATGCTTTTGCCCGTGCCGCCGGTTTTGGGCGGTGCGTATGGTTTTGGTGTCACTTTTTGCATTGAAAGCTCTTTCTATATCATTGCCCGTGTCCTGCTGCGCAGCGTCTCCTGCTTTTAATTTTGCATTGAATTGAAACAAAGGAGAGTGAACGCAATGACCGCGATCGGAGTGATCGTGGCCTTGATCGTTGCTGTTGTCGGCGTGGCTGCGGGTTATTTTATTGGTTACAACAACCGTAAAAAGACTGCCGAAGCCCAGATCGGCAGCGCCGAGGCCGAGGCTACCCGGCTGGTGAACGAGGCG
>OLPT01001722.1_pt1 | contig 12692 bp, 9 predicted proteins | sample 1673051 | NCBI WGS metagenome assembly OLPT01 (sample SAMEA3136750, study PRJEB25190) | human gut metagenome | biome: human gut; feature: human-associated habitat; material: faeces | place: Austria | collected 2013
ATAGACGGACTAATATAGCTGGAAGATGAATTTACACACAAATTTGGACTTGACTGGCTTATGGACTGGTTTTGGGAGCTGTTTTGGGGATTTTTGCGGTTTCAGCTACTTTTTCACGCGATTTTTTCCGGCTTATGGGCTGAGTTTGAGAGCTGTTTTGGAGATTTTTGCGGTTTCAGCTACTTTTCTCGTATTTTTTCCGGCTTATGGGCTGAATTTTGGGAGCTGTTTTAAAAGTTTTATGGATTATAGCTCCTCAAGACCTGCCCACTATGCTATCAACCTATGGCTATTGTACATTATGCTATGCAAATAGAGCAATTATCAGATATAAAGGCATTGGTTATGCGTCTCAAATCTGACCCGGTTACCGGTTCTAAGACGCAGTCTTGGTTACGATTATGTCGAAAAATCAAAGATAATTCAAGGTTTATTACAGCACCATTCAGAGAAACAAAAGCATTTGAAAAACTATATAATCAACGAACCAGCGTAGAGCGTACGTTCGGGGATTTAAAAGATAATTACAACCTTGATAACATCCGGGTTGCAAAAATGGCAAGGGCAAAAGTCTTTATGGATTTATCTTGTATTGCCCTTATTGCATCAAGACTACCAGATGCAGCCAGCAAGGAAAAAACCACAAAAATAGTACAAATTTATCATTACAAAAATTCTGATATAAAAAGAGCAATATTAAACAAAAACCAACTGAATTAAACCCAAACCCATGTCATATTTTGTCGAAAACTGCTAATCACCTATCAATATTAAATCTTCTAATAGAAATCTTCAAAATACAAGCGCGTAACGCGCCTAGAATATTGATATATTATATGGAAAAATGAATCCACCAACAAAGAGTGAAATTTCGCAAAAGCGACAAAATTTCAAAAGAAAGACAAAAAAGAAGTTCTACGAAAAAATAATCGATGGAGGGATGAAATATTTGGGAAGAATTTATTATGAACAGAAAGGACTTATTAACCTCGATGATATTGTAGATATATTTATTGAGGTGGGAAATATACACAATTACCTGGAAAATGCAGCCTTGCGGATTTTGCTTTTTGGCAATCCTGAGCTGAATTTTTATCAGTGCCGATTATTAGTATTGAAGTACGGAGAATCACTTTCACAGGATGATTTGCACGGGCGGATGGTATTTATGAGAATGATACAGCTGCTGGAAGCCAACACAGTTTAAAATAAAATGAGAATTTCTTTTTTGACCGGGCAACCGGTCTTTCTTTTTTGCACAAATGGTGTTATAATTTTGAAGAAATTATGTTGATTACTCATAGCTTTAAAAAAGAAGCATTGCATTGTGTTTAATTAAACCAAAGCATGATAATTCAATCAAAGAAAAGAGGACAAAAATGAACATCGTAGTACTTGCCGGAGGGCTCAGCACAGAGAGAGATGTTTCCTTCAAGACAGGAAGCATGGTAGCTAAGGCGCTCAAAGAGAACGGCCACAAAGTTATATTATTGGATGTATTTATGGGATATAGTGACAGGGAGGAGGACCTGACAGGTATATTTGACCGCGCGGACGAGATAAGCGTGCAGGTCAGTGATATTCCGACAGAGGCACCTGACCTCGCAAAGGTAAAGGCTTCCAGAAAGGACCAGTCACCTTGCTTCTTCGGACCAAATGTCATCAAAATGTGTCAGATGGCGGACATTGTTTTCATGGCACTCCACGGAGAAAACGGAGAGAACGGAAAGATACAGGCAGCATTTGATCTTTTCGGTGTCAAATATACAGGCAGCGATTATTTAAGCTCAGCCATCGCCATGAACAAGGAGACATCAAAGCAGTTCTTCCTTGCAAACGGTATCCCTACTCCAAAGGGTATTTCCATGACAAGAGCGACCAGACAGGACGATATCACAAAGCTTGACCTGACACTTCCATGCGTGGTAAAGCCATGCTGCGGCGGTTCAAGCATCGGTGTCACCATCGTTAGGGATGCGGCAGAGTTCAAGGCGGCACTTGACGATGCCTTCAAGTGGGAAAATGAGCTGGTTATCGAGGAATTTGTACAGGGCAGGGAGTTCTCTGTCGGCGTTATCGAGGGCAAGGCTCTTCCTATTATAGAGATTGCACCGAAGGAGGGCTTCTACGATTATAAGAATAAATACAAGGCGGGCAGTACAGTAGAAACATGTCCGGCCGAGCTTCCTGAGCAGGTGACAAAGGATATGCAGCACTATGCAGAGGAGGTTGCGCGTGTTATCGGGCTTGACACATATTCACGCTCAGACTTTTTGCTCAATGACAAAAATGAGATGTTCTGCCTCGAGGCAAACACACTGCCGGGTATGACTCCGACCAGTCTTCTGCCACAGGAGGCAGCGGTTATCGGTATGAGCTTTAATCAGCTCTGTGAGCATCTGATTGACATATCTTTGAAAAAATATGAGGTGTAGCATGTCGGATAAGTACATGAAGAATCTTACATTTGCAAATATCGCAAAGGCCTGCGATGGCACATACATAGGCGATGAGACACTGCTTGATACGACAATCACCGGCGCCGTCATAGACAGCAGACAGGTGAAGGAAGGCTATCTTTTTATCCCGATAAAGGGAGAAAGGGTGGACGGACACAAATTCATTCCGACTGTGTTTGAGCAGGGGGCGGCAATTGTGCTCTCTGAGCATGAGCTGACGGATCCGGCAGGCCCATATGTGCTTGTTGAATCAACCACCGATGCCATGAAAAAGCTCGCGGCATTTTACAGAAAAAGCCTTGATATCAAGGTGGTGGGTATCACCGGAAGTGTCGGCAAGACCAGCACCAAGGAGATGATATCATCAGTCCTTGAGCAGAAATACAGCGTCCACAAGACCGCAGGCAATTTCAACAACGAGATAGGCCTGCCACTCACCATTTTCGGAATCAGGGAAAGCCATCAGGTAGCGGTTCTTGAGATGGGCATATCTGATTTTGGCGAGATGCACAGACTTTCTACTATGTCTTGCCCGGATGTCATGGTCATCACCAATATCGGCTACTGCCATCTGGAGTTTTTGGGCGACAGGGATGGTGTGCTTAAAGCCAAGACAGAGTGCTTTGAGCATATGATGCCGGATGCGGTCGCCGTGTTGAATGCAGATGACGACAAGCTGGCCACAGTGCAGACTGTAAATGGAAAGCCTGCCATATACTATGGCAAGGAATCGGCTTCAGGCGTTCATAAATCAGTATATACCACAAATATTGAAAACCTGGGCTTTGACGGCATGAAGGCTCATTTTGTCACTCCGGAGGGTGAGTTTGATGCACAAATCCACATCCCGGGTGAGCACAATGTATACAATGCCATGGCGGCAGCGGCTGTCGGATTGCAGCTTGGTCTCACAATAGCTGAGATAAAGTCAGGAATCGAGAAAGCAGAGACAATCGCAGGGCGTACCAATTTTATCAAAACGCACGGCATGACAGTGATAGATGACTGCTACAATGCAAATCCTGTATCCATGAAATCCTCTATCGAGGTGCTTTCACATGCAAAGGGCAGGACAATAGCAGTGCTTGGAGACATGGGAGAGCTTGGAAGCGATGAGAAAAAGCTGCACCATGAGGTAGGCGAAGCAGTTGGAGAGAATCATATCCATACACTTTTTGCCGCAGGAGAGCTGGCAAAGGAATATGCAGCCGGAGCCGCAGAGAAATCGTCCGATGTAGACATCCACTATTTCGAGGATAGGGAGACTATGACACAGGAGCTTCTTTCATATGTGAAGGAGGGCGACACCATACTGGTGAAGGCATCACACTTCATGGAGTTTCCGAAGGTAGTCGAGGCTCTGAGTGAGTAAAATTAGGTAAAATCAATCGGGTAGAAATTAATTCGATATTTAATAATTGCAAGGAATGGATATTCTCCAAGCCTCATAATATTATAAAAGAAAGAGAGAAAAATAATGGCACAGAATCCAATCGTAACAATCACAATGGAAAACGGCGATGTAATCAAGGCGGAGCTTTATCCGGAAATCGCACCAAACACAGTAAACAACTTTATCAGCTTAATCAATCACAACTTCTATGACGGAGTATGCTTCCACCGTGTAATCAAGGGCTTCATGCTTCAGGGAGGAGATCCTGACGGAAACGGTACAGGCGGCCCGGGCTATGAAATCAAGGGCGAGTTCACACACAACGGCTTCAAAAATGACTTAAAGCACACAGCCGGTGTACTTTCAATGGCACGTACCATGATACCTGACTCAGCAGGCAGCCAGTTCTTCATCATGCATCAGGATGCACCACATCTCGACGGCGAGTATGCGGCATTCGGCAAGGTAATCGAGGGCATGGATGTGGTAAACAAGATCGCAGAGGTGCGCACAGACTACATGGACAAACCACTTGAGGCTCAGGTCATGAAGACAGTTACAGTTGAGACCTTCGGAGTGGACTATCCGGAGCCGGAGACAGTTTAATGATAATAATTATCGATGAGGCAAGCGCAAAACTTGCCTCTTTTTACTATCATGACGAGATATTCAAGCTGCAGTGGAGAAGTGTGGCAGGCAAGGCATCTATGTCAGAAGAGCTGCAAGAAAAACTGTATGGTGCACTACCGGGAAAAGTGCTGGATGAGTTGCAGAAGAAACTGCCAGATGAGCAGCAGAATAATTTATGTGTGTATGAAATAGAAAATAATTCAGGATATACAGAATCTGCAGATAACACCGCGAAAGCTAATACGGGAAATCTAAGAATACCGAAAGCTCCCGCCAACTACATCTGGATAGTCTCAAACCGGCAGCAGAAGCAAATAGCTGACTCGCTCGGCATAGCATCAGTAGGAGAACCGCAGTGCGGCACGCGCTATGCAGTGGAAAGCCTTGCAGAGCCTGATATTGATTATCTGGAGCGGGTGCGCAGGCGGTATAATCATATCCCGTGGGACATCGGCGAGACAGACAGGTGTCTGATACGTGAGCTGTCCCTGTCAGACCTTCCTGCGCTCTATGAGCTCTATGATAAGCCCGGCATGACAGACTTTGTGGAACCGCTTTACGACTACGAGACAGAGCTTGAATACCAGAAAGCATACATCGAGAACATGTATGGCTTTTACGAGTATGGCATGTGGCTTGTATTTTCGAAGGAAACAGGAAAGCTGATAGGCAGGGCAGGGCTTGAACACAATGAAATGGGCTATATGATAGCGCCGGAATTATGGAACCAAGGCTATGCCACGGAGGTGTGCCGCTTCATAATAGACTACGCGCACGAAAACACAGACTTTGAAGAGCTTTACTGCTGGATAGATGAGAGAAATGAAGCATCGGTTCGCCTTGCCAAAAAGCTTGGATTTACAAATAGCGGGCATATGGATGATGATATACATGCCTCTATATATAGAAAAAATATAAAAAACATAAAAAACAATGAAAAACATTGAAAAATATGCAATTAGGCAATAAAATATAAACATAGTTTAACGATTTGGAGGACGAAAAAATGAAGAAATATGCATACGGAGTAGATATAGGTGGAACAACTGTAAAGATAGGCTTTTTCGAGACCACAGGAAAGCTTGTCGATACATGGGAGATTCCTACACGCACAGAGAATTCCGGCGAGCTCATCCTGCCTGATATCGCAGCATCCATCAAGGAGAATAACGAGAAGCATGGCATAGAGATGGGGGACATCGAGGGCATAGGCATGGGAGTGCCGGGACCTGTAAAGGATGACGGAACAGTATTGAAGTGTGTCAACCTCGGCTGGGGCGTGTTCAACGTGGCACAGTCACTCTCAGTGCTGTGCGGCGGCATCAAGGTAAAGGCCGGAAACGATGCCAACGTAGCTGCGCTCGGTGAGATGTGGCAGGGTGGCGGAAAGGGTCATCAGGATGTAGTCATGATCACACTCGGCACAGGCGTAGGCGGAGGAATCATCCGCGAGGGCAGAATCGTAGCCGGAGTAAACGGAGCAGGCGGAGAGATAGGACATATGCCTATGGTAGATGATGAGTCAGAGTGCTGTGGCTGCGGCAAGAAGGGCTGCTTAGAGCAGTATGCATCAGCAAACGGACTTGTAAGAGTGGCAGAGAGATACATTGCAGCAAACAGGGATGTGGCAACAAAGCTTGATTTAAATGCAGGCTTCACAGCCAAGGATGTATGCGATGCGGCAAAGGCAGGAGATGCAGCGGGCATTGCGGCAGTAGAGCAGTCTATGAAGCTTCTCGGCAAGGCAATGGCAGCAGTAGCATGCGTTATGGACCCTGAGGTATTTGTTGTCGGCGGAGGCCTCTCAAAGGCAGGCAGCAGCATCATCGATACAGCAGCAAAGTACTATAAAGAGTATGCTTTCCATGCAAGCCGTGAGACAGAGATCAAGCTTGCCACACTCGGCAACTCAGCCGGCATGTATGGCGGAGTAAAGATGGTTATCGGCTAACAACATAAGATTGCAATTTTTAAAGAAATAAAATATAATGGCTACTAAAGATACACTACAATCGAGGTGAGACTATTGGCAGATTACTCAACAGAAGAATTAGAAAAAATAGCGGACAAATTTCGCTCAGATACCAGCGGTATAAGGGGAACAAAGGATTTTACGAGCCCAGAGGAGCTTTACGATGAGCTGAAAAAGGAAATCAAAAAGTACCATCCGTCGGATGATACGAGCCTTGTGGACAAAGCCTACAGGGTAGCTTATGATGCTCATAAGGGTCAGGCGCGTAAGTCAGGAGAGCCTTATATCATACATCCGCTTTGTGTTGCCATAATACTCGCCGAGCTCGAGCTGGATAAGGAAACCATTGCAGCAGGACTGCTCCATGATGTGCTGGAGGATACCATCATGACAATGGATGAGATGCGTGCAGAGTTTGGAGACGATGTCGCACATCTGGTGGATGGTGTCACGAAGTTGAAGCACCTGCACCTGACAGACAGCACCAAGGATCCGAAGGACAAGAATGCGGACAGGCTTGAGATGCAGGCTGAGAATCTGCGCAAGATGTTTCTCGCCATGGCGAAGGATATCAGGGTCATCCTCATAAAGCTGGCAGACAGACTGCACAATATGCGTACACTCAAGTACCAGTCCAAGGAGGCACAGCAGCGTATCGCCAGAGAGACACAGGATATCTATTGCCCTATCGCACAGCGACTTGGTATCAGCAAGATAAAGATAGAGCTCGAGGACCTTTGTATGAAGTACCTCTATCCGGATGCCTACTACGATCTGGTAGAGAAGGTAGCCCTCAGAAAGACAGAGCGCGACACCTACATCCAGGGCCTGGTAAACGATGTCAAGAAGTATGTTACAGATGCCGGCATCAAGGCTGAGATATACGGCAGGGCAAAGCATTTCTTCAGTATATATAAGAAGATGGTCAATCAGGACAAGACGATAGACCAGATATATGACCTCTTTGCCATCAGGATTCTGGTGGATACCATACCGGACTGCTACGCAGTGCTTGGTATCATACATGAGAAGTATAAGCCTATACCGGGCCGTTTCAAGGACTATATCGCCATGCCGAAGCAGAACATGTACCAGTCGCTTCACACGACACTCATAGGTCCGAGCGGACAGCCGTTTGAGATACAGATACGTACCTATGAGATGCATCGTACAGCTGAGTACGGTATCGCGGCACATTGGAAGTACAAGGAAACAAACAACGGCAATGCCACTACCACCACTGTCACCGAGGAGGAGAAGCTCAGCTGGCTGCGCCAGATACTCGAGTGGCAGCAGGACATGTCGGATAATAAGGAGTTTATGACTTTATTAAAGAGTGATTTAAATTTATTCTCCGACAATGTATTTGCATTCACACCGTCCGGCGATGTAAAGAACCTGCCAAAGGGCTCCACACCTATAGACTTTGCCTACAGCATACACTCTGCGGTCGGCAACAAGATGGTCGGTGCCAAGGTAAACGGCAAGCTGGTGCCGATAGACTATGTCATCAAAAACGGTGACCAGATAGAGATAATCACCTCACAGAACTCCAAGGGACCAAGCCGTGACTGGCTCAAGGTCGTAAAGAGCACACAGGCCAAGAACAAGATCAACCAGTGGTTCAGAAGTGAGCTCAAGGAGGAGAATATACAGCACGGCAAGGATCTGATAGCAGCCTATGCCAAGGCAAAGGGTATCAACTTTGCTGAGATAAACAAGCCTGAGTATCAGGAGAAAATACGCCGCAAATACGGCTTTCACGACTGGAACTCATGCCTTGCAACTGTCGGCCACGGCGGACTTAAGGAGAGCCAGATAGTCAACAGGATGTACGACGAGTACAAGAAGGATCATGTGGTGCCGGTGACAGATGCAGATGTGCTTGGCAGCATTGCAGAAAAGCAGCAGACGGCAGCAGGCACACAGCCAGAGCACAAGTCAAAGAGCGGTATTGTGGTACACGGACTCTATGACGTGGCTGTGCACTTTTCGAAGTGCTGCAATCCTGTTCCGGGAGATGAAATAGTGGGCTTTGTCACAAGAGGCCGAGGCATCTCCATCCACAGGACAGACTGCGTGAATATTATCAATCTGTCCAAGATAGAAAAGGACAGGCTCATAGAAGCAGAGTGGCAGGATACAGCCCTCATGGACAACGGTGCCGAGTATCAGGCAGACCTAAAGATATTCTGTCATGACAGGCCGGGACTGCTCGTAGATATCACAAAGATATTTACCGAGAAGGAAATCAATATCAGTGGTATCCAGTCCAAGACCAGCAAGCAGGGCATCGCTACAATCGAGGTATTTTTCAATATCAAAGGCAGGGACCAGATAAAGGTTCTCGTGGAGAAGCTCAGACAGATAGAAAGTGTAATAGACGTAGAGAGGACCACCGGCTAAATCCCGGTGGTTCTTGCGTGAAGCATAACATATAACAGACAAGGAGTACACTCATATGGTAAATATGAAGATAGACCACTTCGTAGTGGGACCGGTGCAGACCAACTGCTACTTTGTCACCAATATAAAGACAAAGGAAATGATAATAATAGACCCGGGCGCGTGTGCTAATCAGCTCGCCAAAAAGGTGGACGAGTCAGGCGCAAAGCCTGTAGCAATACTGCTCACACACGGACACTTTGATCATGCCACTGATGCAAAGCCGCTCGCAGACCGCTACGGCATCAAGATATATATCCATGAGGCAGACAAAGCCACACTCGATGACCCGCAGCTTAATGTCAGCTACATGATGGGCCAGTCAAAGACTTTTTATGCAGATGTATTTTTGAAGGATAAGCAGGAGCTTGACATCGCAGGCTTTCACATAGTAGTGCTTCACACACCGGGGCATACACCGGGCGGCTGCTGCTATTATTTCCCGTATGAGGACGTGATCTTTACAGGAGATTCGCTGTTTTGCGGCTCAATCGGACGTACGGATTTCAAGGGCGGCAGCATGTCAGACCTTGTGCGCACAGTGAAGGAAAAAATCATGACACTGCCTGAGCATACAGAGGTGTACCCGGGCCACAACGACACAACAACCATAGAAAACGAGAGGATGTATAACCCTTACTTATGATAGTAGTAGTATTTAATAAACCGGATTTTGAATATGATGTGCACTCACTGCTCAAGGAGTTCTTCCCACAGGAGGATGTGCAGATGTACTATAGCTGCTCACCTGATGAGGTGGAGGGAAAAAACCTGGCCTGCACACACCATGAGATGACAGATGATGGCGTAAAGGAATTTGCGGATGCCTCACAGGTATTTAAGATAGACTATGTGGGCGATGAAATTGCAGTGGAGTGGACGCTGAATAGAGACGGCGGAAATAATTCCATGACAGATGAGATGCAGCAAGCCGACGAAAGTGACATTAAAACAGCCGGAGAAAGTATCTGTACAAAAATATCCGTGACCGGCACAGACCGTAAGGAGACCAAAAACCGCCTCAAGCTCGCCCTGTATTCCATGATAGAAAAGGGCACAGGAAAGAGCCTTCCGTGGGGCACACTCTCAGGCATCAGACCGACCAAGATAGCCATGAAATGCATAGAGGACGGCATGAGCGATAAGGAAACCTACGACTATCTGAAGGAAACCTACCTCGCAAGCGATGAGAAAATCGACCTCTCAATAGGTATAGCAAAGCGTGAGAAGGCACTGCTCGATAAGGTGGACTATGACAACGGCTACAGCCTGTATATAGGCATACCCTTCTGCCCGAGCACCTGTGCATACTGCTCGTTTACGTCATACCCGCTCGGCGTGTGGAAAAACCGTGTGGATGATTACCTCGACGCACTCGAGAAGGAGATAGACTACACGGCACAGAAATTCTATCACAAGAAGCTAAACTCCATCTACATAGGAGGCGGCACACCGACCACACTAAGCTCTGCACAGCTTGACAGGCTTATCAGAAAAATCAAATGCAGCTTTGATTTAAAGGACTGCCTGGAATTTACGGTGGAGGCAGGCAGACCGGACTCCATCACGAGAGAAAAGCTCCTGGCACTAAAGAAAAACGGCATCAGCCGTATATCAGTAAATCCACAGACCATGAAGCAGCAGACACTCGATATAATAGGAAGACACCACACAGTAGACGATACGATACAAAGCTTCAAGCTCGCGCGTGAGCTGGGCTTTGACAACATAAACATGGACCTCATCATGGGACTTCCCGAGGAGTCACTCGATGATGTAAGGCACACAATGGAGCTGGTGAAGGAACTGGCACCTGACAACGTCACTATCCACTCACTCGCAGTAAAGCGAGCTGCAAGACTCACCATCTTCAAAGACCGCTACAGAGATATGCAGATGGTCAACACCCAGGAGCATATGGATCTCTGCGCAGCCTACTGTAAGCAGATGGGGCTTGAGCCATACTACCTCTACAGGCAGAAGGGCATGGCAGGCAACATGGAAAACGTTGGCTATGCGGCAAAGGGTAAGGCCGGTGTATACAACATATTGATAATGGAGGAAAAGCAGACCATCGTGGCCTGCGGAGCCGGAGCAAGCACCAAGCGCGTCTGGCCTATACCAAATCCGGATGGCACACACCGCATCGACAGATGTGAGAATGTCAAGGATGTAGGGCAGTATATCGCAAGGATTGATGAGATGATAGAGAGGAAGCAGAGGCTGTTTGAGGAAAAATAGGCAGCATGACATATAATAATGTATAATTATGGGTGCTGTAATACTATAGCGGTTAGCGAATGTGTCAAAAATTATAAAGAAAACCTAATATTCATTGACAAAGAATTAAAAATGGGTGAAAATATATTATTGAAAACCCTGATTAGATACAGAAAAAGATACAAATAACCGAATAAAACATACGTAAAACAGAATAGGCTAAAATAATTCGGGGGGGGGTACAAAGGTACCTCCCCTAGAACAGGTATAAAGGAAAATAAAAGATACCATAAGGAGAATTTGGAAAGAATGTACAGAAAGAAAGGCAGAGGATGGACAAAGCATATAGACTTTATGCTTATAGATATCGCATGCATTGTTATAGCATTTTTTATTTCATATGTGATACGATTTGGCTTTAATAACCCATATGTGGACAAGGACTACCGTATACTGGGGGTAGCATTTCTTCTGATAGATTTCTTTGTGGAGATAATGGCAGACTCATTCAAGAACGTCCTAAAACGCGGATATCTGGATGAGTTTATATCGACCTGTAAGCATGCAATGCTTGTATTTTTGGTGACAGCACTTTTCCTGTTCACCACACAGATGGCTGATATATACTCGCGATTATCATTTTATATCATGTTTCCAATCTATGTGACAATAACATATGTAGCAAGACTAGCGCTCAAGAGCTTCCTTAAGAAAAAGGGCTTTGGAACATCTAAGAAATCACTGCTTGTCATAGCACCGGATGCCATGCTTCGTGATACACTGCGCACAGTGGAGAAAAGCTGTATAGGCTATACAAAGATAGTAGCAGCTTCACTGGATACAGACATGAAGGGTATGACTATATGTGGCATACCTATAGTTGCAAACCACGATGGTATAGTGGACTATGCGTGTGATGAGTGGGTGGATGAGGTGCTCATCCCGCCTTGTAGCGAGGATGAATATCCAGAGCGGATGGCAGATATATTCCTTGAGATGGGAATAGCGGTACATACAGGAATAACCAAAAATGGCACAGCCCAGGGAGGTTACAAGCAGATAGAAAAGATAGGCGACTACACAGTAGTCACATCAAGCGTGAACTGTGCCAATACCAGTGCACTTCTGGTAAAGAGGGGCATGGATATAGTCGGAGGACTGGTGGGCTGTCTATTCACACTAATCATAATGATATTTGTGGGACCGGCGATATACATAGCCTCGCCGGGACCGATATTCTTCTCACAGGAGAGAATCGGCAGGAACGGCAGAAAGTTCAAGATGTATAAATTCCGCAGCATGTACATGGATGCCGAGGAGCGAAAGAAGGAGCTCATGGCACAGAATAAAGTGGGGGACGGAATGATGTTCAAGATGGACTTCGACCCGAGAATAATAGGCAATAAGGTGCTGCCAAACGGAAAGAAGAAAACCGGAATTGGACAGTTTATCAGGAAAACAAGCCTGGATGAATTCCCACAATTTTTCAATATACTAGTGGGAGATATGAGCCTTGTGGGCACCAGACCACCAACACTGGATGAGTGGGAGAAGTATGAACCTCACCACAGAG
>OLPT01001735.1_pt1 | contig 12631 bp, 10 predicted proteins | sample 1673051 | NCBI WGS metagenome assembly OLPT01 (sample SAMEA3136750, study PRJEB25190) | human gut metagenome | biome: human gut; feature: human-associated habitat; material: faeces | place: Austria | collected 2013
TCTTGATGCGCTTGGCGGTTTCTTCGGCCGTCATAGAAATGGAAATGGCATTGCCGTAGCTCTTCGACATCTTGCGACCGTCAAGACCTGGAAGCAGCGGCACGTCAGAGAGCAATGCGTCGACCTCGGGGAACACCTTGCCGTAGCGGTTGTTGAAACGACGGGCAATGGTGCGCGTGAGCTCGATGTGGGGCAGCTGGTCGCGACCGACCGGCACCACATTGCCCTTGCAGAACAGAATGTCGCATGCCTGATGGACGGGATAGGTGAGCAGAAGGCCCGTGAGCTCGTGGCCCGACGCCTCCATCTCGGCCTTCACCGTGGGGTTGCGCTGCAGCTCGGCCTCGCTCACAAGCGAGAGGAAAGGCAGCATGAGCTGGTTGCACGCCGGCACTGCAGAGTGGCAGTAAATCATGGTCTTGTTCGGATCGAGGCCGCACGCCAAGTAATCCATAACCATGTTGTACACGTTGTCCTGAATATGCTCGGTAGTGTCGCGGTCGGTAATAACCTGGTAGTCGGCAATGAGCACATTGGTGCGGCAGCCTTTTTCCTGCAGCTCGACACGGCCTTTCAGCGTGCCGAAATAGTGGCCCAAATGCAGACGGCCCGTGGGGCGGTCGCCCGTGAGCATGGTGTATTTCTCGGGGTGGACCTCGAGGTCTGCGGCAATTTCGTCGCTGCGCTTCGATGCCGCTTCGTAGCTTCCTTCGTTGGCCATAATGGGCCCTTTCTATTCACGATTAATAAAAAACGATTTATCAGCGAGTCGCGCGCTGAAAGCATCGCGACCCTATCTCGAACTTTGCTATGGTACCACGACTTTCCCTGGCAAAAACGGCAAGGGCCGCTCCACCATGGTATAGTTGCATGCATGAATTCTTACACCACCATTGACGGACGTGCCGTCGCAGAAATCGAAGAGAAGAAGAGCCGCTTCATCGCAAGCCTCGCACACGTCGAGACTGAAGAAGAAGCGCTCGCGTTCCTGGAAGAAATTCGCGCCGCCAACCGCATGGCGCGCCACAATGTGTACGCTTACGTGCTGCGCGAGGGTGGCGCAGGCGCAGCTGGCCGTGTGCGCTACTCAGACGACGGCGAGCCACAGAAAACCGCCGGCATGCCAACGCTTGAAGCGCTGCAACATGCGGGGCTCACCGATGTGATTTGCGTGGTCACTCGCTATTTCGGCGGCGTGCTCCTGGGCACGGGCGGGCTTGTGCGCGCCTATACGGGCGCCACGCAGGCGGGCGTCGAGGCCGCAACGAAAGTCGTGGTGTCGAGCTGCGTCGATATCTCCGTGCGCATCGAATACCCGCTCTACGATCAAATGTCCCGCATCGCCTCTGACTGCGGCGCAAAAGTACTCGATACCCAATATGCCGAAGCGGTCACGCTCAAGCTGCGCATGCTCGACGGCACCCAGCAACCCCTGCTCGACAAAATCACCGAGCTGTGCCGAGGCCAAGAACGGGTCGAAGTCAGCGACCCCATCGACGCGTTGTTTTAAAAAACCGGCCTTGAGCGAAACCCCTTTCGAGCCAATCTCGCAGGACATGAAGCCGGCCCGTCCCATAATCCCATTTTGCAGAAATGCCCCATCAGCCAGCACGGCAGAAGCTTGCCCTTATCGCGTTTTCGTCTACTCCACGCCCAGCGCTTCGGCGAGCTCAAGCCACTCGTCTTCCATGGCTTCTTTTTTCGCCTTCAAGCCATTGAGTTCGGCCTGCAGTTCGCCCAAACGCACAAAGTCGGTCGGGTCGGCGGCAGCCATCTCGGCCTCTTTCGCCTTCACCTTATCGCCCGCGGTACCCATTTTGCGGTTGATGCTCGCCAGGCGCTTCTTCATCTCGCGAAGCTCCTGGTTCGAATATTTCGGGGCCTCATCGGCACCCGTCGCAGTCGCGGGCGCCTCATTGCTAACCTGACCAGCAATTTCGGCAAACGAGCGACCGCCCGAGCGCACAGCATCGCGCTCATCGAGAAGCTCGAGATATTCGTCCACGCCGCGCGGGCAATGGCGCAAGTGGCCGTCGATCAGCGCGAACTGGTCGTCGGTCACGCGCTCCATCAAATAGCGATCGTGCGTCACCATAACGAGCGTGCCCGCCCATGTATCGAGCAAATCCTCCAATACGGCAAGCATATCGGTGTCAAGGTCGTTACCCGGCTCGTCGAGAATGAGCACATTAGGTTCTTCCAGAAGAATGAGCAGCAGCTGCAAACGGCGCTTTTGACCGCCCGACAAATCATCGATACGCGTATACAAGTGCTTCGACGAAAAGCCGAGACGTTCGAGCAGCTTGGCGGGCGTGGTTTCCTTTCCATCGACCACAATGCGACTCTTGTGGCGCGAGAGCACCTCGGTCACGCGATATTTTCCCAGCTCGTTCAGTTCATCAAGGCGCTGGGAAAGCACAGCGAACTTCACGGTTTTGCCGATTTTCACAAAGCCCGAGCTCGGACGCAACGAGCCGTCGAGCACCGAAAGCAGCGTGGTTTTGCCAGCGCCGTTTTCGCCCAGAATGCCGTAGCGGTCGCCCGGCCCCACATGCCAGTCGATATGGTCGAGCACCGTTTTGTCGCCGAATTTCTCGGTGACGTTCGTGAATTCAACCACCTGCTTGCCCAAACGCTGCATGGCCATAGCGCGCAACTCGAGAGTATTGCGCACAGGAGGCTCGCCGGCGATAAGCTCCTCGGCGAGTGCCACGTGAAATTTCGGCTTGGTTGAACGGGCTCGGGCGCCGCGCGAAAGCCACGCAAGCTCTTTGCGCATGAGGTTTTGGCGGCGCTCCTCAGTCGCACGCTCGATGCGCTCGCGCTCAACGCGCTGCAGCACATAGGCGGAATAGCCGCCCTCGAACGGCTCGACTTTGCCATCGTGCACTTCCCACATGCCCGTGCATACCTCGTCGAGGAACCAGCGATCGTGCGTGACGCACAAAAGCGCGCCGGAATTACGCTGCCAGCGGCTATTGAGATGCCGCGCAAGCCACGCAATGGCGCGAATGTCCAAGTGGTTGGTGGGCTCGTCCATCATGATGACGTCGTAATCGCCGATAAGCAGACGCGTAAGATCGACCCTTCGTCGCTGGCCGCCCGAAAGCGTTCCGACCTTCGCGTTCCAATCGATGTCGGCGATGAGCTCAGAGATAATCTCACGAATGCGAGGGTCGCTCGCCCACTCGTACTCGGGCGCGTCACCCACCACCGAATAGCCCACCGTTGCGTCGTCGGAAAGCGAATCGGTTTGACCGAGCACGCCGACGGTGAGCCCGCGCGTGCGGCGCACAAGCCCGCCCTCAAGCTCGATTTGCCCGGCGAGCACGCCAAGCAGCGTCGATTTTCCATCACCGTTCTTTCCGACAATGCCGATGCGATCGCCTTCATGCACGCCGAGCGTTACGTCGTCGAGCACAAGCTTTGCGGGAAATTCGAGATGGGCGCCTTCGCACCCCATAAGAAACGCCACCGATGGGTCCTTTCTTTTCGTGTAACCCATCGATGATAGCACGCAAAGGCGCTAATACACCGGACCGATGATCTCAACCTCAAGAAGATCGCCAACCTGCACAGGCGCCGCTCCGCCTCCCGACGGCATCATGAACAGGGCATTCGCGGCATTTGCCGCAGGCGTGCCCCAATGGCCACGCACCGGGCGCACTTCCAGCCGACCCTCGGCAGAAACCGACAAGCTCATGGGCTTGAGCCCGAAGAACACGGCGGTCGGACCCGTGGCCTCTAGGGGACGGTCTTCCCCGGCAGGCTTCTTTTCTTTCTCAGATTGAATATCAGCAGCGCCGCCGCGGCGAGGGGCAGGCATTTCTTCTACAAGCGTCGCCTTCACGGCGATGGGAGCCGGATTGAGCGAAAGCGCCGCGCGAATAAGCGGCCGCAAATAGAAGCCGAGCGTAACGGCTGCGCCCGCCGACGGGCCCGATATACCCACGATAGGCACGCCATCGACCATGGCGTAGGAGCTATGGTGTCCAGGGCCATGGTTGGTTTGGTGGCATGTCATCGTGCCGATGCTCTCCATAACCTCGCACGCCCAGTCGCCCGACCCCTTCGACGAGCCCGCGTTGAGCACGACGCTATCGGCCACGGCGCACGCTTCGCGAATCGCAGCCTCGATAGCCGAGGGGTTATCGGACACGACCTGCATCGGCACGAATTCGCCGCCCCATGCCTCGGTTTTCATTTTTACAACAAGGGAATTCGTCTCGATGTTTTTGCCCCGTGCGACAAATGCGCTGCCAGGAATTTGAAGCTCGTCGCCCGTAGGGATAAACGCCACGCGCGGTTTCGCAAGAACGGGCACGCTCACGACGTTGCCACCCGCAATGCGAGCTGCCACCTCGGGCGTGATTTGCTCGCCGGCACGGGCCAAAACATCGCCCGCATGCATGCGCGACCCCACGGGACGAGTGCCCGCGAAACGCTTCGAAGGCGCCGCATCAATTTCAACATGCTGTTCATCCGGAGACACCTTTGCGTGCTCAATGACAATCGCCGTATCAAACCCCTCGGGCATAGCGACTCCCGTATTGGCGAAATCCCAGTTCACGCCACGCGTCCAAGCGGACGTATCGGGTATTTTCCCGTCCTCGAAATCGTCGTATCGTACCGCAATGGAGTCAAGCGCGCAGGTAAGGGCGTTCGGGGCGTCGAACTGCGCCTCGACATCGCGCGCGAGCACGCGGCCCGCCGCATTGGCAACCGCAATCCGCTCGACGCGCAAAGACGACTCCCCCGGATTGCCCACAACGTCTGCAAACCCGCTTGCCTCAAGCATTCGGCGTACGGCCTCTTCGCGCGTAAGCTCAATATGGCTGGAATGATCCCTCATGTTCGCCTCTTCCAAATTCGAGAAGCTTGCCACCACGCAGGCGGCAACAGCTTCGACGAAAGGCCTTCGCCGCTCAAGGCGACGATGGGCCCCTTATTCCATATCGAATGTCCTCAGTAGAGAATAAAACAAAATCGGCCCCGTAGGGCCGATTGTTTTTGACTATTCCGAAGGCTCAAGCACCTGTTGATACATTTCATACAAACTTGGAAGCTCGCGTTTTTGGCTTACCGGCTTAAACGTTTGCTTATCGACGAGCGTAAGCACCGTTTCCCCGACCACGCAGGGCTTTTCGTGCTCAATGTCTTGCCCTTTGCGATAAACCTCACAGGTATACGTGGTTTTAACGGGGGTCACTTTCGTCACTTTCGTGCGAACGAGAGCCGTGTCGCCGTAGCGAAGCGGCGATCCATACTTCAAATGCACGTCAACCACAGGAGACATGAGCCCTTCAGACTCAATGCGCGCATAGGGATACCCGATTTTCTCAAGAAAGTCGGTGCGAGCAACCTCGAAATACAGCAGGTAATTCGCGTGATACACCACGCCCATGGCATCGGTCTCGGCATAGCGCACCGGAATTTCAGTTTCAACAACCATCAAACAACCCTTCAATCGCATCAGCGTAAACGAATGAGCCAAAAAGTGACAAAAGTTGCGAATCCGGGGGCGCCAAACAGCACTCTGGCATCGATTTCGGCCCTATAGGCCCTTTGGAATACCTAAAATTGGCTCCCGCGGCTCTAAGATGCCACATATACATTGCATTTATGGGTCCCCAGTCGGCCAACGAGGTAGACGATGCCCCCGAATTCGCAACTTTTGTCACTTTTCGGGCATTCGCTTTACGCTAGGGGCTTTTCGACCCCTTTTTCGACAGTTGCAAATCGGGCGCCAATGGCGACCTTTCGCCAATAATGCAGAAGCATCGCGGGACACTCGAGTGAAATCGATAGCTTACGAGCTATCGAACTGGGATAATAGTAAACAAGCCGCATACAGCACCGATAAACCCAGCCATGAGATTCATCGCCGTATCTCGTTTAGCGCTCCACATCGTTTAGCACCTTGCCTCGTTCCGCACCTTGTCTCGCTCAGCGCATCGCTTCGTTCCGCGCATGTTCAGCAAAACTGCTATTATCGGGCTCTTGGGCACGCAACCCGTTGGCGAGAGGAGGTGGGAGCGATGTCTGCAAAACGCAAAAAGCGCGCACCGAAGTCTGGGGCCATTTGGCACATGTCTGCCGACGAGGCAACCTTGGCCAAGAAGCCGCGCTACAACGGCTATGCTTGCGGCCACGGAGCACATGGCGATGCAAAATACAGCCGCACGAAATCGAAACGCGCGTGGCAAAAGCAGCTCAAGCAGGAAGGAGCCCCGAGGGGCTCCTTCCTTTTTACCTTCTGCCTTCATTCGGGCTGCAGAAAGCAATGGACTCATGAGTCCGAAAGAGGCCACACCGCATCCGAAACGGCCGCTGTCAGCAAAAGACGGCACCCGATTTGCCCAGAACATGAAGAAGGCATGCAGAACGCGACTGCGCATGCGGCAGAAAGCGCCTCGCACGACGCGCAAGCGCGAATTGGCGTATAGTTAGCCCCCATCACGGCCGAACTTCACCGTCCGTCCTCCAATCTAGAAAGAACTCCATGAGCACTATTCGCACCCTTGCGCCCGGCATTGCCACAAGCGCCGCGCTCGCCGCTGTCTGCTGGTTTTTGGGAACCGCCGTTCCTATCGTCGGCGGCGCAGTATTCGCCATTCTCGCCGGCATGATTGTCGGCGTATTCTGGAAAGACAAAGGCCTCGCAGCGGCGGGAATCAAATTCACATCGAAGAAGATTCTGCAGACCGCCGTGGTTTTGCTCGGATTCGGCTTGCCGCTCACCCAAATAGCCCAAGTCGGCGCAACCTCGCTGCCCGTTATCGTATCGACCATCACGGCATCGCTGCTCACGGCATTCATCCTGTGCCACGCACTGCATGTGCCCAGTCGCACCGCAACGCTTATCGGCGTGGGATCGTCCATTTGCGGCGGCTCGGCAATTGCCGCCACCGCTCCCGTCATCAAAGCCAACGACCAAGAGGTCGCCCATGCCATCTCGGTCGTGTTTCTATTCAACGTTTTGGCCGCGCTCATTTTTCCGACGCTCGGCGACGCAATCGGCATGACCAACGACGGGTTCGGCCTGTTCGCAGGCACCGCCGTGAATGACACCTCGTCGGTCACCGCTGCGGCGGCCGTATGGGACGGCATGCACGAAGGCGCTAATGCACTCGATTACGCCACCATCGTGAAGCTCACGCGAACCTTGGCAATTATCCCCATCACGTTCGTGCTGGCACTTTGGGTTGCTTCGCGCGAAAAGAAAACCGCAGGTGCAAACGGGCAACCCACACAAAATGGCTTTAGTCTGAAGCGCGCGCTGCCAACGTTCATCGTATTGTTCCTGTGCGCATCGATTGTCGCCACCGTGGCAAGCGCAACCGGCGTTGACATGGCCGTTTTCGAGCCCCTTAAGCTCGCAAGCAAGTTCTTCATCGTTATGGCAATGGCCGCCATAGGTCTGAATACCGACGTCGTTGGGTTGGTGAAATCGGGCGCGAAGCCCATCGTGCTCGGTGCCGCCTGCTGGATTGCCATCGCATCGGTGAGCCTTGGCGCCCAGCACATACTGGGGCTTTGGTAGCACGGGAGCCCGCCGCCCAAGAAAGTGAAATCCCTGTCTAAGGGCGGCGCATCGGACGCGAAGAGGAATAGAATCGAGCAAGCATGAACGCAAACCACGCACGGCGCATGTCAGCGCCTCTGAACGTTTCCAATAAAGACCAACTCTTCGCCGCCGATGAGCGCCGCGATTGCGCGCTGTGCGGTTGCTCGCTGGCCGAACCCGGTACGACACGCTTCGCGAAACAGGGCGCCCACGACCCCACGCCCACGCCGTACTTCATTTTAGAAAACCTTTTTTCTGAACTGGATTTTTCTGAAGAATCCCACCTTCTTGACGTAGGATGCGGCACGGGTCGCGTGCTGTCGTTTTTCATCCAATCGAAGCTCGCCGGCCACGCCACGGGCATCGAGCTCGACCCCGATATCGCCGAATACGCGCGCAACTGGTCGCGGCGCTTCACCAACGTCGACGTACTCTGCGGAAGCGCACTCGAAACTCCACTTGCCCCCTACACACACCTGTACCTTTTCAACCCCTTCGATACCAACGTGCTCATGCAGTTCATCATGAAAATCGAAAACGAGGTGCGCCGCCCGCTTACGCTTATCCATATGTCCGACAACGGCGAAACGTATTCCTATATTGGACGCACTGGGTGGAGCCTCGTTCGCCAGGGCGAATTCCAGGAGTACCGCACGGCGACGGGCAGAGCGATTACCGTGTATGCCCATCCGCAGCACTTCTCGATTTGGAAGTACGCCCCCGAATCGTAGCAATTACGACAAGCGTGCGTGAGCAAGCGCAATGCGAACGACCCGCGCGAGGTCGACCACGACGAAGCCGATGGCCGCGCAGGTTGATAGGGCCCAACCATGACGCAGACGCCACTTGAGTCGGGCCAAACCCAGGTTGGAGACGGCGGGCGTGCCGCGCTTGCGCTTGAGCCGTTCCCAACCGACAACGGCTGAATGCGAACGGGCGCGATGTAAACACGGCGCAGGCAACGATTCGAACGCAATGCGGGCAGAAATCGGGCACATCGCGAGCGCTGGCCAAATGTCATTTGAACGACGATCAACTGCCAAGCGCCATTCTTCTGAAAGCGCACTTTCGAACTCATAGCAGCTCTTTCTTTCATAATGCAATCTATAGTTGACATTTCATCCCATATGCCATATATTTCTGTCATGTTGCAACGGATATATGTCCACCAAATGAAAGGAATCCCATGCCGGGCAAAAAAAACCTACGCATGAAGGCGGCACGTGCGGCAGCCGGCCTTTCGCAAACCGACCTCGCCGAAGCCGTGGGCGTTACGCGCCAAACCATCGGCCTTATCGAGGCGGGCGGCTACAATCCCACGCTCAATTTATGCGTGGCTATCTGCAAAACGCTGCACGTCACCCTGAACGATCTGTTTTGGGAAGACGGCGGTGACACCAACACCAACCCCTTCTTCTTTTTAGGAGCGAACCATGAAAATGCAGAACATGAAAATCGTGCAAAAATGGCGCGAATACGCAGGTCCGAAAGACGAGCGTCTGGAAGCCGAGAACGCCAAAATCTACACGTTCGGCTTCATACTGCTTTCGTTCGGCATGCTGGCGCTGCTCGCATATCAAATCATAGCCCAACAGGTTATATGGGTGCATAATGGCGCCAACGATGCGTTCCACCTGTTCGCAAGCCCCGTTGACGCCGCCATGTACGCGTGGCTTTTCATCGTAATGCTTATATGCGCCGTGCTGCAAACGCGAAAGGGCTACGTCGACACCAACCGTTTTGGCCAAACCGAGAACCTTCCCGCTGGTTACTTTCTGCTCATCGCCGGCATCTCGGGTGCCGCAAGCGCGCTTGCCATTGCCGCCATGCGCTGCATTGCCGAAGCGCAAATCGTACCGTTCGAAAACATTTTCTGGGCGGCAAACCTGGCGATAGGCGTGGTTTTCGGCGTTACGATTTTCGCCGCCACGTTCGGTGCGCTGTGCCTGGCGTTCTACGAGGCGAAACATCGCCGCGCCAAAATTGAAGCGGAGCTTGACGCAACCGACGAACGCTAACGCAAAGTAGAGCTCGACGCCGCCGACGAACATTAACGCAGAAATTACCGAAACAAAAACGCTCACCGCGGCGCGCCGCGTTATTATTGAGGAGGTTGCTCAAACCTCCTCTTTTCCGCATTCGGCCAAAGGGGGCCCTATGCCCGAGCGTACATACAGTTTTATCGAAATGCGGCTTCCCATGCCGCTCATGTCCGCTGCCGCCGAACCAGGCAAGCTCGATGAAGCCGTAGCGCATATCGCCGCGCACGATGTCGAACTAGGCCGCATCGCCCGAGCGGAAGCGCATTACTTCCGAGGACAGCCCGAAGAAGCGCACGCCGACGCTGCACCATTCTTGGACCACTCCGATCCCGCCTTGCGCATCTCGGCGAATTTCATTTGCGCGTACGCAGATCTTACCCTGGGAAAAATTTGGGAAACAAGAGAATGCCTCGCGAACATCGCAGCAATGCGCAACGATGAATCAATCAAAGCGACACCGGCGCTGCATGCTTCATACATGCTCTTCGACGCCGCCTCGAGCGTGCTCCTGCACCTGCCCGCCCCCTATCCGCCGGACACGTTCGCGAACCACATCGCCGCACTACCCGAAGGCCTGCGCCTTTTCGGGATTTACGCGCTCGCCCACCACGCGTACCTTTTTGGCGAATACGGCCGCTGTGTGGGCATGGCCGAAACCGCGCTCATGACGAAACAAGGGCACTATCCCATCGCGGAGCAGTTTCTGCACCTTGTCGCAGCCATAGGGCAGGTGAACCTGAGAGACGCCGAAGCCGCACGACGCCATTTTATGGGCGCGTGGGACATTGCCTTGGCCGACAACCTGATTGAAGAAATCGGCGAGCCCCATGGACTTTTGCAGGGCGTGCTCGAAACATGCCTGAAGGAAGACTATCCCGAGCACTACGCGCGCGTGATCGATATCACCTATCGCTTCAGCGAGGGATGGCGGCGCCTGCATAACCCCGAGACGGGCGCGCACGTGACGAGCGACCTCACCACCACCGAATTCAGCATCGCCATGCTCGCAAGCCGCGGGTGGTCGAACACCGAAATCGCCAATCATCTGGGCATTTCCACCGGCACCGTGAAAAACCGCCTGTCGATGGCATACGCGAAGCTCGGAATCACAAGCCGCGCAGAACTCACGAAATACCTGCTGCAATAGCAAGCGGAAATGCCACGGCCTCACGGAATTCAAGCAGCCGAATCGCCAATCAGCGCCACGATCGCACCATCGCATTCCCCGCCTTTCATACTGCTCCGCGCAAGCGAATCAACGCCACCTCGCTAGAATCGACACCTATAAGCACTCCTCGGCCTGGATCCCGCCACCACTGGGACCGTTGCGTTCCAAGCCACCCAGGTCGATTTGCGCTTGGCCTTCGCCCAAATCGCGCCTCTGACATTTCGCACCCCGCCTAGAACGGCATGGCTTTCGCACCATCCAGGTCGCTCTTTACCCGATTTTCGTTTAAATCCCGCCCCCAACACTTCGCATTCCATTCAAATCAGCACGGCTTTTCGCGAAAGCGCATTCCGACCCACGCAGCCCCTTCCCCGCCACACGCCGTCGTCGTGGCATAATCAATAAGAGAAAACGACACGAGCCCTAAGGCAAAGGAAGTCATGCAGAACATCGACCACATTGAAGTGCGCGGCGCGCGCGTGCACAATCTGAAGAACGTGAACGTGGATATTCCGCTCGGCGAGCTCGTGGGCATCGCGGGCGTATCGGGTTCAGGCAAAAGCTCGCTCGCACTCGGCGTGCTCTATGCCGAAGGGTCGCGCCGTTATTTGGAGGCGCTTTCCACCTATACGCGCCGACGTATCGCGCAAGCTGGCAAGGCCTCAGTCGACGACGTTCGCTACGTGCCCGCTGCGCTCGCGTTGCACCAGCGCCCAGCGGTGCCGGGCGTGCGTTCCACATTCGGCACTTCAAGCGAGCTTTTGAATAGCCTGCGCCTTCTGTTCTCGCGCGTCGGCAGCCACATGTGCCCGCACTGCGGCGAACATGTGCCCCCAAGCCTTAACGTAGCTGCCGAGCTGCCCATTTCGTGCCCACATTGCGGCAGCGAATTCTTCGGCCCCGGCGCCGAATCGCTCGCGTTCAACAGTGAAGGCGCCTGTCCAACCTGCAGCGGAACCGGCATCGCACGCACCGTGAATCGCGCCGCGCTCGTGCCCGACGAAAGCAAAACCATCGACGAGGGCGCCGTGGTGGTATGGGGCACGCTCATGTGGGACCTCATGAAGCAGGTGTGCGGCGCCATGGGCGTGCGCACGAACGTGCCGTTTCGCGAGCTCACAGACGCCGAACGCGACATCGTCTTCAACGGGCCGGCCGAGAAGAAGCACATCCTCTACAAGGCGAAGAAGGGCGAGAACTTCGCCGAACTCGACTTCACCTACTACAATGCCGTGCGCACCGTGGAAAACTCCCTCGCCAAGGCGAAAGACGAGAAGGGGCTGCGCCGTGTGGCGAAGTATTTGACGGAAGGCCCCTGCCCCGACTGCGCTGGCACGCGCCTATCCTTGGCCGCGCGTCAGCCGATCGTTCGCGGTATCAATCTGGCACAAGCAACGGAAATGACGCTCGAGGAAGCGGTGGCATGGGTCGCAGGCGTGCCTGCAAGCCTTCCCGAAGAAATGCGCCCCATGGCGAAATCGATTTGCGAATCGTTCGAAAGCACGGCTCGACGCTTGCTCGAGCTCGGCTTGGGCTATTTGTCCCTCGACCGAGCAGGCGCGACCCTCTCCACCGGAGAGCGCCAGCGCGTGCAACTTGCGCGCTCGGTGCGAAATCGAACGACGGGCGTGCTGTACGTGATGGACGAGCCTTCCATCGGTTTGCACCCCGCCAACATCGACGGGCTTTTGGGCGTTATGCGCGATCTCATCGCCGACGGCAACTCGGTGGTAATGGTCGATCACGACACACGCATCCTTCGCGCGGCCGACCATCTTGTCGAGATAGGCCCCGAAGCAGGCGCCCGCGGCGGCGCCTTGGTAGCGCAAGGCTCGGTTGAAGAAGTTGCAGACG
>OLPT01001737.1_pt1 | contig 12624 bp, 16 predicted proteins | sample 1673051 | NCBI WGS metagenome assembly OLPT01 (sample SAMEA3136750, study PRJEB25190) | human gut metagenome | biome: human gut; feature: human-associated habitat; material: faeces | place: Austria | collected 2013
TATGTTTATTGCCGTTTAATGCTACATCCGCATAAGTAACAAGCCATTTTTTATCTCCATTTTCAAAGACTTCATAAAAGGAACGATTTAACATTTCTGAAACGGGAATGCCCTCAACAACAGCCTGTGTAAATCTTTCGGGTTGATGATAAAATCGTAGGTTTATAGAATACAAAAATATAAAGAAATAGATATTGATTACTTCACATCCTTTTCCGGTACATTCAATAGCACGACCGCTGCGATCGTAAAGCAAAGCCCCAATACGGAGAGCAGACTTGGCGTCTCGGAGTAGAGCACTGCGCCGAAAATCATAGCGGCAGCAGGCTCACTGGATGCGAGGATGGAAGCTTTGCCGGTTTCCATATAGCGCATGGAAAGCGAGAAAAGCGCATACGGAAGGACAGAGGAGATCAGCGCATGTACAAACATGACACCGGTATAGGAGAAATAAGCCGGTGTGCATAAAGCACGGATAGTATGCATATTTGAAAATGGAAGCATGGACAGTCCGGAAAATAAAGTACCATAAAAAGTAATCGTCAGGAAATGATAGTTTTTCTGTGTCATGCGTTTGCTGACAAGGCTATATGAGGCATAGAAAAAGCAGGCGAGAAGACCGCAGACGATGCCGCGGACAGACCATGCAAGTCCGCCTTTTTCAAATACACCACTGACCAGGACGCAGCCGGTGAGCGCCAGAATGACGCAGCCGGTTTTGCGTCCTGTGATTTTTTCATGGAAAAACATTGCCGCCAGAAACAGTACAAAAACCGGACACATGGCAAGAAGAACTGCCGCAAGTGCCAGAGAACTGCTGGAAACCGAAATATTATAAAAAATGCTGAGTGCCGTCATTCCGATCATGCCGCTCGCAATAAAAAGCCAGAGATCCTTAAGGTTTACATGGAACAGAGAGCGGTTGTAGATGAGCATACAGATGCCTGTAATGAGAGCTGCGAGAAGCATACGGCAGCTGATGATCGTGAAATTATCAACTCCGGCATTTTCCAGAGTTCGGACAAAAATTCCTGTAGCGCCCCAGCAGATGCCGGAGAGAAAGGGAAGAATCCCAGTATATTTTTTTGCTTTTAATAATGTTTGTGCTTTCATGTTAATTAATTTCCTTATCAATCTGTGTTGCAATTCGTATTTCATGGAATTATCATACCACAAAAGCATGACATTAGGGTCAAAAGTATTTTACAGAGAAGAAAGGGTGTGCTAAAATAGACCGGAAAATATCCGAAGGACAGAAACTTAAATTAAAGTGAAAGCAAAGAGCGAAAGAGAGTAAGAAGCGTAAGATGAAAGATTTAACAAAAGGAAAACCATCGGTACTTGTATTTACATTTGCAGTACCGATTTTTTTAGGAAATTTACTACAATTGACATACAGTCTTGCCGACACACGAATCGTCGGCTCCTTTCTTGGAGGAAATGCACTTGCAGCAGTCGGAGCAACGAGCACGTTAAGTGGACTGATTATCGGTTTCCTGCTTGGATTGTCAAATGGATTTGCCATTATCACGGCACAGAAATTCGGCGCCGGAGATATCGAACAAATGCGGAAATCATTTGCCCAGTCGTTAGTTCTTGGAACAGGAATTTCGGTATTCTTTACTGTGCTTGGACTTGCATTTCTGCGACAAATTCTGCAATTCTTAAATATACCGGAAAAATTGCTGCCAATGGCAAGATCTTACATTATTATTATCATAGCCGGGCTGCTTGCAACCTTTTTATATGATGCCTGTGCGGCAGCGTTACGTGCCATCGGGGACACTGTGACACCGCTCATCATTCTCGCAGTATCGGTCGCGTTAAATATCGCCGGAGATTTATTTTTCGTAGTTGTACTGCACAGTGGTGTGAGAGGTGCGGCAATCGCAACCGTTCTTGCACAAGGGCTGGCATTTGTCATCTGCTGGTTTTACATGATGCACAAATACGAAATTCTCCGCCTGTCAAAGGAAGACTTCTGTCATGTCAATCCGGCCATGCGAAAGGAAATGTTAAGCGCCGGTCTGTCGATGGGATTTATGAGTTCCCTTATCAATATCGGATCGCTGACCTTGCAGACGGCAATCAATCAGCTTGGAAAAGAAATTATTATTGCACACACGGCGGCAAGAAAATTGTCGGAAATGTTTATGATCATGTTCAGCGTATTTGGGCAGACGATGGCAACCTACTGCGGCCAGAATATGGGCGCAGGCAAGATGGACCGTGTAAAGCAGGGAATCAAAGTGGCACTTCTGTATACATTTATCTGGTCGGCTATGTCTGCAGTCGCAAGTTATACGATCGGTGATTTCCTTGTCTATCTCGTAACAGGAACGCACAATAAAATTGTGCTTCTGAATGCGACTAACTATTTGAAATTCAATACCATTTTTTATTTCGTGACAACGATCATCTGTATTTTGCGAAATGCGATGCAGGGACTTGGCGATCATGTAACACCGCTTGTGTCCAGTTCTCTGGAAATGATTGGGAAAATTATCATTGCTTTTACACTGGTGCCGTGGCTTGGCTATACAGGAGTGATTCTCGCGGAGCCGCTGGTCTGGTTTATTATGGTAATTCCGCTGCTGATACAGATTTTTCGCATGCCTGCATTTAAAAAGACTGAAAAAATACAATAAAAGAAAAAATGGTCTGAAAATAATTGACGAAAGCTTCTTTAGTAAAGTATAATTTTTATATGGGGTAGTAAGAAATGGAGGAATAATATGTGGAAAGGAAATAAGACCTGGTGGGAGCAGCTTGCAGCCGGTATTCTGATAATTGCGCTGGCTGTTACATTTTCACTGAGTGGATGGATCGGTGTTAAGGCAAGGGGTGTTTCAAGACCGAATCTGAATACGACCAGCCTCTATATGTATGCAGGACAGAATGAGAAACTTGCCGTGAATAATACGAGGGCAAGAGCCAAATGGTCCAGTAGCAACACGAAGGTTGCGCAGGTCAGCCCAAGAGGAATGGTGCGTGCGGTCAGAACCGGCAGATGTCTGATTTCCGCGAAAGTCAAGGGTAAGACATTAAAGTGTCGTGTGCAGGTTGTCACAAAACAGAGATACTAAGATGCTCTTTCTAAGAAAAGTTGTGTGATTAGAAGGCTTTTCTTAATGTAGAGATAAAAAACAAATTGGGAGGAAGAAGGCATGAAAGAAAACAGAAGAAACGTATGGAAACGTCTGTCGGCAGGGTTACTGGTGATTGCAATGGCGGTGACGCTTGCATTTGGTGGCTGGAGTGGGGAAGCAAAAGCAGCCGTTAAACCAAAACTCAGCAAGACAAGTGTTGCAATGTATCCGGGACAGAGTACGAAACTGAAAGTGAAGAATACAAGTGCCAAAATCAAATGGTCCAGCAGCAATAAGAAAATTGCAAAGGTCAATTCCAAAGGAACAGTAAAAGCAGTAAAACTTGGCAAATGTACAATTACTGCAAAAGTAAAAGGTAAGAAATTAAAATGTAAAGTGGCAGTTGTCACAAAGGAAAATTACCGTGCGAGAAAGCTGTATGATCTGGTAAGAGAAAAAGGAAAAAATCAGGGCGATGGAATGTACATGCTTTCCATGACTTCTAAACAAGGAAAAAATAATGAAAAAGATATTAATATTATTGCATATCCCAAAAAATGGCAGATGGAATTCAGTTATATAGACATGAACGAAAAAGCGGACAAGATGACAGGTACAGCAATCACGATGGATATCGTAAAAGATAAAGCAGGGGAATTACAAATAATTGATATGAAACTTAAGGAAGATTATGTTATCTTTATTTTAGGAAAGCTTGACAAATCTTACGATGGAAACCGTAAGGGAATGAATTTGACAAAATGTCTGGAAGGTGATCTGATGAGCGAAAGTGATGATGAACTGGAGTACAGCGGAAAACCTCGTGAAAAAGACTGGACAAAAGCAGTCAGCTATACAAAAACAGCATTCAAATACTACGATAAACTTTTGGGAAAATACGGCTATTCCATGAAGAAAATCGGATTTACAAAATACTAAAAAAAGTGAACAGAGAGAATAGATAAGGCAGGTCAATTTGACCTGCCTTGTTATTATTATAACCTCCGCTTCAACATCTCCGGATTCGTCGCATAAGTCAGCGCAGTATCCTTGGAGATCGTACCATCCTTATAAAGTTTCAAGAGGCTCGCATCCATGGAAACCAGTTCCGGTGTGGCGGAAGAATAGATTATACCATCAATCTGCGGGATTTTATTATCACGGATCATATTGCGGATGGCAGGTGTTACCGTCATAATTTCAAATGCCGGAACTTGGTGTCCGTCAATAGTAGGGACAAGCTGCTGTGATATAACAGCCTGCAGAACCATGGATAACTGGACTGCAATCTGTCGTTGCTGGTTCGGCGGGAATACATCGATGATACGGTCGATCGTATTGGCGGCACCGATCGTATGTAAAGTTGAGAAAATCAGGTGTCCGGTCTCGGCAGCCGTCATGGCAACCTGTATCGTCTCGAAATCACGCATTTCGCCAAGGAGAATGACATCCGGGCTCTGGCGCAGAGACGCACGCAACGCCGTTACATAGCTGACGGTATCGACAGAAATCTCGCGCTGGCTGACGATACTCTTATTGTGGCGGTGAAGAAATTCCAGTGGATCTTCCAGTGTGATAATGTGTTCATGGCGTGTCTGGTTGATGTGGTCGATCACACAGGCAAGTGTTGTAGATTTACCGCTTCCGGCAGGACCGGTGACGAGTACCAGACCTTTGGAAAAGTCGGCAAAATCAATGACCTGCTGAGGGATTCCCTGCTCCTTTGCATCCGGCAGAGAGAACGAGATCACCCGGATGACGGCGGATAGAGAACCTCTCTGTTTGAAGGCACTGACACGGAAACGGGAAAGTCCCGGAATGGAAAATGAAAAATCATCATCTCCGGTAGCAAGAAGTGTCTGCATGTCGCGCTCATTTGCCATCTGGTAAATCTGTTTAATAATCTCGGCAGTATCATTCGGTTTCAGGCGTTCTTCATCCTCGTGTACAATGATGCCATTTAACCGCATGGAAACCGGAAGCCCGGCAACGATAAAAACATCGGAAGCGTTGGAGCTTACCGTTTTTTCAAGTAATTGTGAAGCGAGTGTTATCATAAATAAAAGTCTCCTTTTTATTTTTTAAGTAAGTTCAAAGAATTGTCTCCGTTCCAGTCTGCAGTTGAAAGTGTCTGCCAGCCAGTGATGCGGTACAGATCAGAAGTTGCAGTTTTTGCAGAGGAGAGGCTGCGTTTGTCTGTCTGCTCAGACGGATGCAGAATCAGCAGGCGTGTCTGCAATGCCTGTTTATCATTGATCTTCGTCTGATAAGTCAATGTAAGGGAATCCGAAGTTCTCTTTAAAGTAATATCCGAATTGTTTTTATAATGCTGTTCGACATTTTTGTAATATCCGGCAATATCGGAAGTCTGAAGGTAACAGTTTTTAAGTACCTGATCGATTTTTGCAAGAGTCTCTTCCGCACGACCTGATGCTTTGTAATACTCCTGCGCATGAGTGGCGGATTTCCGGGCGGTCTGATAATCCGAAGCGGCACTGGAAAGTGACAGCGCTGCAAAGGTGATCATACACAATACAATGAAGATCATCAGCAGAGTGACCGATCCGATATTTGTAATTGGAAAATTTTTCTGTTTTGAACCTGATGTATTCATAATCATCAATCCTTTGCGTAGCGCTTTAGTGTTAAATGTGTAATTTCAGAAGCTGCCCTGCCTGACTGTTTCTCAGAAGATTTACTGGAAGATATACTGGCAGTGCCTTCTGCGAGGCGCAGAGCTTTGATCTGAAAATGGCACATGGAATCTTCTTTATCTGTTGTCTGTAACTGAATCTGGTAGAATGCTTTTTCCGGCAGGCAGGCTTTCCAGTCTGTATCATAATTAATAACAGCGTTTCTGCCATCCATTTCACAGGCCGGAAACTCACTTTCAAGAGTCTCTGAAAATGTCTTTTCATCTTTTAACTCTGCCGCGTCTATTGTATTTAAAAGCCCGACAACATCTTCCAGACGGGAAAGCGCCTGTTCCGTCTCGGTAGTCTGTGTACTCAGTGTATGTGCTTTGACGAAAGTGCGCAGGCATACAGCACCGGTCAGTGCAAAAAACAGTATGGCGATCATAATTTCCAGCAGAAAGATGCCGGAGCGCTTGTGATTCTGTTGTTTCATGAATGGCTCCTTTCTGCAAGCAGGCGGCTGACTTGTGTGCCATTTTTTTCGGTTATCATAATGCGGTACAGTCCGTTTTTCTTTCGTGTGACGGTCAGATCACGGGCTTCGATCACTTTCTTTCCAGCTTTAAGAGAAGCGTCAGCGTCATCTCGTACGACCAGTTCTTTCAGCCACCCGCCATCTGTGTAGAGATATGTTGTATAGCCGGTAGTATCTGTATTTCCGTTATTATCAGCAGAAGTATCAGCCGGCATGTGGAAAGCAAGACATTCCCTGCCTTCACGCTTCTCGACAGATACAACGCCGTATGTGTCATTTGCGCGAAATTTTTCCGTAATATAGGAAAGTGGTGTGGTAGTCTGGTAATTTTTATCTGCCTGTTCCGTCTGTGCGGCGTAAATACGTGCAGACAGAAGCAGTACGATCAGTGCGGAAACCGCAAATACAAGTAAAAGTGTCAGCGGAAATATAAAGTCTATCATATGTTTTCTCGAACGTTCAAAACGCATTAGTTTCCGCCTCCTTTCCGGATGATCGTAACGTCAGGCATAATATTGGCACCCAATGGCTGGTAATCCACAAAATATTTGGAAGAGTCATAAGTCAGGCCATAATGTTTTTTCAAATATGTCAGACTCTCCGGATAAGTGCCTTCCTGCGCATAGCAGCGGGTGATATCGCGGGTAACGGCAGACTGCAGCGTTTCCATCTCGTTTTTCTCCATGTCTTTCTGGACGGATACGATTCCGTATGAGAAAAATCCAAAGACAGCAAGAAATAAAGCGATGGAAATCAGAACATTTCGCAAATATGAAGTTTGCCGGTTTTTAATAAAACGACGGGACATCTTTAGTCGTTCCTTTCTATCTTGATGTATCAATTACCGGGGAACAGATTTCTTATTCATGTTAAGAAACCAGGTATTATAATGTTGCCATGATGCTGATGAGTGGTAGCATGACAGACAGAAGAATGATGCCGACGATCACGGACAGAATGATGACAAGTGTCGGTTCGATCGCAGTGATCATTCTGGAGAGCCGGTTATCGATCTCTTCTTCGTACTGTCCGGCGATCTTGTTCATCACTTCTTCCAACACACCGGTCTTAGAACCGATGGATGCCATTTTGGCATAAATTCCTGAGAAAATGTGATTGGAAAGAAGTGTTTCGCACAGATCTTCGCCATTTGTAACTGCTTCGGAGCAGGCTTCCAGACGGGTGCGGAAAGCTCCTTTCTTGATAAGTGGAATGGAGAGTTTCAGACATTCCGCAGGTGTCAGTCCGCTGCTTAAAGTCAGTGCCATACCACTTGCAAAACGACATGCGCCGATTTGATCCTGAAGAGAACGGCCGCCGTGAAGTTTTCCCATAAATCCAAGGAGCAGCTGGTGTCCACGTTTTGTCCAGAACAGGTAAGCAGCGCCGGCAGCAAGCAGTACAAGGACAATGCCGCAAACGACGATGTGTGCGTTTAAGAACTGACCAAATCGCAGGATACCCAGTGATAATCCGCTCATTTCTCTGCCGAGCTGGGCAAATACCTGATTGAAGATCGGCATAACTCTTGTCACCAGTACAAGGATGACGAGGATCATCATAAAGATCATAAGTAAAGGATAGGTAACTGCATTGTGGATCGTCTGGTTTAGCGCAGCTTCTTTCTCATAATAGTCCGCAAGGGAAGTCATAACTTCATCCAGTTTTCCTGCCTGTTCCCCAATCTGTACCATCTGGATCATATAGTCCGGAAATGCGTGTGTATCTTCTAGTGCAAGGTGCAGGGAACCGGTATTCAGAAGCATGGTGTTGATGCTTTCCAGTAATCTCTTCTCTTCTGGTTCGGTTGTATCTTCCAGCATGATAGAAATTCCCTCTATAGAAGAAATACCGGATCGCAGGATCATAGCAATCTGCGAACAGAATGCCGCGGTCTCGGCATTAGAGAGAGGCGTGTGTGTCTCGGTCATAATTACTCCTTTCCGGGTTACAGCAGTTTTGTATGCCTGGTATATCATAACCCGATCATTGTATTTAATAGTTGAATTTCACAACGTAATGATTTTTGTCATTTACATATTTCTTGACGGACTCTTTGTCGTTGCTGGCGGCAAGTGTTGGATCCATAAGTTGCCAGTCTTTTCCGTCAAATTTGATGATATCATCCACCCAGCCTTTGTCATCTACATAAGTGCTGATCCAGGCGTGGTAAGTTTCACCGGCATAACCGACTTCCAGTTTGGTCGGAATCCGCTGGGAACGCAGCATGGAAGTCATAAGAGCTGCATAATCGAAACAGATGCCTTTGCCGGTTTTCAAAGTTTCATCTACATTTGGAATATATCCGTAAGAAACGTTTTCAGCTTTGGCGTTATCGTAAGCGACATGTTTCACCACATAGTTATAAACATTCTGTACGACTTCCAGATCCGTCCATGTATTTTCCGCAAGTTTCTGCCCTTTTTTTACTGCATTTGATTTCGCAGTGAACCAGACATACTGGTTCGGGTAGAGGAAAGGAAGAAACCTATCCTTGATCTTTGCGGAAATGGTCTGCTCCAGAGCGATTGCATAAGAATCTCCGCTTACATTTTCCAGAATACTGAGTGAATAACTGCCATTTCCGGCATTGAGTGGAAATGCCATATAACCGGCGTCTTTACTCAGAAGATAAGTATAATTTGCCTGATCCGGTCCGGCAATCTGTAATTTTACTTTGGATTTGCCACCGGTATATTTTACCATGATATATCCTTCGGAAATATGTGACGCATCGATGGATGCACTGTTATTTTTGTAAACTTTTTTGCCGGGGGCAGACGGAGATAATACTTTTGGCGTGGAATCACGCTTTGGCCCGGAATGATCGGCTTCATTTGAATGGGAAGACGAACAGCCGGATAATACAAAAAGAAGAATCCCGATAAGTAATATAACAGGCAAAGCATGTGATGTCTTTTTCATAGTCATATCGGGATTCTCCTTTTTTAAATGTACGTTATTTCTTAACCGGAGAGAGCAACAATTCCAGTTCATTACCGGCATTATCCGGAATCTTAATAGTTGTCGGTTGCTTCGGTATCATAAAAGAAATAGTACCGGTTTTCTTGTTGATACTCTTCGGGACAAGACCGGAAATCGCATCGTAGTTGATACCGGAATATGTGTCGGATACGTCCAGATATACAACTCCGTGACGGGAGTAGGAGTCCAGAAGTTTCGGTTTCTCGGTATCCAGACTGGAAACTTTGTAACTACGTAAGGAAGTCTGTGCGTTCATGCCTTCTGCATGGATTGTCAGTGTTCCGTTAGAAGTAACTTCCGCAGTATAAGTATGCGTATCTTTTTTCGTTAAAGCGACCGGATGTCCATCCAGGTCAGCGGTAACTTCCCGGATCGGGAGCAGTGTCTTTACCCGGATATTGTAAACAGCGGACTGTGCAGAGTCTACTTTGGTACGTTCTGCAATAATCGTTGGCTTAATGAATAAAAGCGGCATTAAGATCAGAAGCAGTGTGCACAGATAGGCCAGCGTCCGTCCGAAACCAAAGGTCGTTTTCTTGTAATTGCCCCAGTCTTCCAGAACTTCGACCGGAATTGTGCTCGGTTCCATGTCGCATGCGTTAAAAACGTTGTTCAGAAGCTGGTTCGCAGTCTTCGAATCCAAAGCAGGAATGTCTGTATTGTCAAAAGAAGATGCGTGAAGGTCTAACTCAGAAGTATAATCTTTATTCAAAACAAATCCCTCCTTTTTCTTCGTGGAGCATGTTTTCCAGAAGTTTGCGCCCTTTGCGCAAACGCCGTTTGACAGTACTCCGGCTGTAATCCATCGCAACGGCAATATCTTCGATGCTCATATTATTGAATATTGTGGAGGCAGTGACTGGATCGCCTGCATCAGCCGTGCTTTTGCATCTTTTTTCAGAATATGCTTCTCCGGATTCGTCATGATATCCGAGAAAGATTCTGAAAAATCAGATGTCTGACCGGAGGATATATAATCCAGTTCCTGTTCCTGCCGTTTCCTTTTCTGCCAAGTGTCAAAACAGATCCGGAATGTGATCTGGTGCAACCAGGATACAAAGAGACGCGGATTCTTCAGTGTGTCCAGATTCTTTAATACTAAAATGTAAACTTCCTGCAGGATGTCCTGTGCAAGATAAGGATCTTTTACATATTGATAGGCAAAACGGTACTGCGACTGATAAGTAGCAGTATATAATTCTGCAAATGCATCGCTGTCTCCTTCCTGCGTTTTGCGTACCAGTTTTGCAATGTAATCATAATCAAGTTCCATGCGTCTAACTCCTTTGTACATTCGTTGATCTGGATATACGTTTGTTTGCAAGTGCGATCAGCCGGGTAATCTGATCCAGATGTTCATTACGATTCAGTGCGATACCGGTGTGATATTCAATGGCAATAGAATCCGGTGCCTGATTGTGCTGGGCAACCCGGTTTTCAATGCGCTGGATAAAAAGATCTATATTTTCCTCGGTACAGTCTTCAAAGATTGCAAGAAACTTATTACCACCGTTGCGACCGACAAAACATAAAGACGTTGCCGCAGTGGAAAGAATATTGGAAAAATCTTTCAACAGACGGTTGCCGGTAGCATGTGTGTAAAGGTTATTAATCTCTGAAAGATTGGAAAGATCGATCATAATACAGCCGATGTTCTCCGGAAGTTTCTCGTCGTAATATTTCTCAATGACTGTATCACAGCTGAAACGGTTTGGCATACCGGATATCGGATCGGAATAAGCGACACCGTATAAGTTATGATAGTTCAGTTTAATTGTTGAGATAAGGTTAAAATCGATCAGCAGGAAAATAAAGCTGACCAATAACAGTACCCATACGACAAAAAACAAAATCGTGGCAGGGCGGGATGAAAATACGAACTGTTTCACTTCTGGTTTCAGAAGGAGAAACAGACTTAAGATGGTAAGGATCGCCAGTATTGCAAGCTGGAGAACCTTGAATGACGTGTACTTTTTCATAATTGTGAATCCTCCGTTCAATTCAGGTCCATTGACGGGTGTTGCTTATGTCTATAGTTTCAGGCTGAAAATCCCCGTGTGTTACTTCTTGTCCGAGTTTTACGCTCATATATCTGCAGAACTAAGTTTATGTAATGATATATGAATGTATTTCTCTGATATCATTTGTATATTATATCACAAATAATAAGGGAATACCATATTTCGACAGTCACAGATTTGCACATAGATTGGGTGTTGAGATATAAGGGTAAAATCGTTATAATAAGGAAGGTAAAAGAAACAGGAAGAAGGTTTTACAAGATGGAGATAGAAAGTATTAAGCAAAAAGTGCTGGAAGATGTAGATCCGGTCATGAAGAAGAAAAAAGCAAAAGAACGCCGGAAACAACGACTGATTGTGATAATGCAGTTCCTGCTCGTTTTTGTTGTTATCATAGGTCTATTCCATTTTTTTATGGGGATATCGACAGTTGACGGAGAATCGATGTATCCGACACTGCATGACAAGAATGTAGTTATTTATGAGAGACATAACAGCGAATACAAAGCCGGAGACATCGTGGCGCTCGATATGCCGAACGGGGATGTATATGTGAAGAGAGTGATTGCTGTAGCAGGGGATACCGTTAATATTGACCGTGAAAAGATCTATGTCAACGGAGAAGAAGTTACGACACCGCAGGCAGTCGGTAAGACGGAAGCAAAGTCTGATAAGATCACCTACCCGCTGACGGTAGAAGATAAGCAGGTTTTTGTGCTCGGTGATAACCGAGAGGTTTCCAGGGATTCCAGAGAAATTGGCACTGTGAAGATAAAAAACATCAAGGGAAAGATCAGATGGTCTATAGGAATCTTTTAAAAAATATGCTATGCTGACGAATAGGATAAGTATCCGAACAGATAAGAGTACAATGAGAGAATGAGGATGAAAAAATGGGATATACAGAACTTACGGAACAATTTGAACGCCGTGAGAAGATGAGAGGCACCGCTTTGACAATATTAGGCGGTGTCTTTTGGGGGCTTGCAGGAGTTTTTGGAAAATATTCATTTGAACACAGAGGGATGACACCACAGTGGCTGGTAAATGTGCGCCTGATCATTGCGGGATTGATCCTTCTGTCCACAGTAGTTGCAAAACAGAAAAAAGATACTTTCCGCATATGGAAGAATCCAAGACATGTGATCCGGATGATGTTGTATGGTATGATCGGTATTGCGGCCTGCCAGATGACATATTATATGGCAGTAGATGATTCAAATGCAGGTATCGCAACAGTATTGCAGTATGTGGCACCGGTTATCATCATGCTGTACACATCGCTTGTCAACCGGAAATTGCCGGAAGTATCAGAGCGTATTGCACTGGTTCTTGCATTTGGCGGAGTCATACTGATC
>OLPT01001745.1_pt1 | contig 12573 bp, 8 predicted proteins | sample 1673051 | NCBI WGS metagenome assembly OLPT01 (sample SAMEA3136750, study PRJEB25190) | human gut metagenome | biome: human gut; feature: human-associated habitat; material: faeces | place: Austria | collected 2013
TATATTCACTGTGCAAAAGAAGTTGCCAAGATCGTTGCTGATTTGGATGGTGATGAGAAGACAGGTGCGAATGTTGTACTGAAAGCTCTGGAAGCTCCACTGCTCCGCATCGCTGCAAATGCAGGACTGGAAGGCGCAGTAATCATTAATAAAGTATATGAGTCAGAACCAGGAATCGGATTTGATGCATTAGCTGAGGAATATGTAGACATGGTTGAACATGGTATCCTTGATCCGGCTAAGGTTACAAGAAGTGCTCTGCAGAATGCAACAAGTGTTGCATCTACACTGCTGACAACAGAGTCCGTTGTTGCTAATATCAAAGAAGAGACACCGGCTATGCCTGCAGGTGCAGGTGCCGGAATGGGCATGATGTAAGAAAAAGTTAAGAAAACTCCCTGTATGGGGAGTTTTCTTTTTTCTTGTTTTTGTGCTACAATAGACACATTGAGAAAAGCGGAGGATGTAAGACATGAATGACATATGTACAGAACAGCTTATTAAAAGGAAGAAAAACAAAGGTCAGTGGTTTCTGGAGGGAATGGTGCTTGCAGCGACTTTACTGAGTGTATATGGTGTCGTACATTGTCTTTTTTTTATAGTGCTTACAGTTATATTACTTGTAATGGATATATATTTGTATCTGGAATTTGATGCAGAATATGAATATTTATTTGTGAATGGGGAACTGGATGTTGACAAGATCATACATAAGTCGAGAAGAAGACGAATCTGTACAATAAAGTTAGAAGAAATAGAGGTCCTGGCTCCATTTGGAACAGGTGAACTCAGACAGTACCAGCGGGCAAAGAAAAGCGATTATAGCTCGGGCAGACGCAATGATCAGACTTATGTGCTAGTTGTTTCCAGGGCAGGAGAATTAAGAAAAATTATTTTTGAACCGAATCAGACGATTGTAGACGGGTATGCCGGAATGATTCCGGGAAAAGTTACATACAAATCTGCAAAATAGTCAGAAAAATGTATTTTGTATGTATAAAAAAACAAGTTGACAAACGATAGCAAAGTTCGTTATGATACCAGTTAATTATAGGAAAGAGCAAAACGGAGTTTTTACCCCGATAAGCTATAAATAAGGATAAGAGTGAAAGGAGTTTACCATGGGAAAAATTATTGGAGAAGGAATTACATTTGATGACGTGCTGCTTGTACCGGCATATTCTGAGGTGATTCCAAATCAAGTAGATTTATCCACGTATTTAACAAAAAATATTAAATTGAATATACCGATGATGAGTGCAGGTATGGATACGGTTACAGAACACCGTATGGCAATTGCAATGGCTCGTCAGGGTGGAATTGGTATCATTCATAAGAATATGACGATCGAGCAGCAGGCAGAGGAAGTTGATAAAGTAAAACGTTCTGAGAACGGTGTTATCACGGATCCATTTTATCTGTCTCCGGAACATACGTTGGAAGATGCCAATAATTTAATGGCAAAATTCCGTATTTCAGGTGTACCAATTACAGAAAACGGAAAACTGGTAGGCATTATCACAAACCGTGATCTGAAATTTGAAGAAGATTTTACGAAGAAGATTAAAGAATCAATGACTTCTGAGGGACTTATTACAGCACAGGAAGGAATTACGCTGGAAGATGCAAAGAAGATTCTTGCAAAAGCCAGAAAAGAGAAATTACCGATCGTAGACAAAGATTTCAATTTGAAAGGTCTTATTACGATTAAAGATATTGAAAAACAGATCAAATATCCACTGTCAGCTAAAGATTCCCAGGGAAGACTGCTCTGCGGTGCAGCACTTGGAATTACCGCAAACTGCCTGGAACGTGCACAGGAACTTGTGAACGCACATGTAGACGTTGTTGTTATGGATTCTGCACACGGACATTCTGCTAATGTACTCCGTACCGTAGATATGGTCAAATCCAAATTCCCGGATCTGCAGGTTATCGCAGGAAACGTTGCAACAGGAACAGCAGCAGAAGCGCTGATCAAAGCAGGAGCAGATGCAGTAAAGGTTGGTATTGGACCTGGATCTATCTGTACAACACGTGTCGTTGCAGGTATCGGTGTTCCACAGATCACAGCAGTTATGAGTTGTTATGAAGCGGCAGACAAATATGGAATTCCGATTATCGCAGATGGTGGTATCAAATATTCAGGAGATATGACAAAAGCAATTGCAGCCGGTGCGAATGTATGTATGATGGGATCAATCTTTGCAGGATGTGATGAGAGCCCGGGAACATTTGAATTATATCAGGGAAGAAAATACAAAGTATACCGTGGCATGGGATCGATTGCTGCAATGGAGAACGGAAGCAAAGACCGTTATTTCCAGACCAACGCGAAGAAGCTGGTTCCGGAAGGTGTGGAAGGCCGTGTTGCTTACAAGGGCAGCGTAGAAGATACGGTATTCCAGCTCATGGGGGGCTTAAGAGCCGGTATGGGTTACTGCGGAACCCCGACTGTGGAGGAGCTGAAGGAGAGAGGACGTTTCGTCAAGATCTCTGCCGCATCCCTCAAAGAGTCCCATCCCCATGATATCCATATCACCAAGGAAGCTCCGAACTACAGCGTAGACGAGTAAACAGAAGATGCAGTTTCAGAAGCCGTGCAGAGCAGATCCGTTCAGGTCTGCCCTTCGCGGTTTCTTTTTTTGTCTTCAGAAAAAATTCAGAGTTTTCTGCTGTTTTTTTGCGGCAAAGCCCTGTATACTGAAAGAGGCGGAAAAAACCGCCGCAAAGATAAGGGGAGATTGTCACAAATGGATATACAGAAGAATGAAAAAAGACACAGAAGCCGGGGGCATGATGAGCCTCCGAGAAAGAAGCCGGTCCGGAAGGAACGGCCGAAGGCAAAACCGAAGATAGAAACGACAGCTGCACAGCCGGTTTTGAGTGAACGTGACCGGAAAAGGCATCGCCAGGTCTGGATCCAGCGGATCGTCATTGCGCTGGTTCTCTGTACGATTCTTGTGGGCGGAGTCATCTGTCTGAAGATTTTTCTGACACCGAAGACCGTCAATGTCTCCGTGCCCTATACGGAGAGTGCGGAGACGGAGGCAGCGCAGGCGAAAGTACCTATGCCGGATATCGATCTTCAGCTTTTGACGGTAAATGAATATTCAAGGCCCGGCCTTTCCACCGGCACGATCAACGGCGTGGTGGTCCATTATACCGCCAACCCCGGTAGCACGGCTCAGCAGAACAGGGATTATTTTGAAAATCTGAAGGACACTCACACGACCAAGGTGAGCAGCAACTTTGTTATCGGCCTGGAGGGAGAGATCATCCAGTGCATCCCCACGAGCGAGATCGCCTACGCCTCCAACAGCCGGAACACAGACACGGTCTCCATCGAGTGCTGTCATACGGATGAGACCGGAAAGTTTACGGACGCCACCTATGATTCGCTGGTGCAGCTGACGGCTTTTCTGTGCTCGAAATTTAATCTGACGGAAAACGATGTCATTACGATATTACAGGAAAAGACTGCCCGAAATATTTTGTGGAAAACGAGGCAGCCTGGGAAACGTTCCGCTCCGATGTTGGGGCGGTTCTGGCAGAATATGCCTAAGGAGGAGAAATTTTTGAAACAGGAATTAAAAAACGCTTATGAAAAAGTCAGCACGGGAACAGAGCTCCGGGCAGGACTCATCGAGATGAAAAATCTTCTGAAGGAGGAAAAGAACCGGCGGGAGCTTGCCTATCAGCTGGGCGGCGACTTCAAAATCCTGACTCGCTGCCTTTCTGATGAAGATCCCAAGGTCCGGAAAAACGCGGCCCTGGTTCTGGGGGCCATGGAGAGCGACGATCTGGTGCCGGTGCTCTTAAACGCCTACAAAAAAGAGGACACCCTCTTTGTGAAAAGCGCCTACCTGAAAGCACTGTTTGACCTGGACTATGAAGAAGAGCTTCCTTATTTAAAAGAGCGCCTGCAGGAGCTGGATGAGACCCCCGTGACGGAGGAGAACCAGAAACACCTCCGGGAGGAGGCCGGTATCCTCCAGCAGCTGATTTCCCAAAAGGAGAAGCACAAAAAACACACCTTCGACGGTTTTGACCGCCAGGTGGAGGTGATCCTCCTCACAAACCGGGAACAGCGGGAGGCCACGAGAAACCAGCTGAAAGAGGAGAAAGTCACGATGCTGGCAGGCGGCATGCGCTTTTTTACCTATGATCTGGAGTCAGTTCTCCCGATCCGTACCTGGAGAGAGCTTCTTTTTCCGGTGAAGGGTCTGAAAAGCGTCAGCGGAACGCCGGAGGCAGTGGCCTCCCAGCTTGCAGCTCCGGTGCTGGAGCAGTTAAAGAGTCTTCACAGCGGCGGTGGAGCCTTTTATTTCCGGACAGAGTTTAAGAGCCCTCTGGCTCCGGAGAAAAAGAGTGCCTGGGTGAAAATGTTCTCCGCAGCTCTTGAGAAGGCTTCCGGAAGAGAGCTTGTCAATTCCACTTCGGATTATGAGGTGGAGCTTCGCCTGATTGAAGGAAAGAATGGCAGCTTTGTGCCGCTGATGAAGCTTTTTACCCTGAAAGATACCCGTTTTTCTTATCGGAAGGAGAGCTATGCGGCAGCTATGGCGCCGGTTCAGGCCGCCCTTCTCATGGAGCTTTCCAAACCTTGGCTTGTGAATGGGGCTCAGGTTCTCGATCCCTTCTGCGGTGTGGGAACTCTTCTGGTGGAGCGTGTGAAGGCCGGAAATGCTGATCCCCTCTATGGTCTGGATATCAGCGAGGAGGCCGTCCTGAAGGCCAGAGTCAACGCTGAGGCTGCTGGAATCACGATCCATTACATCAACAGGGACGTCCGGGATTTCCGTCACGAGTATCTCTTTGACGAGATCGTTTCTGACCTTCCGCTCACGGGCCGAAGCAGAAATCTTCTGGAGCTCACGGAGCTTTACAGCGCTTTCTTTAAACGAGTGCCGGAGCTTCTGAAAAAAGGCGGCCGCCTCTTCCTCTATACCTCCGAGGAAAATGCTTTCCGCAGTGCTTTGAAGGAGAATCGTGAACTGAAACTGCTCAAGAACTTCCTGATCCAGGAGAAGACCGGAAGCCGTCTCTATATCCTGGAATACGAAGGATGACATAATCTTAAGATTTTTTAAAATTGCCCCGTATGGCTTGTAAAATAAAAAAAGTATGTTACAATTATATTACAAAACAATAACGGAGCGTATTATGAATTTATATGAAGCGATTTATGCAAGACGGTCCGTCCGGAATTATCGGATGGAACCTCTGGACGATACGATTTTAAAAGGGATTCCGGACTTTTTAAATGAAGTAGAGCCGCTGTTTCCGGATATACGCACAGAGATCCGAATTGTGAATCGCTGTACGGAGAAGGAGAAGATCGGCGGCTTCTGCAATGTGAAAGCGCCATACTATGTGGCACTCTATTCGGAATCGAAGGAAAAAAGTGATATGAACGCAGGCTTTCTCATGGAGCAGCTGTCCCTTTACCTGGAGACCAGGGGCATCGGGAGCTGCTTTGTGGGAATGGCAAAGCGCCGGGATAAGGAGCTGGAGGCAGAAGGACTTTCTCTGAAGATCGTTCTTGCTTTCGGTTTTCCGAAGGAAACGGACAGAAACCGTGACAGGGAACCCAAGCGCATTGCCATGGATGATCTCTGTGTCTACAAGGAACAGCCCAAGGCCTGGGTGAAGGAGATGCTGGAAGCAGCCCGTCTGGCCCCTTCAAGTACGAACAGCCAGCCCTGGCGGTTTGTGGTCTACGAGAACCGGATTCATGTGTTTTCTAAGAAGCCTCTGGATGAAAAGAGCCTTCTCAATCCTTTTACGGAGCTGAATTTCGGAATCATGCTGGCCAATGTGATGGTGGCGGCAGAGGAGGTCTGGGTGGACCTGGATCTCATCAAGCTGAACAACATCACCCACAAATCCATCCCGAATAATCAGTATGTTATCAGTATTTTATTAAAACCATAAATTTTTGAAAAAGTTTAAAAAACTGCTTGACATTCTGAAAATCCCATGCTATTATATACCTGTGCTTGAGGGAAAGCAAAGAACCTCAGAGAAAAGCACAGAAATGCGCGAGTGGCTCAGTTGGTGGAGCGCGACCTTGCCAAGGTCGAGGCCGCGGGTTCGAGTCCCGTCTCGCGCTTTTTTCATGCCTTGAAATCAGTGGAAATACGGTTTCAGGGCATATTTTTTGTGCCAGAGAAGGTTGTTTGCAGGATTCTTTATGGCAACCATGCAGAATTGTTATTTTTCAAGAAAAGGGGTTTGTGATAAGATAGAAAAGATGACTGCCCAAGAGCAGCTGAGTTTAGGAGAAAAGAGGTAAAGAACAAATGAAACTGTTGTTGATCCGACACGGGGATCCCGATTATACGATCGATTCCCTTACAGAGAAAGGTCATCGGGAAGCACAGCTTCTGGCGGAAAAAATGAAAAATGTTCCGGTGAAGGATTTCTATGTATCCCCGCTGGGACGGGCAAGGGCGACTGCGGACTACACCCTGAAAAAAGTAGGAAGAAAAGCTACGGTGCTGGACTGGATGGAAGAGTTTCCGGCATTTTTGAATCCCCAGGAGTCCCAGGGACTGAAAAATGCTTATGGAACCCATAAAAACAACCAGAACCGTGTGATCTGGGATATGATGCCGGAATACTGGACCAATCATCCGGAGTTCTGCACGAAAGACGGCTGGAGAAGTACAGAGGCGGCTCAGATGAGCAATATGCCGGCACTCTATGACCGGGTGGCGAAGGGGCTGGACGAGCTTCTGGCTTCTCATGGATATCACAGAGAAGGAAATATGTATCGTACAGAAAAGGGAAACGAGGACACGATCGCTCTTTACTGCCACTTCGGCGTGAGCTGCGTCATGTTGTCCTATCTCTGGGGAATTTCACCCTTTATTCTGTGGCATTCCCTGATGATGGCTCCGACCTCTATGACAGAGCTTATGACGGAGGAGAGAGAAGAGGGAAAGGTATTTTTCCGTGCCACCCGCATCGGGGATATCTCTCATCTTTATGCAGGTGGCGAGGAGCCTGCCTTCGCAGGACGTTTCTGCGAAACTTATGACAACTGGGAGGAAAGACATTAAAATGAAACTGCTTTATGAATTTGGCGTAATCATGGCTGTGACTTTCCTGGGCGAGATCTGTCATGCGGTTCTGCCGTTTCCGATCCCGGCCAGCATTTACGGCCTTCTTCTGATGCTTTTTGCATTGTGTACGAAGATTATCAAACTGGAACAGGTGAAGGTGGCCGGCGATTTCCTGCTGGATATCATGCCACCCATGTTCATTCCTGCGGGCGTTGGCCTTCTGACGGCGTGGCCGGATCTTAAACCGGTGCTGGTGCCGGTGCTCGTGATCACCGTGGTTGTGACCGTGTTTGTCATGGTTGTGACAGGACGGGTATCTCAGAGGGTGATCTGGATGACAAAAGAGAAAGAGGAGGAGAAGTGATGGCCAGTTTTTTTGAGGAATCCTTATTTTTTGGTATGGCAGTGAGTCTGATCGCCTACGGCCTGGGCCTGCTTCTGAAGAAAAAGCTGAAATGGGCATTTTTAAATCCCCTGCTTCTCTCGATCATCGTTGTGATCCTTTTTCTGCAGGTACTCCATGTGGACTATGAGACCTATAACAGCACGGCCCGGTATTTAAGCTATCTTCTGACACCGGCTACGGTCTGCCTGGCCATTCCGCTTTATCAGCAGCTGAAGCTCTTAAAAGAGAATCTGCTGGCTGTGGTTCTGGGGATCGTCTCCGGCGTCATTGCCAGCATGGGAGGCATCTTCGTGCTGGCTCTGGCCTTTGGCCTCAACCATGAGCAGTATGTGACCCTTCTTCCGAAGTCCATCACGACTGCAATAGGAATGGGCGTTTCCGAGGAGCTTCACGGCATCACGACGATTACGGTTGCCGTTATCATTGTCACCGGTGTACTGGGAAATGTGATCGCGGAGCTGGTCTTCAAGATCTTCCGGATCCAGGAGCCCATCGCCAAAGGCCTGGCCCTTGGAACCTCCGCCCATGCCATCGGCACTTCCAAAGCCCTGGAACTCGGCGAGGTGGAAGGAGCCATGAGCAGCCTTTCGATTGCGGTGGCCGGTATTCTGACTGTGGTCGGAGCGTCGGTCTTCGCGAATCTGATTCCGTAAGGATTTCATAGGAATAAAAAGAACCATGCTTAAGGAATGTTTCCGGGTATGGTTTTTTCTTTTTGCTTTAAGGCAAAGAAAAAGCCCTCTGCTATGCTTTTCAGCGATAGCAAAGGGCTTTATTAGGGGGATCAATTTTTAATGGCTGTCTTTTTTATATTAGCAAATGCCCTGTGCGTTCATCGCATTGACAACTTTCTCGAAGCCTGCGATGTTAGCGCCTGCAACATAGTTTCCTTTCATGCCGTATTTCTCGGCTGCATCGGAAATGTTGTGGCAGATGGTAACCATGATCTGCTGAAGTTTTGCGTCAACCTCATCGAAGGTCCAGCTCAGACGCTCGCTGTTCTGGGACATCTCCAGAGCGGAAGTAGCAACGCCGCCGGCGTTGGCTGCTTTGCCCGGTGCGAAGATGATGCCGTTCTCCTGGAGATACTGGGTAGCTTCCAGAGTGGTCGGCATGTTAGCGCCCTCGCAGACTGCGATGGTACCGTTGGCTTTCAGAGCCTTGGCATCATCAAGCAGCAGTTCGTTCTGGGTAGCGCAGGGCAGAGCCAGATCGCATTTTACGCTCCATACGCCTCTTCCCTCGTGGTACTCAGAGTTCGGACGATAGTTCTTGTACTCGGTAAGACGGGCTCTCTTAACCTCTTTGATCTCTTTGACTGCTGCAACGTCGATTCCGTCCGGATCGTAAATCCAGCCGGTGGAATCGCTCATGGTCAGGACTTTCACGCCCATCTCGGTTGCTTTCTCGGCTGCGTAGATAGCTACGTTTCCTGCACCGGAGATGCAGGCTGTCTTTCCGGCGATGTCAATGCCGTTCAGTTTCAGCAGCTCTCTGGTGAAGTAGAGAAGGCCGTAGCCGGTAGCCTCTGTTCTTGCGAGGGATCCGCCGTAGGTCAGGCCTTTTCCGGTGAGAACGCCTTCGTACAGGTTGCGGATTCTCTTATACTGACCGAAGAGATAACCGATCTCACGTCCGCCTACGCCGATATCACCGGCCGGAACGTCGGTATCTGCTCCGATGTGTTTGCAAAGCTCGGTCATGAAGCTCTGGCAGAAAGCCATAATCTCACGATCAGATTTACCCTTCGGGTCGAAGTCGGAGCCGCCTTTGCCGCCGCCGATGGGAAGACCGGTCAGGGAGTTTTTAAATACCTGCTCAAAGCCCAGGAATTTGATAATGCTTAAGGTTACAGAAGGATGGAAGCGAAGACCTCCCTTGTACGGACCGATGGCGCTGTTGAACTGTACGCGGTATCCGTTGTTTACCTGAACCTGTCCCTTGTCATCTACCCAGGGAACACGGAACATGATGATACGCTCCGGAGTGGTCAGACGCTCCAGAAGAGCATCTCTACGATAAGCTTCCTCGTTGGCTTCAATCACTACGCGGAGAGATTCGAGAACCTCTTTAACGGCCTGGTGAAATTCAGGCTGGGAGGGATTCTGTGCTACTACTCTTTCAATGGTTTCATCTACATAAGACATTTTCTTTTCCTCCTTTATCGTGCTAAAGCACCTTGCCACATTATAGCAGAAGACCTCGAAAACGACAAGAAAACATTTTGTATGACTGTAATTCAGATATGAATGATAAAGAGGGGATTCATTCTGTAAATGAATCCTTAAAAGCCAGATCGAAAGAATTTCAAAAGAAACATCCCATAAATCACCAAGGTTTCATTTGCAAAGATTAAGGTTTCATAAAATCCCCGGCGAGGGTTGCCAATTACTGGGATTTGTATTAGAATCAAAGGATAAAAAGCTGGTTTTTTCCAATAATGTAAAGAAAGGAAAAAATCGAAAGAAGGGGAAAATGACTGATATCAAAGAGGCTCTTTTTGACGAGGAGCCGGAAAAAAGGGAAGGATCCGGGGAAAAGGATCCGGATATGGAGCCTCTGTTTGGGCAGGGGAGTGAAGAACCGGCCGGAGAAGAGATAAAGCCGGCGGAGGTTCCGGAAGCAGAGCCACAGAAGGAAGAACAGGAAACCTCCGAAAAGTCAGAAACGCAAAATATAGAGTCAGCTTCAGATGTGGACACTCCTTCTGAGGAACCGAAGGAGCCACTTCCAGAGGATTCACCTGAGGAAGCCTCCGAGGAACCTCCAAAAAAGAAAGGTTTCTTCTCGAGATTCAAAAGAAAGAAAGAAAATCCGGAACCGGAAGCATCCGAAAAACCAGACGACACCGCTTCGTCAGAAGTTTCCAATACTTCTGGCACAGAACTGGGCACAACTTCCGAAACTGCTGACCAGTCCCAGGACGAAGCTTCTGATGAAAAGCCGGAGAAGAAGAAATTCACTTTTTCTCTTCCATTTAAGAAGAAGCCCGAGCCGGAGGAACCGGAGGAGGAGCCTTATGTGGAAATCCCGGTTTATTCTGATGCGGAGAAGAAAGCCGAGCTGGAGGCCAGGGAGAAGCTGGAGAACGGCACTTACGTCTACAAAGGCCTTACCGAGGCCGAGGTGGAAAACCAGGTCCATATGGGCAGGGTGAACCAGACCGGAGAGAGTATTTTCAAGACGAATAAGGAGATCATCCGGGACCACACGCTGACCTATTTCAACTTTCTGAATCTGTTTTTAGGAATCTTGATTCTGGTATCCGGCCAGTTTAAGAACATCACCTTCATGGGTGTCATCATCGTCAACACGCTGATCGGTATCGTTCAGGAGATGAAGGTCAAGAAACTGGTGGACAGGCTGGCGGTGATCACAGCTTCCAAAGCCACGGTAATCCGCGGGGGCGAGGTAAAGGAAATTGATATTCATGACGTGGTTGTAAAGGACACGATGGTCCTTGCCACAGGCAATCAGGTCTGCGCGGATGCCATCGTCATGGAGTCCGACGGTATGGAAGTTAACGAATCCATGCTGACCGGCGAGTCCAGGCCGGTGAAGAAAAAAGCCGGCGACCGGCTAATGTCCGGAAGCTTTCTGACAGCCGGAAGCGGCGTGGTTCAGGTTGAATATGTGGGCGAGGACAGCTACGCTTACCAGCTCATGAAAAAGGCCAAGACCAAAAAACGTGCCAGCTCTGAGATGCAGCGCACGATCAACCGCATCATCAAAGTGGTCGGCGTACTCATCGTTCCGATCGGCATCATGCTTTACCTTTCCCAGAGCAATGCGGGAACTGGCTTCTCCGACTGTCTGGTAGGAACCGTGGCGGGCGTCATCGGAATGATTCCCGAGGGACTGGTGCTTCTGACCAGTATCTCCTTTATCCTCGGCGTAGGCCGGCTGGCGAGAAAACGTGCCCTGGTTCAGGAGATGGAGGCCATCGAGGCTCTGGCCCGGGTAAATGTGCTCTGTCTTGACAAGACCGGCACCATCACCACCGGAAAACTTGAGGTGGTGGACGTCATTGGCGTGAACGATACGGAGAAAGAACGGGTGGAGGCTGTGATGAATGAGATGGCCTTTGCCTTTGACGATGTGAACAACACTCAGGATGCCCTGATGAAGTATTTCAAGAAGAGCAGCCGCTGGCGTCCGCTGGAGAAGATTCCTTTCTCCTCCGACCGGAAATACCGGGCGATCCGCTACGATCAGGAAGGCTGTTTCGTCCTTGGAGCGCCGGAATTTCTCCTCGGAGAGGAAGACCGGGAGATTCTTCTCAAGGCCGAGTCCTATGCGGCCGAGGGCTTACGGGTTCTGCTTCTCGCTTCCTGTGACACGATCACTGTAGAGGACGGTACGGTCTGGGGTGTAAGCCCCATGGGACTGATCATCATTTCTGACTGTATCCGTGAGGAAGCGCCAGAGATCTTCAATTACTTTGCTTCACAGAATGTAAATATCAAAGTCATCTCCGGAGACAATCCGGCGACGGTTTCCCAGATTGCCCTGAAAGCGGGCTTGAACGGAGCCGAGCATTATATCGACGCCAACGAGCTTCCGGAAGATTTTGAGGAGCTGAAAAAAGTTGTGGGCGATTACACCGTTTACGGCCGGGTGAAACCGGAGCAGAAGCAGAACATCGTCCGGGCTTACCAGGCAAACAAGGCGGTAGTCGGCATGGTGGGCGACGGTGTCAACGACGTCCTTGCCCTGAAAGATGCAGACTGCGGTATCGCCATGGCGGCGGGCAGCGATGCGGCCAAGCAGGTGGCTCATATCGTTCTTCTGGATTCGGATTTCTCCTGCCTGAAGAACATCGTCAGCGAGGGCCGTACGATTATCGCCAACATCGAGCGTGTGAGCTCCCTGTACCTGACGAAGACGATCTATTCCGTGATCCTCTGCGTACTCTTTATTCTTCTCGCCCGGGAATATCCTTTTATTCCCATCCAGCTTTCCTGGATCAGCGCCATGGCCATCGGTGTGCCGAGTTTCCTTCTGACGCTGGAGCAGAACGAGAGCGTGGACGGCGGCGGTTTCCTGAGGCATGTTTTGAGGATTGCCTTACCACAGGCTTTGTCCATGGTAGTGTGT
>OLPT01001750.1_pt1 | contig 12555 bp, 8 predicted proteins | sample 1673051 | NCBI WGS metagenome assembly OLPT01 (sample SAMEA3136750, study PRJEB25190) | human gut metagenome | biome: human gut; feature: human-associated habitat; material: faeces | place: Austria | collected 2013
CCTGAGAACCCGAATCTGATTGCAATCGAGTAAAACGCCGGTCGTGTGCGCCAAGGCACAACGCACATAAGATGCCCCCGGAGAGCCGCAACAAGCCCTCCGGGGGCATTTTTTGTTTCCCGGTATTTTTCCGCAGCGGCAAGCCTTCGTCAAAACTCCGGGTGCCATTCATCCCGGATGCCAATGTCAGCACAGATGATTTTTCCGCACAGCGGCGCAGAAGCTTCTGCCATATGCAAAGGCTTATAACTGTCGAAGGTTACGGTCAAATCTGCATGGGCAACACCCTCGGCAACCTCCCCGGTATCCGTGTTGATGCCGCTGGGCAGGTCTACAGCCAGCACAAAGGTGTCGCTCTTATGCAGACGGCGTATCAGCCCGCAGGCAGCAAGACCGGAAGGCCGAAGTGCGCCATAAACTACCATAGATTCCATAAGCGAGTGACCTGAAAAGGCCGCTCGCTTTTTTGTTTACCACAGAGCTGAAAGGAGGCCAAAATGCCAAACAAAACGCAAGAATACCTTAACCTCGCCCAGCAAACGGCAAAGGAACTGACCCGATATTGGGAAAACTGGACGGACTACCTGACCACTGCATCCCGGCTGTACAAGTACAGTTTTGCAGACCAGTTGATGATCTACGCCCAGCGGCCTGATGCCACCGCCTGCGCCAGCTTCGACATTTGGAATAACCGCATGAACCGCTATGTGCGCAGAGGTTCTAAAGGAATCGCCCTGTTAGACCAGTCCAGCAGCGTACCGTGCCTGCACTATGTTTTCGATGTGAGCGACACCGGGGTGCGCCGCAATTCTCGCGACCCGGAGGTATGGCAGCTCGGCCCCGATTTGGTGCAGCCTGTGTCGGAAATGCTTGCCAGAGAGTACGGCGTTTACCATGAAAGGCTCAGCCAGCAGATTTCCGATTTGACGGGCAAGCTGGTGGATTCCTATTGGGACAACAATAGCAATGACATTCTCGACATCGTTGACGGTTCGTTCCTGATGGATTATGATGAAGCCGGACAGGAGTTCCAGTTCAAAAGTGCCGCTGCCATCAGTATCCTGTATACGGTTCTGGAACGCTGCGGTCTGGAGCCGGACGGTCATTTTGACCGGGATGATTTTCAGGCCATCTTCTCTTTTTCCACGCCTGCCGCCGTGTATGCGCTGGGCACCGCAGTCAGCGAATGCAGCCGGGATGTGCTGCGCAACATTGAACGAACCGTAAAGACTACTATCCGCCGCCGCAATGCAGAAAGGAGCCAACATGAATATGAACAGCAGGAACGTGACCTACTCGACTATCGGGGACTACCAGCTCCCGAACCTGACCCTGCCCCGGCAGGAAAAAGCACTGGGCAAATTCGGCAGACTGCGCCGGACTTACCTGATGCAGCATCGCCCGGTGCTGTACAATTCGATGCTCCTGTCGGGGACTCTGTATCCGCACCTGTTGGAAGTGGAGCAGATCGCAGAGAGCCGGATGCAGCAGACCATGCAGGGACTGCTGAAGCAGAACCCGGCTCCGAACAAGGAGCAGCATCAGATGGGGTGGGTGCAGCACATGAACAGCCTGAAAGCGCAAGCCGAGGAACTGGTGCTGACGGAGCTGATCTACAGCTAAGTTTTCTGGATGCTGTCCTCCCCACCGAAGCCCAGCAAATCGAAAAGATTGACCGAGCGGAGAGCGAAAAAACGCCCTCCGCTTTTGTTTTGTCGCAGGCGGAGATTGAAAATGCGCTGCGGAGAGGTTCCAATGTTGAAGGCAGCAAACTTCGGATATGGAAAATTTATCAGTTGCAGCCTGACCGAAAACTCCGGGCAAAAGCTCTTGCCAAAGAATATGCACCGTATGGCCCCGGCGGTTCTTCACACACTTATCTGGACGGAAGCAGTGGTTGGCTTGACCATGACAGCAAAGGTCTGACGTTTGAGCATTATCCCGACCATCAGAAAGTGCTTCTCCGCTGGGATCGGGTCGAAAAATATATTGACCTGATGATTCAGTCTGACCGCTACCTGTCGGACAAAGAAAGAAGAGCCATCGACTTTCCCCTTGAACTGAACGCCGCCAGTGCAGCCGAATACACTGCATTAAAGGCGCAGCACCCGGATACTCTGGTGGGATTTGAAGCTGGCGGCAATTTTATGTTCTATGGAGAAGATGCTGCCAAGGTCGCAAAAGTTCTCAACAGTGCTTTGTTTACGAGAGAAACAGCACTGGGCGAAGTTCAGGTCACAGGCTTTCCACCTAGTTTATGGGCAAGAAAGTCAAAAGAATTGTGGTCTGCGGGCAATAATGTTTACCTTGCCGGATTGAACGAAGATGGGACTCATCACCAGACTAAACATCTGCACAAAGAGGACTATCTGCCCATCGGCTCCATCATCAATATGGATGGCCGGAAATTTCGGATTGACGGAGTGGATTTTGATAAGGGCAAGGTTTCCTTGCAGGATATGGCACTGGCCGACCTGCGGATGCCAATTTTTCGGGAAGAACCGCTATCTGTTGTCCGGGAATTGTACGAACAGCAGGACGAGGCCCTTGACGCTGCTCCCGAAAAGGCCGTTGATTATAAGGTCGGGGACGATGTTGTGGTAGACCTTCTCACACGAACCATCGAGGGCAAAATCGGCTATGTAGGCGAAACGGATGTTCGCATTGACACCAGCGCACAGGGACAGTCGTGGGATAACGAAGTTATCAATAAGCACCAATTCGAGGACGGGCTGCGGCAAGTTGAGCCGCAACTCTCTGACGAGGAACTGGACGAACTGCCCATCTCTGCCGTGATGGACGGAAAGGTGCAGACTTTCCCAGATGCCGCTGCCTTAGACGAAGCCCTGAATGCTGTGCCTGCCGGGAACTTCCACATCACGGACGACCATCTGGGCGAGGGTGGCGCAAAGCAGAAATATGCCCGGAACATCGAAGCCATCCGCACCCTGTTCAAGCTGGAAGATGAACACCGTGGTGCTACTGCCGAGGAACAGCAGGTGCTTTCCCAGTATGTGGGCTGGGGCGGTCTGGCAGATGCCTTTGCCCCGGATAAGGATAACTGGGCAAAAGAGTATACGGTGAAAGAAGTCCGGCCCCGGTATAGCTGCTTTTATAAGATCCGGCATCCGGGTGACTGCGATGGGCAGTCCGGCTATGGTGTTTCTAAGCTGGATTCCATTGTAGAAGAAGTTGTCCGGCAGATCTTCGCACAGTTCCGCGAGGTTTCCCGGAAAAAGCTGCTGGAATCGGTCAAGACCAACGATGCCGCCCGCATCCAGAAGAAGGTCAAGAAAATCCAGAAAGACTTGGAAAGCAAGCAGAAAGAACTGGACGACCTGAAAGCCGAAACCATTCTGGTCATCCGGGGCGTAAGTGCCTTGGACAAAGAACTGCTGGGTACACTGGTAGCCGAGGCAAGAGAGGCTTTGGAAACTCTGGAAAAGCAGCTTGTTCAGGCGCAGGAAGAATACGAAGAAGCCACCAAAACGGCAAAGCGCAGCAACTACATCTGCAACGAGCTGTTTACATGGGCGGATGTGTACGACACCGCCAACCACGATGAACGCCGCGCTATCTTGCAGCAGTTCATTGCGGAGATTCGTGTCCGAAAAGACTACGAAATCTCGATCACCCTGAACGCCAGCTTCAACCAAGTGGAACAGCTCAAGGCTGTGTCAACCTACGATGGTGCGGAAATTTTTGAAGGAATTTCCGAGAAGGGAGCATAAAAGCGATGCACTTGCCCGCAGAACTCTGCAAAATGCAAAGAAAGAAGCGTGAAACCGATGGATTTTCAAAAAGTACATGGATGACCCCACCCGGTTCGCATCCGACTTCAGGGTTCGGAGCCCGGCACGGTCTGCCAAAGTTTTTTAGGCATAAAAAACGCCGCATCGTACAAAACGATGCGGCAAATTGGTGGACCTAGAGGGATTCGAACCCTTGACCTCTCGGATGCGAACCGAACGCTCTCCCAGCTGAGCTATAGGCCCATATTTAGGGGCGTGACTCGGTTGGGCGACCAACCGACATACTCCCCATTTGAATGCCCACAACTCCGTGGGGCACAAAAGCGATACGCTTGCACTCCCAACTGAGCTATAGGCCCATGTGATGACCCTGTAAGTGTAACTCTGTTCGGGAAATTTGTCAAGTATTTTGGGCAGGGCCAAAAAGCATCGCTCAGCGGTTGCCTAGCTGCCAGAAAGCAACAGCGCTGGCAGCGGCAACGTTCAGGGAATCCACGCCGTGGGACATAGGGATTTTTACGGTGTAGTCACAGGCGGCAATGGTGCTGTGGGCAAGGCCGTCACCCTCTGTGCCCAGCACGATGGCGAGCTTCGGCTCGGCGGAAAGAGCGCTGTCGTCAATGCTTACGGAGCGGTCGCTCAGAGCCATGGCAGCAGTCTTGAAGCCAAGACTGTGCAGCTGAGCAATGCCGTTTTCCGGCCAGTCGGCAGGGCAGGTGCCGATCTGCGCCCAGGGCACCTGAAACACGGTGCCCATGCTCACACGCACGGCACGGCGGCACAGCGGGTCGCAGCAGGAAGGAGTAACGAGCACGGCATCCATGTTCAGTGCAGCGGCGCTGCGGAAGATCGCTCCCACATTGGTGGAGTCCACAATGCCCTCCAGAACGGCCACCCGGCGGGCATTGCGGCAGACCTCTTCCACGCTGCGCGGCAGCGGGCGGCGGAAGGCGCACAGCACGCCGCGGGTCAGCTCGAAGCCGGTCAGGCTGGCAAGGGTCTCGCGGTCGGCTGTGTACACCGGGGCATCCCCGCAACGGGTCAGGATATCGGCAGCCGGGCCGGTGATCTGTTTACGCTCCATGAGCAGGGAGAGCGGTGTGTATCCGGCATCCAGCGCGCGGGCGATCACCTTGGGGCTTTCGGCAATAAAGATGCCTTTTTCCGGTTCCAGACGATTGCGCAGCTGCGCCTGCGTCAGGCGGGCATAGACATCCAGCTCCGGTGCGGAAAGGTCTGTGATCTCGACAATATTCGGCATAAGGAAGTTCTCCTTTGGAAAAGCTTTTTTCTTATTCTAACACAACCTGTGAGGGAATGCAAAGTGCGGGCCGGGCACGGGCCGTATTTTCGGCGCTGGCAGAGCGCCGGGATACACATGCCGGATATGTAAAACTGATATGGACCAAGCTGTAAAAATATATTATAATAATAGGGTACGAAAAGAGGGGAAAAGGTAATATGAAAACAAAACATCATGGGCAGATGTCAGAGTCCTTCCTGACGGCGGTGTTCCTTTCGCTTTCGGGCGGGCTGCAGGATGCCTATACGTATCTGTTCCGCGGTAAGGTGTTTGCAAATGCACAGACCGGCAACATCGTGCTGCTGAGTTCCAACATCATGGATGGTCAGTGGGATCGGGTGCTGCACTATCTGGTTCCTCTGTGTGCTTTTGCGCTGGGCGTACTGGTGGCAGAAAAGATGCGGGAGCGCTTCTGCGACATGCAGCGGCTTCACTGGCGGCAGCTGGTGGTGCTGGGCGAAGTGCTTCTGCTGTTCATTGTTGGCTTTCTGCCACAGGAGCAAAACCTGCTGGCAAACGCCATCGTTTCCTTCTCCTGCGCAATGCAGGTGCAGGCGTTCCGCAAGGTGAACGGCTATGCATTTGCCAGCACCATGTGCATTGGTGACCTGCGCAGCGGTGTGGAAGCATTCTGCATCTGGTGCAAGACCCATGAACCGAAAGTTAAGGATCGGATGATGCGTTATTTTGGCATCATTCTGTTGTTCGCGGTGGGTGCCGGTATTGGAAGCATGGGCGCAGCGCGGCTGGCAGGAAAGACCATCTGGATCTCCTGCGGGCTGCTGCTGGTAAGCTTTGCGCTCATGTTCATCCGGGAAGAAATCGAAGAAAACCCTGTGATCGAAAAGAATCTGGCTGAGATCCGGCAGGAGACACGGGAGATCGACCGGACTCTCAAGCAGGAACTGAAGGAAGAGCGCGAGGAACTGCATGAGGAATTACACGAGAAATTGAGATAAAGCACCGGACATCAAAAAAGGAGCCGCTGCGTGATGCAGCGACTCCTTTTGCTTGTCGAGAAAGAAAATTACTCAGAACGCAGGGCGGTGACGGGGTTGCACTTGGCTGCGCTGCGGGCGGGAATCAGACCGCCAAGGATCGTGAGCAGGGTAGCCAGAACGATCAGGACCAGTGCAGCCTTGGGCGGCAGCACAGCGGTGACGCTGGTGGTTCCTGCAATGGAGTGGATGAGCATGTTGCCAGGGATCAGCAGCAGCAGGCACAGGCCCACGCCGATCACGCCGGAGCACATTCCGATAATGAAGGTCTCGGCATTGAACACCTCGGAGACATTGTGCTTGGATGCACCGATGGCACGCAGAATACCGATCTCCTTGCGGCGTTCCAGCACGCTGATATAGGTGATGACACCGATCATGATGGAAGAAACCGCCAGCGAGATGGCAACAAAGGCCACCAGCACATTGCTGACCATATCCACGATCTTGGTCACGGCGCTCATCAGGGTGCCGACCGTATCCGAGAATACGATCACCTTGTCCTCTTCGCCCTGCGCACGCATGGCGGCGTTGTAGGCGTTCAGGCTGTCCACGATACGGTTCTTGGCCTCAAAGCTCTTGGGGTAGATCCAGATGCTGCCGGGCTTGGCATAATCCGAATAGCCCAGTGCACCAAGAACACTGCTGTAGGAGGTGGTGCTGGACTGCAGGTTCATCTTGACCAGATCCACAAGGTCGTCGGTGCTCATGTTCACCTGCACGGCACTCTGGAACACGGTGGGGTCGATCTTCAGGGCATCTTCCACCTGACTGCTGAGCTGAGCGATGTTGTTCTGGATGGCGGACTGGATCTGCTGGCTGAACTGAGTGGTCAGCTGGGTCATCAGCTGCTGCATCACGGTGCTCATCTGGGTCTGAATGGCAGCGGTGAGTTTGGTCTGCAGAGCTTCGCCCAGCTTCTGGCTCAGCTGTTCCGAGTAGCTTTGCAGATAGCTCGTCATGATGCCCTGCAGGTTCTGCTGAAGCGAAGCGGTGAACTGCTCCTGCAGGCCGGTGGTGTCCAGCAGGTCGCCCATGGATTCGGACAGAAGCTGCTTGAACTGGTCGCTCTCCATATAGGAAGAGAAACCGATCTTATCCAGATTCAAGATGCCGTTGCCGATGATATAGCGCTTATAGCCATTCATGATCTTCTTCATCAGGCTCTGCAGCGCATCCTCCGAGACGGACAGGTCCATATCGGCAAACAACTGGCTCAGATCCAGCGCGTCCATGTCCGGAAGCTCCACATCGCTCATGTCGATGTCGCTCAGGTCCAGATCGCTCAGATCCAGCTGGAATGCGGACGGATCAAGGATGGAGGAAAAGTCAAAGCTGCCATCCTGCAGATCAAATGCACCGCTCAGGTCGAACTGCAGCTTGCTTGCATCGAACTGGAAGGCATCCTTCAGCATATCGGTATCCACCGAGAACAGGGAAGAAATGTCAAGATCGGTTTCGCGCTGGTCGGCATCAAAGCGCTCGCCGGTCAGCACGTTCACTTCCGGGTCGGCAAGCTGCTGCTTTACCACTTCACTTTCGGCTGCATGGTCGATGGCGTAGTAGGTGAGTGCATGGGTATAGGCAACGCCTATGGGCAGAATGGTGGAGCTGGCATCTGCGCGGGGCTGCACCACGCCCACGATGGTCAGATCCGGACTGTTTTCCACAAGCTGCTCCACATACGCTTCATCGTCGGAGCGGTTGCGCCAGATTTGGCGTTCTTCGTCATAAACGTAATAGTCCGAGCTGGTAACGATCTTATATTTCAGGCCCACAAAGGTATCGTAGGGGTAGGTGCCGTAGCCGGTGGGAGCCTGTGTGTTCTTGTTTTTTGCGTACTCCTGCAGAAAACGCATCATCACGCTGTCGTCCTCAATGCCCAGAATATAAAGAGCGTAATCGCTGATGCTGCCATCCGAATTCAGCACAAGAACGGCCTCGTTGTAGCTTTCCGGCCAGCGGCCTGCCTTGACATCGTACTGATCTTCGTACAGCGAAGGCTCTTCGGCCATCTCGGTAAACACGCTCTGATTGGTCATGGAAGAGACGATGCCGGCGGCAGAGGTGGTGTTGTTCAGCGCAGAAAGGCTGCTGTCCGGGAAGATCTGGCGCACGGTGCCGTCCTTGTTCTGGCGGTAGATCAGCGGTGCGATGCCGTAGGAATACTCGATGGAAGCAGCATCCTCCGAGATTGTGCACTCGTCGCTGTCCAGATATTTTTTCAGGGAGGCAAGGTCATTGACGGAGGAATTATCCTCGGTCAGCTGGCTCAGCAGTTCGCGCACTGTGACCATGCCCTCCGGGGTGGAAGAAGCGCTGGTGGCGCCCACATTGGTGTTGTTGGCAACGGCGCTGGTGTAGCTTCCCGGGTCCAGCAGGGCGGCAAGGTCTACGCCGGTGGTCGAGATCTGCAGCGGATATTCCGAAAGGGTGGAGCGTTCCATCTCCTGGATATAATTGCTCACACCGGCCGAGAGCGAAAGGATGAGCGCAATGCCGATGATGCCGATGGAACCCGCAAATGCGGTGAGCAGGGTGCGGGTCTTTTTGGTGAGCAGGTTGTTGAAGCTCAGCGCGAGAGCGGTGAGCGGCGACATGGAAGAACGGCCCAGATTTTTGTGCACCGGCGGCACCTGAGCGGAATCATCCGGCGCAAACGGTGCGGTGTCCGATTGGATCACGCCGTCCCGCAGGCGGACGATGCGGGTAGCATACTGCTCTGCAAGCTCCGGGTTATGAGTGACCATGACCACAAGGCGGTCTTTGGCCACCTCCTTCAGCAGCTCCATCACCTGAATGCTGGTGTCGCTGTCCAGTGCGCCGGTCGGCTCGTCGGCCAGCAGGATGTCGGGGTTGTTGACCAGTGCGCGGGCAATGGCCACACGCTGCATCTGGCCGCCGGACATTTCGCTGGGGTGCTTGTGCAGCTGGTCGCCCAGACCTACCTGCTCCAGCGCCTTGGTGGCCCGGTTGCGGCGCTCGGCACCGGAAATGCCGGAGATGGTCAGCGCCAGCTCCACATTGGAAAGCACTGTCTGGTGCGGGATGAGGTTATAGCTCTGGAACACAAAGCCAATGGTGTGGTTGCGGTAAGAGTCCCAGTCGCGGTCGGTATATTTCTTGGTGGAGATGCCGTTGATGATCAGATCACCGCTGTCGTAGCGGTCCAGACCGCCAATGACGTTCAGCAGGGTGGTCTTACCGGAACCGCTGGGGCCGAGAATGGCGACGAATTCGTTGTCCCGCAGGTTCAGGCTGACATCATCCAGTGCTTTCTGCACCAGATCGCCGGTTTTGTATTCTTTCTTGATGTGGTTGAGTTGGAGCATGTGTGAGCCTTTCCGGCGCATCCTCGCAGGAACGCTGCCGCTGTACATTATAATAAACTGCCCGGATACAGGACCCGCAGCAAGGCGTTATACACTTCTATTTTACCGAAATAATATGAAAAAACTGTGTATATTTCAACGTAAATTTTGACCGGACCGGTATTTTTGGCTTTTGAGGCAGAAAAACAGGAAAATAAAGGAAAAATTGACGTGGAGGTTGAATTTGCGTCGCCGTCGTGCTATTTTAATAGCGGAAGATCCTGATAAAACAGAAAAGCATCGCGAAAGCAGAATTGCACTGCCAATACGACGCAAAAAATCTGCGATGAACCGTAAGCACAAAATAAAATGCGTCGCAGAACAGAAAAACACGACAAAAAAACGCAACGAATGTGATTTTGACATTTTTAGACGCTTTTTCAGGATTGAACCAGCCCTCTCTGCTCTTTAAAATAAGATAAGAAAAACAAGGAATGCCTTGAAAACGTCGCAGGACCTTGTAGCAAGGGAGGAAAAATTATGGAACGTACATTTTCACCTATGATCCGTCAGTTTTCGGCAATCGACGGGTTGCAGAAAGCATATACGCTGGTATACTCAATGGATACAGGCAACGAAAACGGTTGCTGCCTGACGCTTTGCCGTACCGGGAACCGGCAGTACATGCAAAGCTGCTACATTGCAGCTGCACCAGAGTTCTGCTACCGGATCCTGCGCTATCTGTGTGAGAATGGCGTCCAGCCGGAGATCTGGCAGGATGTGGTAGAAGAACTGACCGATACAGAACAGCTCAGGCAGAAAGGCGGCGCGTTGCGTGGAGAGTGAGCACACAGCAAAAACGCTGCAGATCGCCCTTGGAAGCTACGACCGCAAGGAGCTGCGGGTGGAAAAGAACTACCTGCAGGAGCAAAGCCCTGCGTTGGAGTGCACCTGCTTCCAGAACGGCGGCCGTCTGCTGGAACAGCTGCGTCAGGGCCGTCAGTTTGATGTTGTGATCCTCTGCAGCCAGCTGGAAGATATGAGCGGGCTGGAGTTTTTAATGAATATCCGCAGCATGGATCCCAAACCGAATGTTGTTCTGTTTGATGAGGGCAGGCGGCAGAATACGAGTGCCATTTGTCTGGAATCGGGCGATGGATTCTGCTATGTGGGCCATGCCGAACTGAAGAACCTGCTGTGGGAGCTGTACCGCCTGCCGGGACGGCAGAGCCAGCGCATGGAACGCAAGTGTCAGGAACTGTACGAGGGCTGGGGCATCCAGCTGCCGGACGTGAACTGCAACTATCTTTCCTGTGCGGTGGGCGTGGTGTACGGCACCAGCCAGAAGCTGGCCATCCGCAAGGAAATCCTGCAGGCGGTGAGCGAGCAGTACGATGTGTCGGTCTCTGCTGTGGACAGCGGCATCCGGCGTATGATCGACCAGCTGGAAGCAAAGCCCTCGGCCAAGTGGCTGCGCTTCAAGGACGAAAGCGGATTTGCGGACGAGAAACCTACCACTGGTAAACTGATCTACACTGTCAAGAATTATCTTCAGCGTCAGAAGGACGACTGAGCATAAAACACAGGAGGCGCAAGGGTATGGAGCAGATGCGGCAGAACGAGGCGGGTGCACTGACCGCGCAGGCGATCCCGCAGAAGGATGTGGAACAGGCATGCTTCCATGCACTGGGCCTGATCGGACGCAATTGCGAATATCTGGACCAGCACCTTGCGCATGTGGGTGCCGACCAGCAGACCCGGCAGGCGGTGAACGATATCAGCGCTGCGTCGGCAAGGCTGGACCGCACTGTGAACGAAGTAATGTCGCTGCTGGATTTTCTGCGCACCGAGGAAGACCCGCGGCTCTATCCGCTGGACCTGTGCCAGCTGCTGCAGCAGGTCGCCGCACAGGCCGATATGGTGCAGGCGCAGCTTGGGGTGGAACTGACGCTGGACTATGGCGGCTGGACAGCCTGCCGGGTCATGGCGGACCGCAATGATGCAGAACTGCTGTGCCTGCATCTGCTCTCGAATGCCTTGCGGGCCTGCAGTGCGGGCGGCAAAGTGCGGCTGATGCTGCGCCGCAGCGAAAGCTTCTGGCAGCTGACGGTGATGGATAATGGCTGCGGCCTGCCGGAAGCAGGCGAGGATGCATGGCTGGAGAACCGGCGCTGCTTTCTGGGCGGCGCAAAGCTGGGCCTGCTGCTCTGCCGCGAGTGCTGCCGCCGTATGGGCTGGGGCCTGCGGGTGGAGCGCGCACCGGAAAAGGGCACACAGGCAGTGGTGACCATTCCGCTGTGCACCGACCGCATAACGGAGCCGACGGTAGAGCTGCATACGGGCGGCGATACGGCACAGGCACAGCAGCATCAGTACCAGCTGCGCAATATGCTGGTGCGGGAGCTGCGTACCATGCCGGAGCGCGGCGACCCGGACGAGCTGTGATGCATGCTGCATGATTGCATTATAATAATGAATAAGGACTGCTGCGGGGGAGATGCTCCTGTGCGGCAGTCCTTTTTTGTTGGCAAAGGTTAAAAAACTTTGCCGAGACACCGGTGCAGCCGCATAAAAAGCGACAAGTTCACAAAATGTTTAACTTTTTGAGCGGAAAATACTATTTTTTCTGTGTAAAATAAGGGACGCTGATTGATTGTGCCGCAAAATTGGATTATAATACATTTGTATGCGAATTGACAAAATGATTCGTTAACAAACTAATTTTTGGCAAAGAAATTGATTTTGCCGTCCACCGGGGGCTTTGCCTCCGGCATTTGTCCTTAGGAGGAAAAACAACGTGAGAGTAGGTCTTGACATCGGCAGTACCACCATCAAGTGTGTGGTGCTGGATGAACATGATGCGCTGCTGTATTCTACATACGAACGGCATTACAGCCATATTCTGGAAAAGGCGCAGGAGCTGCTGCGCCGCATCGATGCCGAGCAGTTGCACGGTCAGAAGGCGTTGCTGAGCATTTCCGGTTCGGCGGGCATGGGTTTGGCCGACAGCTGCGGCGTGCCCTTTGTGCAGGAGGTGTTTTCCACCCGCGTGGCGGTCAAGCGCTTTGTGCCTGCCACCGACTGCGTGATCGAGCTGGGCGGTGAGGATGCCAAGATCCTGTTTCTGACCAACGGTACCGAGGTGCGCATGAACGGCAGCTGTGCCGGCGGCACCGGTGCCTTCATCGACC
>OLPT01001761.1_pt1 | contig 12508 bp, 11 predicted proteins | sample 1673051 | NCBI WGS metagenome assembly OLPT01 (sample SAMEA3136750, study PRJEB25190) | human gut metagenome | biome: human gut; feature: human-associated habitat; material: faeces | place: Austria | collected 2013
TATAAAAGTTAAAATGCCGTATTTATGCGGCTTGTGGCGTTTCGCAAACACCTAATAGACTACCAAAAAAGAAAGGAGAATTTGTAAGAATGGTAATAGCAGGAAGAGTGAACCGGGTGGCTTTTTACTGCCGTATGAATCATAGGGATCATGATTATCCCCAGTTTTTGGATGATGTGAAAAAACGGTTGGAAAGAGCCTATGGAAAACAGGAATGGGAACTGAAAATCTATTTTGAAGAAGCCTCTGGCTCTGATCCGGACAGGAAGGAGTTCAACCGTCTGAAACAGGATATTTCACAAGATCAGATTGATGTAGTGGTTTCTGTCCGGGCGGCGATGATTGCCAGGGACTGGGGACAGTTTATGGAGTTTATGAAAATTTGTGAAAAGGCGCAGGTGGAAGTCCTCTGTCTGGATGAAGTGGAAGATGCAGGGCGTATTTTTCAAAGGATTCAGAAATTTATGGTGGCTTATTTTGAAGGAAGTGAAGAAACATGCGGATAAGGATTATTAATGCGGTTCCTACAGCAGAAAAGAAAAAAAGAGTTTGCGCTTATGCCAGGGTTTCCACTGACAGCAGAAGGCAGGAGGAATCTTTGGAAAACCAGACAGCAACCTACGAAAGGCTGATCCGGCCGAATCCGGAATATGAGTTTGCTGGTGTCTATGCAGATCAGGGGATCTCCGGATATTGTGAAAACCGGCCGCAGTTCCAGAAGATGCTGGAGAGAGTAAGAGCAGGGGAGATCGATCTGATCATAACAAAGTCCATATCAAGGTTTGCACGAAATACCGTCACCGTTCTGAAAGTTGCAAGAGAACTGAAAGAACTGGGTGTCGGTATTTTTTTTGAAGAACAGAAAATAAACACTCTTTCAGGGGATGGTGAGATGATGCTTGCCGTCCTCGCTTCTTTTGCCCAGGAAGAGAGCAGGAGCATGAGTGAAAACAATAAATGGAGCATTAAGAAGAAATTTGAGCGGGGAGAGGTGATGATTACCACTTCCCGTTTTTGCGGCTATGACAAAAATGAATATGGGGATTTGGTGGTGAATGGCAAAGAGGCAGAGATTGTCCGGCTGTCTTTTGACCTTTATCTGATGGCCATAGGAAGTTCCAGAATTGCGAGCCTGCTGGATTATCTTGGAGTTCCTACAGTGACAGGGGGAACCTGGGAAGGCGGGACTATTGGCGGAATGATTGCCAATGAAAAGTATAAAGGGGATTTCCTTTTACAGAAATATTATACGCCGCCAGACAAGCGGAATTTCACACGGAAAAATCGTGGGGAAGTACAAAGCTATTACATTTCTGAAAACCATGAGCCGATTGTTACGCCGGAAGTCTGGCAGCAGGCGCAGGAGATGCGGGATTACCGGAAAAAGATCAGAAATATCGGGCAGGACGGAACGAGAAAATTTCAGAACCGGTATCCCTTAAGTGGAATGCTGATCTGCCCGCATTGTGGAAGGACCCTTCGGCGGAGGCAGGTTTATAAGAAAAAGATTCAATGGCTGTGCAGCACTTACATTGAGCAGGGGAAACAGGCGTGCAAGGGAATCCGGATTGATGATGCGGAACTTGCAGGACTGCACATCACGGAACAAACGGTAGTAGAGGAGGTTTTGAAGGGTGGCAAGAAGCATTACCGTTATACCAGCAAGGCAGAATTCGACTTCACAGGAGAATTCCAGCCAGAACGTCCGGAGAATACGGATGGCAGCGTACTGCCGGGTGTCAACCGACCAAGAAGAACAGTTATTAAGCTATGAGAACCAGGTGAATTATTATACGAAATTCATCAAAGACAATCCACTGTATACGTTTGCCGGGGTCTATGCAGATGAAGGCATTTCCGCAACCAATACCAAAAAGAGAGAAGAATTCAACCGCATGATCGCAGACTGCAGGGATGGAAAAATTGATATGATCATTACGAAATCCATCTCACGGTTTGCCAGAAATACATTGGACTGCCTGAATTATGTACGGGAATTGAAAGAACTTGGTATCGGGATTCTTTTTGAAAAAGAGAATATCAATACCCTGGATGCAAAGGGAGAAGTCCTGCTTACAATCCTCTCTTCCCTGGCACAGGATGAAAGCCGGTCGATTTCGGAAAACTCCACATGGGGTATCCGCAGGCGTTTTGAAACGGGAAAGCATAAGATGAGTACCAAGCGTTTCCTGGGATATGACACCGATGAAAAAGGGAAACTGATTGTCAATTCCAGACAGGCAAAAATCGTTGTCCGGCTGTTCCAGGAATTCCTGGATGGAAAGACTACAGATTATATCAAGCGGATCTTTGAGCGGGAAGGGGTGGTAAATTGGGATGGAAGTACCAAGTGGCATGCCACCACAATGAACAGCATGCTCCAGAATGAAAAGTATAAAGGAGACGCCCTGCTGCAGAAGAGTTACACTGTGGATTTCCTAACCAAGAAGCGGGTGAAAAATGCCGGAGAAGTCCAGATGTACTATGTGGAGGATGATCATGAAGCAATCATAGATCCTCGTATATGGGAATGCGTCCAGTTGGAATTTAAACGGAGAGAAAAATACCTACAGGAGCATGGAACCCATTCTTACTCCAGAAATCCGGAGACAAATCCATTTGCCTCTAGGATTGTCTGCGGAACCTGCAATAAAGTCTTTTCCAGAAAGGGATGGCGCAGCAGTGCCGGATATGATAGAAAAGTGTGGCAATGCAGCGAAAGGTACCGGGTGAAAGGTGTTCAGGGATGCGATAACCGCCACGTGGAGGAAGAAACACTGGTGAAGGCATATCTTATGGCCTGGAATGCGCTGGTGGAAAATCGTGAGAGTTTTCTGGAGCAGTGGAAACAGCAAATGCAGGGGGAGGATCTCCTGGCAGGATATCGGGCGGAGAAATTTGTGGAATATACGAAAGATGCAGAGCCACTGAAGGAAATGGACACGGATTTCATGCTGAAAACGCTGGATCATATCAAGGTGTTTGAGGATGGGACACTGCTGGTGATATTTCTGGACGGATCGGAGATTGAGTGTAGAAGTGAAGAAGCGTAAGAAAAGAGGCCGATTGGGATGTGAGAGTCCTGATCGGCTTTTTTGCGGCATAAGGAGAGACGATGATAAAAGTTGAAATTTGTTGATAGATATAAAAAAATGTAATATAATAATATAATTAAGAGATAGAGGGGGCACAATCATGAATGTGAAATTTTATCAGGTTGTGGATACTATACATGGGACCATCTATTATACAAAGTTGGAAAGGCAGATTATCAATACGCCGTTTTTTAATAGATTACATGATGTTAATCAAAGTTCAACAGTTTACTTGACTTTTCCACCCAACAGAACAAAAAGGTATGAACACTCCTTAGGGACAATGCAGTTGACATCAGACATTTTTTATAATGCAGCGATGAATTCCTCTGGAAGTGAAGCAATGGATTTATTGATGAAAAAGGCCAGAAAAGCTTTTTTAGAAATAGTTTCATATATAAGAAATGGGGGTGGAAATGGGAAATTTATTTTTCCGTTTCAGCAGAAAACATATGAGACGATGGATTTTCTGAAGAATAAAAACGATGATTACATTATAGAGATTATCGATAAACAATTTTCAACTCTTTTTCACGGGAATTGTTTATTAAACTATGCACCAAATAAGTTAAATACAGGGATGAATGCATTCCTTTTCTTGTGTTTATTGCAGTCGCTTAGAATCGTTGGATTGTTGCATGATATTGGACATCCACCACAGAGCCATATTATAGAAAGTGTATTAGAAGAAATTGATTATGAAGTGCGTCAGCTTGCGGAAGACGAAAGAAATATAAGGCAAAAAAAATTTCTTTCTATTTTGTCTTCATATAAAGATATTAATCATGGAAGCATTGTGCAGATTGATCGGGATATGGCAATTAAGACTGAGAATGCCAAAAAAGAACATCTTCATGAAATGATAGGATTGCAAATAATTAAGCAAGTAATAGATTATGTGTTTCCTAAATTTATGGATAAAACTATAAAAAGCGCACGTAGTGACGAAGATTTAATTAATATGTTGTATTACTTTACAATTATTGAATTTGTCTTTTCGATTGTTAGAAATAAGAATGCGTTTTGGATAGGATTGCATAATATAATAGATGGAACTATCGATACAGATAGATTGGACTTTGTTCCGCGTGATTCACAAAATTCGGGTATGGTTTGGGGGAAAGTTCCATATAAGCGCTTGATTAATACAGTTAGATTTGGAATTGTTTCTGAAGGTGGCCTTGAACCCAGTATATATGTATGTTTTTCTGATAAAAATATTCAGCAGATGGATGATTTGCTAAATAGTCGGTTCAAAATTTTTTCGATGATTAATTACCATCATCGAAGTACTAAGATTGCTGCATTATATAAAAAAGCAGTAAAAATACTGGCTGATGAATATCTGAATTCTTCGGAACCAGATACCGAAGAAATAGCCTATTTCTCCAATATTAGTGGTTTGTGGAGAGCAATAGACATTGCATATTCTAAAGAGTCCTCCGTATTAAATTTAATACAATGGAATGATAGTTGGCTCAATGGGCTCTTGTATCGTCACATGGTTGAAGAAAGTATACAAGAATCTGGAAATCAGAAAATGCAATTGTGTTGTGAATATTTACGAGAAGTGTTTCTGAATGAGCATCATCACTATTCTTTGATTAAACGACAAACTGAAATGTTAGAAATAAATGGCAAAGTAATGCTTACAATATCAGAACTGCTTGATAGAATAGGGGAAGAATTAGTAGCAGTACAAAAGCAATTAAGTGACGGTTATAAAAGAATTGAAGATAATAAGAAAAAAGGTGTAAATACACAACCGTCAACTATGAAAAAACTTAGACAAAAGGAGGAGGCATATAATTTTCTTGTTGATGTATATGAGGCACTTGAAGAACTTGACTGGTCGGCTATAGAGATGAACTTAGGTAGAACTCTCGTTTCAGATGCTATCGGGAAGGTAATGGACAATCATAGGCAAATAATAAATTCATATATTATAGAAGAAGTAAAATTTTCACTCGGGACAGGGAGTACCTATGTATGCGATTATGAAGGAAAAGTACAAAGTTATTATACATATTCAAATATAAAAGATGTTTTGTATGAAGCAAGACTTGGATTTCCGTTTTATTATGTTTACATAAAAAGTACGGATATAACTAAGGTAGACTCTGATTTTTTATCTAAGCTAAGGCAAGAGATTGGTGTCGAAATAGGAAATGAAATCATCAAAAGTGTAGAATTATGTATAGATTTCGATGCAACGAAAAAAAGAGCGAGAAAAAAATAGAATGTATTTTACATTATCACGATTGACACTGTATCTGAATAATGCTAGAATAGAAGATGCTCTTTGGTAGAACCTATATTGCAAAAGGAGAGTGCCTATGTGCTATTTTAAGGATATAACTAAGGTGGAAAATATTAATGAAATACAAATGACTATAGCAAAAGTGATATCAAGCAAGAAAGAAAATTTTAATTATCAAAGTATTTTTGATGAGATAAAAGCAGAATTGGTAAAGCTAGGTGTATCTGGAAGTATTGCTAATAGTTACAAAATTGATAATATGATTAACGATACCTTAGAGCAAATGATGGAAAAGGGAAATATTACTTGTTTTAATAACTTGTATATTCCTCGTAGAGGACCTATTAAAAAAATGAGATATGCATTTGCATAAGTTTATAAAAATGGTAGATCTTGATAGGAAGATTTACCATTTTTATTTTTAGATAGGGAAAAGGGGGAGTGGGGAATTATTTTACCCCACCTGCATAATGTTTTGGAAAAGTTATGCTATTTAGTATAAGAAGAAACTATCACCGCATGTTGAAACCGCCGTGCTTCTCACGCGGAAACCCTGATTCTATGCGGGGTTGCGGGATTATTTGATGGAAATGTAGTTGTGTTTTTACGAAAAATAAAATGGATAAGTTACCGTGGAAGTGGGGATGGGGTAACGCTGTGTGAGTTTAATATGTGGTTTATTGTTCGCTTCAGCCGGGGCAATCGTTGGGGCTATATCAGCAGGTAATAAAAAACAAGTAAAAGAAAGGCAATACAGACAGTAAGCTGTCAAAAGGTCTGTATGCAAGATTAGGTGAAGATGTCAATTATTTAAGGATCAAAGTTTTTATCAAAGTTGTGAGCCTTTGCAAAGGCCTTTAACTGTTTTATGATACGGTTTGCGTATTTCGGATTATTTTCTGTTACCCATGCCTCAATTCCAGAAGTATCAAAGATACTCATGGAAGCAAGGTTAGAATCAATACGTTGGCAGATCGGTTCAGTGATATCAACTAAGTGATCGAACATCGATTGTAAGTCCATAAGAAACACTATAACGGAGATAAGATCTGGCAATAATTTTAAGTTTTCATAAATTATTGATCGAGCTATGATGGGAGCGTGAATTTTGAAAAATATATTGGTTATTGATGATGATTTACATATAGGAAATGTATTGGAAGAAACTCTTACTAACGAAGGTTATGGTGTTATTCGTGCATACTCGGGAACGGAAGCTGTACTTTTGCTTTCTCAGGTAAAGCCCGATCTTGTACTTCTTGATTTAATGCTGCCGGGGTTGAGCGGAGAAGAAGTTTTGCCGCATATTAAAGGGATTCCTGTTATTATTATGAGTGCAAAAGTTGATGTAGACAACAAAGTTGCTCTTTTGCTCGGCGGAGCGGTTGATTATATGACAAAACCTTTTTATACAAGGGAATTATTAGCTCGGATAGCGGTACATCTTCGTACTTTTGATAGCTTTGCTAAGTCGGAAATTTTGACTTTTGAAGAAATAAAACTCAATATTGATACGCACATAGCACAAATAAAGGATGTAGAAATTAAATTGACGAGAACAGAGTATGCGATTTTGAAACTTTTAATGCAGAATCAGACACAAGTTGTTTCCAAATCGCATCTGCTTGATCATATCAGTGAAGATACACCGGATTGTACGGAAAGTTCACTAAAGACACATATAAGCAACCTTCGCAAAAAACTTCGTGCTGTAAATGGAAAAGAGTACATTGAAGCAGTTTGGGGAATCGGCTTTAAAATGAAAGAAGAATAAATCTCCACTGTTTCTGAACTATTTTCTTAACCGTTTTCTGAACTGTTTTGCGATAGAATGACAGCATCAAGTACAGGAGGTAAGACTTATGGAATATGTTCTTAAGACAAACGCTTTATGTAAAAATTATAAGAGTTTTAAAGCGTTAAATGGACTTACTATGAATGTTCCGAAAGGAGCAATCTATGGCTTTGTCGGTAAAAACGGCGCAGGAAAGACAACTTTAATTCGGCTGATTTGCGGGCTGCAAAAGCCTGAGTCCGGGAATTATGTTTTATACGGATTAAAAAATTCGGAAAAGGGAATTTTAAAAGCCCGCAGGAGGATGGGGGCTGTAGTTGAAACACCGTCTATTTATTTGGAGTTAACAGCGGTTGACAACTTGAAAGAGCAGTACCGGATTCTCGGAATTCCTTCTTACGACAGTATTCCCGATCTGTTAAAATTAGTAGGGCTTGAAAATACAGGAAAGAAAAAGGCTAAAAACTTTTCTCTTGGTATGAAACAAAGGTTGGGAATCGCTGTTGCTTTAGCGGGCGATCCTGATTTTTTAGTGTTGGATGAACCTGTGAATGGTCTTGATCCACAAGGTATTATCGAGATGCGTGAGTTGATTTTAAAACTGAACCGGGAGTATCAAATAACTGTATTGATTTCAAGCCATATTCTTGATGAGCTGTCCCGTCTTGCGACACATTATGGTTTTATTGATAACGGAAGAATGGTTAAGGAAATCAGTGCGGAAGAATTAGAAGAGTCTTGTCGTAAATGTGTGCGAATCGAAGTGACGAATGTAAAAGCGCTTGTCCGTGTTTTGGACGAAATGAAAACGGACTACAACATTATCTCTGACAATGTAGCTGACATATTTGCAAAAATTAATATTTCCAAACTCACTTTGGCCTTGTCAAAAGAGAATTGTGAAGTTATTTCTATGCAGGAACGAGATGAAAGTTTGGAAAGTTATTATGTCGGTTTAGTAGGAGGTAAAGACAATGAGTAAGTTGTTATCAGCAAATTTTATCCGTTTAAAAAAAGATAAATTCTTTTGGAGCGGTCTGGTTTTCATGTTGGCAGCAGGAATATTTTTTCCGGTGATGAGATATATGGATATGAGGCAGACTCAGACAATCAATCGTATTGACAACGGCTTTTTTGGGTGTGCTCTTTTTATCGGCATTGTAATGGCTGTGTTTTGCAGCTTGTTCATTGGTACAGAATATAGTGAAGGAACGATCCGAAATAAGATAATTATCGGTCAAAAAAGAGGCACTGTTTATTTGTCAAATTTTATTACATGCTCTTTGGTAAGCGTTGTTATGTGTATGGCATTTTTTATTCCGTATCTTTGCATCGGGATACCTCTTCTCGGCTTTTTTGAAATGGACATAAAAATAGTTTTGTTGTTTGCAGTAACCGTACTGATGACTGCGATTGTATTTTCATCAATTTTTACTTTGATTTCCATGTTAAATAATAATAAAGCGGTTACGGCTGTAATTTGCATTTTGACAGCGTTTTTGTTTCTGATTATCGGAGCGCAATTACATAAGATGTTGAGTGAACCCGAAACAAACATGGCTTTGGTCATGACAGACAATGGACAGGAATATCAGGAACTGCCCAATCCTAAGTTCCTTGATGGAGGCGGACGAAAAACCGTTCAATTCTTTTATGATTTTCTTCCGGGAGGTCAAGTAGTACAGTGTACTTCTTTGGAAACTGAAAATCTATCGTTGCTGCCTGTTTATTCATTGGTCATTGTCGTTTTGACAACAAGTGCGGGAATGTTCTTTTTCAAAAAGAAAGAATTAAAGTAGGAGCATTATATATGGAATTTTGGTTATTAGTTGTGATCGGTATTTTGCTGATTATTATTTTTTCTCTGGTTATTAAACTATTTTTCGTACACAAAACTGTACGAGAAATAGAAGCGCAATTTACTGAGCGGTTAATGACTGAAACTAATACGCTCATTGATATTTCACATCGAAATAAAATCATGTGCGGTTTTGCAAAGCGATTAAATACAGAGCTTCGTAAATTACGCAAAGAGCGGCATCGTTTTCAGCAGGGGGATTTAGAATTAAAAAACGCCGTTACTAATATTTCACATGATTTGCGGACTCCTCTTACGGCAATCAGCGGTTATCTGGATTTGCTTGATAATGCGGAAAAAAGTGAAGAAGCAGAGCGTTATATTAAAGTTATCAGAAATCGTACCGAAGTATTAAGGCAGCTTACAGAAGAACTTTTCTGTTATTCTGTTGTAACATCCCCCGAATACGATAACGATGTAGAATTTGTTTCGGTAAACAGTGTTTTGGAAGAAAGTATATTAGGTTTTTATGCAGTTTTGCAGGAACGAAACATAACGCCGAATATTTCTATGCCGGAGAATAAGGTGTTCCGTAAAGTTAACAGGGCAGCTCTTTCCCGTATTTTCTCAAATCTTCTCAATAACGCAATTAAGTATAGCGACGGTGATTTGAATATCACTTTGAACGATACAGGGGAGATTACCTTTTCAAATACTGCTTCAGATTTAAGTGAAGTGGATGTTAAAAAGCTGTTTGATCGGTTTTATACAGTTGAAAATGCAAGAAAGTCAACGGGTCTTGGTTTGTCTATTTCAAGAATACTGATCGAACAGATGAAAGGAACAATATCTGCCCAATATAAGAATGGAAAACTAAGCATTTGTATTTGGCTGCCGGACGTTTCAGGTGATTAAAAGATGCGAAATCAGAGTATGAAAAATTGATACGGTTTGGTGAAAAGGCAGAAGTAAGGAAAAATTTAAGTTGAAAAAATTTTAGAAGTATTGAAAAAACATTCTGTTTCCAATATAATACATCATTATCATTAAAAATAATTAAGAAGGGACAGGCTGGTGTGCCCGCATATAGTGACGCGCGCATATTGATGCAAAAGATTAGTTTGTACGTTTTTATGTCCCAATTTACGGGGTGAGAGGAGGGTAGAAGAATATAAACTTGTTTATATAAGTGATTTGATGAATTATATAGCAACATGCAGAAAGGATAATATGACATGAAATTAAAACAACACAGAAAACATAGGAAGTTTGTTTCTTCTGCCGTTTCGCTGCTTTTGATTTTTACGATGATTTTGTCTTTTTCCGTATATGTATTTGCTGAAACGCCTGATTTTACAGGCACGATTCCGACAGAGGCTGAAAAAAACTCATTACAGGAAAACAGAGAATACATACCTTCTGAAAAAGAAGAAATGACATTGAGCGAAAAAGGACTTCCTATTATTTTTGAAGGCGGAATTCATTACATAGAAGATCCGGCGTATCCAGGTGAAAAAATCACGTTGTTTTGTATGAATAATGAACGCCATTGGCCGCATCATACGGAAGATATGGGAGATGTGCAGGTGCCGGAATATACAGAAGGCTATTTGACTCCGGGCAAGTTTGATTCTGAGGCTGATTATAAGGAATGTATGCGCAGATTGTCAAAACTGCTCTACGCGGGATATCCGTATAACGGGGAACGGCTTTATAAAATTGTGGATAATTCAGAGCTGCATACTCCTACAGAAAGTCAGTTTAATGAAATGCTGATTCCGACACCGGTGCTTCAGACAGCGTTTCCGTATTTAGGTCACCATTCTTTTACTTATAAAGATTGGGAAACAAATGATACGGAACATTTGGATGAGTTGAGAAGATTTATGAATGCAGTTGCAAAACTTTATCCGGATGGACAGACATCGAATGGAGTAACATACTCAGATATTACAGCGATGCCGTTTTATAAAGCAGTTTTTTGTATGTTATATGAAGCGGAAGGAACAACGCCATTACAAAATTTTGCAATCATGTATTCTGATTCGTATTTCGTTACAGAAGAACAGGCGTATAATGCTACGCAAGATGCGGTCTGGAGATTATTACATCAATACAATATTGAAGATAATAATATGAATGATTTGGAACATGATGCATTGGCGCAGGTTTTGTATGTTTATTCAGAAAGAGGAGGTTTATTGAATTATGAACCATCTCTTAAAGATGTGCATTTAACAGGAGATTTAAAATTTACATATAATCCGAAAGACGGTTATTGGCACAGCGGTGCTTTGAAAATAATCGAGCCGGTAGAATACAATGGGCTATACCGCTTAGAGTTGCCGAAAGGTATGAGTGCATTATGTGATAATATAACATATGTATATGGAAATGAAGAGTACGAATTAGTTTCAGATCATCAGCCGACAATCGAAGATACGTTTACAATTAAAGCAGAATTTGTCTGGATGAAAGATTTTAAGCAATATGCTCCTATGGGTGATGTAGAAGTACATGGGAAAAAGTTTCAAAATATGGTTGGAGCGGTTATTCGCAATACGACAGTATCAGCAGAAGTTCCTGTAGGTGTTGATGAAGTGGGCAGTTTGTCTATTACCAAAAAAGTAGTCGGCGAGAAAAATTGTCAGGAAGAGTTTCAATTTGAAATTCGTTTTCCGTACCATACAAAGATAAACGGATTATACGGAGATTTAGAATTTCATGACGGCATTGCACAATTTTCATTGAAAGACGGACAGACAGTAATGGCGCATAATCTTCCTGCAGGCGCTCAATACGAAGTGACAGAGGCGCAGACAAACCGATATAAAGTTGATTCTGTTGACAGTACCGGAGAAATTATAAAAGACGATATAAAGAACGTCTTATTTACGAATACGAAATATCCTGATTTGTCTTTGAGCAAAATTGTTACAGGGAAAAACGGAGATAAAACAAAACCATTTACATTTACGATACAATTAAAAGATGAAACAGGTAAACCGATAAACGGAACGTATCACTATAGTGGAAGCGTTAAACCGGAGTTTGAGAAAGAAGCAGAAAAACCCGCTGACGGGACACTTACATTTGTTGATGGCAGAGCAGAAATATCACTTTTGCACGGACAACAAATAACACTTCAAAGTCTTCCGCTGAATGCAGCATACGTTGTGACAGAAAATGAAGCGAACAAAGATCGATACATAACAACTTATAATGGAAAGAAAGATCATGCAGAAGGCGTGTTAAGTAAAGATACTGCGGTTGATGTGATTAATAATAGGCAGCCGGATCAAGCGCCTTCGCAAGGAAAAGATGAAGAAAATCCAGATAAAGTACCGGATGAAGGAACGGCTGTAAAGACCGGAGATTATACAAATATATGGCAGTATGCATTTACGGCAATAGCTGCGTTTATTGTGACCGCATCGGTATTCGGATTGAAAGAGTGGAAGAGAAAAAGATAATACGGATAAAAATAAACAGAAACAAAATGAAAGTAAGCGCTTAATTTTTAGGTATGATAGAAAAAATCCCCGACTACTTTTCAGTAG
>OLPT01001766.1_pt1 | contig 12488 bp, 8 predicted proteins | sample 1673051 | NCBI WGS metagenome assembly OLPT01 (sample SAMEA3136750, study PRJEB25190) | human gut metagenome | biome: human gut; feature: human-associated habitat; material: faeces | place: Austria | collected 2013
GAAGAATCGCGGTGTCCTTCAGATAAGCGGATGTATGGAGTCCCAGAAGGCACATATGATATATGGGCTTTCCGGGCTTTTTCCATATCACCTGATCCTTGGCGCAGATGAAAAAGAAGCGAAAGAATTATTTGAAGATTATCGCTTCTATGACAAAAATACCTGTTATTATCCTGCCAGGGATCTTCTTTTTTTTCAGGCAGATATTCATGGAAATCTCCTGATCCGTCAGAGAATGAAAGTAATCCAGACACTTCTGGAGGGAAAAGGAGCAACTGTAGTCACCAGCATTGATGGCTGCATGGATTTTCTGGCACCGCTGGAAAGCATCCGAAAGCAGCTTCTCCACTTCCGCAATGACAGCAGTCTGGATGTGGATAAACTGAAAGACAGACTGGTAGCCATGGGCTATGAACGTGTAGGTCAGGTAGAGATGCCGGGGCAGTTTTCTGTAAGAGGCGGTATCATAGATATTTACTGTCTTACAGAGGAAAATCCCTGGAGAATCGAACTGTGGGGAGATGAGATCGATTCTATTCGGAGTTTTGACTCTCAAAGTCAGCGTTCTCTGGAGAATCTGGATGAGATCACTGTTTATCCTGCCGCAGAACAGATGCCGGAAAAGGGTGGTGTTACTTTTCTGGAATATTTTCCGGAAGATAAGACCATGGTGTTCCTGGATGAACCTAACCGCCTTACAGAAAATGCAGAAGGGGTAGAAAAAGAGTTCCGGGAGAGCGTAAAGAACAGAGAAGCAAAAGGCAACAGCAATCTTTCAGAAAAATGGATGTGCAGCTGGGAGGCTGTGTGCAAAGATCTTAATACCAGAAATTGTGTGTCTCTTTCCTCACTGGAACCCAAGAAGGGCTGTTGGAAAGTAACAGAGCATTTTTATCTCAGCGTAAAATCTATGAGCTCTTACCAGAGCAGCTTTGAACTGCTGGTAAAAGATTTGAAAAATTATAAAAAACAGGGTTACCAGACAGTGGTGTTATCCGGCTCCAGAACCAGGGCAGAACGACTGGCAAAGGATCTTCAGGAGGAAGGGTTAAGTGCCTTTTATAGTGTGGATTCAGACCGCATATTGTCACCAGGTGAGATTATGGTGGCATACGGACATGCACGTAAAGGTTTTGAGTATCCCCTGGTAAAATTTGCAGTTATCACAGAAACAGACATTTTTGGAAAAGAACAGAAAAAACGGAAAAAGAAAAAAGAATACAACGGAAAGCGCATCCAGGATTTTTCGGAGCTTTCTATTGGAGATTATGTAGTTCATGAGAAACATGGACTGGGTATCTACAAAGGTATCGAAAAAGTAGAAGTAGATAAGATCGTCAAGGATTATATCAAGATCGAGTACCGGAACGGAAGTAACCTGTATATTCTTGCCACACAGCTGGATGCTCTGCAAAAATACGCAGGAGCAGAAGCAGCCAGACCACCGAAGCTGAACCGGCTGGGAGGTCAGGAATGGAAAAAGACCAAGACAAGAGTCAGAGGAGCAGTCCGCAATATTGCCAAAGAACTGGTAGAGCTTTATGCAGTCCGTCAGGAAAAAGAAGGCTATGTCTGTGGTCCGGATACAGTCTGGCAGAGAGAATTTGAAGAAATGTTTCCTTACGAAGAAACCGAAGATCAGCTCTCAGCCATTGAAGACACCAAGCGTGACATGGAAAGTACCAAGATCATGGACCGACTGGTATGTGGAGATGTAGGATACGGTAAGACAGAAGTGGCACTCCGGGCAGCTTTCAAAGCAGTTCAGGAAAGCCGTCAGGTAGTTTATCTGGTACCTACTACTATTCTTGCACAGCAGGTTTATAACACTTTTGTACAGCGAATGAAGGAATTTCCTGTGCGGGTAGACCTCCTGTGCAGATTCCGGACACCTTCTCAGCAGCAAAAAACCATCGACGATCTGAAAAAAGGTCAGGTGGACATTGTGGTAGGTACTCACAGAGTTCTTTCCAAAGATGTGGTTTATAAGAATCTGGGACTTCTTATTATTGATGAGGAACAGCGTTTTGGAGTGGCCCACAAAGAAAAGATCAAACAGTTAAAGAAAGATATTGATGTGCTTACTCTTACTGCCACGCCGATACCTAGAACCCTTCATATGAGTCTGATCGGGATCCGGGATATGAGCGTACTGGAAGAGCCTCCTATGGACAGAGTGCCTATTCAGACTTATGTTATGGAGTATGATGAAGAAACTGTCCGGGAAGCCATCAATAGAGAACTGAGAAGAGGCGGCCAGGTTTACTATGTATACAACAGAGTAAATGATATTGCAGATGTTGCCCTGAGACTATCCAGACTTCTGCCGGAAGCCAGGATTGATTTTGCCCATGGTCAGATGAGCGAACGGGAACTGGAATCTGTGATGTATGCGTTTATTAATGGAGAAATTGATGTTCTGGTGTCCACCACGATCATAGAGACCGGTCTGGATATTTCCAATGTAAATACCATGATCATTCATGACTCAGACCGTTATGGACTTTCACAGCTTTATCAGCTCCGGGGGCGTATCGGACGTTCCAATCGTACTGCTTATGCATTTCTTATGTACAGGCGAAATGTGATGCTGAAAGAAACAGCAGAAAAACGTCTGGCTGCAATCCGGGAGTACACAGATTTGGGAAGCGGATTCAAGATCGCCATGCGGGATCTTGAACTTCGTGGTGCAGGAAACCTTCTGGGTGCAGAACAGCATGGTCATATGAATGCAGTAGGTTATGATCTTTACTGCAAGATGCTCAGTGAAGCAGTCAAAGAAGCCAAAGGAATCCACACCATGGAGGACTTTGAGACCACTATTGACCTGAACATGGATGCATTTATCCCGGATAGCTATATCAGCAACGAATATCAGAAACTGGATATTTACAAAAGGATTGCAGGAATCGAAAACCAGCAGGATTATGATGATATGCTGGAAGAGCTTCTGGACCGCTTTGGAGAACTGCCAAAAGCAGTTATGAATCTTCTGACTATCGCAAAGATCAAGGCACTGGCACACAAGGTTTATGTAACAGAGATCAAACAGCTGGGTCGTGACCTGAAGATCACCCTTTATGAAAAAGCACAGCTGAATCCTGCAGGAATGCCGGCGCTTCTTCAGAAATACAGAAGAGGGCTTCAGTTTAAAAATGAGCAGGAAGTGAAGTTTATCCTTACACCGGAAGGCAAAGTCCTGGACAGTCTGACAGAATTTCTTCTTGCACTGGAAAAGATGGTGGAAGAGTAAAAAATAACAGGATTTTACCTCGGCAAATTGTGATAATTTTATGATTTTTCTTGCCCTTTAGAAGAAAAAATATTATACTTTTACTTATGTATGATGTTGGGGCTCAAACCGCCAACTATGATATCAGGCAACAATGGAGGAAAAAATGAAAAAAGTGATAAAAAGAACAGCCGTTACTGCACTGACAGGAATTATGGCTGCAGGAATGCTGACAGGCTGTGGTGATAAGGCCGTAGACGGTACCCAGACTGTTGCAACTGTAGATGGAACAGAGGTTCCAATGGGAATCTTAAGCCTTATGGCTCGTGAGAATCAGGCACAGACAGAGGCTATGTATGCCAGCTTTATGGGCGGCTCCACAGGAAGTTTTTCTATCTGGGAGCAGGATGCTGAGAAAGGCAAGACTTATGGAGAACAGGCTGTAGAGCAGACTTTGAAAGATCTGGAACTGATGTATATCATGAAGGAAAAGGCTGCCGACTATAATGTTGAGGTAACAGAGGATGACCAGACTGCCATTGCAGAAGCAGCATCTCAGTTTATGTCAGCCAATACAGAAGATACACTGAAAGATCTGGCTGTAACAGAAGACCAGGTAAAGACTTACCTGGAACTGGAAACATACAAACAGCGTATTCATGATCCGCTTGTAGCAGATGTAGACACCAATGTTTCTGATGAAGAAGCACAGCAGTCTTCTTTCACATATGTAAGTATCAGTACAGCTGATCTCAGTGATGATGAGATCAAGACAAAGAAAGAAGATGCTCAGAAAATCCTGGATGCAATGACCAAAGATCCTACAGCAGATATGAGCGAAACAGCACAGTCTGTAGATAAATCCTACAGTGCTCTTACCGGTTCCTTTGATGCAAACGTGCAGGATTCTGATGACAAAGAAGATGAAGATGCATCTGCCTCTTCTTATCCGGATGAAGTACTGGATGTTTTGAGAAACCTGAATGACGGAGAAGTAGGACCGGATGTGATCGAGACAGACTCTGCTTACTATGTAGTAAGACTGGATAAGAAAAATGATGAAACAGCAACCGAAAACAAAAAAGAATCCATCATCAACACAAGAAAAGATAATCTGTATACAAAAACCACAGACAAATGGCTGGAAGATGCAGATGTTACTGTAGACAAGAAAGTCCTCAAGACTCTTAAGATCAAGGATAACCACAAATATACCATAGCAACAGCAACACCGGAGGCCACAGAAGAAGCAACAGAGGAAGCTACTGAGACACCAGAGACAACCGAAGCAGCAGATGCAACCGAGACACCAGAGGCAACCGAAGCAGCAGACGCAACTGAGACACCGGAAGCTACAGAAGAAGCAACTGCATACAGCACAGATACTTCCCTTACTGTCAAAGATGGGGATACTGTAAATATCGATTATGTTGGTAAGATCGACGGAACAGCATTTGATGGTGGAAGCACAAATGGCAAGGGTACAGATCTTGTGATTGGATCTGGAAGTTATATTGATGATTTTGAAGACCAGCTGGTAGGCGCACATCCTGGAGATAAAGTAGAAGTAACCGTTACCTTCCCGGATGATTATCAGGCTGCAGACCTTGCAGGCAAAGAAGCCGTCTTTGATGTAACTGTAAACGGAATCTACGAATAATAAAAAGCAATAAAATAATAATAAAAACAGCCAGATCATATCAAGTGGTCTGGCTGTTTTGCATTACAAATTCTGTTAAAATTCGTCGGTGGTATCGGAAGCATAGGAGTCATTATCGGAAGCAGTGTCAGAATTTCCGGTGGAAACATGGATCCCATTGATCTCCACATCCCCTTCCATGGGGATAACAAGACATTTGCGTCCTTCGATATTCTGGATCTCAATAAGTTCCGCACGATCCGGATCTACATGAACCACTACATCAGGAGTTTTGATCTCTGTTCTGCGGGTGTTGGTAATATTGGTAGCCATAAGAGTGGCATCTGCACCTGCAGTTTCTTCGTAACATTTGTCAAAAGTCTCCAGCTTTTCATCTTCTACGCCACATTCTTCAAAAAGACGCTTTACCTCCGGCTTCGTTAGAACAGGCGGGTCCGGAGAATCCTTCTGAGATTCCACCCATTCGTTCAGTTTTTCATGGATATTCATAACTGTATCATAGGCACAGTCCTCTCCAAGAGTCTCTTCTACCAGGGCGTTAAAGGAATCCCTCTGTCCTCCCGCAGAAAGAGGTGCTGTACAGCCAAAAAGTTCATCCACAAAAGTACTGCGGAGCTTCTCGGCATTTTTAGAATAATAAAGGACTCCATGAATATCAGTGCTCCGGTCATTAAATACCGGAAACAGGAAGCCCAGATCCGGCATTTCCACGATCCAGTCCCGGATACGGTCTTCGATATTGTTAGTCTCGGCATTATAACAGAGACCTGCTTTGGACAGATTCACAGGACAGATACTGCAGAGGATATGATCGTAGATCTCGTCTGAGGAATCAAACATTTCCTGTCCGTCTGTGGACTTGCCTGGAATATCATAGACAGCGTGGATCAGAATAATATAATAATTCTCGCCGTAATCATAGTACTGGATCACTTTGTCATAGAATTCATCCAGAATTGCATCATCCTGAAGTTTACTTCCACGAAGGCGGAGCAGAAATTCCTGTGTACCACCTTCTTTTTCCTGCTCCAGAGGAAATTCCATGTTAATCAGGTTTTTGCCTATGGTGCCGGAAAGAGTTTTCTTGAAGATATCAAAATATTTAAACATTTCTTCTTCTGAAAGAGAGAGAAATGCTTCTTTCAACTTGGTTTTCTTGTTTTTTTCACCGTCAACATAGCATCCGCAGATTCTGGTAATGGCACAGTTGTCGGGAGTGAATTGTTTCTTGATTTCTGAGATTTCTTTTTTGTTCATTGTATAGTCCTTTTTCAGATTTTGGAATATCCAAAACCATTAACCAGAGCATCCAGTCTCTGTCTGTTGCGGCACAGAGGACAGTTGGTTGCCGGATATGTGGCATAGTTGGGGATATCCTGATGATTAAAGATAGCATGTACAGGAAGTCCTGCTACGCTGGTAGCTGCACTGAAGATTGCAGCCACACCCCGGATAACACCGCCATAATAGAGAACACTTTCGATAGTACGTGATAAAGTCTCTCCTGTTGTAACAGAGCTGTTGAGGACAAGGATGTTCTTGCCCTTGATCATTGGCTGGATATTATCACGGAAGATCATCTGACCTGCATTGTTATACTCCGGAGAAACAATGTAGATAGTCTGGTGAGCGTTCATGGAATGGATACCTGCTTTGGTAAGTTCTTCTGCAAGGTAAGCACCTATTACTTCCAGTCCGTCCATACAAACGATAGTGTCAACTGGTGTGGAAACCTGATAATTGTCTGCAAGAGCTTCTGCAATACGTCGGGCTTCTGCACTACGGGTACGCATGGTTGTAAGATCCATGTAATGGGTGATGTGAGACTGAGGTGTCGCAAAATGTCCCGGGTACACTTTCAGTTCAATACGATTGTCATAACGTGCTTTGATTTTGACCATTTTTGATTCCATAAGTCATTCTCCCCTTCCGGTTTGGTTATTTTTGATAAACTATTATAACATTAAAGGGTAAAATTGTGCAATGTTTTGAAAAAAATACTTTGTATATTATGAAGTACTTACCAATTTAAAATTTTGGGCACTGATGTTATAGGATTTCCGTACGGAAAGCTTCTGCAATGCCACTAAGGTTGTACCTTTCTGCAAGATCCTGGATTCCGGTCATGATCTCTTCCCTGCTGAAATTATGAGCTTCCAGAAACTCGTCAGATTTTCCGTTAAGGGTATAGTAAAAGAGAAGTCCGATTTCCAGATTCTGGCGGTCTCCGTCACAGGTAATATCATAGAGCTGGTTTTCTGCCTGGTCTATATTTCCTTCTTCCAGAAGTGAAAGCATACCATTGAGGGTATCTCTGACATCCTGGTCTTCCAGTACATCGGGAGTGAGTTCTGTTGCACTGACATTAAATAGCATTTTCATGACAGCGTGAACCATTTCACGTATCTGCCGAAGTATATAATCGTCCTGAAGCATAATAAAATCTTCCTTTCTGCAATAAAATTCTTTCCTTAGAGTACCACAGAATACAGATTTGTTCTACAGAAATCAGGAAAGTTTACAGAGAAAACATAAACGGATATTACAGCTCGGATGTCGGATTTTTCTATAATATATTTCTTAATAATCAAATATATTAAAAAAGCATTTCGTAAATATTAAGAAAATATGATATAATGGAAAAGGTTTAAAAATGACAGATTATGGATAAGCTAATAGAACCTGAAACTATTTGCAGGTGGATATGTAATAAGTAAGACAAAAGACAGGACGTGAGACATGAAAAGAAGATATAAAACTGCAGCAGGACTTCTGGCGGGGTTATTGCTGTGTCAAAATGTATATGGGGGAAGTCTGAAAGAACCTGAGATACAGGCTCAGGCAGCTGTTGTGATGGACATGAATAGCGGTGAATTTCTTTATGAAAAGAATGCGGATGAAAAATTTTATCCTGCCAGTATCGTAAAACTTCTTACAGCACTGATCACAGCAGAAAACACAGAGCCAGAAGCTACTGTGGTTTTTTCCCACGATGCAGTATATGGCGTGGAGGAAGGCAGCGGCAATCCATTGCAGCTGGAATCGGGAGACAAGTTGACGGTGGAGGGATGCATGTATGCCATGCTTCTGGAATCTTCCAATCAGGCAGCCAATGCACTGGCAGAATATGTGGCAGGCAGCAATGAGAAGTTTGCGGAATACATGAATGAAAAAGCAACGGAACTGGGCTGTATAGACAGTAATTTTGTGAACCCTTCTGGATTAAATGATAAAGAGCAGCAGGTGACTGCCCATGACATGGCACTGATCGCAGGAGCTGCCCTTCAAAACCCGGAAGTACGAAAGATCGCTTCCTCAAAGACATACCGGCTTTCTTCCACACTGAATAATGTAGATGGGATCACTTTACAGATGGAGCACCAGCTTATTAATGGCGAAGAGTATTCCTATCCTTATGCCTTTGCCGGCAAAACAGGATACACAGCTCTGGCAGGGAACACCCTGGTAACAGCAGCAAAAAAAGAAGATAAAGAACTTCTGACAGTAGTTCTGAAAAGTGAGATGACCCATTACAAAGATACCATAAGCCTTCTGAATTATGGATTTCAGAAAGCACAGCAGCAGGAAAAAGAAACTGAGACAATCATAGAACAGGAGTCGGAGATCACATCTGCTCCGGAAACACAGAGTATTTCTTCTGGAAGGATTTTGGAGGTTTTGTTCCACATAGCGGTATTTGCACTGGTAATAGTTGTTGTGGGATATACCGGTCTTATCCTGATACAGAGATACCGTAGGAGACTGAAAAAAGCCAGGAGAAGAAAAAGACAGTAACAATATAACAGAATAAGCATTCGATTTTCTGTCCATACCACTTTACGTTAATATACTAAAATGCTATAATAAAAAGCACGTTATATAATGATTTTCGTAACTGTGAGGTTACTGAACAGTTACTGATTTTTTATATGACAGTAACGTATGAACTGACTAGTATGGAAGGAAAAATAATACATGAAACCAGATGCTGCAATGACAAAGCAGGAAGCGGAGGAAATGCAGAAAGAGCTGAGCAAAGTTTTTTCAGTCGTGCGTCTTCTGGGAACAGATATGCTGAAAACAGGAGATACAGATGAGCCGGCTGACTGCCAGTGCTTTACCTTCTGGAAGAGATCACATCGCTGTGAGAACTGTATTTCAAGAAGAGCTTTTCTGGATAAATCACAGAAGTCCAAGCTGGAGATCCTTGATAGCAAAATATATCAGGTGATTTCCAAATACATAGAAATTGACGGAACGCCTTACATTATGGAAATGATCAATGTACTGGATGATGATGTGCTGATAGACAGTGACGGGCGCGAAGAACTGATCAAGAAACTTACCGGATACAATAAGGAACTGTATACAGATGCACTGACAGGTGCATATAACAGAAGATATTATGAAGATAAGCTCCGAAACAAAATGCTGCCGGCAGGTGTAGCTATGATTGACCTGGATGATTTTAAGGTATATAACGATACTTTTGGTCATAATGCAGGAGACCAGGCACTGGATACGGTTGTGCGGGTGATCAGACGGCATATTCGTAAAACTGATATGCTGGTACGTTACGGTGGAGATGAATTTCTCCTTGTGATGCCCGGTATTATAGAGAATGTTTTTGATAATAAACTCCGGCAGATACAGGAATGTATTCATGCAGAAAAGGTTCCCGGATATGACAGGCTGAAACTTTCGGTCAGTATCGGTGGTGTGCTTACCGGCAGTGAGACAATAGAATCTGCAATCCATCGTGCTGACCAGTATATGTATCAGGCAAAAACCCGCAAGAACTCTGTAGTAACAGAAGCAGAGGGACGAGAAGCTCTGGAAGACACAGCTGCCAGAGACAATGCACATGCCAGAAAATCCCGAATTCTTATTGTTGATGATTCCGAAATGAACCGGGCCATCCTTACAGATATCCTTGGGGAGAAATTTGATATTCTGGAAGCGGTCAACGGACAGGAATGTGTTGATACACTTAAAGAGTATGGCACCAGTATTTCACTGATCCTTCTGGATATTGTCATGCCGGTGATGGATGGATTTGAAGTTCTGGATTATATGAACCAGAATGAATGGATCACAGATGTTCCGGTAATTATGATCTCCAGTGAAGATTCTGCTGCTACAGTAAGGCAGGCTTATGAATTAGGCGTAACTGACTACATAAACAGACCATTTGATGCAAAAGTTGTACGGCAAAGAGTAGTGAATACCATCAAGCTTTATGCCAAGCAGCGACGACTGATCGCACTGATCACCAGTCAGATTTACGAAAAAGAAAAAAATAACCGAATGATGATCGGGATTCTTAATCAGATCCTGGAGTTCCGCAATGGGGAAAGTGAAGCACATGTGCTGAATGTAAGTGCTATAACCGGTCTGCTTCTGGAGAGACTTGTGCAAAAAACAGACAGATACAATCTCAACTGGTCCGACAGGCTTCTGATCATTACAGCATCAGCCCTTCATGATATTGGTAAGACAGGAGTTGACGATAAAATCCTTCATAAGAAGGAACTTACCAGAGCAGAAAGAAATGAAACAAAGAAGCATACGTTGATCGGTGCATCCATGATGAACAATATGGGTGTATACAAAGATGAGGATCTTGTAAAAGTTGCCTATCAGATCTGCAGATGGCATCATGAACGTTATGACGGCAGCGGATATCCGGACGGCCTTACAGGAGAACAGATTCCCATTGCAGCTCAGGTGGTAGGTCTGGCAGATGCATACGAAAGACTGATCAGTGGAGAAAAATATGGCAGAACTTTTACTACAGAGGAAGCTATAGATTTAATTTTAAGTGAAAAGCAGGGAGCATTTAACCCACTCCTTCTGGAATGCCTTTCTGAAATCGAAACCAAACTGAAAGTGAATATCCGGCCGGATATGGAAGTAAGTGAAGATTATGATCTGAAAAACAAGATTATGGAAGATATTCAGGAATATGAAAATACCAACAGCCGTCTGATGGAGAATATGTCAACAGATGTGAAGAAAGAAATTACTTCCGTAGCATCCGGAGAACTGAGTTTTCCTGGGGGGGGGCAAAACCGCAAAATATATGAGAATCTATGATGCATAAGAGGGGAAAATACAATGACAGTAAAAGAATGTTATGAACAAATGGGTGCAGACTATGAGGGACTGCTATCAAGACTTGGAAGCGAAGCACTGATAAAAAAATTCGCAGTTAAATTTCTTACCGATGGAAGCTTTCAGGACCTGAAAACTTCACTGGAAGCAGGAGAAGCCGAGCAGGCTTTTCGTGCAGCTCATACGCTGAAAGGAATCTGCCTGAATCTGGGATTTGATAATCTCTACAAACCCAGTGAAGAGCTTACAGAATTGTTGAGAGGCAGAGAAATCGTACCTGGAAGCCAGGAAAAGTTTGCAGAAGTAGAAGCCCAGTACAACAGGACAGTAACAGCGATCCAGGGACTTGCATGACAGGAAACAGTGAAATATGACTCGTAACTGTGAGGGTACTGAACAGTTACGTAAGAAGAGGAATTATTGTTTATGGATTTTTTCTGGCACTTATGGTCAATGCCAGACATCTTTTCTATGGAATCTCCATGCTGGACAAATACAAGAATACAGGCTGGAAGAAACCTTATCTTATCTATGGAAAAAAAGCACTCTTCTGAGTATCGGCAGTGACACGGCCCTGTATATGGTACTGGTGCAGACTATCTTTCATTAAAAAATCATATAGGGAGCTTTTGCCCCTGATATCGTGCAAATAAAAAACCTCTCAGGTTCATTATGATCTGAGAGGTTTTCTTTTTCAAATCCCTGATCTTCTGCGATGGCTGCAAGAACATCAACATCGATACCAACGAAGTTTCCTGCATCGTCAGTGTACTCGAATGGTTTAAATACAGTGTCAGTTGCGATTGTTCATTTACCATGTCAACGTAAAAAAGTGATTTTACAATAAATTTGCTTGCGAAACAAAAACTTTCTGATAAAATAGAGATTATATATTTACCACAAAGGATGGCGATACACATGATAGCTTTAAACGATTACCTGTATTCCGGGGATACTTTATTTCGGATTCTGCGAAAATATACCAGCGACCTCCGCAAAGATGCCAAAGCTAACCACAATGAAATTGATCTGATGCACTGTAATTTTCTTTTGCAGATCAGAGAACTGCTGGAGCATAACGATTTCCTGACAGCACAGTCCCAGCAGATCAGAGAATTTTATAAATACATGGCACATGAATATCCTTTTCTTGCCTTTACATTCAAGGGAAGAATCAAGTCCCTGATCCGCGCAGAAGAGAAGTTTAACGGATATATTGTAGAATATATTTATAATTATTATATGGAACATGGAACCTATCCGCCGGTATCAGAACTTAAGACAAAACTCAGCTGTTTCAGGGATTTTATCGCATATCGGATTGTGATTTCCCTGCCCAGATGTCGTGTAAAAGAAGGAGCTGACCGGGAAACAGAGGAGCTGAAATACCTTTATCAGATTGCCAACAAACTGCCGGGATTTCTGGAAGAAAGAGGCTTTACGCCGGAGCCGGCCTACGGTGTAAAAGAAAGCACTTCACCT
>OLPT01001767.1_pt1 | contig 12485 bp, 8 predicted proteins | sample 1673051 | NCBI WGS metagenome assembly OLPT01 (sample SAMEA3136750, study PRJEB25190) | human gut metagenome | biome: human gut; feature: human-associated habitat; material: faeces | place: Austria | collected 2013
ACGACGCGTACTTAAGTACGCGAGGAGGGTTGGAGCCGGAAGGTCGGGTGCCTGGACAAGCCGCAGCATTAAAAGTCCAGCCTCACAGAAATACCTTGAGAGGCCATATACTCTTTGACTTCGCGAATGCTGAACGTCCCAAAGTGAAAGACGCTGGCCGCCAGCACGGCATCGGCTTCGCCCTCGATCACGCCCTCGGCAAAATGCTCGAGCGTACCCACGCCGCCGCTCGCAATAACGGGAATCGGCACCGCGCGCGCCACGGCACGGGTGAGCGCCAGGTCAAAGCCGGCCTTGGTGCCGTCGCGATCCATACTGGTCAGCAAGATCTCGCCGGCGCCGCGACGAGCCGCTTCCTCGGCCCACGCCACCGCGTCGATACCCGTGGCGTTGCGACCTCCCGCGGTAAAGACCTCCCACTTGTCGGCACCCGGCTCTCCGGGCAAACCGACGCGCTTGGCATCGATCGCCACGACCACGGCCTGACTGCCAAAAGCCGCGGCAGCCTGGCTAATCAGCGACGGGTCACGCACGGCCGCCGAGTTGAGCGACACCTTGTCGGCACCGGCGGCAACCATGGTCCGCATGCCCGCCAGGTCGCGAAAGCCGCCGCCCACGGTATAGGGAATGGCGAGCTCCTCGGCCGCATGCGCCGCCATCTCGATAGTCGTCGCACGGTTATCGCTCGTCGCGGTAATGTCCAAAAATACGACCTCGTCCGCACCCTCGCGGTCGTAGGCGCGGGCCAGCTCCACCGGATCGCCGGCATCGCGCAAGCTCACAAAGTTGACGCCCTTGACCACACGGCCGTCCTTGACGTCCAGGCAGGGAATTACGCGTTTGGTAAGCATAGGCTACTCCTCCCCTCGGACGGCGGCCAGCGCCTGGGCCAGCGCAAAGTTGCCCTCGTAGAGCGCGCGACCGGTAATGGCACCCTCGATGGCATCCCCGCCCACCGCGGCAAGCGCGCGGATGTCGTCGAGCGTCGAGATACCGCCCGAAGCCACGACGGGAAAGCCCGCGACCTCGGCCACATGGCGATACGCCGCCACATCGATGCCCGTCTGCATGCCATCGCGCGCGATGTCGGTATACACCAGATGCTTAAAGCCCAGCTCGGTAAGCTGCGCCACGGCATCGTCGAGCACCACGCCCGCGCCGTCGCGCCAGCCGTTCACCTTAACCTGGCCGTCGCGTGCGGCACTGTCGGCGACCAGCAGCTCGCCAAAGCCTTGGGCTGCCACCTCAGCAAAACCCGGCTCGGTCACCAGCACCGTGCCCAGCGCGATGCGGCGCGCACCGTAGCCGGCCAACTCGTCGATGCGCGCGAGCGAGCGGACGCCGCCGCCCACGTCCACGGACAGACCGTCGACGCCGCAGATGGCCTTAATCGCCGCCGAGTTGGCAGCGCATGTGTCCTCGTCCTCGCCAAAGGCAGCGGACAGGTCGACGACGTGCACCCAGCTTGCGCCCTGCTCGGCAAACGAGCGAGCAACGGCCACGGGGTCGTCGGAATATACCTTGCAGCGGCTGCGGTCGCCACGCTCCAGGCGCACGACTTTGCCGCCGATCAGATCGATTGCGGGAAACAGGATCATCGGCCAGCCTCCTCGACGATGTTGACGAAGTTCTTAAGGATGCGCTGACCCAGCGCGGAGGATTTCTCGGGATGGAACTGGCAGCCCCACACGTTGCCATGGCGCACGATGCACGGGAAGCTCCGCGTATAGTGCGTGCGCGCCAGCACATCGGCGGCATCGGTGTCGTCGGCCACCGCGTAGCTGTGGGTGAAATACATGTTGGCACCCTCGGCAAAACCGGCAAGCAGCGGATCGGCCGCACCGACGGGCGTCATGTGCACCTGGTCCCAGCCCACGTGCGGCACCTTCAGGCGGCTCGACTCCAAGCGTGTGCACGAGCCGCGCATAATACCCAGGCCATCGACCCAGGGACCGCCAGCCTGCTCGGAGGCGTTGCCGTCGGCGACCGCGCCCTCGTCCGCAGGCACGCCCTCGTTGCCGCACTCAAAAAATAGCTGAAGGCCCAGGCAGATACCGAGCAGCGGAGTTCCGGCGGCGACGGCATCGAGCACCGCGTCTGCCTCGCCGCTCTGGCGCATAAAGGCGATCGCGTCATAGAACGCGCCCACGCCCGGGATGACCAGGCCGTCGGCGTTGCGGATCTGCTCCGGATCGTCCGACGTGCAGGCGGCGGCACCGGCGCGCGCAAGCCCGCGCGTAACGCTCGACAAGTTGCCCTTGTGGTAATCGACCACCACGATCTTCGGTTCGCCCACGCGACCCTCCTCTTCCCATCATCCAAAACCACCACAAAGGGGACAGGCACCTTCGTGGTGGTTTTTGTCTTTGTAGCGGTTACAGCGAGCCCTTGGTGCTGGGGATGCCCTGCACGCGGGGATCCAGCTCACAGGCGTGGCGCATCGTGCGGCCCACAGCCTTAAAGGCGGCCTCGATAATGTGATGCGAGTTGCCGCCCGCCAGCTCGCGCACGTGCAGCGTGAGCTTGGCGTCGCGCGCAAAGGCATAGAAGAACTCGACGGCCAGCTCGGTATCGAAGCTGCCCACACGCTCGGTCGGCACGGGCAGTTCGCAGTAGGCCTGGCCGCGGCCCGAAATATCCACGGCGGCCATCACGAGCGTCTCGTCCATGGCAATCGCCGCGTCGGCAAAGCGCGTAATGCCCGCCTTGTCACCCAGCGCCTGGCAAAACGCCTCGCCCAGCACAATGCCCGTGTCCTCGACGGTGTGGTGCGCATCGACCTCCACGTCGCCCACCGCGTGCACCGTCAGATCGAACAGACCATGGCGGCCAAAGGCGTTGAGCATGTGGTCGAAAAACGACACGCCGGTCGAGATATCGCACACGCCGCTTCCGTCCAAGTCGAGCTTAACGACAATGTCGGTCTCGCCCGTCTTGCGGGTTACCTCGGCATAGCGGTCCATCTACATCTCCTCCTTCACCAGCGCGGCAAACGCGGCCAGCACCTCGTCGTTTTCCCGCGGGGTGCCCACGGTAATGCGCAGGCAGTCCGCGAGCCCCGGCGCGTAGCTAAAGTCGCGCACCAAAATTGAATACTCGTCGCGCAGGCGCTCGCGCACGCGCGTGGCATGCGGCGTGCGCACGAGCACAAAGTTCGCCGCGCTCGGCCATGCCTCCACGGGCAGGCCCTCGGCAGCCATCGCGCGCAGGGCGCACAGCTCGCGCTTGCGCTCGGATGTAACTTGCTCCACCACGGGCGCATACGCATCGCGCGCACGCACGCAGGCAAGCGCCGCCGCTTGGCTCAACACGTTGACCGAATAGATCTGGCGAATCGCCGCGAACACGTCGATGACCTCGGGCGCCGCGATCACATAGCCCAGGCGCGTGCCGGCGGCGCCGAACGCCTTGGACAGTGTATGCAGAATCACCAGGTTAGGATGCTCGGCAATAAGGCCTTGCGCCGTAGTTGCCGCGCCAAACGAATCGTCGGCAAACTCCACGTAGGCCTCGTCGACCATGACCATGCCGGGGCACGCATCGCACAGCGCCGCGACAAAGTCGAGCGGCGCCACGTCACCCGTGGGGTTGTTGGGCGAGGTCACGATCGCCAGGTTGCACTCGGGTGCGGCCGCGAACACAGCCGCCTGGTCGAGCTCAAAAGTTGCCGGGTCGCGCCACACGTCGCGCACCTCGGTCTGACAGAGCGACGCAAAGAACGCGTACTCGCTAAAGCACGGCGGGCAGTTGAGCAGGGTCCGCCCCGCGCCGCCAAACGCCAGCAGGTAGTTATAGAGTAGCTCGTCGCCGCCGTTGCCCACGCAGATGTTCTCGCGCGTCACGCCATGCCAAGCGGCCAGTTCGTCGCGCAGGTCGTTAGACATGGGATCGGGATAGCGGTTGAGCGGTGTGGCAGCCAAGGCCGCATCAACCGCCTTGCGCACGCCAGCGGGCACGGGATAGGTGTTCTCGTTGGCCGAAAGATTGATGCGCGTGGGCGTAAAGTTGGGATCGTAGGGCTCAATACCGGCCAGGTAAGGCTGGACGAGCTCCTTCATGCGGGGCGTCAGCTCGGCCATGTTAAGCCTCCTCGCCGGTCGCGCCAGCGGAAGTCAGGTCCACGCCCTCGGCGACCGTCGCGGTCGTATCACCCGGCCAGGCGACCTTGGTCAGGTCGGCCGCGGCCAGCGACTCGGCACTCACGGCATCCTCGCCCTGCTCCAACACGCGGCGACGCAAAGCGGCGGAAAGCGCGTGCGCCCACAGGCCCTCGGCCTCGGCCAGGCGCTGTGTGGCGGGAGCGTCGGAGAGCAGGCCCTCGGGCGTATAGCAAATGACGCTCGAGCGCTTGACGAACTCTTCGACCGAAAGCGGATTGGAGAACATGGCGGTGCCGCCGGTCGGCAGCGTGTGGTTGGGGCCGGCGACGTAATCGCCGAGCGGCTCGGAGCTCCAGGCGCCCACAAAGATGGCGCCGGCGTTGCGGATGCCGCCGAGCAGGCCCATAGCATCCTTGCAGTGCAGCTCAAGGTGCTCAGGCGCCACGGTGTTCACGGCCTCGACGGCGGCGGCCATATCGGCAGCCACCACGATGGTGCCCTCGTTGTCCAGCGAAGCACGGGTAATCTCGGCGCGCGGCGACTGCGCCACTAGAATGTCGATGCCCGCCTCGACCTCGCGCGCAAACTGCTCGTCGCAGGTCACCAGATAGCAGGCAGCGAGCGGATCGTGCTCGGCTTGGGCCATCAGGTCTGCCGCGACCACCATGGGCTTGGCCGTGGCATCGGCCAGCACGCAGACCTCGGACGGGCCGGCGACCATGTCGATTCCCACGTCGCCCGAGACAATCTGCTTGGCCGCGGCGACAAAGGCGTTGCCCGGGCCGGTGATCTTGTCGACGCGCGGAATGGTCTCGGTGCCGTACGCCAGCGCGGCCACGGCCTGAGCGCCGCCCACCATATAAATCTCGTCCACGCCGCCGAGCTTTGCCGCGGCAAGCGTGTACGGGCTGATCAGGCCATCCTTTTGAGGCGGGGTCACCATGACCACGCGCTTGACGCCGGCGACCTTGGCGGGAATGGCGTTCATGAGCACCGTGGAGGGATACTGCGCGCGACCGCCCGGCACATAGATGCCAGCCGCCGCGAGCGGGGTCACCTTAACGCCGAGTATCGTGCCGTCCGGGCGCGTGGTAAACCAGCTCTGCTCGACCTCGCGCTGGTGGAACTCACGAATCTGGCGTGCAGCCTTCTCGAGCGCCGCGACAAAAGCGGGATCGAGGCCTTCGAGCGCGGCATCGATCTGCTCCTGCGGCAAGCGGAAGCTCTGCAGCTCGACACCGTCAAAACGCTGACAGTAATCGCGCACCGCGGCATCGCCGTTGGCACGCACGTTGGCCACGATATCGCGGGCGGCGTCGACGATGTTTTGCGGCAGCACGCCCTTGCGGTTGAGCTGGTTGGTAACGAGGCGCTCACCGGGAGCAAGCTTGATGGTCTTCATATCGGTATCCCCTATCGGTCGAGGTTTTGTTCGAAAAACGAGAGACCGGGCGGCGGTGCCAATCAGCCCGCAGCCCGGACGTTGGGGCGCCCGTGCGTGCTCGCGCTATTGTGCCGAGCCCGCAACGGGCTCAAAATGCTTGTCCTTCACGGCCGCTGCCAAGCGATCTGCCAGATTGCGCACGCGCGGGTCCAGGCGCGCAGCACCCGGGTTGACGAAGAAGCGGGCCGTACAGTCCATAATGCGACCGGTGATGACCAGGTCGTTGTCGCGCAGTGTGGCGCCCGTGGCGGTAATATCCACGATACGGTCGGTCATGCCGACGATGGGGCCCAGCTCGATGTTACCGTGCAGCGAAACGATGTCGGCGTTCACGCCGCGCTCGGCATACCAGGCACTCGCGATGCGCGGATACTTGGTGGCCACGCGAAGCGACCCGCGGCGAGCATAGTTGCGCTCGGCCTGACCGGCGCGCCGTGCGGGCTCCGCCTCGATAAAGGTGCACAGGCCATAGCCCAGGTCGACCAGCTGCAGCAGGTTGAGGTCTGCCTCGATGAGCGAGTCCCAGCCGCAGATGCCGCAATCGGCACCGCCGCAACCCACAAAGGCGGGCGCATCGCTGGGACGCACGATGACAAACTCGATATCGCCGACCGCGCCCTCGCCGGCACGCGTGTCGCGGCCGCGCACGATCAGGTGACGGCCGGGGTCACGCAGCTCGGAGACGTCCAGGCCCGCGGTCTCAAGCACGTCGAGGGTATCGGCCTTGAGCGAACCCTTGGGCACGGCGATACGCAGCGGCCCCTCGGCGCCACGGCCCACGGCGTGGTCGCCATCGGAAGCGGCGTCCTCGGCCGAGGTGCGCACGGCCTCCAGACGCTCGAGCGAAAAGGCGAAGCCCGCCGCCGGCACCTCGATACCGTCGCCAAATGCGCCGGTAAAGATGGAATCGTAGCGTCCGCCCGAACCGACCGGATCGGGCAGTCCGCCGGCATAGGCCTTAAAGACCAGGCCCGTGTAGTAATCGAAAGAGTTCATGATAGAGAAGTCGAACGACAGCACCTGGGCCTCCTCGGGGGCCAGGCCCTCGACCAGGGCACGCAGCTCGCGCGTCAGCGGCGCGACGATACCGGCGGCCTCCAGCAGCGCGTCCACGCGGTCGAGCACCTCGGCACCGCCGTGCAGACGCGGCAGCTCGCTAATGGCGGCCTTTACGGCATCGGACTCGGTGCTTGCCGCCACGCGGGCATCGAGGCCCACAAAGTCGTTGGCGTGCACGCAGCGCAGGGCCTCGGCGGCCAGCTCGCGATCCTCGCACGCCGCGAGCAGCTCCTTAAACGGACGCACGCTACCTGCGATAATGCGCGTATCGGGCAGTGCCAGCTTGCGCACGGCCTCGGCCGCGAGCGAGACAATCTCGACATCGCCCGCGGTATCGCCCGCACCGATAAGCTCAAAGCCCAGCTGTGTAAACTGGCGCGAGCCACCGGCATTGCGCTGGCACTCGCGAACCACCGGCGCCTCGTAGCGAAGGCGCAGGGGCAGGTCGGCTGCGCGCATGCGGGTCGAAACCAGGCGCACGATCGGCAGCGTGTTGTCGGGACGGACCACCAGCAGGCGGCCATCATCGTCAAAGAGCTTAAACGGCGTGTCCGCAATGCGGCCGCCCTCCTCGAGCGAACCCTTGTCCTCGAGCAGCGGCGTCTCGACCGGCAGGTAATGATGCTCCCTAAAGCAGCCCTTCACCGTATATGCGATCTCCTCGCGCGCCTGAGCCTCCTCGGGCAATATGTCCCGGAATCCCCACGGTGTGGCCGTCATCTGGTGAGCCTCCTCATGCTGTGTTTCATATAGAACAGAAGACCGGCATAGCTCCGCCGGTCTTCTGGGTACTTTAGCATACTAGAGTGTTTGCGGGGAAAATCCTTGTCCGCAGCTCACACCGTATTCATTTGGAAACATAGGGGCAGACGCTCAGCTAAATCTGACGATTATCTAGGCCAACCAGAAACCATATCCCGTTTTTCGTCTAAAAACTGGGATGCAGTTTCCGCTGAGGACTTTCCGAACTGCTTCTGCAGCGGCTGTTTTGGCTCCGGGACCGCGTCAATCGCATATCTTTATGGCGCCTTTATCCTACACATGTTGTATAACTACCAAATGTGGAATATAACAAAGAGCAAAACATAGGCTGAGCGTTATGGAGGATTGAGGTTGAAAGAGAAGCTATTTCGATGGGTCGTGAAGCACCGCAAACCCATCATCGCGTTCTATGCGGTGGCAGCACTGGTATGCCTGTTCCTGCGCCAGTTTGTAGGCGTTAACTACGACATTACGAGCTATCTGCCCGACGAAGCGGCGTCGACCGTCGCTCTGAATACCATGGGTGATGAGTTTGAGGGTGACATTCCCAACTGTCGCGTTATGGTGCCCAATGTCTCGATCGCTCAGGCGCTCAAATACAAGGACAAAATCAAAAAGGTCGACGGCGTCGAGGAGGTCCTATGGCTTGACGACGCGGCAGATATCGATCAGCCGCTTGCCACGCAAGACAAAGACACCGTTGAGACCTATTACAAAAAGAACAACGCCCTGTTTACGGTGACGGTTAATTCCGAAAAGGAGATCGAGGCAACCGACGCTATTCGAGATATCGTGGGCGACGAGGGCGCCATTACGGGCTCGGCCATGTCTAACGCGCTCGCCACCACATCGACCGAGCAGCAGATCAGCATTATCACGGTCGCTGTCATAGCGATTATCTTCGTGATTCTGGTCATCACGACTACCAGCTGGGCCGAACCCATCCTGGTGCTGCTGGGCCTGGGCGTCTCGGTGTTTATCAACTGGGGCACCAACCTCATCTTTGGCGAGATTAGCTTTGTCACCAACTCTGCGGGCTCCATTTTGCAGGTTGCCATCGCGCTGGACTTCTCGGTCTTTTTGCTGCACCGCTTTAACGAGGAGCGTGGCCGCCACGGCAGCGTTGCCGAAGACATGGTGCAGTCGTGCTGCCTGTCCTCGGTCGCCGTGTTTTCGAGCGGTTGCACGGTCTGCATCGGCTTTATCGCGCTTGCCGCCATGCAGTTTAAGATCGGCCCCGACCTTGGTCTTGCCCTTGCAAAGGGTATCGCCATCAGCCTGGTATCGGTCTTTACCTTTGTTCCTTCGATGTTCGTTCAGTTCGATGGCTTTGTGCAAAAATCGCAGCACAGGCCCTTTGTCCCGCCGCTGGGTAAGTTCGCCCGTCTGGTGCTCAAGGTCTGTATCCCCGCTGCCGTCGTGATCCTCGCCGTGGTTTACCCTGCGCGTGTGGCATCGACCTCCAGCGATATCACGTACTACTACGGCACTTCGCACATTTTTGGTTCGGATACGCGGCTTGGTCAGGATATGGACAAGGTCAAGGAGGTCTTTGGCAACTCCGATACCTACGTTGTGCTCGTTCCCCGTGGAGAGGTGAGCGAGGAGCAGGCACTCTCCAATGAGCTCAAGGCGCTCCCCGAGGTCAAGTCCATCCAGAGCTATGTTGACGTTGCGAGTCCCTATATCCCCACGGGCATGGCCGAAAAGGACACGCTCGATCTGGTGGAGGGAGAGCACTACAGCCGTTTGGTGCTCACGGTTACCGCGCCCTACGAGGGTCCGAGTACATTTAAGCTGGTCAAGAAGATTCGTTGTATCGCGGACAAACATTATCCGGGTAAGGCAATGCTCGCCGGCGAGGGCGTGAGCACCACCGACCTTAAGGACACCATCACCGTCGATAAGGGCAAGGTCGACCTCATCGCCGTCGTGGCCGTGTTCGCGGTCTTGCTGCTGGCCACCAAGTCGCTGAGCCTGCCGATCATCTTGGTGCTCGTGATTGAGACCTCGATCTGGATCAACTTTGCTGCACCGCTCTACACCGGTATGCACGAGTTCTTCCTCGCCTACTTAATTGTGAGCTCCATCCAGCTGGGCGTTGCCGTCGACTACGGCATCCTGATTGCTGACCGCTATCGTGAGGACCGCGTGACCATGCATAAGCGCGAAGCGCTACTCGAGACCATGGAAGCTTGCACGATTCCTGTTTTGACCTCTGGATCGGTTCTGCTGATCAGTGGCTTCCTGATCCATGCGATCTCGAGCCACGGCGTGCTCAAGCAGATCGGCTGGTTCCTGGGCGTCGGCGTGAGCATCTCCCTAGTCGCCGTACTCTTTGCGCTGCCGGGTTTCCTGTATGTGCTCGATGGCCTCATCGGCAAGACCACGCTCAAAGCTCATTTTTTGCCCAAGGATGCCCAGGATCCGGTTTCGGATACCACCGAGGCATCGGCTGCGGACGGCTCCGCTCAGTAACGTTTTACAAAGCAGTTGGAAGGAATACCGCAATGCATACCCATACCACTGATACCGCTTCGAAAGAGCTCAAAGCCCAACGCGATCTTGTACGTCGTCCCCATAAGCGCATCGCTGCGCTCGCTCTTGCCGCCGGTCTGACCGTGGCCCTTACCGTTCCCGGTGCCGTTGTGTTCGCCGACGGCGTAGGGTCGACGAGCGCTGCCTCGGCTACGAGTGAACAGATGGCGACGGACTCCGATAACAGCACGCCGGGATATAAGAAAAACCAGGTCGTATACGTCAAAACCGATGCCGACGGCAATCGCACGGGTGTTTACGTGGTCAATAGCTTCGAGGCCAATAAGGGCGTCAAGATCGACGATGCCGGCACCTATAACAAAGTGACCAACCTATCGACGACTCAAAAACTAACGGACGACAGCGGGTCGGTTGCCGTTACGGGCCAGGGAGTGCAGGACTTTGTCTACCAGGGCGATCTGGACAAGAACACTCAGATGCCGTGGAACGTCACCGTAGCATACCAGCTCGATGGCCGCGATATCGACGCCAAGGATTTGGCGGGCAAGAGCGGCAAGCTCACCATGAAGCTCGAGGTCGAAAAGAATGACGACTATACCGGTGGCGATTATGCCGATAACTACCTGGTTCAGATTACCGGTCAGCTTAAGGATGCCGAGGCACACGATATTGAGGCTGAGGGCGCCACGGTTGCTGCCAACGGCTCCAACACGCAGCTTACCTACATGGTGATTCCCGGCAGCACCGGAGACTACACCATTACGACCGATGTTGAGGATTTTGAGTTTGATGGCTGGCAGATTGTCGGCGTGCCGCTGAATCTTGCCATCGATGTGGACTCGAGCAGCATGGATACGAGCCAGCTCGTGGAGCTCTCCAACGGTATTGCTACGGCCAATAGCGGTGCTGGCCAGGTTGCCGACGGTGTCAAGACGCTCGCGGCCTCGCTTGCCACGGCCAATACCGGTGCCGGCACGCTGTCCAGTGGCGCCGCTGCGCTCGCGGCGGGTACGAGTCAGCTCAACGCGCAGGTCCCCACGCTGGTCGAAGGCGTGAGCAACCTTAATGCCGGTGCCGAGGGGGTTAATGCCGGTGCCGTGCAGCTTAAGGGCGGTGCGTCCGATCTTTCGGCGGGCCTTTCCAAGCTGCAGGGGAGCGCACAGCAGATCTCGGGCGGCATAAGTGGAATTGCCGCTGGGTCCGATACGTACGTCGACGCGCTGACGCTGGGCAAGCAGGCTCAGGAGGCAAACCTTGCCAAGGCGCAGGCTGCGGCCAAGGCGGCCCAGGACGCCGTGACCGCTACGTCGGGCAACGCCTACAGCGCGCTGTACGGGCCGCAGGGTCTTACGGCGGCGCTCAGCGGCGAGGGGCAGTACCTTGCCGGTGCACAGCAGGCGCTCGGCGGGGCAAAGCAGGCCGCGAGCGCCATGGGCAACGATGCGGCAAAGGCTAACGCCGAGAGCGCAAAGGCTGGCGCCGAGAGCACCGTTGCATCTATTGCCGCTGCCAAGGCGGCGGTCGCCGATGCTCAGGACGCGCTGGATAACGCGGCCGATCTCGACTCCGCCAAGGCTGCGGCAGCCAAGCTAAGCGAGGCTACGGCACAGCTGGATGCCGCCACCGCAAGTGCCGGCAGTGCTGCTACCAGCGCGGGTGCCGCCGCCACGGCGGCATCGAGCGCCGATGCGACGGGTCTTACCGCGCTTCTCGATTCTGCATCCAATGCCGTTGCGGGCGCGCAGGGTCTTAACACGCAGGTGTCGCAGGGCCTTAAGGGTGCCGAGTCCATGTTTGGCACGCTTACCGATCAGGTTACGACTTTGGCCCAGGCGGCCGGCGCCCAGGGCGGCGCCCAGGGTGCCGTCACCGCGCTCGATAGCGCCATTCAGGGCTACACCACTGTCCAGGATGGCCAACAGCTGAGCCTGGCCGGAGCCATCGCCTATATGAACAGCGCGATCAACCCGGCAAACCCCACGGCCGTGAACCCCGGTCTTGTCGCCGGTGTTGGCTCTGCAGCAACGGGCGCGGGTCAGCTGAGCGATGGCGCCGCGGCTCTTGCCGCGGGCACCGACCAGCTTGCTGCGGGCACACAGCAGCTCAACGGTGCCACGCCCGCGCTTGCCAACGGCGCATCACAGCTCAACAACGGTGCGGCGCAGCTCAAGACAGGTGCTGCTAGCCTTGCTAGCGGCATGAATCTTCTCTCCTCGGGTGCAGGTACGCTTGCCAGCGGCGCATCCGAGCTCGGCAACGGCATGCAGGAGCTTACCGACCGAACGAGCAATCTCGATACTCAGGTCATCGACACCGTTAAGGACAAGATCGAGGAAATGCTCAACCCCGGCTTTACGCCGACGGACTTTGTCAACGGCGAGCAGGGCGGACATATAAATCGCGTGCAGTTTATCTATATGACGGGCGCGATCAGCAAGTAGGCAGCCGCGCCCTTGTGGCGATTGGCATCGATAGCAAGTTATGAGGGGAGGGGCCGTCGGGCATTGTCTCGGCAGCCCCTCTTTGCTGTCAGCGGCCACTTCGCGTCTTTGCAGAAGCTGTACCGTGTTAGCGTCAATATAATTTTCACCATTTCCACCAACGCATTTTCGCCAATCGCG
>OLPT01001768.1_pt1 | contig 12480 bp, 15 predicted proteins | sample 1673051 | NCBI WGS metagenome assembly OLPT01 (sample SAMEA3136750, study PRJEB25190) | human gut metagenome | biome: human gut; feature: human-associated habitat; material: faeces | place: Austria | collected 2013
GCCATCGTCGGCCTCCAATCTCATGTCATTCGTCCCTCATCGGACTGTCTAATACATTGTAGCCAATCCACGGGGAATGGACGCTGTACGCGGACCTGCCGTTACAGGACAGAGACGGGGACAGGGCCGGGACCGACGATGCCATGACCGACGGGAGACCCTCCCCGACCGCGGATGCCGGCGCGCACGGGCCGGACCGGGAGGACGTCCTATGAATATCGGCGACGTGGACAACGACGAACTGGTCCTGGGCGCGCTGTCCTCCTCTCTGGCCGGCGCGTTCGGACGGGACGCGGTGGCCTGGCGCTGCCTGTCGGGACGCCGGGCGGTGTCCCTGTGCCTGGACGGACGGACCAGACCCGACGTGCTGCTGATGGACGTGTCCCTGTCCGACATGTCCGGCATCGAGGCCTGCCGCCGCATCCGCGAACGCGACGGCGACATGCCGGTCCTCATGATCACCGCATTCCCGATCGACCGGCCGCCCGCGACGCCGCACAAGCCGGCGCGCAGGGCATCGTCGCCAAGCGCAGTCTGCGACGCATCCGGACCGCCACCGTCACTGTCGCGGACGGATTGACATGGCACGAGGACGCGCCCGACGCCGGTTTCGATGCCGCCCGCCTGGCGCACGAACGGCTCGCAGCGCCCGATGGAGCAGAAGACCGACACAACGGGCGTGTGGACTTGTCCGCCAGGGAGGCCGAGATCCTGCGCTGGTATGCCAGGGGTCTGACCACACGGCAGGTGTCCGAGCTGACGGGCCTGAGCGCCAACACCATCAAGACCTACACCAGACGAGCCATGGACAAACTCGACGCCGTCACCCGCGGCCAGGCCATCGCCAAACTCATCGAGCACGAACACCGCCAATGACCACTACTGCAGTACGCCGGGGGCGATCCTCGATGGGGAATTCCTCCGGCCATTGGGCATCAGCCGCTACCGTTTGGCGAAAACCATCAACGTGAGCGAAACCGCTGACCGTCACCCAGCCGCTCTTATCCGTTGACTGCGTTGGATCATATTTCATCAGATGGAACTCGTAGGAGCCTCTGGACGACAGTGACGATATGTCGTCACTGAGTTCGTCGCAATGGTAATACACCGTATCTTCGGTCTGCGTGCCAGGTATGTTCTTTACGGTGTCCCTGTCCGTCCCCGGATTCTCGGAATACTCTATCTCGTCGATGCCGCATTCGTGCAAAGGACTCAGATCCCTTTCAAGATGCTCCACGCCTTTCAGGAGCACGTCCTTCGCGGACAGCACCGAATCCGAAATGGAGATCTTCCCGGGAACCACATCCGCGGAGGGCCTTGATATGGGGGATCTCATCGTCCGTCAGGGCCAGATTGCGGTTCTTCATTATCGTCTCTTTCCTTTTATCGGTGATTGATGTATGGGGGCGCGGGCGCGCCGTCGGCATGCCCGCGCCCCCTCAGGGCCCGTCCGGGCTCAGGCGTTGTGGCGTCGACGGCTGGTGTAGGCCAGGGTGGCGCCCGTCATGAGCAGGCCCAGTCCGATCAGCGCGGCGACCGTGACCGCCGCTCCGGTCGAGGCCAATGGCTTGGCGCGGTAGCCGTTCCAGTCGTCCGTATTGGAGGTGACGATCGTGTCCGAGCAGTAGTCCTTGCCGTCGATGGTCACGACGTCATCGGACTTGCTCTCGGTCTCGGCCTCGGGCTTGGAGCCGGATTCGTCGTCCGAGGTGCCGTCACCGAACGGGGCCGACGTGTCGACCGGACATTCGGTCAACGGGGTGCCGGTGACCTTGGCACGGTCGGTGTGGGTCTTGGTGACGCCCTTGAGCGTGCCGGTGGCCTCGACGCTTTCGCCGGGCTTGAGCACCTTGGTGTCCCAGTCGGCCGGGTACTTGAGGTCCACGACCTCGCCGTCGCCGACGATGGTGGAGTCCTCGAGCTTGATGTCCTTGGTGCGGAACACCGCGCCCTGCTTCGTGTCGGGGTCGGTCTTGCTCGTGTTCGTGATGGTGAACACGATCTCCGTGTCGCCGGAGACGGTCAAAGCGTCCTTCGAATTGTCGCGGTCGCCGTTCGGCCAGCCGGACTTGCGGTCCCACTTCTGGACGTCGATGCTCGGGGTCATGTCCGGGGTGCGGGTCCACACGACGTTGGATTCGAGAGTCTTGTCGTTGTAGTGCTCCGTGAACTGATTCTCGTGGCGGTCGGTCACGGCGAGGCGCTTGCACTGGATGTAGGCGCGCCAGCCGGCCTCATGGGAGTCGTCGGACACGAGGGCCCTGTAGCGGTCGGTCGCTTCGATGGTGACGACGTTGCGGCCGTCGACGGTGGCCGCGGAGAGGGTGAAGAGGTCGCCGCCGAGCTTCGAGCTGTCGAAACCGGAGCCGGCGATCCTGTCGCCCTTGGACGCGAGGACCTCGCCGTCTGAAAGCAGGTCGCGGGTCGCGTACACGGCCCATTGGCCGGTGTATTCGTCGAAGGCCGGATCGAGGGAGTCGACGATGTCCCACTTGTCGACCTGCGGGTAGGCGCGGTTGGCCGGCAGGATGGAGCTGTCGAGCTGGTAGAGGAAGCTGCGGCCCTTGTAGATGCTCTTGCCGTTGGCGGATGCGCCGCCGACCTTCACGGTGACGTCCTTGGCCGGGTTGATGGGCTTCAGGGGGTTCGTGACCTCGTTGGTGTCCTTGCGGATCTTGTTGAGCACCTGCGTGGCCTTGTTCTTCACGGTGTAGCCGTCGGTGACCTTGATGACGGTCATCGGCATGGTCACGGTGTACGTGTGGCCGAGGAGCGTCTGGTCGATGGCGGGCTGGGTGAGCGGGTCATGCTCGTCGGACTCGCTGTAGGCCTTGAGGTCTTCCGGCTGTGGGTCGCCCTTGACGGTCTCGCCCGTCGCGGGGATCTCGGTGTCGACCAGCTTGGCGTAGGCGTAGAGCGCGCCGTCCTTGTCCTGGATGTTGAACTTGTCGGTGACGTCCTTGCCGGTCTCGTCGGTGATCTCCACGTTGGTGGCGTCGAGTTTCAGGTACTCGTCGTCGTAGTCGTCGGTCATGCCGAGCCTCCAGACCTTGTATGCCTGGTTGTCCTGCCTGGCGTCGATGTCGACGCGGTAGTAGATCTCGTCTCCCAGCAGGGCGGTCTTGCCGTCGATGCTGATCGTCGGGTCCTTCTGCGTGTCCTTCTTGACGGGGTCGAGCTTCGGCGGGATGTTGAACACCTCGTTGCTCGGGGTCAGCGAGTTGTTGAGGGTCAGCACCCACTTGTTGCCGACCTTGTGGTCGGTGGGGGCGTCGTCGGCGACGGTTCCCTCGAAGCGGACCTGGAGGCGGGGGCTGGTGCCGGCGCGCCACTGGCTGATCGTCTCCTGGTCGGTGACGGTCAGGGTGAACATGTGCTTGGAATCATCCCACGTGGTCGTGTACTTCTTCTTGGACACCGGCTTGCCGGTGTTCAGGTCCATCATCTCCAGGGTCTGCTTGTCCGGTTTCAGATAGGCGTCGTAGGAGTCGGTGAAGCTCACGGACTTGACCTCGTAGGCGAGGTCGGCCGGCAGTTGCGGCTGGGTGTTGAGCTGGTATTCGACCTTCTGGCCGGGCTGGACGACTTTGCCGTCCACGCTCTCCTGGTCGCCGCCCTGGCTCGCCTCGGACACGACGTCCTTCTTGACCGGCGGGATGTAGCCGCAGATCTGCGGTTCGTTGGTCGGCTCGGTGTGGTTGTTCACGGTCTCGGAGCCGCCGTTGGTCAGGTTCTTGCCGTTCGGGGCGGTGCAGAAGGTGAGTTCGTCGCCCGCCTGCTTGCCGAAGTCCTTGCGGACCTGGGCCGCGCCCTTGCCGTCCGCGAAGTTGATCCTGCCGGGGATGAGGAGCGTGACCTGCTTCGGGTTCTTCAGTTTCTTCAATCCCTTGAGGTAGGATGCCTTGGCGGTGGCGGTGGCCTTGGTGCCCTGGACGGTGATGTCGAACTGGTCGGTCACGTCCTTGCCGGTGTTGACGATGTCGCTCACGCTGCTTTCGCGGTCGGTGCCGGCCGTGGCCTCGTACACGCGGATGTTCTTGGTGTCGGCGTCGAAGATGTAGTCGGCGGCAGTCCAGTCATCGGTGAGGGTGAACTGTTTCGGCGCCTGGATCAGGTTCCTGCCGACGGTGCCGTTGACGACGCTGCCGACCTTGTCGCCGTCGAGGTAGGTGTGGGAGTCGCCGCCGGTCTTGTTGGTCTCCTGCGGGTCGATGACGGCCTGCCATTCGCCGTCCTGCTCGAAGATCCAGCTCTTGTCGGGGTTGGGCTGCCAGGTGTCGAATTCCTTGCTGCCGGCGTCGGCCTCGGGTTCCTGGTTCCACTTGCCGGTCGCGTGGTCCTTGACCTTCCTGAAGTCCTTCGGCTTGCTGACGGTGACATTGAAGCTGAATTCGTACTGGTGGTCCAAGGGCATCTCGCCCTTGTCGGCCGTGCGCACCGCCGAGACGGTGTCCGTCTTGCGGTCCCAGGTGATGGTGAACTCGTTGGACACGTCGCGGTCGTTGTCGGTCTTGTCGACGAGCTTGTAGTCGTCGACGGTGTAGTCGACGCCGTTGGCCGTGATCTTGTCCTTGAGCGTCATCTCGTAGCCGCCCTTGCCGGTGCCGTAGGTGATGACGGTGCGGTTGGTCATGCTGTCGGCGCTCACGCCCTCGTCGATGGTCTTGGTCGGCGGGGTCGGTGGTTCGGCGCTGACGGTCCAGGTCTCGGACGGGTCCTTGTCGGTCGTGTCGACGGCCGATTTCATCTTGCCCTGTTTGGCGACCTGGACGTCGATCCAGTACTGGCCCTCCTGCCAGTGGCTCATGCCGAAGTCCGCGGGAGTGGCGAGCTTGTCGAGCTGTGTGTCGCCCGAGTTGGCGAAGGTGATCGGCTTGCTGACCGTCTTGGCTGCGACGTAGCCGTTCTTCTGGCCCTCGTAGTGGATGACGGCGGTGCCGTTCAGGTTCTCTTTGATGCTGCTGCCGTTGTTGCTCGCGTGCAGGGTGTCGCCGATCGGGTCGGTGGAGCCGACCTTCAGGTCGGTCCTCTGCTTGTGGTTGGTGGTGACGGTCAGGTCATAGTCGCGTGGCGGCTGCTGGTTGTTGACCGCGACGCACACGACCTGCACACCGGTCGGATACTGGTTGCCGGTCGTGGTGATCTGGTCCGTGAACTTGCTGTACACTTTCTGGACCCAGGTGGAGTCGTAGCCCTTGAGGTCGTCGCTCTTGTCGCCCAGGGCGTTCCAGTTGGCGTCGAAACGGTTGCGGAAGTCGGTCGGGTTGGTGCCCCATGGGACCAGGCCGCCGGAACCGTCCGCAATGGTCGCGGCGACGCCGATCACGCGGGCCTGGGTGGCGTCGCCGTCGGACTTGTCGGCGACGGCCTGGTTGATCGCCTCGGTGCAGGAGCTCTTGATCCGGGACACGATGGCATAGCTGTCATCGGTAGGGATCGCGTAACCGGAATTACGCATCGTCTGGAGCGCGTAGTCGATGGATGCCTGGCCCCATCCCTGGGTCGGTGAATCCGTGTAGTTGTTGTCGTCCTGGAGGTAGAGAATGTCCCCGCTCGGGCCGACGTTGCCGCCGCCGTGGATGCCGCCGCCGCCGGAACCGATGCCGGCGTAGGCCGGCATGGCCGTGAACAGCATCGCGGATGCCGCTAGGCCGGCCACCGCAGCCTTCACAGCTTTCTTTTTAGGTAACCTCACTGGTTTCTCCTTACATCGTTAATGGTCTCGGATGGGGATTCGATTCCTCCCCATTCGAGACCATTGAAACCCGATTGCCGGCAGGCCAGTTTGGACATTTGGACGACCGGCGGAGAAGCCGTCAGATCATCAGATGTTGGGCTCTCCGTGGCTGGGACCGTTCTGGGCGGGAGTGCCGCTGCCGCCAATGACGATGTGCAGGTCGGAGCCGGAGGCCCCCGGGGAAGACGAGCCGCCGCCGTTGGATTGCGCCGGCGTGGACGTGGAGCCGGAGGACGATCCGCCCGAATACGAGTAATTCCTGCTGTTGTTCGAGTACGAATACGATCCGCCCGAATAAGATTGCGATGCCTGCGCCTGCTGCTGCGCGGCAGCGGCGGCAGCGGCCGCGGCGGCTTCCTGTTCGGCCTTGGCCTTCGCCTCCGCGTCGGCCTTCTCCTTCGCCGCCTTCGATTCGTTCACCGTCTTCACGGCCTTGCCGATGGCATCCGCGTCACGCTTTTTGATGGCGTCCAGCAGGCTTGCGCGGGTCTTGTCGTCCTGCACCTTCCCGGAGGTCGCGTCGTAGAGCGCCTGCGCGTCGTCCACGGTCTTGTCGAGTTTGGACGATTCGACCGCCTTCACGGCCTTGGACAGCGTCTTCGCATGCGTCTTGTACCATGCCGCGTTCGCCGTGATGGCCTTTGCGGCCTCCTGCACGCCGGTCCTCGAATCCGCCTTGCAGGAAACGGTCTTCGGAATCGTGGCCTTCATCGTCTTGGACAGGGCGTCCAGCATCTTCGCGTCCTTCACGCTTTTCCTATCGGTCTTCGCCGCGTCCGCCGCGGACCCGTTCAGAAGCGTGTTCCAGTCGTTCGTCGCGGTGCGCAGGCGTTCGGATGCGGCCGCGCAATCCGCCCTGGCCTCGGTCATGAGGCGGTCCGCGTGCGTCTTCCAGGCGATGCCTCCCGCCGTGAGCAGTGCGAGTACGACGACGGTGATGACGATGGCCCTTCTGCGATGCGGCTTCTTTGTTTTCTTTTCCGTGGGCTCGTTCGAAAGTTCGGTGGTCTCATCTTCGATGGCCTTTTCTTTTTCTGTCATTTGTTCTCCTTGTTCATAGGTTCACAGCTTATCGAATCGGCGGAGCCGTCTGCATCGTTCCTCCGGCGCGTGCCACGCATGGACGCGCCGGAGGGCCGCATCGAGATCCAAATGAAAAGATTCGGGACGAGGAAAAACAGCGGGACGGCCCGATGGACGACGGTCTGGGCCGAGTCCATCGGAGCGAAGGACGCCACGAGGACGAGAGCGTAGGCGACGACGCACAGGCGGCACAGGCCGCGAAGGCTGCTGGATCCAGCGCGCCGGGCGACGGTTTCGGCCATCACGCCCATCACTCCGCACAATGCCACGCGAGAGATGCAGACCAGCAGTCCGAGGAGCATGACGCGGTTCATCGTTCCCCTCCAAAGCCCAGGTACGTTTCGAGGGCGGCGTCGACCACTTCCTGGATCCGCATGTCGTGCTCGGCGGCGAAGGTCTTGAGCCTGCGCCGGGTCGAGGCGCGCAGGCTCACGCTGGTCTTCACCCAGCCCTCCGCGTCGTTCGGTTTCACGGTCTTCCGGTTTTTCGGTATTTCGGTTTCCGCCGATTCCGGTCTTCCGGTATCCGCCGGGTCCGTCCGGTCGCTGTTGAGCAGCGCGGTCAGGTCGCGCGGGCGGGGCGTCAGGTTCATGTTCCTCACAGGTCCTCCTCCTTGTCCTTGAGCTGTCGCATGGTCTGCTTGAGTTCGCCGGACAGGTCGCGGTATTCGTGCAGGCGGGACCCGCGGGGGCGGGTGGATTTCGCGTTGAGGATGTCCTGGCGTTTCGGGATCAGCGTCTCGAAGCACGCGATGTCCGCGGCGTCGATCCAGGCTAGGGCGTCGCGGAGGGCGGTCGTGTTGGCCTCGGTGCGGCACAGGAGGATCGCGGCGGGGACGCCGCGACGGTCGCACAGGTCCTTCACCCCGACGGCCTGGTCGAGGTCGATGCGGCTGGGGCTCGACGGGATGACCACGAGGTCCGCGTTGTTCACCGATTCGTCCAACGCGCGCCCGTACGGGGCGGAGTCGATCAGCACCCAGTCGACGGGGTCGTCGAGACGGTCGTTGATCCCGTGCAGGTGCGCGATGTCGGCCGGCGCGGCGGACATCACGTCGAACGGCAGCGGGTCGTCCAGCTCGGCGGCCCTGTACCACCAGTCCCTCGCGTCGCCCTGCACGTCCGCGTCGGCGACGAGCACATGCTGCTCGCCCCGGGACTGGTCCACGAGGGCGCAGGCCAGGAACACGGCCGATGTGGTCTTCATGCTGCCGCCCTTGCCGGTCGCCAACGCGATCACCATCGGCTCGCGGTTCTTCTTGTCGTTCATCGTTCTCCTTATTTCGGTATGTCGGTATCCGGTTTTTCGGTATTCCGGTTAGTTGGTTTTTCGGTATTTCGGTTTATGCCGCGTCCCACGCGGATCGCGACGGGAAGCGGTCAGAAGAGGCTGCCCTGGACCAGGCCCTTCGGCACGGGTTCGGTCGGAAGGAACAGCGGATCGTCGGTCGCGTATTCGCGGCGCGAGCGTTGGCGGCGTTTGGCCCGTCGCCAGTAGTCGCGGCCATCACGGCGCATGCGTTCGGCCCAGTCCGGATGTTCGGCCAGCCAGTCACGGACCCGACTCCGTGGGATCCGGTGCAGGCCGCCATCGGCGATGTGGAGGTCGCGGGCGATCAGTCGGGCGAGGGTCCAGCGGCTCGCATAGTCGAGCCCGCCGTACACGGCCTTGTCCTTCCAGCCGTTGACGAGAGCGCGGCTGATGCAGTCGAGGCGCATGGGGCACGCGGCACACAGCACGCGGCCCTTGCCGCGCATCCGTTCGTCGACCAGGTCCCGGCCATCGTCGTCGGTCGTCGTGTTCCACATGCGATCCGCCATGGCCGGGTCGGCCGCGGCGATCCTCGCGCAGGCCGGCATCATGTCCCGCCCGTTCATGGCCGCCGTCCTTGCGTCATCGGCGTCTTGCGGGCCTGGAGGCGTCCTATGGCGGTTTCGCCGGGATTGCGGGCGGCCCATGCCCGGGCGTATTGGATCAGCAGACCGACGGCCTTGGGATGGCCGAGGCGCTTGTTGCGCCAGTAGACGGCATGCAGCTGCCAGATCAGGTCCGCGTGCCCGTCGAGCTGCGGGTTGGCGAGGAGGAATTCGTTGAAACCCGCCTCGGAACAGTCGATGCGCGTGATCATGCCGTCGCCTCCCCTCCGGCCGTCGCGTCCTGGCCGTCCAATTCGGCCAGCGTCTTCACGGCCCAGTCGGGCAGCCATGGCGCAGCATCCGGTTCCGTGGACTCGGCCGGCGGAACCGTCTGCGCGTGTGCGTCGCCGTCTGTGCGGCCGGCTGCGAGGATCATGTCGTCGTTGAGTTCGTCCCAGTGTCTGACGAGGGCCCGGCCGGTGCGGATGCGTTTGGGCCACCAATCGCCGTTCATGGCAAAGCCGATCGCGTCGACCATCACGAGGGTGGGCCATTGCGCTCCCTGGTCGACGAGCCTGCGGTACAGGCCGATGATGGCCTTGCGGTCGGCTTTGGTCGGTGAGGGCGTGGCCAGGCCGAGCATCGAGCGCTGCTCACCGAGCGAGGCAAGGACCCGTCCGGCCGCTTCGGCGATCTCGGTGTCGTCCTCGTCGAGTTGTTCGGTTTTATTCTTTTCGGCGGCGGCCGCCCCGCTTGCGGGGAGATGCCCCGTAGGGGCAGAGGGGAAGGAGGGTTTACTAGGAGGGTTTACCTGGAGGGTTTTATCCTTATATATACAGCCCTGCGAGATTTGCAGTGCTGGGGGTGCGGCATTTGCAGTGCTGGGGGTGCAGCTCTCGCAGTGCTGGCCCTGCGGGATTTGCAGTGCCGGTTCCGGCCCTTTTTCCAGCCCTGCGAGATTTGCAGTGCTGGGAATCGGCTTGGTTCCAACGTTTTCCGGCAGCACGTCCTCGGATTCGCCGTTCTCGAACACGGTTCCGGCCTCCGGGTCCACGGTCTTGCCCATGGTCGCGGGATCCCGTTCCGCGGTGTGCGTCTCCCCGATCCACTTGAGGGTCGACGGGTCGGATTCCACCGCGAGGTCCCACACAATCTGGCAGTACTGGGGCAGGCGGTTCCGTCCGCCCTTGCCGAGACGCGCGTACCGTTGGTCTCCGCGGCGGATGAACCCGCGCTCCTGGAGCGTCTTCAACGCGGTGCGCACGGTCCGTTCGGACAGTTCGGTGACTGCGACGATGGTCGCGATCTTCGGATAGGCGGCGGTGCCGTCGTCGTCCGCACGGTCCGCCAAATAGACGAGCACGGCCTTCGCGGACGCGTTGCCGACATGGCATTTGAACGCCCATGACAATGCGATGTTGCTCATGCGTCCATCCCCATTCCCTGGAGGACGGCGGCCACATGGCCGAGACGCCGCTCGAGCGCGTTGATGCGCTCCTCCTGCGCGAAGACCACGCCCAGCAGGGCGAGGTCACTGGAGGAGACGCCATGGCGCCGCGCGGCCGGGGACGCCGGCCCGCCGGACTTCCCGTCCCCTTCCGGGGCGAGGTCGCGCCAGCGCGCGACGCACCGTTCGATCCTCTTGTATCCGATGACCTCCGGACCGAGTCCCGCCTTGCGGAACATCGCCACCGGGGATTCGCCGCGACGGTAGCCCGCGGCGACGCGGCGCTTGAACTCATCCGTGTACCTGATGCGGCCGTTCGTCACGGACTTGACGGCCGGCAGGCCCGACACGTATTCCACGACATGCTCATCCATCATCATTCCGTCTCACTCCCACCGGCGTCCCGCGTGCGATTCCGGTCGGCCATCCGTTCGGCCATCTCGTCCCCGAGACGGGCCGCCCTGCACAGGGCCAGCGTCATCAGCCATGAGAACGCGACTAACACGATCAATACGATTGCAAGCCAGTTCACGCGAGTCTCCCTTCCATGGACGGGTGCGCCATCATCGACGCCAGGCGACGGGAATCAACGGAGCCCGGACCGTTGTGGCGGGCGAATGCCACCACGACCGGGAACGTCCAAACCGGCGTCTGGAAATCCCGGTTACACTCAGGAAACACAGAGCAAGACATGCGGAATGCTTTAGTAAAGTCGTTCATGTGTGATCACTACTCCAAGACAATGCATTGGGCGGCCACGGACCGGGATCCGGCAAGATACGGGATCCGCGGCCGCTCGGAATATTGGTTGCACCGCCCGTCCCCGACGTTCCAGCATCGGGAACGGGCGTTTTTTCTTTTAGTTGCAGAGAAAGAGAGAAAATCGAATGGGATCAGACCATCGCACCACCTCCCTCACCGTCGACGGGCCACGCGCCGCCGCAACGGATGGCGAGGCAAAGGCAATCAAGAGCCTGCTCATCAGGGACATCAAAGACTTCGATCAAAGCGTCCCAGCAGTTCATGCCGTCCTCCCCTCGGTCAGCAGCAGGTTTGCCACCACCCGTCCGCGGGCGGAGAGCTGTGCATCGACCTCCCGGAAGGCATGCGTGTAGGCATGCGTGGGGTGGAGCCAGGTGTCGGCCAGCCCGCAGGTCTCGCCGCGGCGCAGGGCGCGCACGGCGCAGGCCGGGCAGAGCTCCAAAATCTCCGTGTCGCCCGGCACGCAGTAGTTGCGCCAGCCGTTACGGGCGAAATAAGCGTCGCGGGCGGCCGAATCGTAGTCGTCCCAGAACGTGCCCCAGACCACTGTGTGGCAGCCATCGCACACCGTGACGCAATCCCACCGGCTGTCCGGCCATTCGGACTGCTCGTAGATTCCACCAGCCATCACGCAACCTCCTCATCGTTGAGGCTCCTCTGGAAGCCAAGAACATAATCTGATGAAAGCCCTTTTTCCTGCTTGAGAAAGGCAAGGTCACTTCGATTCCAGTCAAGGTGACCATTTTCCTTCTGGCTAAGAGTCGATGGAGACATCCCCATTTCAGCGGCAAGATCTTTCTGCAAGATGTCATGATCTCGCCTCCACTGCTTTACCGGAGATGCATCCATTTCAAGGCCTCCAATTTCTTTTTTCCAAACGAATTTCTGTTTTCTAAATATAGTCATACCATAGAACAGATTTTTGGAAAATGCAAATTTGCGTGTTACGATTCAAATATCCAAATTGTTGAGGAGACGACAATGACAAAAGAAAATGATCGACGCAATCGCGCAGAACAGATGGCTTCGATAATCAGGCAGAATTTGAAACGTGCCATCGCCCGGCAAGGAGTTTCACAACAAGAAGTTGCACGTAAAGCTGGCATGAATCCAGCATCGTTTTCCCAAATGTTGAATGGCAATAAACGCTTATTGTTTGAGGATATGTACGCAGTCTGCGATGTATTGGGTTTAAATATTGCAGATTTGATGGATGCCACCTCACTTCAAAATGAGATGCAGCAAAAAGTAGAGGCTCTGCTTAAGCAAGCGAATCAACTGACGGATCAGGCTAATAATTTGAAACAACAAGCTGTGACGCTCCAGCATACTGACGCTCTTGGCAACCAAGCAAAGGGTGCTCTGGTAGGTGCCGGCTCCCCCAGGTTCCTTGTCAGTCCCTTCAACCCCGACGACCCGATCGAGGGCGGGATCTCAGGTGCAGTTAAAGGTGCCTTGGCCGGTTTCGTGCCGTTCGGGGTCCCGTCCGGCTCGGGTTCCCCGTCCAGGCTCTCAAAGCATGACGGGATTGGGGTTTCCGGCCGGTCTCAAGCCCATGAGACACTTGGAGCCATGACTACAGTTATCATGCGCAC
>OLPT01001780.1_pt1 | contig 12433 bp, 9 predicted proteins | sample 1673051 | NCBI WGS metagenome assembly OLPT01 (sample SAMEA3136750, study PRJEB25190) | human gut metagenome | biome: human gut; feature: human-associated habitat; material: faeces | place: Austria | collected 2013
GGGTTTCAGGCCGTATAGTTAGTGTTAAACTAGTGTGGATTCGCGGGAATCCAGGGTGAAAGATAAAAATATCTCTTTTTCAAATGAAATTAATCACTACTTAAAGCAAAAAAAATATCGAGCAGCATAACAGCTACTCGATACGTATCACTTTTACCCTTCACCAAAACCATTTGACAAAGAGTCCCTATTCTTTTACCAAATCGGCATACTGTGCCTCTGCAGCCCGAATCAAGTCATCCGGCGCCAGTATAATCTGCTCTCCTCTTTTTCCGGCGGAGATGTAAATCCGATCGAAGAGCATGGCGGTCTCATCCACGAAGGTCGGGAACAGCTTCTTCATGCCAATAGGCGAACAGCCGCCTCGCATGTAGCCCGTAAGTCCCACCAATTCCTTCACATGAATCATTTCCACTTTCTTCTGCCCCGCTGCCGCAGCGGCCTTCTTCAAATCCAATTCACCGGAAACGGGAATGACGAATACGAAGAGTTCCTTCGTATTGCTTCGAGTTACCAGTGTTTTGAAAATCTCATCCTCCGATATTCCCAGAACCGCTGCTGCGTGATTTCCGGAAAGGTCGGATTCATCATATTCATACTGCCCCGTATCGTATTCAATCTGATTCTGATCCAAAATACGCATGGCATTTGTCTTTGTAATTTTCTGCTTTTTCACGATAATTAATCCTCGTATTCTTCAATTTTCTCAACGATTCGTCCTCGGTTTCGGACGCACCATCCGAACAGAAGGAGCATGATCACCGCGACGATGCCGATCCCGATATAATTCTTTCTGGCCCAAAAGTAGCCGATCAGCAGGCTACCCAGGATTCCCGGCGATCGCCCCAGCGTGGACACCAGCAGGAACGGCTTCAGTTCAATGTTGGAAATTCCCGCGATGTAGCTCATCAAATCCTTTGGAATTCCCGGAACCAAATAAATCAAAAATACGATGGTCAGTGCCTTTCCGCTGTTCAGCTTCTTCATGTAATTCTGAACCTTCTCTTCCCCAAAGATGATATGCATGGCATCCACACCCAGGAAATGAGCCAGCCGGTACGTAATCAGGCAGCCGATAATCGCACCGATAATGGAAATACAGTACCCGCCGATTACCCCATACATATAACTGGAAGCCAGTTGAATCGGCTGCCCCGGGAGAATGCAGATGATAATCTGTATGGCCTGAAGCACGATCAGCACCAGAAAAGAAATCAGGGAATGGCGCGCCAGCCGATCCGGAAGCTGCGACCAGAAGTCGGTGCTCAGCAGCGTATCCCGATAGAACAAAATCAAAATCAGCGGTATCCCGATTAAGATAATTCCCAAAACAAACAGTTTTGCGAATGCGACGGTATTCCTTACCCATCGGATATCTTTTTTATCTTTCTTCCTCGACATCAATAAGGCCTTTCTTCACCATGGTATCCAGGCTCTTGATTATTCCGTAGCGGGCGTGCTCGTACGTCAGTCCGCCCTGAAAATAAGCGATGTACGGTTCTCTCAGCGGTGCATCCGCACTGAGTTCAATGGAAGAACCCTGCACAAAAGCGCCGGCCGCCATAATTACCTGATCCTCGTACCCCGGCATATCCCATGGAATCGGTGTTACATATGCGTCAATCGGAGAAGCGGACTGAATCGCCTGACAGAATGCAATGGTTTTATCCGGATCCTTAAACTGAATGGCCTGCACGATATCGCTTCTCTTCGAATATGCCGGTGGCATCACTTCAAAGCCCAAGCCGTCGTACGCCGCTCCGCAGAGCATCGCGCCCTTTACCGCTGCGTTTACCACCTTCGGCGCCAGGAACATACCTTGAAGCACCGAACGGTTCTGGCCAAAGGTCAGACCGCATTCCGCACCGATTCCCGGACAGGTCAACCGATAGGAAATCCGCTCAATCAAATCGCTTCTTCCCACAATGTAACCGCCGGACAGAGCCAGACCGCCTCCCGGATTCTTGATCAGGGATCCGGCCATAACGTCCACTCCGAAATCCGTTGGTTCTTGAACGTCCACGAATTCTCCATAACAATTATCTACCATAACGATGATGTCCGGACGGAGTCTATGTACAGTTTCTGTGACGATTCGAAGGCTCTCCAGCGGAATCGCCGGCCGCCAGTCGTATCCGGTGGAACGCTGCATGGCCACTACTTTGGTTTCCGGCTGAATCGCATTTACGATTGCATCCAGATCCACATCCATATCTTCGCCCAGCGCAACTTCCCGATACTGAATACCGTAATCCATCAGCGTTCCGGTAAAAGCAGACTCCGGTGCGTCGTTTTTTCCGATCACGGTCTGCAGAGTATCGTACGGCGTTCCAGTCACTTCCAGAAGCTCTTCTCCCGGTTTCAGAATTCCGAACAGAGTGGTGGCAATGGCGTGCGTCCCGTTTACAAGGTTCGGACGAACCAATGCCGCCTCAGTATGGAAGATGGAGGCGTACACCTTCTCCACCGCTTCTCGGCCGGCATCATCATATCCGTAGCCGGTATTCCACCCGAAATGCGTATCGTTGATATTGTTATCCTGGAACGCCTTCAGTACCTTCAGCTGATTGATGGCACAGATTTCATCCATCTCCTGAAAGGAATCCCCCAGCTTTTCCTCCATCCGATCCAAATAATCCAGTATTCCCCGATTAATACCAAAATCACGAATTAAATGTTCCTTATATATTCTTTCTGCCACTTTCTATTGTTCCGTCCTTTCTTCTTCCCATTCCATACCTTTTACCAGGTCTCGTTTTACATTCATCTTGTGGGATGCGTACAGCTGCGTGGTGGTCACTTGCTCGTGATCCAGAAGCGCCTGCACATCGTAAATGGAATTACCGCGGCCGATCAAACTGGTGGCGGCGGTAGCCCGAAGCTTGTGCGGACTGTATCCCTCTTTTCGCCCGGTATGCAGCGGAATGGATGTGTATTTTTTTACCAATTCCCGGATGGCCCGCTGTGTCATCCGCTTTCCCTGCAGCGAAAGAAAGAGTGCATCCTCATCTCCCTCATCCTGCACGGTAATTTGATTTCGTTCGTTTTCCAGATAATCCCGAACCACAGCCTCCACGGAGTGGTTGATGGGCATCGTGGATTCTTTTCCCCGCTTTCGGTAGATTCGAAATTCTCCTCTGGAGAAATTAAAAGAAGACACGTTCAGCTGCTGCAGTTCCGACAGGCGCAGGCCGTATGTCAGGAAAAGAATCAGAATCGCTTTGTCCCGAAGCTTCGTCTTCTCCCAATAAATGCGTTCCCGATCCGTCAGGTGGGTTCCGCTGCTCACCGCATCCAGCATCACCATCACTTCATCATCCTGGAGCGCCTTGATTTCCTTCTCTCCGGGTCCCGGAACCCGAATGGGATCGAAACCGTCGGTGATATTCTTGTCCAGAAGTCCGTCGCGGTACAATTGCTTGAACATCACGGAGATGGAGGATTTCTTCCGAGAAAGGGTCTTGTTGTTATTCTCGTAGATGACCGTCCCCTTTTCCGTTTCCACCTTATATTTCCGACAATAGTCCAGAAATATATTGATATCCATCGCCGTAATCTGATTCAATTCATCCAATGTGACCCGGTCCGGCGTATCCGCTTCCGTCAGTGTGGTTTCCCGCACCAGATATTCAAAGAAAAAATGGATATCCCGCAAGTAGGCCAGCCGGCTCTGAGGCAATACGTTTCCCTTCAGGTAGATAAAATAAGTTCGAAGAGACCGAGGGAGCGTTTCTTCCAGCTTTTCGCACTCCAAAAAAATCTCATTCTCCTGTTCCACCACGTTGTCCGGCCGGTCACTTTTGTTATGAATTCGATACTCTTTCATGAATTTCCTTCTTTACTCTGCCGAAAGAATCCGATCCACGACTGCACCCACGGATTCATTTCGTTGAATCTCAATCCAATGAATCAGTCCCTCGTAACGTTTCAGCCAGGTGAGCTGTCTCTTGGCATAATGACGCGTATCCTTCATTACCGCCAGGATGGCGTCCTTCAGCTCCGGAATCTCACCGTTGTAGTATGCGAAGAACTCCTTGTAGCCGATGGCTTTCAGCGCCGGCGCCGTTTCGTCGTATCCCATCTCCCGAAGGGATTTAATCTCATCCAAAAGGCCGTTCTGAACCAGTTTCAGCACCCGTCGGTTGATTCGGTCGTACAACCACTCCCGGTCCATCGTGATTCCGAACAGACGGAAGTCATATCCTTCCCGCAGGCCGCACGCATTCAGATCCTGTACGTTGGATCCGAATTCGTACGCTTCGATGGCACGAATCACCTTTCGGGTATTGTTGGGATGAATTCGTTCCGCCGATTTCGGATCCACCGCCGACAGAACTTCGTACATGTATTCGCCGCCCATCTGCTCCGCCATATCTTCCAGTTCCCGGCGGCGCTTTCCGCCGTCGGCCGGTTCCGCCGCAAAATCCATATCGTACAGCACGGAATTCAGGTACAATCCGGTACCGCCGCACAGAATCGGCGTCTTGCCCCTTTCCAGAATATCATCGATGGTCTCCAGTGCCATTTTCTGATACCGCGCCACTGTCATATCCTCTTTCGGATCGATGACGCCGTACAGATGATGCGGCACGGTGCTCATATCCGCCGGACTCGGCTTGGCACTGCCGATATCCAGATATTTGTACAGCTGAATGGAATCGCAATTCACGATTTCGCCGTGAATCCGCCGGGCAAGGTAATTGGCAATTACGCTCTTTCCAACCGCTGTCGGCCCGGCAATAATATAAACTGTTTTCTTCTGTGTCGTCATAATTCTTTCCTTGCTATTTTCTTCTAAAAGATCGTTCAATTTCGTACTTGGATATGCGGATGAAAGTAGGTCGTCCGTGCGGACAGCTGAACGGATTCACGCACTGGGAAAGCCGATCCAGCAGCTCTCGAATTTCCCGTTCCGACAGGTGATCGTTTCCTTTCACCGCCGCTTTGCAGGAACGCATAATCAATTTATCCACCACCGGGGTATTCTGATGCAGATGCACTTCATTTTCTTGAACATCCACCAGATTTCGGGCAAAAGCATCTGCCTCTGTCAAAGTCATATAGGCCGGAATTCCCCGAATGATAAAAGTATTGCTGCCGAAATCCTCAATGGCATAGCCGATTCGCCGAAGGACGTCCATCCATTCCCGTTCCCCGAAATACACATCGCCGGATACGTTCAGCAGAATCGGTGTCAGAATATCCTGCGGCAGGGTATTGTATTGGCGAACCAGCTTTTCGTACAGAATTCGTTCGTGTGCCGCATGCTGATCCAGAATGAACAGGTTATCCCCCGCCTGAGTGATGATGTAGGTATTAAAAACATATCCCGCCAAAGTCAGATTTTTGAAATCGAAAAGCCGAGTGGTGGCCGGTGCCAAAGGAATCCGATCCGTCTCATCGGCTTCTTCCGCTTTCGTATCTGACTTCACCGCTGCCGCCGATACCTCCGGTTTTTCCCCGTCGTATTCCGTTTTCGCCTCCTGAACCAAGCCTTTGAACGCATCGCTCATGCTGTCTCCCGGAACTTGGAACGCCATCTTCATATCATCTTCATGATACACCGTCTCTGTGTTCGGTTTGTGTTCCCGCTTCTTCGCCTGCAGGAATTCCCGGATGCCCATCTGCTCTCCGGAAGGTTTTTTTACCGGTTCCTTCGCCGCCTCTTCCGGTAAACCCGAAGAGATGTTTTTTTCCTTCAGCATCGCCTGAGGTACTGCAGCTTGAGAATGAATCACTTTCTGCACCGCCGCAGCGATATCTTTCTTGATGTTCCCGGATTCCAGAAATTTGATTTCCTTCTTGTTGGGGTGAATATTCACATCAATGGTTTCCGGCGGTACGGTGATGAACAACAGTGCCACCGGGTATCCGGAGAAAACTCGGTCACCGTATCCATCCATCAGTCCTTTTTCAATGACGTCGCTTCGAACATACCGGCCGTTCACGAAGAAAATTTGACCGCTTCGGTTGTTCTTTGTGGTACCGGGATCGGAAATAAAGCCGTGCACGTGCTCGCCCTGGATTTCCATCAGATTGCTGAATTCTTTTGTAGGATACACCCGAGAGATGGCATGAAGATAGTTCCCGTCTCCGTTGGTGGTGAGCACGTTCCGACCGTTGTTAATCAATTGGAAGGCTACGTTCGCATAGTATAGGGCCATTTTCTGAACGAAATCGATGATGGCGGAAGCCTCTGCCGCATCGCTTCGCATAAATTTCCGACGCGCCGGGGTGTTGTAGAACACGTCCTCCACCACCATGGTGGTCCCCCCGTTCATGCCGGAGGGTTCCTTCCCGCAAATGCGCCCGCCCTGAATTTCCAGCTTGACTCCCACCGGAGACTCCGCCGTTCGGGTATACAATGTCATTCGGGAAATGGCACAGATACTGGCCAGCGCCTCTCCTCGAAAGCCCAGGGTATCGATATGTCCCAGATCTTCCAGCGTCTGAATCTTTCCGGTGGCATGGCGCTCGAAAGCAATTTCCGCTTCCTCCGCCGGGATTCCGCAGCCGTTGTCCGTCACCCGGATGTAGGATTTTCCGCCGTTTCGAATTTCTACCACAATGCTGTCGGCCCCGGCATCGATGGAGTTCTCCACCAATTCTTTTACGATGGAAAGGGGCCGTTCGATGACCTCGCCGGCGGCGATTTTATCCGATATAAAGCTGTCCAGTACTTGTATCATTCTTCTGAATCCTCATCGATATCTTTGATTTCATTCTGTATTTCCTGCAGCCGCACCAGCGCCTGAATCGGAGTCAGGGAATTGATATCCACTCCGCGAATCTCCTTCAGCACATCCTCATACGGCAGAGGCTCTTCGGAAACCCGTTCCGGTTCCGGGGCAATCTCGCTGTCGAAGAAGGAAATCTGGGTGGTAGCCGGCATCGGTGCCGACTGCGCTTCCAACTCCTTCAGTTTTCTCGACGCGCTCTGGCGAATTGCCTTCGGGATTCCGGCAATCTTCGCCACGTGAATGCCGTAGCTCTTGCTGGCCGGTCCGTCGATAATCCGATGCAGGAACACTACATTGCTTCCGTCCTCGGAGACCGATACCGACAAGTTGTGCACCGCCGGAAGCTGCTCCTCCAGCACCGTCAGCTCGTGATAGTGGGTGGCGAACATGGTGCGCACCCGATGATCGTCCGATGCCAGATATTCCGCCGTCGCCCAGGCAATGGACAGGCCGTCAAAAGTACTGGTCCCCCGGCCGATTTCATCCAGGATAATCAGGCTGCGGCGAGTCGCATTCCGCAGGATATTGGCCAGTTCGCTCATTTCAATGAAAAAAGTAGACTGTCCCGATGCCAAATTGTCCGATGCACCGATTCGAGTAAAAACACGATCGCATACGCCAATACGCGCCCGACGACAAGGGACAAAGGATCCCATCTGTGCCATCAGCACGATGATGGCAGTCTGACGCATATAGGTGGATTTACCGGACATGTTCGGACCGGTAATCAGAAGAAGGCTCTCCTGTTCCGTATCCATGGCGGTGTTGTTGGACACGAACATGCCGCTTCCAATCATCTGCTCCACCGCCGGATGGCGACCCTCTTCAATCTCAATCAAGCTGGAATCGTCCACCTCCGGCCGGACATAGCCGTTGGCTGTCGCCACATCTCCGAAGGAAACCAGCACATCCAATAAAGCCACGGAAGCAGAGGCTTTCTGCAGTGATCCGATATACGGTTCAATGGATGTCCGGATTTTCCGGAAGATATCGTATTCCAGTGCATTAATTTTTGCTTCCGCACTCAGAACCAGGTTTTCCTTCTCCTTTAGCTCCGGCGTAATGTACCTTTCGTTATTCACCAAAGTTTGCTTTCGAATGTAATTCTCCGGCACTTTATCCGAAAAGGATTTGCTCACATCCAGATAGTAGCCGAACACCTTGTTAAATCCCACCTTGATGGTCTTGATTCCGGTGCGTTCCCGCTCGCTCTGCTCCAGCCCCGCAATCCACTCCTTGGCATCCCGAATGGATTCCTTCAGGTCGTCCAGCTCCGAAGAGTATCCCGGCCGAATCAGATTGCCCTCGGTGATGATAAATGGCGGTTCTTCCACGATGGATTCCGCAATCATCTGATACAGATCATCAAAATCATCGATGGAATCCCGGATTTTGGCAAGCAAAGCAGAGGATGCCAGTTCCTCCAAAGTATTTCGAATCTCCGGCAGTGCACCCAGCGTATTTTTCAGCGCCACCAAATCCTTTCCGTTGGCGCGGCCGCTGGCCACGCGGGCACTGAGGCGTTCGAAATCGTAGATTTCCCGAAGGCCCGCCACCAGATTGTTCCGCTCCAGCGGGTGATTTACTACGGCATCCACCGCTTCCAACCGGGCATTAATCTGCGCCTGATTGTTCAGCGGCTCTTTTATAAATCGCTTTAGCAATCTCCCGCCCATAGCGGTGTGCGTATGGTCCAGCACGCCCAACAGGGAGCCTTCCTTGTTTTTGTCATATAACGTTTCCAGCAGCTCCAGATTTCGAAGGGTGGAACGGTCCAGCTGCATGTAATTGCTGGATTCTCGAATATCCAAATGCTTGAACTGCTCCATTCGCTGCTTCTGAGTATCCCCCAGGTACAGCAGCAGGGATCCGGAGGCCAGCACCAGGTCCGTTCGGCCGTCCAAATCCAGCGAAATCAGGGAAGATGCCCCGAATTGATTCATCAGCGTCTTTTCGCACAGCGCCTTCCGGTAATAGGAAGAATCCACCGGATTCAAATAGGTCTGAACCTGCGGATCCTGCAGCGCCGCCAGCACGTTTTCCGGCAGCGAGGACTCATCGTAAACGATCTCCTTCGGAGCTATTTTTACCAGTTCGCTGATCAGAGAGTCCAGATCATGGCGATATTCCAGATGCATGCAGGCCAGCTCTCCGGTAGTAATATCCCCGTACGCAATGCCCACCTGTGTCTTCGTGGCGAACACCGATGCGATAAAAATATTCTCGTCATTCTCGGTGGAACCGGCGATGTCTATGGTTCCCGGCGTAATGATTCGAACCACCTCCCGGCGAACCAGGCCCTTTGCCTCCGCCGGATCCTCCATCTGTTCGCAAATGGCCACCTTGTGACCGCGCTCCACCAGCTTGGGAATGTAGGAATCCGCCGAATGGAACGGAACCCCGCACATGGGTGCCCGTTCCTCCAGACCGCAGGCCCGGCCGGTAAGGGTCAGCTCCAGTTCTCGGGAAACGGTTTTGGCATCGTCGAAAAACAGCTCGTAGAAATCTCCCAGCCGAAACAGAATCAGGCAGTCCGGATTCTCTTCTTTAATCTGTAAGTATTGCTGCATCATTGGTGACAATGCCATAATAATCTCCTTTTTCATTCCTTTTTATTCTTTATTCCAATCAGTCCAGATCCGCATGAGCTTCCTGAACCACGTCCGAAATCCGGCTCGCCCATTCTTCAAGAACGGATTCTTCGCCGTTATCCGGAAGTTCACCTTCTGCCTTGCCGGCAAAAAGCAGATATTCGATATTTCCTTTCGTCCCCTTTACCGGTGAGAACGCCAGTCCCAGGGGTTCCAGACCGTTCTCCGATGCGTAACGGAGAACATTTTCGATGACCTGACGGTGCACCGCCGGATCCCGCACGATACCGTTCTTGCCTACCTGTTCTCTTCCCGCTTCGAACTGCGGCTTAATGAGGCAAACCATGTGTCCCGACGAATCCAAAACCTTCTGCACCACCGGGAACATGTGTTTTACCGAAATAAAAGAGACATCGATGGACACAAAGTCCACCGGTTCTTCGATTAAATCGGTGTCCAAATACCGGATGTTGGTTTTCTCCATATTTACCACTCGAGGGTCTACCCGCAGCTTATAATCCAGCTGTCCGTATCCCACATCCAGGGCATAGACCTTCCGAGCACCGTTCTGCAGCATGCAGTCGGTGAAACCGCCGGTGGAGGCGCCCATGTCCATGCACACTCCATCCTTTAAATCGATTGGAAAGCAGTTCATGGCTTTCTCCAGCTTTAATCCGCCGCGGCTCACATACGGGCAAAGCTTCTGCTTCACCGCAAATTCCAGTTCCGGATCGAACTTCTGTCCGGCTTTATCTTCTATCCGGCCATCTACGGTAACCAGTCCGGCCATGATGGTTCTCTTCGCTTTGTCTCGAGATTCCACCAGACCTTTCTGCACCAAAATGACATCAAGCCTTTCTTTTTTCAAAGTAATCCTCTACCCCCTTCACTACATCTTCCGGAGTCATTGCACATTCTTCCCGCAATTCCGGAATGCTTCCCTGCTCAATAAACTGATCCGGAAGGGCAAAATTCAGAATTCCAAACGCCTTCTCCCGATTCACCCGATCGAATTCATCGGAGAAACCTCCGATGATGGTGTTGTCCTCCAGCGTAACCACCAGTTTCGTCTCCGAATTCACTGCCGCGGCGTCCATCGGTTTTACCACGTTGATTGCCGTAACCCCTGCATCGAATCCGTGCTCACGAAGAAGTCTCGCCGCTTCGATACCGGTATCCAGCATCGCTCCTACCGCCAGAATCGTTACATCCTTACCAACGGAGGGCACCGTATTTTCCCCGGTGAACGGTTTCAGCCTCAGGTGATCTCCCTGGGAAGAACCTCTCGGATACCGAATCGCAATCGGTCCGTCGTATTGATGGACCGCATATTCCAACATCTCTTCCAGCTGATTTCCGTCTGCCGGACAAAGAGTTTTCATGTTGGGAATCATATTCAAATAGGACAAATCAAACATGCCGTGGTGGGTTTCTCCATCCGCGCCCACCAGGCCGGCCCGATCCACCGCAAAGACCACATGAAGGTTCTGCAGACAAATATCCTCAATCAACTGATCGAAAGCACGCTGTAAGAAGGAAGAATAAATGGCCACCACCGGCGTCATGCCGGCCTTCGCCATCCCTGCTGCAAATACCACCGCATGGGCTTCCGCAATTCCCACATCGAAGAACCGCGGTTCAAACTCCTTGTAAAACGGACCCAGTCCGGTGGCCGTTCCCATCGCCGCAGAGATGGCAACGATGGATTCGTCCGTCCGTGCCAACTCCACCAGCTTGTCGCCGAACACTTTTGAGTAGCTCGGTCCGGAAGGTGACGATAATATATTACCGTTATCCGCATCGAATGGAGCGATACCGTGGAATTTTCTCGGATACTTTTCCGACCAATAGTATCCCTTTCCTTTCTTTGTAATGACGTGCACCAGCGTCGGCCCGTCGTACTGATTGGCTGCGGTATAGGCCTCCACCAGAGCCGGGAGATCATATCCATCTACGGGACCGATATATTTTATTCCGAGGTCTTCGAAAAGGACGCCCTGTTCATCCAGCAGCGAGTACTTAATCTTATTTTTGGTATGGGAGATGGTGTCGCTGACCCGCTGACCTACCACCGGAATATTGTCCAGTGCTCCCCGGATGTTTTCCTTCATTCGGGTGTAATTCTTTGAAGTGCGCAGGTTGTTCAAATGGCGAGACATGGCACCTACATTTTTGGCGATGGACATTCCGTTGTCATTTAAAACAATTTTGATATTGGTCCCGGAAGCTCCGATATTGTTCAATGCTTCGTATACCAAGCCGCCGGTCATGGCGCCGTCGCCGATTACCGCCACCACTTGATAATCTTCGTTCCGAAGATCCCGCGCAGTGGCATATCCCATAGCCGCACTGATGGACGTACTGCTGTGTCCCGTGTCATAGGCATCATGAATGCTTTCCCGGGACTTCGGAAAACCGGAAAGGCCTTTATACTTTCGAAGGGTGTCGAAGGCCCCTGCCCTTCCGGTAATGATTTTATGAACGTAGGATTGGTGTCCCACATCGAAGATCACTCGATCCACGGCGGTATCATATACTTTGTGCAGGGCAATGGTGGTTTCCACAATGCCCAAATTAGATGCCAGATGGCCACCGGTTTTCGAAACCTTCTCCACAAGAAAATCCCGTATTTCCCGGGCCAGAGCCTCCAAGTCCCCGTAGTCGGAGTTCTTTATAATCGATATTAAATCTTCTTTTTCAAGATCGTACAGCATTAGGATTTCCTTCTTTCCAGCTTATGAGCAAGTTCAATGAAGAATTCTGCGGAATCACCGTATTTCTCCATAAGCGCAACGGCCTTTTCCGTTAAAGAATGCAGTTCGTCCTTGGCCGCCTCCAGCCCCAGGACTGTGGCATAGTTGCATTTGCCGTGATCGGCATCCTTGCCCAGCTTTTTCCCCATCATTTTTTCATCGCCAATCACATCCAGGATATCATCGGAAATTTGGAAGGCTCTTCCAACCAGTTCCGCATACTGTTCAAAGTCTGTTCGAACCGCCTCCGGTGCATTGCCGATATAGAGGCCGGCCAGAATCGGCGCCTTCAAGAGCGCTCCGGTCTTGTTGGAGTCGATGAAGTTCAGCATCTCTTCGCTGCATTCTT
>OLPT01001781.1_pt1 | contig 12430 bp, 12 predicted proteins | sample 1673051 | NCBI WGS metagenome assembly OLPT01 (sample SAMEA3136750, study PRJEB25190) | human gut metagenome | biome: human gut; feature: human-associated habitat; material: faeces | place: Austria | collected 2013
TCAGGATCATGATGATATCAGCCTGTTTTGCTGCTTCTGCTGCTGTGTATACTTTGAATCCCTGAGCTTCAGCTTTTGCCCATGATTTACTTCCTTCATAAAGTCCTACGATAACATCACATCCTGACTCTTTTAAGTTCAGTGCATGTGCATGTCCCTGGCTACCATAACCGATGATAGCGATCTTCTGTCCGTCTAATACAGATAAATTACAATCTTCCTGATAAAAAATTCTTGCTGCCATTTTAGCATTCCTCCTAAATAATATAATAAATTTTTATTGTGTTATAAATATATCATTAAACGAAAGTATCTTTCGTTTAATACCATAAAGTATCACTCCTGTGTGAGTGTCTCTACATTGCCGTCCTGATCGATGAGTGTTACATCTTTCATGCCACGGTTCAGACCTGTAATTCCGGTTCTTGCAAGTTCCAGAATATCATACCCTCCCAGAAGATTTAAGAAAGCATCCAGTTTGGACTGTGTACCGGTAAGCTCAACCATCAGGGAATCCTTCTCCACATCAACGATCTTCGCACGGAAAATATCGGCTACTGAGATGATCTCTGAACGCTCCGACTTGTTTGCCTTTACCTTAACCATAATCAGTTCACGGTAAACGGAATCTGACGGCTCCAAAACCTTAATCTCAATAATGTCTTCCAGCTTTCTGACCTGCTTTTCAATCTGGGATAAAATCAGTTCATCACCACTTGATACGATTGTTATCCTTGTAAACCTTGGATCAGCGGTAACGCCTGCTGTAATGCTGTCAATACTGTATCCCCTTCTACTGAACAATCCTGAAATCCGACTTAAAACTCCTGGATTGTTGTCAACTAATAATGAAAAAACTCTCTGCATGACTGCACCTCTCTTTCGTTATATTTAAAAAACAGAGTGCGTTCTGTTTTTATATAATAGCAATACCTGTCACTTTTGTCAAGCGTATACGAATATCTTTTTTATTTCTCTTTTATTTCTCTTTTATTTACCTGCTCCTACGACCACGATTCCGAAATATAAGCGATTACTTCTTCCTTTTTCTCCTGCCTGATAATCTCATCCGCAACCTTTTTTATCATCTTTTCTTTGTCTTTTTTTAAGTTCCCGCGCACACGGAATTCAATAAAATCATGAAACCCGTCATAAGCAAGATCCATTGGTTCCAACTCTTCCAGCAACAGCTTTTCTTCTTTCAGATTCTCCAATTCTGTTGCCGGTTTGAAATTGCCGTTCCGAATCTCCTGATATAACGGTGCATCTGTATGTAAAAACATAGAGAAATTAATCACTCTTTCCGGCTTTGTCTCATTTAAGAATGCCGCTAATGCCCTGGCATTTTCCATGCCTTTTCCATGTCCTGCAACTCCTGTCATAATATGTGCGTCAAATACAATACCTACGTCCTGTATTCTTGCAATTGCCTTTCCCGCCTGAGAAATCGTATGATCTTTTTTCATAAAAGCAAGCACCTCTTCCAGACCACTCTCAATGCCCAGATACAGATGCTCCACTCCCAAACTATGTAATTGTTCCAACTCTTCCGGTGACTTTGCAAGGATTCCTGTAACGGTTGCATCCATGCGTACAGATGGCCCTTCCGGAAAATATTTTCTGACAAGTTTAAGGATTTCTGCCAGTTCTTCCGTCGGGAGATCAAATGCATTGCCATCGCCTAAAAATACGGCTTTGGGCTTTCCTCCGGCTTCTTTCACACGGATCAGATCATGTTCTACCTGGGCAAGTGGAAGTTTACGGAATTTTAAATGTTTGAATAATGTGCAAAACCTGCACCGGTTATAAGAACATCCTACCATCACCGGCAGCATATAAGATGAACGCTCCATCGGTGCGCGGCAGATCTGACCTTCGTATTCCATATGCATCCCTCTCTTTCTTTTGTGGATGCATTCTATTATATCATGTTTTCCTATAAATCTGCCATCTTTCCGAGAATCCTGAAATAAAATCTTTCCTGTTCTTTAACTCTTTTCATTTCTTCCAGGATCTTTCCATCTTTCAACAGAAGAATCCTGTCACAGTAGCTTGCCATTTTCGGATCATGTGTCACCATAATAATCGTTTTTTTATACTCCATATGAATCCGGTTTAATGTGTCAATAACAAGTTGTCCGGAATGGGAATCGAGATTCCCTGTCGGTTCATCTGCAAGAATCAATTCCGGATCATTGATCAGTGCCCTGCAGATTGCCACTCTCTGACGTTCTCCACCGGATAATTCATATGGATTTTTCTGAAGCAGTTTTCCAATTTCAAATTGTTCTGCCAGATTTTTTGCTTTTTTTTGCATCTCTTTCACCGGACTTTTCTTCAGAATCATTGGGAGCATAATATTTTCTTCCACAGACAGGCTGTCCATCAAATAAAAGTCCTGAAATACAAATCCGATCTTCTGATTCCTTATTTCTGCCAGTTTATCACCATATAGAGAATCCGTATCTTCTCCCGCAAACTGTATTTTTCCATTTGTCGGCTTATCAATCATACCCAGATTTTTTAAAAGTGTTGTTTTTCCACAACCGGATTTTCCCATAATTCCGACAAATTCACCCTGCTCTGCCTGAAACGAAATTCCTTTTAACACTTTTACATCTTCTTCACTTTCTTTCCATGTCGATTTTTTGTAATTCTTTATAAGATTTTCTACTTTTATAACGCTCATCTTCTATTTTCTTCCTCCACTCTCTTTGCAACCCATTTTTTTAATAGTTCAAGCATGACTTCTGTAAACAATATATATCCTGCTGACAGACAGTCCCAGTAAATCCATACTTCTTTTCCATGCACAACTCCAAGATAAGATTCCCGTATTTTCTCCATCTCTACATAACCGGCAGAGAGCAATAACACAGCAGCCGTCGTAATTTCCGGAAGAAGTTTTACTTCCCAGGCAAGCGTTCTTTTCTTCATTTTCTTAGTAATTCCCATACAGGACAGAAACTCATAACGTTTCCTGTAATCCGGCAGTTCAGATGCCGTCTTTACAAATAACGCAAAGTTTCCACTTACAAGCAATGCAAGAAAAAAGAACGCTTTATTTGATAATTGAAAGAGCAGGCTTTTTTCCAGCTCTGTTACAAACGTTGCAGTTACATAAAGTGTTTTCTGTACTTCATCTGTCAGTCCATAGTCCTGATTTCCATATTTATTTACATATTTCTGTAATTCTTTCGTTCCCTGTTTTTCTGTACGATCCGGAAATGAAAATAAATATAACAGATCCGGTTCTTCTTTTTCTTTTTTTAATTTCTCATGCCATTTATTAAAATAATTTTCAGAAAATACTACAACATTCTCTGCCTCTACACCGATCCTGTATTTTCCGAACCAGTTTCCTGCTTCGATTCTTTTCATTCTGTACAGATGATCCCAGTCTTTACTTGCAATCGGATGATTGGACTCCGGACTGACATATTCATCTTTTTCCTTATCAAAGCTGCCAGGCATCAGCCATGTGTATCCTTTGCGTCCATAATCCATCGCTCCCATGGTTACTTTTTTCCCATTGTAGGTTTTGTATTCATTTTGAATATATACAATCTCTTTATTCTTAAGATGAACCTGTTTTCCGGATAACTGCTCATATGTTTTCTCTGAAATTCCAACCAATTCAACACTATAACCACTCACCCGGATCATTGGAAATTTTTTTACACTTCCTTTGTATTCCTTTACACACTGATTTACAAAGTTTTGATTTTCTCCTGTATCTTTTCCCATCCATACTGCATCGTACGGAAAATATTTTTCCTGCCCTGAAATTGGAAGAATCTCTGCAATCTGTACACCGCAATAACCAACCGCTGCAAACTGTACGGTAAATATCATTAAGAAAAACAACATATTACTTTGATATCGGCTGTACAATCCATTTAATCCGAGAAGATGTTTCAGATAAAATTTTCTTCTTTTATGTAGTATCTCCAGCAAGATCCCTCCACCAAATAAAACTACAAAAAACGTTCCAAAAATCAAAAATAAATGAGAATACAGATATCCATAATTCAATGAATATCTAGCATAGATCCAATATCCTGCCGCTATAAGCAAGACTCCTGCTACTGTAAATACCAGCCACTTTCTGCTCTGTGGTTTTTTCTCCTTCTTCTTTCCATCATTCATCAAATCCTGCAGTCCATGATTATCTGCCCACACAAGCAGGGAAAATGCTACCGCAAGGAATACTGCCACGCTTAATTTACATGTATCCATATAGACAGAGACTGTAATCGGAACACGACGTATATATTCCGGAAAAAAATAATGCCATGCTTTCAAAACACCTCCAAGCATAAGCCGTCCTGCAAGCATTCCGGCAAATAAAGTTCCCAGGCAGCCTGAAAAATACTCAAAAAGAATCATTCCATACATTTTACGCCGCTTCATTCCAAGTACATAAAACAACTGATACTCTCTGAGTCTTAACCGCATAAATTTCTGCATAGAATATGTCATAATCGCCACACTGAAAATGCAGACCAGAATACATGCAAGCATAATATCCTGTATCGTTCCAAAATCTGCAGATGCATCCTTCATAATTACTTTCGATACAGAATACAAGCCTAAAAACACAAAAAATTCTGCGACTCCTATAATGTTCCCTGTAAAATAGACAAAATAATTTTTCCAACTGCTTTTGAAATTTTTTAAAATAATCTGATATAACAAAAACCCACCTCCATCAGTTACTTATCCTTTTCTAAGAATAAGCACACTGACAGAAGTGGGCAATACCCTCGCCATAAACGGTATTTTTCAGGACATGAAAAAGGAAACCTGTACTTCGAATCTGTCCTTTGTGACCAGATATCTGATTGTTCCTTCATATTTTTCAACAATGCGTTCTACACTTATAAGACCGTAGCCATGGAATTTTTGATTCTCTTTCTGGGAAATCCATCTTTTTCCTTCCCTCACCGGCTGTTTTTCCATACTGTTAGCAATGTTTATAAAAAGCATATTTCCCGGATTCTGTATTTCTGTTTTTATCCATTTTTCTCCTTTTTCAACTTTTTCACTTGCTTCCAGCGCATTATCCAGCAGATTGCCAAATAAAATACAGATTTCATTTTCTTCCAATACGAATTTTTCAAGTGAACAATCGGTTATCTTCCATACAATTTTCTTTTTTCTGCCATATGCATCTTCAGATTCAGCAGAAGATCCAGTGGCTGACAAGTCGTCCATGGATAGAACTTCACAGATTCATACTCCGGTGTAATCTTATCCAGATAACTCCGAAGTTCTTTCCAGTCCTGCCTCTTCTCATATTCTTTTAATAAGAGCAGATGATTTTTCATATCATGATTGATTCTCCGGTTCTCTTCCAGTGCTTCTTTCAGATTTGCATAATTGTTTTCCATCATCGTATTTTGAAATTTAATCATCTGATTCTCTCTTTGCAGGCTTTCATAGCGGAAAATAAATTTACTGAACTGCCATAACAGCCAGATCAGCAGGAGCGCTATTACATTTGCAGTCACAATATCCTGAAAATACCATTTGGTTCCTTCACCCATCAACATCAACTGATAGATCAGAATTACAATATGTAAACCTGCTGTTACAATCAGTCCTTTATATTCCTCTGCGATTCTCTTTATGGTTTTCTTTTTGCAAATAAAACAGACATAACCAAGAAATATTACACCCGCGATCAGGCAGCTTACTGTTTTTGGCAGCATGTCCAATTTCCACATCTTGGATGGATTCTGGCTTGTTCCCTGCATCAGAACTGCCCATGATGCAATAAATACTTCCAAAAAACTTAAACCACCATAGCAAACAGCAGGTACTCCAAATGCAAATGCGTACGCCTCTGTGCCAAGTGCAACACAGATAAAACCGCACAGTGTGAGTAAGAACACTGTCAGATACATTCCAATCGGATACTCTTTACCTGCCACAAGTAAAACCACAGTTCCCACACTTCCGGCATATATAAATCTGTCTGCTTTTCTTCCTGCCGTTGCCGGCATTCCCTGTTTCATCAGATATGCAGACATCAGTGCCTCCAGAACCGCAAGTATAATAATAATGCTTCTATATCCCATGATATCTTTTCTTCCTCTCCCAGTACTGTATGACACATTCTTTTAATTCCATCAGATGCCTTCTTGCAATTCTTACTCTCACACCGCCGGAAAGTTCAAGTTCCATTCCGTGTATCTGTATGACTTTCTCTATATTGACAAGGCAGCTACGGTCTGCATATACAAAATCTCTGTGCTGTAATTCCTCCCACAACGTTTTCATATTGATCTGTTCTCTGTAAACCTTATCCTGTGTGTAATACTCTACATATTTCTTTCCTTTTGCTTTCTGAATATAAAGAATATCTCCATATCGGATTTTCTGCATACCTTCTATCGTTTCAAGCACGCGGTATGAGTCTTCTTCCTCTCTCCGCTGCTGCAATATATTTCTTAAAACTTCTGGTATCCGAACTTTCATCTCTTCTTTCAGAATATACTGATATGCATCCAAACGGTAACTTTCAATCGCAAACTCTTCATGTGATGTAATAAAAATGAGGGGAATTGCTTCCCCCTTTTCCTGTGCATGTTTCTTGTTCAGCCACTTTCCGAGTTCAATTCCATTCATCGTATCCATCTCGATATCAGAAAATACGGCAAGATATTTTTCATCCTTTTTCACAGATTCCAGAAATTCTTCTGCCATACAAAACAACCGCACATTAATCTTATCTGTCATATTCTTTTGTTTCAGCGTCTCTGTTACATATCTTCCGATAACCTTTAACATCTGCACTTCATCATCTATGACTGCTATACATTTCTTTTCTGTTTTTCTCATAAATTTATCTGTTACCTTCTAATTCTGCCAGCTTTCTTCGAAGCAATTCCACCTCATTTCTGGCTTCATCCAGTTTTCCTTTCGTTCCAACCAGCTCATCCTTCGTCTCATCTAATTCCTTCTGCATGTCATCAATCATTAACTGCACTGTATTACGATCCATCTCCAGTAATTCCTTTGAAAACATAGCCATCACCTCTTCTATATTCCGGCACATATCATAGATCTGACTGTACAGATCTTTAAAATCCGGATACTTCTCAATGATTGCGATGATCTCTTCCGGTCTGTCCATACATAGGAAAGCAAGCCACGCTTCAAGACGATTCGCAATCTTTATTTCTCCATTTTTATTGTGCTGAATCTTCTGAAAAATGTCAAGCGGAACAAATAAATATTTTTGAAGCAGATTCATTTCCAGACCAGTATCTGACTCCTGCTCAAACCGATGTATATATGTATCTGGAAAGTGTTTAAATTCTTCCAGCTGCACTACCATATCCATGATCAGCAAACTATTTTCATCTGCAAGTCTTCAAGAAATTCCTTCTTTCTTCTCTCCAGCTATAAAACATATCCTTCAACTGTTTGTCCTTCTCAATATCCTTCATTACTTCTTCCCGTGAACGGATCACCGGAAAATACTGACGTAATTTGTTTGTCATGGCAAACACTCCTCTTCCTGATGCAGTCATAAAACTTTCCTGCATTTTTCATCGTTACTTTTTACATCTTGTTACAAACTGATTTTTTTACTAAAAATCAAATTAAGTATTTAAACAAATATTACATATCAAAGGCAAACTGACGTCGTAACATCTTCACATGACACTCAGCAATCGTTTCCCTCTAAAATTAAAGTTTCTGGATTTTGCTCCAAACCGGAGCATTTGAATATTCGTATTTTCTAATACAAATAGAATCTCTTTAGAACTATAAGATATAACTTGTGTTTACTTTACCAGAAAAGCCCACAAAACACAAGTTGTATTTTGCAGGCTTTCTCTCCTGAAATTATTTTCAATTATTTTTCTTCCGGTGCCGGCACTCCTTTTTCTTCATCTGCCTCATAAGAGAAGAAATCAAAATCGGCATAATGCTTATGCAATACACGGTCTGCACATGTAAGACCTACAAATGTTCCTGTGAACTCACCATATTTACAATACTCATCAGAGAACTTCGTTGTGTCAAATGTCCTTCCGATTCTTGTATAATTCTCACCGTCATAACTCCACTCGAACCAAAGCTGCCTTCCTTCAATCCGAAGTCTCAGATAAATCGGAACATCCTCCACTGCAATTCTCGTATCCAGATATTCTGTCTTTTCTCCATTTTCAAGCTGGATGATCGACAGTGCACTTCCACCCAGTGTCTGACTGTAATATTTACGCAGATTAATATAATTCATATTATCGTAATAAATGATCAGTCCGGCACTGTGCTGGTATACTTCCGGCTTGTATTCCATCTTTGTTGTAACCGTTGCATAGACACTGGTCAGTTTTCTTGCAAGGATACTGACCTTATTCAGCGATGTTCTGGACTCCTGTCCGCGGATTCTCACATAACCCGGACGGGCTTTTACATCAGCAAAACTCTGTGGCATAATACGTGGTGCATAATACCAGTTTCCAAGCTCCTCACCGTCAAAATCATCAAAATCCGGAATCTGTGGAACCGGATATTCCGGCAGTTTGCTTTCTTCTACATATTCTTTCGCCAGATTATCTCCATCCGCCATGCGAAGCCATCCGTCTTCGGTCCACTCCATTTTCTGTATTGCCGTCTCTCTTCCAAGCGTGCAGCGAAGCTCCGGTGCAAACGGTCTGGAACAGAGATGTACCAGATAAACCTCGCCAAGAGAAGTTTCTACATAACTTCCGTGACCGGATTTCTGCAGAACGCTGTCCGGATTGAAATATTTCGGTTTCAGATGATCCGGATCATGTCTTTCATTCGACTCGCCCGGAACACTTGTTACGATCGGATTCTTCGGATCCCCTTCATATGGTCCCCATACATTTTTGGATCTTCCCATCGTCACGCAGTGATTGTATCCGGTTCCGCCTTCCGCACACATAATATAATAATAACCATTTCTCTTTGTAAGATGCGGTGCTTCGATACATCCTCTGTCTGTACCGCCGCGCCAGATTCGTTTCGGATATCCGACCACTGCCTTTTCTTTCGGAGAATACTCAACCAGACAGATCACACCCGGTTTTTCATATCCTTCTCTTGTCTCCCACTCCAGAGAAACAATCCATTTTCTTCCGTCATCGTCGTGAAGAATAGAAGCATCAAATCCTGCGGAATGTAAATAAACCGGCTCACTCCACGGTCCACGAATGTCTTTTGCTGTTACAAGATAATTGTCTACATCAAAATATCTGGCATTCATGGAATTCATCACACCATATACGACATAGAACAGATCTTCCTCTTCACAGTAAGTAAGGCACGGCGCCCAGATTCCTTTTGCTGATGGAAGTTTTTTCAGATCTACCTGTTCATCTGTCAGCACATGTGTATACAGCTCCCAGTTTTTCATATCCTTTGAATGATAAATCGGGATTCCCGGCATCCACTCAAACGTGGATACCGCAATATAATAATCGTCTCCTTTTCTGCAAATACAAGGATCCGGATTAAAACCTTTGAAAATCGGATTCTTAATCATTGTCCGCGACACCTCTTCCTTCTTTTAAGTCTGTTACGATTCCATCGTATTCTTTATCCAGTTTGTAGAAGCACATGATCGCTACGATCAATACTGCTGCTAACACCGGAATGTAGATAAATAACGCATTGATCGCTGTCAGTGCAGATGCACTCTGTGCTACCGCTTTTTCTGCATATCCTCCAAGTGCCAAAATCCATCCAAGCATAGCGGATCCAAGACCATTTCCGACTTTGAATCCAAAGCTTGAAGCACTGTTGATCAGTCCTTCTGTACGATATCCGGTCTTCCACTCTCCATATTCGATCGTATCCGATACAATCGCAAACATGCAGGAAGAAATTCCGGCATTACCGACACCTTTTAATCCAGATGCGATCATGATTCCGATATAACTTGTTCCGACAAATGCAAACATTGCAAATCCGAGTCCATAGATGATTGCTCCGAGAATCAGCATATTTCTCTTACCGATCTTCTTAATGATAAATGCGGTAAAGAACATTGCCACGATCTGTACGATACTTGCTACAAGATTCATCGGTCCGACCAGATTTGGATTTTTCAGTACAACTTTTGCATAATAAACAGCAGCTCCGCCGTTCAGAGAATAAATGATGAAAATAAATACCAGTGTCAGTGTGATCATGATCCAGTATTTATTCTGGAATAGTAAGCGAATTCCTTTGAAGAACGGGATCTTCTCCTGCTTTGTATGTTCAGAAGGTTTTACTCTCTCTTTCGTTCCTGTAAATGTAATTAAAAATATGATAACTGCAAGTACTTCGAACACTGCAAATGCTTTCGTCCATGCAGATGCGTTATTTCCAAATGCCTGTACAAGCGGAAGTGTCAGGTTTGTGATGATCAGCGTTCCGGTTGTTGCAAGGATCATACGGAAAATACTTAAAACAGATCTCTCGTACTGATCCTGTGTGATCAGAGCATTCAGGGTTGCATATGGTACATTGATCGCTGTATAGATCACAGACGATACTAAGTTATATGTAATGAAAATGTATGCGATTTTCGCTGTCTGTCCCAATCCTGACGGTACACTGAACAGGAGGATTCCGGCAATTGCAAACGGAATTGCCATCCGTAAGATCCACGGTCTGCATTTCCCCATTTTGGATTTGGTACGGTCTACGATCACTCCCATGATCAGATCCGTAACACCGTCAAAGATACGTGAAACGAGCATGATCGTTCCTACGATACCGGCACTGATATGCACATAATCTGTGTAGTAAAACAGCAGAAATGCTGACATTGCGGAATAAATGATGTTACATCCCAGGTCTCCGCATCCATAGGAAAATCTTTCCCAGAAACTGATTTTCGTCGTTTTTTGTTCCATTTTCTCTCTCCTTCTTATGTATGCTTTTCTTTCTATCTGCATTTATCATAACAGGCATTTTTTATCTTTAGAACAAACAAAAGCGACCTAAAAATAGGACGATTCCGACTTTTTATTTTTCTTTCTCTCTCGATTTCTTTCTTGCCTCTTTGGGAGTACATCCATAATTTTCTTTGAATGTACGCATGGCAACACGGTAATTGGTACATCCGTGTGCTTCAAAAATTTCTCCGATAGAAGCGTCTGTTGCAAGTAATTCTTCATGCACCTTGGCAATCCGGATCGCATACAGATATTCCATCAGTGTCATACCAATCTGCTTCTTGAAAAATCTTGCCAGATAATCTTCACTGTATCCAAAATGTGCGGCAATCTCCGGGACAAGACATTTTTCTCTGTGATGCTCTTTTAAGTAGACCATGATCTCGTTTACACGTTCCAGATTTTTCTGATTACGGTCTGCTTCTTTTCTTACAATTTTTTTAGAGTAAGAATGAGCCAGCGTGTACAGAAGTTCATACAGCAAACTGTTAAAACGCAGCAGATAAGCCTCCGGACGGATATCGTAGACAATATGCATATCTTCAAAGATTTTCTTCATCTTCTGAAGTCTTGTCTTATCAATCTCATTTTCCGGATGCATATCCACTTCAAACTGATACAATTCAATATCCGGAATGTACTTAGTAAGCATCTCTTTCGGAATCTGTAATACAAGAGCCCTGTTCTTCCTACTCAATACGGAATGCATCACCCTGGAATTAATAATATTAAATTCTCCTGCCTGCAGCACATTTTTCTGGTTCTCGGTCGTCACGGTAATACTTCCTTCCAGCATATACACCAACTCCAGACTGTCATGCCAGTGCGGTGCGACATAACTTCCTTCATCTACCGATAAATAAAACCGTACTTCCATATCCGGGTTACGCGATACAATTTCGTGACGCATAATTTCAATCCTTTCCATTTTTGTAAAGTATAACACATACTGCGTAAAAACAAAAAGAAGATATTCTATGTTATATGAATCATCAGCCGCATGAATTAGCTGCTTTAATACTTTATGAAATATAATATGAAAAATCAAGAAAAAATATATGAATATGCTATAAAAGAAATGGTTGGTCACAGCATTAAAGATGTTATAGAATCTGTCTATACAGTTCGAGACCTCGAATGGTTAAGAAACGACCTAGAAAAACTAGAATAAAGCGATTGAAAAGTGTTACTAATACCGTGTTACTAATACGTTACTAATATGTTACTAATCAACCGCTTTTTCTTATCTTTTATTCAGTTCTACTAAGTCTAAAACCCTTGTAAATTGGGCGTTTCTTAGAATTTACCTGCCTTTGCAGCTTCCTCGATGGAAACGGCTACAGCTACAGTCATACCAACCATCGGGTTGTTACCTGCACCGATCAGTCCCATCATCTCAACGTGAGCCGGTACAGATGAAGATCCAGCGAACTGTGCATCAGAGTGCATACGTCCAAGTGTATCTGTCATACCGTAAGAAGCCGGTCCTGCTGCCATGT
>OLPT01001793.1_pt1 | contig 12382 bp, 6 predicted proteins | sample 1673051 | NCBI WGS metagenome assembly OLPT01 (sample SAMEA3136750, study PRJEB25190) | human gut metagenome | biome: human gut; feature: human-associated habitat; material: faeces | place: Austria | collected 2013
CGTCACCCATGATAAGGTTGGCACTTTTTCTTCCCACACCCGGCAATTTTAAGAGGGCATTAAAATCATCGGGTACTTTTCCGCCGTACTCATCCCGCAGCATACGCATACAGGCGCTGATGTCCCGGGCTTTGCTTTTTCCCAGACCGCAGGGTCTTACGATGGCTTCGATCTCCTCGGGCCCGGCCTCTGCCAGGGCATCGACCGTCGGGTATTTCGCATAGAGATCCTGCACGACCACATTGACTCTGGCATCGGTGCACTGGGCTGCCAGCCGTACACTTACCAGAAGCTTCCAGGCTTCATTATAATCCAGGGTGCAGCCTGCATCCGGATACTCCTTTTTCAAGCGCCGGATAATCTCCAGCGCCAGCTCTTCCTTTGTCATTGATATTCTCCTATTTTTCTCTGAAGCCAGAACACCGTCTGCTTCCAGAATTGTTCTTTTCTGATTCTATCACACCCTGCCTCTTCTCTCAACCTTCCTTTTTCATTTGTGTAAAAAGAATCCTGCCTGAAAGTTTTTTGTATAACAGGCAGCTCCATTGTAATTTCCCGTTATATAAAAAATACCCCGGCAAGGCATGCTTACCAGGATATTTTCTCACATTTTCTTATTCGTAATCTTCGATGCGCCACTCGTCCAGCCAGTCGATGTAGACTTTGTCGCCGTCGAAGCGGAGGGGCAGCCATACATAGTCGGCAGTGGAGGTATTGTTCATATCGTTTGTATTCAGACTGTCGTCGGTCTTATCTTCTTCTCTCCAGTCACCGCTGAAAATGCACTCAAAAGAATTGCTGCGTATTTCTTTTTCATTACTGTTACCTCCTGTTTTGTTTGCTACACGTTTTTTGGATGTTTTTATTTTATCTGCTTTTCTGTTATTTTTCCATCACGAAACATAACCTGAACTTTACGATTCCGAACATTTCCATAAAAAAATCCCGGAACCTTTCTGCTCCGGGACCTCATTTTTCAGCTTTGCTTCTTTGTTTTCAGGAAATCTTCCTGATATTTCGCAGGGGACATCCCATAGTATTTTTTGAACATGTTGTAAAAATTCGTGTAATGGGAGTATCCCACCTTTTCCGCCGTCTCGTTGGCGTTGTACTGGCCGGTCTCCAGAATGGCTCCCGCCAGCTTCATCCGCTCATTGATGAGAAACTGTCCCACCGACACGCCTTTTTCCTTTTTAAAGAGGCGGTTTAAGTAGGCCGGGTGAAAATGGAACTCTTCCGCGATGCGCTCCACATTGAGCTCGCTGTTTTTCAGCTCCTTTAAAATATATCGGCAAACCTCCTCGGGCTGAACCCTTCTCTGAGGGCTCTCTGAAGCTTCCCCTTCATGAATTTTTTCCTGAAAAAGCTGCCTTCCGTATTCCTCATACCGGGCAGTATCTCTTTTTCCCCGGATTCGATCCACGACTTTGCGGATCTTTTCTCCGATATCCTCGTACCGCGCCGGGATCAAAATATAATCCTGACAGCCCAGGCTGATCGCCTCCTGAGCATAGGCAAACTTCGCATGGCAGGTGAGAAAAATGCACTCGATCTCTTTTTCCTGCTCCCGCACCCAGCGGAGAAGCCCCAGGCCGTTTTCTCCCGGCATCTCGATATCGCAGAGAAGGATATCCACCGGATGCTCCGCAATACATGCTCTGGCTGCCTCCGTATCGTAGGCGGTATAGACTTCGCTGATGCCGTAGGAGGCCCAGTCCATATCTTTTTTCATGGTCTCCGCTGTCAGCTGTTCATCATTCACTATCAAAAGGTTCATTTTCTTCCTCCAGATCATAGGGGAAGGTGACGGTCACGCAGACCCCCTCTCCCGGTTCTGAGCTGATCTCAATATCTGCTTTCTCTCCATAGGAATACCGCAGGCGTTTCAGGGAATTGGCGTAACCGATATGGAGCCCGTCTTTCCTCGGCTCCCGCATGGACCGATCCAGTTCCTCCACCTGTTCTTCCGTCATTCCACCTCCGTCATCCATAATCATAAAACTGACCATTCCGTCCTCGTACTGGCCCACAATCGAGATGTTGGTCACTTTGCCCGGACTTATGGCATATTTTACAATATTTTCCACGAAATTGTGGAGGAGCAGCGGCGGCACCCGGACAAAAGCGATTTCCGGATCATATTCATAATCGGCCTCAATAGCTCCGGGATAACGAACCTTTGCCGTTCCGATATAAGCCTCGATCAGATGCTGTTCCTTCTCGAAAATTTCCAGATTCCGGCCGCTCCGGAAAAGATAACGGAAGTAGTCGGAGAGGTAAAGGATCACCTGCTGCACATCTTTTTCCTGTCCCCTCTGAGCCAGCGTATAGATCAGGTTGAAGGTGTTCAGGAGAAAATGGGGGCGGATCTGCAGCTGGAGATTGGAAAGCTCCATCTGTTTCCGGTCCAGCTCCTTCTCATAGATTTCGATCTTCAGATTCTGTATTCGTTCTGCCATCTTATTGAAGGACTGGAAGGAATGTTCATACTCGATCGAGTTGGCCTTCTCTGTGATACGGCAGTCCAGATCGCCGTTTCGAAGGCGCTTCTGGGCCTGATTCAGGACCCGTAAGGGATGGAGAAGGAGATGCTGGATCAGCGCATAGAGAATCGGAATCAGGAGAAAGGCCACAATACTGAAGGCATGCATGATTCCGTAGACTGCCTCAATCATTGGTGGTATCATAATAATTCTTCTGAGAATAATAAAATTTTACCTTTTCCCCTGCATATTTCTCATCTCCGGCCTGCTTGATTACCGTTAATCCATAAATATCATTATAGCGAAGATTGTAGAGAAGTTTTACCGTTGTTTCCATCTTATAATCCAGGTTGGTGAGATAAGTATTCATCGAGTTCTGCACAGACACCCGCGCCTGTTCAATCAGAGTGCTCATCGTCCGCTCGCTGAGCCAGATTGCCAGAAAATTAAAGGGCAGAATGAGTAGCAGCATCAGAAGAAGGACCTTCGTGGAGATGGACTGGATGAAATGAGAACAGAAGCCTTTCACCTTTGCCCAGATTTCCGGGGCTTTCTTCTCCTCCGTCATGGCTCAAAGCAGAGACACACCGGTGTCGGCACCTCAAAAATCCCGGTCAGAGTCAGTTTTCCGGTCTCCGGATCGACGGCATGGACGGCCACCGTGTCACTGTTCTGCCCTCCGGCCAGCAGCCATTTGCCGCTGGGGTCAATGGCAAAGTTCCGCGGAGTCTTCACCCCGGCAGGGACAATCTCCACCAGGGAGAGCAGACCGTCCTCCTGTACCTGATAAACGGCGATTGTATCCTCGCCCCGGCTGGAGACATAGAGGAATTTTTCATCCTTGGAAAGGTGGATATCCGCGGCGGTATTCTCCGGGGACCAGCCATTTTTCAGTGTGGAGAGAGTCTGAAGAAGCGTAAAGTTTCCATTTTCATAAGATAAAACCAGCACCTCGCAGCTGAGCTCGCAGGCTACATAGCAGCGGTCTCCCTTCCGATTAAAAAGGGTAAGCCTCGGCCCCGTCTCCTCTCCCGTAGGGAAGATGATTTTTTCTGCTTCTTTCAAGCGGCCCTGCTTCTTGTCCACAGGATAGAGCACGAGCTCATCCAGGCCAAGATCCGCCGTCACTGCAAATTTTTCATCCCGCGTGAGGGTGATCGAATGAACATGAGGGCCTTCCTGGCGAACAGGATTTCTGCCTTTTCCCGTATGCTGAATCACCTGAGCTTCTCCCACCGGCGCTCCGTCTTTGTCCAGGGGCCAGACTGCCAAACTTCCACCGGAATAGTTGGATACCAGTACCATTTTTCTCTCCCGGTCTGTCACCACATGGCAGGGATCTTCGCCACCGGTGGCTTTCTGAGAAAGTAATGTCAGTTCTCCATTTTTCTCCCGGCGATAGATATTGAGCGCACCGCCCTTTTTTCCTTCAAACGTCGTCAGCTCGTTGACGGCATAGAGAAGCTCTTTATCTGCGGAAAGGCTGACAAAAGAAGGATTGGCAGTCTCTGCCGGAGCTCCCTCCTCCTGAATGGTTCCTTTTTCCATATCAAAAAGATAAGCATGGATGCCTTTGCCTTTTCCCTCAAATACCTCGCCTGTTCCGAAGATCAGAGGGCGGCTGTAGGTTCCAACGTAAAGTCTTGCGATCTGATTCATAGTTAAAACTCCTTATTAAAATTTTACAGTATAGCTTCCGGCTCCGCTACTACTCAGGAAAAACTCACGATCTTCAGCTGAAAGCCCAGCGGTTCCTGCACATGATTCACTCTGAGATCTGTCAGTTTCATCTCATGTCCTCCTTTTATTTCTGCTGCTTCTCCATCAGCATATAGTCTGGTAAGTCTATCTTACTACCTTTGGGAAATTCTTTCTATCACAAAATACAACAAATGTATCACGATTCCAAACCTGAAAAACCGCCAGGCCTGTATCATACAGACGCCCGGCGGCTCCTTAAAAACTTATTTGTAACCCTCGGGATTTTGGCATATTCATGCCAAAACACCTCGCGGGACAGTGGCTCCTGAATAGTTACATTTATTTATATTTTACGGTTACACGGCATCTCTTCACCAGTTTTCCGGTCTTCACCGTAATCACCGCAGTTCCTGTTCCTTTGGCTGTCACTTTGCCATTGGAGCTTACAACGACTACTTTCTTATTCGAAGTAGTATAAGTGATCTTCGCTGTAACTCCTTTTGGTGCCAGCACCGGCTTCAGCGTAAAGCTGTTTCCTTTTTTCAGAGTCTTGGCTGTGGGGATTCCAGTTATTGCAGTCGGTACCGCATTCTTCACCACAACCGTTATGGCAACTGATTTTTTACCGGATTTGGCGGTAATTCTCGTCGTTCCCGCCGTTTTCGCTACAACCAGGCCTTTCTTTGTGACTGCCGCTACATTCGCTCTGGAAGAAGTAAAGGTAATCTCTTCCTCAGACGTGAGCGGTTTTACGGTCAGATTCAGTGTTTCTGCCTGTCCTGTGTACAGAGTAAGTTTTTTCACAGAGGCGGTAATGCTTGTGGTTTTTACCGCTGTTCTCTGTACTTTAACTATGATTCTGGCAGCTTTTCCGCTGGCCAGCTGCACGGTGATCTTAGCAGTTCCCGGCGTTGTTCCGGCAGTGATAGTGCAGGTTCCGTTCTTCTTTCCTGCAACTCTTACAACCTTTGTATCACTGGACTTCCAGGATTTCACGGAATCGCCCTTTGCCATCTCAGTTACTTTTACCGCTGTGGTCTTCTGTTTGATCTGCAGAGAAATGGAGGAAACGTTGAGTTTCAGAACCTTTGTCAGTTTTTTGCCAACGGTACGGGTCTCTGTCTTCTTGCAGATTGTGCAGCTTCGCTGCTGCTTGGCTGCCGCAAATACAGTAGCCTTAGAAGTTGTCTTCCATGCGCTCCAGATGTGGCCGGTGGCGGCGATTGTCGTCTGGGCTTTCAGCACTTTTCCACAGGTCGCGCAGTGGCTTCCTTCGGTTTTTCCTGCTGTCTCACAGGTAGCTTTCACTCCGGCGTCGGTAACTGCGGTGTGGCCTTTTGCAGGGATCGTTTCCTGCGCTTTCAGCACTTTTCCGCAGGTCGTGCAGTGGCTTCCTTCCGTCTTTCCGGCGGTCTCGCAGGTTGCTTCTACGGCTGCGTCTGCTACTTCGGCGTGACCCGCTGCAGGCAGGGTATCTTTCCAGGTGGAGCCGCACACATTGCACTCATAGGTTGTATAGCCATCTTCCGTACAGGTCGCATCCTTATGATCTATAACTTTTTCGTCGTGATTGCAGAGAATAAGTATATAGTTCTTATCTGCCAGATAATTTCCGTCCGCATCCCGATATTCCACTATGATCTCCATAGACTGAATGCTGCCTTTTCTCAGAGTGGTATCCTTATCCAGGCTCACGCTCAGAAGACCTGTCTCACTTATGGAAGTATGAACGCCCTCTGTATTGTTTAAAATCTCCCGGATCACAAAGGTTCCGTCTTCAGTTTCTTTTCCTTCCGGCCTGCTGATACTGTATACATAAGGAGTGAACTGCTCCTTCAGGCTCTCTCCGGGCGCCAGCACCTGCAAGTTCTCTTTTTCGGTCTTCAGCTGATAATACTTTCCTTTAACTGTGATATTCAGGCCATTGGAGGTAAGCTCCTGTTCTTCTGCATCCAGAACCTGTACGGTAACCCAGCTGTCTCCACGGCCAACCGTGTGAACCGTTCCATCCTCATCTACCCGAATGATATTTTCATCATAATCAGTATAAACGATATGATAATCGGATGCTTCCAGAGGCTCCTGCTGAATCTCTCCGTTTTCATCTGTGAACAGCCGTGCAAGCACCGGCTGAAGTTTCAGCGTTTCTCCCGGAAGAAGACAGGTGCCTTCGCCGGATTCCCGCTTCACTTCAATGTCGATGATGTTGATATAATCCTCCTGCACATAAGCCTCGCAGCTGATCGACGGAACTTCGTTTCCTTCTTCATCCACAAGCAGGAAGCGCATGGAGGTCTGACCTGTTTTTCCCAGAGGCAGGATATGGATCCCTTCTTCATTGTCCGTGATCTGAAGAAGTTCATTTCCCTCCTCGCAGTCTTCCTCGATTCCTGTTACCTCTACTTTTGTACGTTTTCCCTCCGGATACTCTCCACTTTCCTGATAAGTTTCCATCCAGATCTTGCCATTGGTATCTCTTGTAAAGAAGGGACCGTTTTTCTGGCCGATGAACAGGCATACGCTCATATTCTCCATGCCGGTAAAATAGTAGCTCTCACCGCGCACTTCGATGCTGTACTCACAGCGGGCGATCTCCTGGCCATAAGCCATTACAACAGCTTCTGCCTGGAACCAGTTTCCCTGAGAACCATCTTTAGCCGTTATGGTAAGAGACGGACCATCCTTTGTGCAGCTTATAGATTCCGGATCGAGATCCTTGCGCTCGCCGTTTTCATCATAAACAAAGACCTTCCATTCAATGGAAATATCCTCATTCCATTCGATGACCGGATCAATCTTAGCTGTCAGGGTCAACGGTGCGCCGACATAGACTCTGGAATTTTCCGGTCCGCCGTAGCTGTAAGCAAGGTCCAGCTGATACTCAAATCCGTCAAACCAGTAATTCTGAGAGTCGCCGATCTGCTGCCAGTCATCTTCTTTGGAATCCTCACCCGCAAAATTCATCTCCGCAATGACATTTATGCTGGTTCCCCAGGTTCCTTTTCTTTTCAGAACCGGAAGGGTGTATTCATCGCCTTCATCTGTGCGAATCCAGGCATTATCATCGTATTTTGCCCAGAAGCGGAGCTCTTCTGCCGGTACTTCAAATGTGGTCTTTTCTCCCTTATCCGGATTATAAATTATCTGATAAACCTTAAACTCCACCTGAGAAAGATCCAGGGTCTCACCGATCAGCGGATTGGATTTCAGTTCCTGCGGCTCGATCACATAATATTCCTCGGAAACATCCACCCAGATGTTTGCCTGACCAATCTCCTGATCTCCGACAAGATAACGGACAGGAATGTTCGTTCCACCCATTTTTTTCTTTGCCTTCACATGGATCGTCTGACCGTCATCCGCCACGCTCACATCCAGAAGCTCCTCGTCAAAATCTGCCCATTCCGCATCGAGAGCCACCTCAACGGTATAATCTTTTACATCTTCATTCTTGTGTCTGCCCTCGTCCAGATCGTACCAGTTGTGATGAACGGAAGTCGTAATATCCTGCTCGTCCCCCGGCTGCATATGCCAGGTTGTGCCATAGTAGAAATCTATGTCGTAGTTTTCCCCTTCTACCATGACAGCAGCCTTCCATTCGCCGCTGATCTTATAGTTCTCGTCTTCTGTGTAGTTATAAGAGAGCGTCAGTTCCGCAGTTCCGGACTTGACACTTCCCTCCTCATTTACCGCATAAACGTGATAATTTCCTTCCTCATCCGGTATGAGAACTCCGCTTTCATCCACATCACAGCGAAGCACGCCATCGGGATCGTCCACGGAAACACCGGTGATCTGAACCGGTACACTTACTCCTTCGGGATGTCTGATATCCCGTACATAAACCCAGCATTCTCTGTCAATGTCATAGCTCCAGTCCGGCAGGAGTACGCGGTCGCCAGGAAGGGAATCCTGAAGATTGCATTCTGTCGCCGCCAGACCAATATCTGTCTCTGTGGAAGCGATCTCATTTTCCTGTACCATAATCTTCGCTTCTACATGAATCCAGCTGCCATCCTCCGGGAAATCAGCCGTAGGAACCAGTGTAATCTGATCGTTGTCCTGATCATCATAGTTAACGGCGGTAACGTCTCTTTCTTCACCGTCACAGTACTGGGTCACAATCCACTGTGTATCATATTTCGTAAGACCATTTAAGCCATCCTTATTCAGAGTCAGGGTCAGCGCTTCGCCTCTTTCGCCGTAAAACAGGGTGCAATTCTCTCTTTCGCCATAGCTGTACTCAAGATCCACCTCACAATGTACGGAATCAAATGTATAACTCCGATCAGCAGCATAGCTCCAACTTGGTTTTTCAGAATCCGGCTCTGCCAGATTGATTTCTGCCGTAATCCAGATACTGGTTTCACAGTCTTCCAGCCTTCTCAAAACAGGCAGACTATAATCCTCGGCAGAGTCCTCGGCAAAATCATCCTCGCGGCTCCACACATCTCCGTTATATCCTACCAGATAGCGGATGTTTTCTTCCGGCTCCGCTGTTTTCTCCACGTCTCTGGTCTCTTTATTGTAGTGCAAATGGTACACTTTAAACTCTTCTGCAAACGCGGGAAGGTCTAAAATCTCTCCTTTCAGCGGATTTACTGCTTTTCCGTTTTCATCTGCCAGAAACTCAGGTTCCAGCTGATAGACATCTTTAGACACATTTACATAAATGGCTGTCTCTCCGATTTTCTGATCGCCTACTTTATAATAGACGGGAATATCTGTTCCGCCTTCATTTTCGTACGCTTCCACATGAATAGTCTTTTGATCTTCGGATACGGTAGCCGTTACCAGTTCCTGATCATAATCCGTTCCCACTTCTACCGTATAATCCGTGATCTCTTCCCTCTCGGTGTCTCCATCCGACCCATACCACTCACGATATACAGAAGTAAAGATATCCTGTCCACTGCCGCATATCATCTGGCCCTTTTGTGTGCTGTAGGCAGAGTCTACACAGTATTTTTCCGTATTCACAGTGAGTGAGAACTGCCATTCTCCATTAATATCCTGATACTCATCAGTAACCCCTGCAAAGGAAAGAAAAACATCTGCGCTTCCGGTTTTTGATTCCTCTTCGCTTTTTGCCCTAATACAATACTGACCATCTTCATCCGGCTGAACAACTCCATTTTCATTTCCATTATAGCTGAAGATCTCGTCCGGATCATTGATTCTTACGCCGGTAAGCTGTACGTTCACGCTCTCTTCCCACAAATGCTTCGGATCGCGTACCCAGACCTCAAACTCAAAATCTTTGCTGAGTTCAAAGCTTTCGCCTGGCAGAAGCACCTCATTTTCAAGCTGAAGTCTCGATGCATCCAGTTTCGTGGGAATCACATCGAGATGCGTTCCCGCAGCTGTGATCTCCTTCCCGTCTTTTAAAACCTTCGCCTCAACATCCAGTCCGTGACCTTCTTCATTAAAATCTTCCATCGGTGTAAGCGTTATGGAATCTTCGTCTTCGGAAACGGAAACATCAACGCAGGTGGGTTCCTTGGTCTCATCTTTGTCCTGTATCATCGCCCACTCGATTTTGTAATCTTTAAGACCAGTCAGCCCTTCCGTATTGAGTGTCAGTGTAAGTTCTTCGCTTCTGTCTCCATAAAACAGGAAGTGTGCATCTTCTCCGCCATAACTGTATTCAAAGTCTACGGAATACTCCACCGGGTCAAAAGTAAATTCTTTTTCAGCAACTATTTCCCAGCCGCTTTCTTCTACATATCTCTCTGCAAAAATCGTCACACTGATCTTTCCATCAGATTTTCGCCGCAGCTCCGGGAGGCCTGTGCCATCTTCTGACCCATCGTTCCGCTCCCATTCATTTTCATCATAGTCTACGCGCCAGCGGATTCCCTCTGCATCGAGATCCTCCACCTCTTCTTCAACGCTCCTGCCATCTGCGTAGCTGGTTCTCCTCAGCAGGAAGATTCCACCCTGACTTGAAAAATTCACCAGATCACCCAGGAATGGATTGATCTCGTAACCCTCGTCGTTCAGCAGCTTGTCAGAACCGCCGGCAGATATAATGGAATACTCTACTGTTTCCCCGGAAAATACCGCGATCCCCGGCTCCGTGTCCGCGATCCCGCTCCCAAGTGCTTCGGCAGCCTCTTCTGGCGGAGGTGTTTCCGTCTCTGTTTCTGTCAGTGCCTCCGTCTCGGATTCTGTTTCCGATGCCGGAGTCTCTGTCTCAGAAGTTTCACTTTCCGGTGCGGCGCTCTCGGTCTCAGAGTTTTCGCTTTCCGGTGTGGAGCTCTCGGTCTCAGAGTTTTCGCTTTTCGGTACAGATATCTCGCTCTCAGCAACTTCCGGTGCGGAGCTCTCTGTTTTCATTTCTGCCTGAATAGTCTCGGTTTTCTCCAGAACCAAATCCTCTTCGGTCGGAAGCTCTGTTCCTTCTGTTGCCATCTGCACCGCTTCGCTTTCGGTCTCCTGGCTCTGAACCGCGATCTCTTCCGCCGTTACTTCCATATCTTCTATGGATGCCGCTGAAACATAGCTTCCCGACAAAGAAGAAGCGGTCATCAGCACAGCCATCAGCATTGCAACTTTTCTTCTTTTCATAAAACGTCTCCTTTCCGTTCTCTTTTGACTTGAGTATAGCATCCCGTTTTCGCTATTTGGTGTCCTGACAGAAGACTTTTCCGGGCATTTCCAGCCGGACACTGTCCATTTTTTCCGGCCTGTGCTATACTTAGTAATAATGTTATTGTCCCTTGAAAATCTATGAATTTTCAATGTATAACAACAGTTATTTTTAAACAAATTTCGCAAATCATTGTTGGTGAAAATTACAACCGGAGGAAGCTCTGTGAAACACACGGATACTGAAAAAAAGCTGACCACCTCCCAGCTCCTGTCCATCATCAAGAAATCCGGACAGTTCTCTGAGGTGACAAATATCTGGCAGGACGAAATGGAGACACCCGTCTTCTGCCATTATCTGTACGAGACTATGGAAAAACACAAACTGACTGCCAAGGACATCATCCAGCGCAGCGGCATCGAACGATCCTATTTTTATCATCTTCTCAGCGGGTTCAAAACCCCGGGGAGAAATATCGTCCTTCGGATCTGCCTCTGCATGGAAGCGACCCTCACGGAGACCAGCCAGCTTTTAAGACTTGCCGGCCACGGCAGTCTTTACCCAAAAGTACGCCGTGATGCAGCGATCATCTTTGCCATCGAGAAAAAATACACCATGCAGCAGGCTAACGAACTGCTGCTCAGTCTTCAGGAAACGCCGCTCTACCGGGAATCCAACGACTGAATCCGTAGGAACTGCCTATGAAAGATCTCATCCTGCCTGACCCTCTCGCAGAACATTACGAGCTCGTTTCCTGTCTGAAATATTCGGAGCAGGCTTCTACCTGTCTCATCGCTGTCAGAAGCAGCGGAAAGACCGTCCTCCTCAAGACTGCCAGCGATCCTCTTCTGTCCAAATCCCTTCTCCAGGAAAAAATGGTCCTGGAGATGATTCATCAGACCGATTCGCCCTTTGCAGCCTCTTTTCCCCGGCCCATTCTCCTGGAGTGGTATGGGGAAACCTGTTTTTATATCCGTTCTTATATAGAAGGAAAAAGTCTGGAGGAACTCTGTGAGTCGAACTATGAACGCCCGGGCTTCGCCGAACCGACGGCCCTGGAGTATTTGATCGAACTGACAGAGATTCTTCATTTTATGCATACTCTGACCCCGTCCCTGCTTCATCGGGACATCAAACCCCAGAACGTCATCGTGGACAGCTTTGGAAAATGCCATTTCATCGACCTTGGCATCTCCCGCTTCCTCAATTCCTCAAAGACAAGCGATACGCTGGTCATGGGAACCCGGCTTACCGCTCCGCCGGAGCAGTTCGGCTACCAGCAGACGGACCTTCGAAGCGACATTTATTCCCTGGGAATCCTGCTTCTCTACTGCATCACCGGAGAGTACAAACCGGAAAATGCGGTTCTTATGGAGCTCAGCGAGCCGGTCCGCCAGATCGTCACCAAAGCCACGATGTTCGACCCCGACAAACGATATCAGACCACGGAGGAACTGCTTCCGGACCTTCTGAAAGCCCGGTACCCTTCTGTCTTTTCTTCCCAACCTATTCCAATTGCAGTTCCCCCTTTTCGAAAACACAGCCGTTCCCGCCTGCCCTATTTCCTTCTCTTTCTTTTCACGGCAGGCGCCGGACTGACGGCCGG
>OLPT01001795.1_pt1 | contig 12379 bp, 9 predicted proteins | sample 1673051 | NCBI WGS metagenome assembly OLPT01 (sample SAMEA3136750, study PRJEB25190) | human gut metagenome | biome: human gut; feature: human-associated habitat; material: faeces | place: Austria | collected 2013
CTAATCCGCCACTGTAATTGTAACCGATTACCTTACCGGTATTATATACGTTAGTTATGTCACACGCATAGTTGCAACCGATAATACCGCCGAAATAATTACCGTCTTCAGTACCTATTTGACCGTCATTATATGCTCTGTCAATCTTTCCGCATTCGCTTACACTTATATCCTTGCCGACAATTCCACCTACCGCAACTCCTCTTAAATAACTGTACATATCGTCATCTTTAAAAGGTGCAGATACATTTCCGCGGTTTGCGGCATATGTAATGTCGCCGTATGCAAGCTGACCGACAATTCCGCCTGCCTCTGCAAAGCTCTTGGAAGTAGCTGTAACCGTTCCGTTATTTGTAACATTTATAAGATTTCCGCTTACTCTGTTACTTTCCTTAAATTGAGCTCCAAGCTGACCTGTTATACCGCCCACATAAGCAAGACCTGTTATATCGGCGTTGTTTGTACAATTTATAATCAATCCGGCATTTATACCGGCGATTCCGCCGATATATTTTGCCGCATTAATGTATTCATTACCCTCAGCCTGTGCGTTTATTTGTCCGTTTACCGTAACATTTCTGACAGTTCCTTCTTTTCCTATAATTCCGAAAAGACCTTGACAATAAGTTTCGTAATGATTGTCGCCTTGCTTATTGTACTTTTTGGTTTCTATGAAAAGTCCGGAAATGCTGTGACCTTTTCCGTCAAATATACCGTTATATGCGGTGTCGTCATCTATACCGTAACCGTTATTATTGATATAATTATATCCGTTACCAATTGGTGTCCAATTTTGGTTTTCCAAGTCAATATCACTGTTTAATACTGCATCTGCTGTTCTGTCACCACCGTTTACTTTTTCGGCAAACCAAACCAAATCTTCCGCACTTTCAATCTGATAAGCACCGTTTATAAGTTCCGGTTCATCGCTTGCAAATACAGTGAAATTTACAGGTACAAAACTCGCAAGCATACATAAAGACAACAATATACTTGTAAATTTATTTTTTACGCTCATTTTTTTCTCCAATCTTTATACTATTTTATACTTAAATCAAGAGTATTTGAAATAGGTGCCAATGATGATATATTTCCGTTCCATGTTAAAATCTTGATTGTATATTCATCAGCTGAATCGGCAGATATTTCTTTAAATTCAACTTGATTTTCATTACCGGGCTTTAAAGAAATTTCTTTAGGTTGTATTCCTATCAATTTGCCGTTTGAATCATATACGGCAGCCATAACACTTACTTTCTTTTCTTCTGTAAGATTACTGTTAAGTTTTACCGTTAATGTACCTGTTAGTTTTCCGTTTTCAACTTTTAATGTGTTTTGTTCTGTTGCAGATTGTACAGGTAAAGGTGTTGAAGTTACTTTTGGTGTCACTGTTGGCTCTGCTGTTGCCATTGGTGTCGCTGTTGGTGTTGCTGTTGGTGTCGCTGTTGGTGTCGCTGTTGGTGTTGCTGTTGGTGTTGCCGTCGGTGTCGCTGTTGGTGTTGCCGTCGGTGTTGCTGTTGGTGTTGCTGTTGGTGTTGTTTTCGGTTCTTCGCTCGGTACCAATGCGTTAATCAGATTATCTTCAAGTTCTGTTTGCATATTTTCATCAAAGAAATTCTCTAAAGCCGCTTGATATGCCGATTCTGCTTTTTTAGCGGTCTTTGGATCAGTTGCCAATGTTTCATAATAATCTGCTACCGCACCTACAAGCACGTCCTCAGCCGGTGATGTTAGATCTGAATTCCATCCGCCTTCATTAAAAACTAATCTTAAAACATCTCCTCTTACGAGGCTAGCCGACTCATAGGTGTATGAACTCAATCCGTTACCCATAGCATCATTATATAATGCTGACGGATAATCAAACGAAACTTCTTTGACGGAATTATCTATTTTAAAATCACTGAAAAATCCACTGCTGTTTGTATACTCCAATAGTGTAGTTGTAGGAGTCCAATCACTCATACACTCACCGTTATTCATATAATAATCAAGTACATATCCTATTGCGTCTGCTGCACTCTTAAATCCACTTTCAAAAGTTTTAAATTCTCCGCTGTAATCATAAAATCCGTTTGTATAAATCTTAATCGGAGTCATATATATCTCTTTTGTAGTGTCTTCAGCAAAGTGTTCAATATCAAAATAGAAATAATCTCCCTCTCCGTCTGTATCAGCCTGTACAACAAACGTTACAACACTGAATAACATCGCTACTGCTACAATTAAACTTAAAATTTTTTTCTTCATTAGTCTTTCACCTCATATTTTATTTTCGACTTATTCTATAAGTCCGTATTTTATTTTAATTCTCTCAAGCTTTTCGAGCATAGGCTCTGCGGCACAAAAGAGAAAAAACACTGTTGATACTGCGTGAATAAAATCAAACGGCATTCCCATTACGTATGATGACAGCACCATATTTATATTTATATTCGACTGCCACATTATAACAGACGCAGGATTCATTATCCCTCCGTATATAACAAATGTCGCCAAAAATCCAAACACGCACATATCTGTTTTTGTCTTGCGTAAAATGCCTTTTTGAAACATTATTCCCGCTAAGAAACCTATAATTCCGAATGAAAACATTTGCCACGGTGTCCAAGGTCCTTGCCCGAAAAAGAAATTCGATACAAATGCCGTAATTGCTCCGACAAGAAATCCTGTTTCACCGCCGAATGCCACACCCGAAATTATCACTATTGCCGCAACAGGCTTGAACTGCGGCAGCATAAAAAACACAGTACGTCCCGCTACGCCTATTGCACACAATGCACTTATTATAACCAATTCCCTTGCTTTAGGTTTGCGGTTTTCAAACGCAAACCCAAAAGGAATCATTGTTTCCAATATAATAAGCAAGCTTATAAAATAATATTTTTTATCGCCGAGATAATATATCCCAATAAAAATTGTAAGCGGAATAAGAAATAATATTAACAATGTTGCTATTTTTGTTCTTTTTGATATTTTTCTTTTGCTCTTTTCGTTCTGTATTAATTCTTTTCCGAGTTTTTTTCGCGGTATTAAATTAAACATTGCTGCGGCAATAAATAATATACTTATCGTTTGTGCAACATAGTTCTTCCAATTATCGTAACGTCCGCAAAACAGGCATTGTGTCATCACAAATAAAATTACAAATACTATCCCTAATACAACATTGTGTACATTAAGTTTTTTATACTCTTTTTTGCCCTGCTTTATAACCGTTTTCTTTGGCAGTATATAATTCAGTTCATCATTCGTTTCAGTTAAATCTTCTGCTTCACCGCCCAATGCTCTTATTACGTCTTTGTCTAATACAGCATTTTCGATTATACCGTCAGCCATACGTTTTGCCGAAGTGGTATAAAAATTATTTTCCGCAAAGAACTTTCTCGGAGGAGCTTCACTGACAATATTACCGTCAAAAAACATCGCACATATATCAGCATATTCAGCACAAAATTCTATGTCATGTGTTACCATTAACACAGTCATACCGTTCTTTTGCAAACTTTTGAGTATCATTGCAAGTTTTCGTTTAAAGCAAGCGTCAAATCCCTTTGTCGGTTCATCAAGCACCAACAAATCAGGTTTTCTCAAAAGCATTTTTGCAAGTGCCACTCTCTGCTGTTCACCACCTGACAAATCGTAAGGGTGATTTTCAAGTAAATTATCAAGTTCACAAAGTTTCATTACATACTCAATCTCATTTTTCCTTTTTTCTTTTTCCACATCAAATACCGCGTCATACAATTCCTCAAGTACACTTTTTTTCAAAAATAAGCTCTGTGGATTTTGTGGCATCACCGCCACTTTGGTATCATCATTTATAAACACCTTACCTCTATACGGCTTATTAATCTTTGAAATAACAGACAACGCAGTACTCTTTCCGACACCGTTACCGCCTACTATCGCATAAAATTCATTTTCGTGAACTTTAAATGACAAGCCTTTTAAAATATCATCCGAATTTTTCTCATATCTAAACCATACATCTTTTAATTCTAAAATCGGTTCGGTATTAATTCTGTTTTTTTCCGACTTGAATTCAAAATGCTCGTTAATCTGTTGTTTTTCCAACCATTTATGACCGTCACGAATTGTTATAGGGCAATTACCCGAATTATTTCCCAAGGAATAATATATTTTTGTCGGTGTGGGTAATGCTGCAAACATACTGTTTTGCTTTAATTCCTCACCTATTTTATATGGTGTGTTTTCGGCTGTAATCTTGCCGTCTTCCATAACCACAACCTTATCGGATAAAGGAAATACTTCGCTCAAATTGTGTTCACTCAATATTATCGTCACACCAAGTTCTGTATTAATCCTCTCAAGCATTGTAAAAAAGTCATGTGCCGATATTGGGTCTAATTGACTTGACGGCTCGTCAAGCAACAACAATGTCGGATTCATTACCATAACCGACGCTAAATTGAGAATTTGTTTTTGTCCGCCCGACAGATTGGCTACATTTTCGTAAAACCAATTTTGTATTCCGAAAAATGACGCCATCTCCGCGGCTTTCGATCGAATTTCAGCCGAATTAATACCCAAACTTTCCAATCCGAATACAAGTTCGTGCCAAACCTTATCCGTAACAATTTGATTATCAGGATTTTGCATTACAAATCCGATATTTTCGGCTTGCTCTCTGTCCGACAAATCATATATACTTTTTCCGTTAAAGTATATTTCCCCACTTGTTTTACCGTGCGGTGTAAGAATCGGTTTTAAATGTCGTAGAAGTGTCGATTTCCCACATCCGGATTTACCGCAAATCGTCACAAATTCACCTTGATTTACCGTTAAATTTATATCGTTCAATGCCGTTTTTTCGCTATTGGGATATGAAAATATTAAATTTTTGATTTTAATTTTCTCCACTTTAATTCCTCCCATATCTCAATAATTATCGGCATTATACAAATCATAATATACGATATAAAAATGCTTGTGCTGTAAAAAGACATATCCGTACCACGCATAGACGGAAAATATCTGTAATTAATTTTCCCAAGCAAAGCACCTATCAAAAAATATGTAATCGTAACCGCCAAATAAATTAAAGCAGTTACATCTCTTTTGTCAAATACATAATTTGAGTAAGCCGTTCTGCCTGTCAAACCGTAACCGCGACTTTTCATACTGTCGGAAGTATCTATTGCATTTTCCAAACTCCATGTTATAACCGCCGACAAAATTCTTATACTGTTTTTAACTCTTGCAAATACAGACCCCTCTGATAAATCTCTCCCCATACTTTTCTGTGCATTTGAAACTTCTTGTACCTGTTCTTTAAATTTCGGAACAAATCTGAATGTCATAGACAATATCAGCGAAAGTGACGGAATTATTCGTCCAAAAAGATAGATAAACTTATCACTTGTCATAATTTTATTAAAACAAGAAAACCAACAAATGACCATTGCAACCATACTTGCCGCGACAATTCCGTATAGTATGGATTCCAACGTCAACGGATTTCCGCTCGGTAAATATGCAATTACAGTTACACCCTCGTGATTGAACGCAGGATTTATCAGTGCTGAAATCAACATAAGCGGTAATAACATCGCAATAAATTTCAACGCTTTTTTACCGTTTAAAATTATCGAATACATCACACTGCACAAAAGCGATGTCACAAGGCATATAGGATGTACGAATATCATTGAAAACACAATTACGGCTGTAAAATATATAAAATTAATCAACGGATGATATTTTGCAAATTCATTCATTATCTGTCTTATCTCCTATTCTCCGCCTGTTGCGGAATATCCGCCGACATCTATTCCTAAGTTGCAAGTATATACCCATTCGACTTTATCGCCTTGTTTCAGCTGGTAACGCGAACAGCCGTAATTTGGGAACCAGTCATTTACTTTATACATCCACCCCGATAATTCACCGCAGTCAAACTCATACAAATTGCCTATCCCCTCGATATATGCACTGTTATACATAGGAGTATTTTCAAATTCCATATGTATTTTGCTGTTTTTCATTTCGCGTTGCAATAGGTCAAATACACTTTCGCCGTCATAAAATTCAACTGTCTGTTCTTTAAATATAACTCCGTCCGACGGCACTAATTCCCACTTTTCTTTATCAAGCCACGACATATTGTCGAGTATCGTATCACATCGTACCGCCAACGTGCACGTCAGTTCTTTGCTCTCTATTACTGCATCTTGCGGTTCGACAGGTACAGGTTTTCCCTCAGGTACAGGTTCTGTTTTATATTCGTCTGTCCCTGTTGTTTCGTCAATATTCATTCCGTTGTTTTCGGAATATTCCAAATCGGGAGTATATATTTCTTCGTATGGTTCCCCTGCAATTTCTTCGGCTAATTCTATTTTTTCCTCTGCCGTCATTGGTTTGTCGGCTGTAGGCTTGTTTTGAATTTTTTCTGAGTTTTCGGCTGTCGGAGATGATGTGGGTGAAATTGTTGGCTCTATAGTCGGTGTAGGACTTTCATCATTGTCATATACTTCATCAATTATAGCTTTTTCTGTTGCTTTCGGCGTCGACTCAACATTCCAACCGCGCAGTGACGGTGCATCTCCGCCCCACCAAAACGCAAATACCAATACAGCAATAATTATACTTCCTATAATTATGTGTCTTTTATATTTTTTCATTCAATATCTCCTGAAAATTATTACTTTCTAAGCAAAATCAAATTCATCATTACAAACTGTAAACTGTTTTTTATCACATTAATTTCATCTTGTGATATATTTCTGATATCGCTCATATCATAAAGCGAATTATCGCCGTTCATAAATCGTTTTAGCGACACCAAACTGTAAAAACATTGTTCTGTTGCCATTTGATTTGAACCGTCACCGTCGTATGTATGTTTAAAACCGTCGCCTATTGTATAGTACGACATTAAATTATCCGCTAAATTCTTGCCGTTCTTTTCAAAGCGTTCATCAAGAGGCGATATTCCGAGTTCACAAAGTGCAACAATGACTTGTGCGCAGCTTTCGGAATTTTCCGTACCCCAACTTGAATATCCTCCGTTTTCATTTTGACTTGCCGATAAAAAAGAAATTGCCTTGTTCACACAATTTGACACTTCGGAATTATCCGTATAATTTGAAAGTGCTTGCAGAGCCATTGCCGTAACATCAACATCACTCTCTCCACTGCCCAAAAGTGACCATCCACCGTCATCAAGCTGACTGTTTATAATCTTTTCAACATACATTTCTCTTGTTGCATGAATTTGTGCATCGGCATTGTACGGCATATCATACTGTCCGCAGTCAAGTGCAATCAATGCCCATATTGCACCGTTTATACCTTGCCAAGTAGTTTTTTCAAAATCTCCTAAAGGAAGTAATAAATTATATCCACCGACATTTTTAGGGTCTTTTCCGATTGATGTGAGTGCAATTATAACTCTTGAATATTCGGTATATTTTTTGTTATGCAATACACCGCCACATTCTTTTACATAATTGACAACATTGTTGTAATAATTCTCGTAATAGCCGACAGGTATATCACCGTAATTTCTGCTCAGTCCCATTATCAGCCACTCACCGCCTATCGATGATACGGTAGGAGTTTTCGAATTATCATATAAATATTTTTCCGTATCACTTATGACGCTGTTTATATCGTCAATACTTACCGCAAAAGCATTTGCAGATGAAATCAAAACAAACGATAACATTAAAGATATTATTTTTTTCATTAATACGCTCCGTTTCTGTAAAATCAAATAAAAAAAGCTGTGATAATTTTTTCAAATTATCACAGCAGAGTTTTCCTGTGTATATCACATATCGGCACGCAAACAACACGCTTAATACATTTATATAAGCGTACGATACTACTGCTCCTATATTGACAACATCAATAAGTACGGAGCAGTATCAAAGCAGGTCTTCTGACTCGTATTATATAAAGCGAGCTTAACATTTTTATATTCGCCTTCTCAGTTTCCCAATGACTGACTTTCATCAAAAAATATAAAAACTTCAATACATACAGCGACTGTTATCGTTCGGGATTCTCACCCGATTCCCTTTTCACCGACTATACCCATACAATATAGCCGACACTTTGTGTGATTATTCATTTTTTAGTATTATATCATCAAAAATATGTACCGTCAATGTGCTATATTACTAAAGTTACACTTGACATTCACATATTTTATACCTTATAACACAAAAAATGCGACACCTAAAAGCATCGCATTTTGAATTACATTATGAATTTTGTTTTGTATAGTTAAGAAGTCCGCCTGCGTAAAGCATTTCTTTTTGACGGTCTGACAAATCTGCATTAACCTCAAAATCAAAGCCTTTTGTTACGTTTGTCACCTTAATAACTTTACCGTTGGCAATTTGCTTACCGATATTTTCAATCTTCAATTCGTCCATTTGGTCAATCTTATCGTAATCCGATTCATTTGCAAATGTTAGAGGCACGATACCGGCATTAATAAGATTAGCCATATGAATTCTCGCGAATGACTTAACGATAACTGCCTTAACACCCAAATACAACGGTGCAAGTGCAGCGTGTTCTCTTGAAGAACCCTGTCCGTAGTTTGAACCGCCGACAATTATACTCTTACCAAGTTCAAGTGCTCTGTCGTGGAACTTTTCGTCACATACAGCGAAACAGAATTCCGAAATCTTAGGAATATTTGAACGCAACGGCAAAATCTTTGCACCGGCAGGCATAATATGGTCTGTTGTGATATTATCGCCGACCTTTAGCGAGCATTTTGCGTCTATTGTTTCAGCCAAAGGCTCTGATACAGGGAAAGGCTTAATATTAGGGCCTCTAAGCACTTCAATACTGTCCATATCCTTTTCATCTGCCGGAGGAACTATCATATTATCGTTTATTGTGAACTTTTCAGGTAATGTTATATCCGCCGCGTCACCAAGTGTTCTCGGATCTGTAAATACACCTGTAAGAGCTGAAATAGCAGCTGTTTCAGGTGATACAAGATAAATCTGACCGTCTTTTGTACCGCTTCTGCCTTCAAAGTTTCTGTTAAACGTTCTTAGTGAAATACCCTTTGAATTAGGTGACTGTCCCATACCTATACAAGGACCGCAAGCGCTTTCAAGTATTCTTGCACCAGCGTCAATCATAATTGCCAAAGCACCGTTATTTGCAAGCATATTCAAAACCTGCTTTGAACCCGGAGCGATTGCAAGAGAAACATCAGGATTAACCGTCTTACCTTTTAGAATATGTGCAACTTTCATCATATCAAGAAGTGATGAATTTGTACATGAACCGATACAAACTTGGTCAATCTTCATACCGCTAAGTTCGCTTACCGACTTAACATTATCAGGTGAATGAGGGCAAGCTGCAAGCGGTTCAAGTTTGCTAAGATCTATATTAACTTCTTCGTCGTATACAGCGTCTGCGTCTGCACATAGAGGTGTATATGCCTCTTCTCTGCCTTGTGCTTTCAAGAATTCATGTGTTATTTCGTCTGATGGGAATATTGATGTTGTTGCACCAAGTTCCGCACCCATATTTGTAATAGTTGCTCTTTCGGGAACTGACAAAGTTTTAACACCTTCACCGCAGTATTCGATAACTTTGCCTACACCGCCCTTAACAGAAAGACGCTTTAGAACTTCCAAAATTACATCTTTTGCGGCAACCCACGGTTGAAGTTTGCCTGTAAGATTTACCTTAACGACTTTCGGGCAAGTAATGTAATATGTACCTCCGCCCATTGCAACAGCAACGTCCATACCGCCTGCGCCTATAGCAATCATTCCTATACCGCCGCCTGTCGGTGTATGGCTGTCAGAACCGATAAGTGTTTTACCCGGAATACCGAAACGCTCAAGATGTACTTGGTGACAAATACCGTTACCCGGTCTTGAGAAGTAAATTCCGTGTTTTTTACAGACACTGCCGATAAATCTATGGTCATCAGCATTTTCAAAACCATTCTGCAATGTATTATGGTCAATATATGCAACAGAACGCTCTGTTTTTACTCTTGGCACACCCATAGCCTCAAACTCAAGATATGCCATTGTACCTGTTGCGTCCTGTGTAAGGGTCTGGTCAATTCTAATTCCGATTTCACTGCCTTTTACCATCTCACCTTCAACAAGATGTGCAGACAGTATTTTTTCTGTTAATGTTTGTCCCATAACAACTTCCTCCGTAAACTCATTTTTCTATACTATTTTAATACAAATCCTATGTATTTGTCAAGTCATACACACCTTTTATTTAAAACCGCATATTATAAAGCGGAGGTGTTTTAGATATGTCGGATATATGTTTTATTGCATTGTTTACCGTGTTTTGTACTATGGGAATTTACTTCTTTGTAAAAGAAATTACATCGGCACTTTTGAAAAACCGAATTAAAACGAAAATTCTTCTTGAAGTACATAATTCCGATATTGATATTGAAGGTCAGATACGTTCGATTATTTCGGCAAATCCCGAAAGCGATATATTGATAAGCGATAAAAGTGAGAATGACGAAATAGGTATGATTCTTCATAAAATGTCCGCTGATAATTCGTGTATAATTTTAGACAACGTTAAAAGCTCCCAAAAATAAATTTTGGGAGCTTTTTAAATTATTTATCTTCGTTTTTTGCTATTTCTTTTATCGACGTTACAAGTCCTGCAAGTCCTTGTATTTCCGACGGTATAATTATCTTTGTAGCCTTGCCGTCAGCGGCTTTTTCAAAACTTTCAAGTGCCTTTATTGCAATATACGGTTCACTTGGCTTTGAGTCGTTAATTCTTCTGATACCTTCTGCAACGGCTGTCTGTACTGCGATAATTGCTTCAGCCTCACCTTCTGCCTCTTTAATAGCGGCTTGTTTTTTAGCCTCTGCACGAAGTATTGCAGACTCTTTTTCACCCTCTGCCAAAAGAATTGCAGACTTCTTTTCACCCTCTGCACGAAGTATTGATTCACGTCTTTCTCTTTCGGCTTTCATCTGACGTTCCATTGCGTCTTGAATTTCAGCAGGAGGCATAATGTTTTTAAGTTCAACTCTGTTAATCTTAATACCCCATGGGTCAGTTGCCTCGTCAAGAATTGCACGCATTTTTGTATTTACAGTATCACGAGATGTCAATGTTTCATCAAGTTCAAGGTCACCGATAATGTTTCTTAGAGTTGTTGCAGTAAGATTTTCAATAGCCATCATAGGTCTTTCAACGCCGTATGCAAACAATTTCGGGTCGGTTATTTGATAATAAACAACCGTATCAATCTGCATTGTTACGTTATCCTTTGTTATAACAGGTTGCGGCGGAAAGTCAACAACGTGTTCCTTTAAATTAACTTTCTTCGCAATTCTGTCTATAAACGGCACTTTAAAATGAAGTCCGACACCCCATGTTGCGTAGTAACCGCCAAGACGTTCAATAATGTATGAATGTGCCTGTGGAACTATTTTGATATTTGCTACAATAATCACCAAAATAATTATTAATAAAAGTATAATTGCTAATGGCATTTTAATCATCCTTTCTCTTTACAATAAGTTTTACACCCTCAATTTTTTCGATAACAGCCGTTTCGCCTTTGAGTACATGAGAGTTGTCTATACTTCTTACAGTCCAGACTTTTCCGTCAACTTTGCCCTCTCCCAAGCCTCTGATATTATCGACATCGCTTGTTATCAAAACTTCTTTACCAACCAAACTTTGAGCATTTGTTTCAACATTTCTCGGTTTGAAGAACTTCATCGACAACGGTCTTAAACACAGTATACAAATAAATGATACCACGATAAACACAGCCATTTGAACATAGAAATTCGTACCCAAAAATGCCGCAATCATTCCGCCTAACGCACCGATTGCAAACCAAATGCTGACAAGCTGATAAGTAACTGCCTCAAGAATAATAAACGCTATTATTCCCAAAATCCATATTACAGCCTGTTCCATAACTATAACCTCCCTCTATTGCATTATATATTAAAAGTTATAAACTTACAATAGTTTTTTAAAAATATTTTTCACATATGTTTTTCTTTTACATATTATATATTAAAAGATTACAGAGGTGGGATATATGCTTAATTGTTGTATGAGAGGTTGTTCAAAGGCAGTTGGGCTGGCGGCTTTGTCATTTTGTGCGGGTGTGATAGCGGGAGCATTTCTTCCTATGGCTATTATTGCGGTAATCGAAATGATTTTTCTTCTGCTTTTTGGGTATTTGTGTTTGTTTAAATGGTAGAAAGGAGTAGGTAAAAATGAAAATCGTTGTCGTAAAAATGCCAAAATGTCTTAGAGGTATCGTTAAAACAATTTTTAAAATGTAGTACATAGAAAAAGGGAGAGTGTGAGAAAAAGTCTGTAAAAAATAATCCTTCTATGATAGAATATAAAT
>OLPT01001802.1_pt1 | contig 12342 bp, 9 predicted proteins | sample 1673051 | NCBI WGS metagenome assembly OLPT01 (sample SAMEA3136750, study PRJEB25190) | human gut metagenome | biome: human gut; feature: human-associated habitat; material: faeces | place: Austria | collected 2013
TGGGGAACACCCCAGAAATGCGTTTGTGGATATCCAAACGCTATGCTAGCAAAACATATTCTCTCCCAAGGCGTGAGCAATCAAACTGGACACCAATACAAATTCGTATATATTTCAGAGTGAATCACTTCTGATTCATCCAAAAATCTTGACTCGAAAAAGTGAATCTGTTCTGATTCACTTTCCCAAGTGCCGCTATTATTCCCTTCCGGGAAGGAAAATCGTCGTTTTGCAGCTGGCGTTATGGCAATAAGAACGAACTACAAGGAACGGGGAAAAACACACTTTCTTAAATAGCAAGAAAAAAACAAGAATATAGTCATGGCGTTTTTGAAGAACCGTGTTAAAATGATACTATCACGCAGGCAAAGGAGGAACGATCCTGTGTCAAAGGCAACGCTGCTTGACAGCCGCATCAAACAATACGCCTACCGTGAGACGGCGCAGATCTATAGGGACATCGGCGCGTCCCCTGACGGCTTATCCACCGACCAGGTGGAGATCATGCGGGAAAAGTACGGCACAAACAGCTTTGCGGGGCGAAGGGATGACACATTGCTCCGTCGGCTGCGGCGGGCGTTTATCAACCCCTTCAACGTCACTCTCTTTATCCTCGGCATCATTTCGCTGGTGACGGATGTCCTGCAAGCCACGGATTTCAGCAAAAACACATCCACCGCCATCATTATCTTTTCCATGATCCTCATCAGCGGTACGATTCGGCTGATTCAAGAACTGCGGGCAAAGAACGCAGCCCGGCAGCTGGACCGGCTGATTCACGAGAGCATCACGGTTAAGCGCGGCGGAGAACTCCTGGAGATACCGGCGGAAAAGCTGGTGGTGGGGGATGTTGTGCTGCTTTCTGCGGGGGACCGTGTTCCGGCGGATATTCGGCTGACCAAGGTCACCGACCTCTTTGTGTCCCAAGCCGCCATCACCGGGGAGAGCGCCATTCTGGAAAAGAGCAGCCGCACTCTCGGTCACGGCAGCCCCCGCCCCTTGACCCAACTGGAAAATCTTGCGTTTATGGCGACAACGGTCATCAGCGGCAAGGGTGAGGGCATCGTGCTGGCAGTGGGAAAGGACACCCTCTACGGCAGCTTTGCGAAGCCGGACGCCGAGGATAAAACATCCTTCCAGCAGGGTGCCAACTCTATTGCGTGGGTCATGATTCGCTTTATCGCGGTGCTGATTCCCTTTGTGTTCATTCTGCTCGGCATTACCGGGGAAAATTGGTTTCAGTCCTTTGCCTTTGCACTGTCGGTGGCGGTGGGGCTGATGCCGGAGATGCTGCCCATGGTCATCACCGCCTGCCTTGCACGGGGCAGTCTGTCCATGAGCCGCAAGCAAACCATCATCAAGGACATCAACGCCATGCAGGGCTTCGGCAGCATGGATGTACTGTGCATGGACAAGACCGGCACACTGACCAACGAGAGCATTTTGCTGGAATACTACATGGATGTGCTGGGCAATGAAAGCGCCGAGGTGCTGGATCTTGCCTTCCTCAACAGCAGCTATCACTCCGGTGTGCGAAACCCCATCGACAACGCCATCCGCGCCTGTCAGACCATGCCGGGACGGGAGGCACATTTCGCGCAGCTCCTTGCCGAGCACCAAAAGACGGATGAGATTCCCTTTGACTACGCCCGCAAGATCGTCAGCATCCTTGTGATCGACCCAAACGGAGAGCATCAGCTGATTATGAAGGGCGATGTTGCCCACATTGTTTCCCGCTGCCGCTATGTTGCATACCGTGGCGAGGTGCTGCCTATGGAGGACGTAGGGGAAAGTGTTTCTTCCGTAGTGGACGAGATGCTGCAGGATGGGATGAAGGTCATCGCGGTGGCGCGGAAAAATGTGGGACAGCAAAACCGGATCACCCCCGCCGATGAAGCGGATATGATTCTGGTGGGGTATTTGGCATTCTTCGATGCGCCCAAGAAAACCGCAAAGGCATCCATCGAGGCACTGAAACGATTGGAGGTCACGCCCAAGATCCTGACAGGCGATCAGACGGATGTGGCGGTTTCCATCTGCCGCAGGGTAGGCATTCCCTCGGAAACCGTGCTGACCGGCGCAGAGTTGGATGAAATGACCGACAGCGAACTGCGCGCCGCGGTGGAAAGCGTTCCTGTGTTTGCCGAGCTGACGCCGGGGCAGAAGGTGCGTCTGGTGTCCGCCTTGGAGCAAAACGGACATACCGTGGGCTTTTTGGGGGACGGCATCAACGACATTCCCGCCCTCTGCGAGGCCAATGTCGGCATCTCGGTGGATACGGCGGTGGACGCCGCCAAGGACGCGGCGGATGTGGTGCTGCTGCAAAAGGACCTTGGGGTACTGGAACAGGGTATCTTGGAGGGACGAAAGACCTTCACCAATATGCTCAAGTACATTAAAATCACCGCAAGCTCCAACTTCGGCAACATCCTCTCCATTGTGTGTGCCAGTGCGTTTTTGCCGTTTTTGCCCATGACCTCGTTGCAGCTTTTGCTGCTGAATCTGCTGTATGATGTGCTGTGTATCATTCTGCCGTGGGACAATGTGGATGAGGAAGAAACCCTCTCCCCGAGAGATTGGTCGGGGAAAACGCTGGGGCGGTTCATGCTGTCCTTCGGCCCTATCAGTTCACTGTTCGACATAGCGACCTTTCTGTTTCTCTACTACGTCCTTTGCCCCATGCTGTGCGGCGGAACGACCTATCTGAACCTTACGGATCCGGCACTGCAGCTGCAATATGTGGCGCTGTTCCAGACGGGGTGGTTTCTGGAATCCATGTGGACACAGGTGCTGATTTTACATTTCCTGCGCACGCGCAAGATTCCCTTCTTGCAAAGCAGACCGTCGATGCCTGTAATGTGTACCACCTTGGCGGGAATCGCCCTGTTTACCGGCATTACCTTTACCAGGGCGGCAGCGCTGTTCGGCTTGACAGAGCTGCCCCTCTGGTACTTCGGATTTCTTCTGATCGTGGCGCTTTTGTATATGCTGCTGACCACGATGGTCAAGGTTTTCTATCAGAAAAAGTACCGAGAGCTGATCTGAAAGGAGGAGTCCCACATGAAAAAGAACATCGGATTTATCCCCTTGGATTCCTCCCTTGCCGCATGGCTGCTGGAAAAGCTGACGAAAGAGCCGCCGATAAGCGACAGCGCCGAAGAACTGCGCTCCGGCATCCGGGATATGCTCAACGGGGAAGTCAATTCTCTGCTGCTGAGTGCGACGGGCGAAGCCGAGCTGCCGCCCCTCACACCACCGGACGGGATTCGTATCGGGGAGTTGGAGATCAACCCCAAAAACAGGCGGGTCATCTCCGCGGGCAGGGAAATCAGCCTGACGCCGAAGGAGTTTGATATTCTTTACTTCCTTGCCCAAAACCGTGGGGAGGTATTCACCAAGGAGCAAATTTACCGCGCGGTATGGTCGGAGGACTACCTGCTGGATGACAGCAACATTATGGCGTTCATCCGCAAGCTGCGCAAAAAGATCGAGCCGGATCCGGACGCGCCGAAGTACATCCTGACCATCTGGGGCATCGGCTACAAAATGAATGACCAACTGTAAATAAAGGCGGGCGCTGCGGCGCCCGCCTGAATTCTTACCAAATCGCAAGGGAATCGCAAGGTTTTCGCCATGGGATTTCCCTTGCGATTTTTGTATGCTATACAAGGTCGAAGGGAGGCGATGGCTATGATTTACACAGAGTTTGTTATTAGGATTTCCCTTTCCATGCTGCTCGGTTTTCTGATTGGTCTGGAACGGCAGCTTACCGGTCACCCGGCAGGTATCCGCATCAATGTTCTGATTTGCATAGGAACCAGTTTCTTTACGCTGTTTCCTATGCTCTATGGTTCCGATCAGGTGTTCCGTGTGGGAAGCAGCATTATATCCGGTGTAGGCTTTCTGTGCAGCGGTGTGATTTTTAAGGACAGCGGCACCGTACGGGGGATGAATACAGCAGCGACTCTTTGGTGTACCGCAGCCATCGGCATTCTTGCCAGCACAGGGATGTATGCCATTGCAGTGACAGCTGCCGGAATTCTTATTGCGTCCAACCTGATTTTACGCCCCCTTGCCAGAAAGTTGAACCCCATTGCAGCGGGCGATGAATCGGAAAAGCAATACCGCATTTCCGTTACCTGTCAGGAAGATGCGGAACAGGAAATCCGCCTGTGGCTCATCAACTGCAACCCTTGTAAGACATTGTATCTGAACAATCTGGAAAGCGGCGGTGTGGTCGGCGATAAAGTGGAAATCGTTGCGGAATACTGCTCGCTCGGAAAGCCCAAGAATCAGGTACTGGAAGGTATTGTCGGGCAGGCGCTGGCGCTGCCGACGGTTGTCAGTGCAGGTTGGGAGGTGTTGTAAATGTACAACAAACAATTCAGGCGTACCGTGCTTTTTCTTGCAGCCTATGCCATATTTACGCTTACGCCGCTTGGTGCAGCGCTGGGGTTTGTTGCCCTGCCCGCCGCCTATTTTGCCTATCTGATCCCCTGCATTCTGCTGTATATGGTGCTGGCGACCAGCCTGAAAAAAGCCTATGTTCGTCACTACGGCGAGCTGCTGTAAAAGGAGGTGCTCACGATGAATTGGAAGGATATTTGGATGACGCTGTTTGGCACAGTGGATTTGTTCGGACTCGACATGGGCTTTTGGGTGTCCATGGCAGTAGTCGCGCTGATCGTGGTCGTGATGAATGCCGTCTTTTGGGGCATGAAGCCCCGTAAGAAAGCGACCAGCGAAGCCAAGCGCACCTGACGCAACAAGGAAAAAACTGTTTCTATCAAAGTGCCATCGTGAATCAGACGGCTTCTGCTTCTGTGCAAAACGAACATCCGACACAGAAATACAGTCGCAGTAGAACACAGGCTTTTGTGCGCACTCGGCGTAGGATGTCATAATGCGCTTGAATCGCCGTGTGCCGGTCAGTATGCACGGTGGGGTAAGAGGTCGGCTCTCTATTTAGGAGAACCTCCTGCTTGCGGCACTTTACACAAATCATACAAAAACGTGCGATTTTTTACAGTGATTTCTTCATTATATGGTCGATAACTTTACTTTCGATTTGTACAATAAAGAAGGTTACTCTATTACAAACGGAAAATAAAGAGAGGCAAATGTATGAAGAACAAATGGCCGAAGCGTGCGCCCGCACTGCTCGCAGCAGTGGCTTTGACGGCGTCGATGTTTCCTACCGGAGCGCTCGCGCTTGAGGCAGAACGGCAGGACACGGCAGAGACGGTCACAGCTGCAGTGCAGCAAACACCCACCCCAACCATTGCAGTAGAAAATGTGGAGACGGGGAATACTGCCACACCGGAAACGGCAGCGGAACCTGAAACACAGTTGCAGGAGGAGACCGTTGAGCAGGAGGAAAGTGCGATTCAGACCGCAGAAACCGCCGCATTACAGCAGGAGCCGGAAGCGGAGACTGCGGTTCAGGCGCTGGCCGCTGAGCCGGATAGTCTCGGCAAGGTCTGGCTGACTGAAATCTTCCCCAACGACTTTGACAACCGCAACAAGAACGAGTATGGCACAACAGATGACCGCTTTGAATACATTGAACTCATCAACACCGCCGATACTCCGGTGAATTTGACCACAGACTATGAGCTGGTCTACGGCACGAAAGCGGACAACGCCAAGCCCTTTGCCGTGCAGGAGACCGATGGATCCGACGTCGTTCTGCAGCCCGGCGAGGTTACTGTCGTCTGGAACCAACGCACCAACGTCAAGAAACCTGGTACAGTGGAAGACTTCCGCAGCAACTACATGATTCCCGACAATGTCCACATCGTCATCAGCCAGTACGGCGAGGACTGGGCCAACACCGGCTACTTCGGCCTGCGCGCCAGAGCTACCGGAACGGTCTGCGCCGACTACAGCTACGTCAACGGCACAATCGACAAGAACGACGGCAAGGACATTGCGGACGGCCTCGGCGTGGACCTGGCCATCCCCAACGTGGGCTACAGCATGACGGCCAGCACCAAAAAGACGGCGGCTACCCCCGGCTATGTCTATAGTGAGCAGCGCGGCGGCAACACCACCGCCCCCGCCGGCACTGAGGGACTGTATGTGACCGAAATTTACCCTAACGATGGAGATCGTTCCGCGGTATATGGTGTGTCGGACGATTTGATGGAGTTTGTCGAGGTCACGAACACCACCGACCACGACATTGACTTCAACGCCGACTACCAGTTCCAGTACATCTACAAAACGCAGTTCACCCGGCTGACAGTCTGCACCGTTGAGGACGCCCACAAGGAGGCTCTGGGCGAGGTCACCCGGGCCGAGCTGGACGCCAAGTCCGCTGTCATCCCGGCGCACAGCAGCGCCGTGTTCTGGTGCTACCGTGAGAGCTGGCTGACCGGCCTGACGCAGCCCTTCCCCGATGAGGCCGCGTTCCGCGCCGCCTACAATATGCCGGAGGACGCCCCGCTCTACTGCGTGCTGGGCCAGAACGGTATGAAGAACACGGACCGCGCCGTCGGCATCAGCCATGCGGAAAATGGCCGCCAGGTACTGGTGTCCAGCTTCTTCTACAACGGCCTGACCGACACGAAGGACAAAAAGAGCGTGAATTTGAGCCCCAGCGCCGAGGGGCCCCGCATGACGGCATGCACCCTGCAGCAGGCCCCCACGCCGGGCAGCGTCTCGGACGCGCAGTTCAACTTCCCTGCGGACGACGGCAGCACAGTGAAGCTGGGAATGTGGCAGGACAGCACCGTGCCGGCCACCATCACGCAGGGGGACGAGCTGCGCGTGCGGTTCAGCTATTCGGTGGACGAGGGCGCGCTGCCCCGCACGAAAATCACTACCTACTACCGCTTTGACGGCACCGGCAACTGGAACAACAAGACAGAAACCTATCGCCGCGTGCCCGGCCTGTATGAGATGAACATTGCAGCCAACGAGCTGTTCGACCACGAGTATGTCGAGTTCTACGTAGCAGCGGACAACCGTTACCACCGCACGACAACCCAGGTCTACCGCGTCAATATCCAGAAGCTGAGCAGCCTCATCGACGGCATCCGCACGAACATCACCGACGGCCAGCAGGTGCGCAGCACCGTCACGGCCACGGCCAACGACGGCGGCGACAACGCCAACTCCAAAATCCTGCTGGACGGCGTGGAGCTGCCCGTGGGCAAGGTGCTGGAGAACGGCGCGTACTACAGCTTTGCCACGGCGGGCCGCGACAGCTACTTCCACAACGCCCTGACGCTGGCAGACGACAACCTGACCGACGACAGCAAAATGGAACGCATCGCCTCACTGCTGAAATGGCAGAACTACCGCCTGGACGGCTTTGCGGTGCCCATCGACAGCCACTATTTCACCTACGATGCAGCCAGCGACAGCTACAAGATCACACTGCGCTTCTGGGCCGGTACTTACACCAGCAGCGTCTATGACAAGCTGATGCCGTCTGCCAACCGCGAGGACTTCACCGTAACCAATCTGCAGCTCAAACTCGCCAACGGCAAGAGCTATCTGCCGGATTCCATCGGCCCCGAGAGCTACACCTACCCGGACACAGGCAAGGTCGTGGACAACAAGGCCAAGACGAATTTGAGCACGGCCCTGGACGCTGTACACAACATCGGCGATTCTACGGGCATGGCCCTCTATCTGGACGCCGCCTTTACGATCCCCGCGGCGGACGCCACGGCGGTGGGTGCGGTCATTGACACCACGGCCCTGACCGAGGGTGCGCACACCCTGACCGTGACCGACGGCGCGAACACAAAGAACGTCAGCTTCCTTGTGGACAATACCGCCCCTGTCATCGACCTGGGCGTGCAGGACGGCGAGACCTTCTCCGGCGCAATTCGGCTTGCGCCCACCGTCACCGAGGAAAACACCCTGGGCGAGACGGTCGTCACGCTGGACGGCGAGCCGGTCAGCGGCGACATTGACACCAACGCCGTCACGCTGGGCGCCGGCACCCACACGCTGGCTGTCTATGCCCGCGACGCCGCCGGGAATGAGGCAGTCAAGAGCGCCGACTTTGTGGCCGGGGACGATGTGGCCGTCATCCTGAACGCAGCGGTGTCCGACATCGGCCAGAATGCCGCAAGCCTGAACGTTACCGCTGAAGGTAACATGCAGGGCGCACAGGCGACCTACTACCAGCTGGACGCACTGAACAGCAGCGAGATCACCTCCACCACCAACGACGGTATCCTGCCCTATATCACCTACACGCTGAAGGTGGGCGAGGTCAGCGACAGCGACAGCCTTGTGCTGAGCTGGAACGGCCGGGCCTCAAACGCCGATGCGACCCACGCCAGCAGGCTGTTTGTGCAGAACACCGCCACCGGCGCCTGGGATGAGGCCGCCACCGCCGACGAGAACGGCTCGATGGCGGTCCGCGTCCCGGTCAAAGACCACGTGCAGGACGGCACGGCCACGGTCATGGTGCAGTGCACGGCAGACTCCGCGCTGCCGGATTTCAGCGGCGTGACCGACCAGGCCCCCGCAGCTGCCTGGGACGGCACGACGATTCCCCGAAATTACGACTTTGCCTTTGCCTGGGAGACCGACACCCAGTATTACTCCGAGGAGTTCTTCCAGCATTACCTGAACATGAACAACTGGATCGTGGACAACAAGGACAAGCTGAACATCCGCTATGTCATCCACACCGGCGATATTGTCGATGACTTCGACATGCCTTATGAGTGGGAGAACGCCGACAAGGCGATGAAGATTCTGGATGACGCCAACATGCCCTACGGCGTGCTGGCCGGCAACCATGACATTGCCGCGGGCGCGATGGAGTACGAGAACTACCAGAAATACTTCGGCGCACAGCGCGTGCAGGATCAGCCTACCTTCGGCGAGGCCTACAAGGACAACATCGGCCATTATGACCTGCTGACCGAGAACGGCCAGGACTTTATCATCCTGTATATGAGCTGGGACATCTACGCGGATGAAATAAACTGGATGAACAGTGTGCTGCAGAAATACAGTGACCGCAAGGCTATCCTCTGCTTCCACACCTACACCCGCGTGGCCTACAACAGCGACGGTGGCCTGATGGACTACTACGGCCAGCTGGTACAGGACAATGTGGTCGCCCAAAATCCCAACGTCATTGCGGTGCTCAACGGCCACTACCACGGCGCGTCCTATGAAACGACGGTCTTTGACGACGACAAGGATGGCGTCTATGATCGGACGGTCTACCAAATCTGCACCGACTATCAGTCCGGCTTTGAGGGCGGCAGCGGCTATATTAAAATGCTGTACTTCGACCTGGACAACAATAAAATCTACATCAACTCCTACTCTCCCTCGCTGGACGATTTCAACTACTACGACAATACCTCTGTGACCGAGTTGGGCACCGAGAGCGCCGCGTCCGTGGCCCCCGACACCGCCGCGGACGGCAGCGCCCTGCCAAAGCGCATCAACAACAATATCAACACCGATATTCTGACGCTGGACGTCAACTTCCACACCGACCCGCAGACGATCCTGACGAGTTACTTCGGCGCGTATCTGGACCGCGGTGAGGAGATCGGCACGGCGGACTTCACCGTCGCGCAGGACAGCAGCCGGACCGGTACCGCCGCCCTGACTTGGGACGGCCTGCAGCCCGGCACCGCCTACGCGTGGTACGCCCAGGTCACAAACACCCTAGGCAGCATACAGCAGACTGCCGTGCAGCGCTTTACCACGGCAGCTGTCCCCGCTGATGTCCCGCCGACGCCGGGCAACGCCCCCGCCGAGCCGGACCCGGGGCCGAACACAGGCAATGCGACCAGCACAGGTAATACAGGCAGCACCAGCACAGCAGCGGTCAGCCAGGGCGCGGCGCAGACCGCCGGGAAGGGCAGTACGCCCGCAGCGGCCACAGCGGCCATCCCGCAGACGGGTGACACAATGCCGATTGTTGCCGTGGTTCTGCTCTGCCTGGGCAGCATGACAGCGCTGGGTATCCTGACCATCTATCGCAGAAAGAGAAAAGAGGACTAAAAATTGAACAAGCGGCAGCAGCTATCCATCCTGCTCCGCATCCTGCTTCCGGGGGTGATTCTTGTGGGAATCATGCTCGGAAGTTTTCAGGTATCGCGGGCATCCATCAAGCCGGGCACCAGCCACAGCTATGTACAGGCGGTGGTGACGGAAATTTTGACAGACTACTCCGGGGGCCGGCCCTTCAACGGCGCACAGACTGTTGCGGCGCGCATCACCTCCGGCGTATGGAAGGGGCAGCAGGTCACATTAAGCAATTCCAACAGCTATCAGCAGGGTGCATTCTGCCAGGTGGGCACAAAAATCGTGGCCGTCGTGCAGTCCGGGGCAGACGGCAGCTTAAACGGCTCCGTCTACAACTATGACCGCACCGGCATGGTCTACGCCCTGGCAGCGCTGTTTGTGGCCGGGCTGGTTCTGGTGGGCGGACGCAAGGGCTTTGCCACCCTCTGGGCACTGGTATTTACTTTTGGCTGTGTGGCATTTTTATACGTGCCGCTGCTCTACCGTGGTGTGAACGGTATTTGGGCTGGTACGCTGACGGCAGTGATGATTCTGGCAGTGTCGCTCTACATTTTAAACGGCTGGTCGCGCAAGACGCGGTGCAGTATCTTAGGTACAACGCTGGGGGTTATGATCTCCGGCGGACTGGCAATGCTGCTGGGCACCGCCGGACATTTGAACGGCTACCACGCATCGGACGCGGAGTCAATGGTCTACATCGCCAATGCGTCGGGGCTTGACGTCGCTACAATTCTGTATGCAGGCATCCTCATCTCCTGCCTCGGTGCGGTTATGGATGTGAGTGTTTCTATCACCGCTGCATTGGAGGAGATCCGCGCCAAGGCCCCGACGCTGTCCCTGCGGGAGCTGGTCCGCTCCGGCCTGACGGTGGGCCATGACATGATTGGTACGATGTCTAACACGCTGATTTTGGCCTACACGGGCACGGCCACCGGCACGTTGCTGACGCTCTACGCCTATGAGATGCCCTACATCCAGATGATGAGCTACAATGCTATTGTCATCGAAATTTTAAGCGGCCTGTGCGGCACGATTGGCGTGGTCTTGACCGTGCCGATTCAAACGCTCATTACGGCGTTTGTCATAACACGGAAAAAATAAGGCAGAACGGCAGGTACAAATGCTGTCGCGGCAGATAGAGGTAGTGCAGGCAGAGGTGTTTTTAAAGAAAATCTGTAAGGCGCAATAGAGGCTGAGCTGCATTTTCACTTCTGAATCTGTCACAAGAGACCACCCGGACAAGGTTTGCAATCTGATTTTAGACTCCATTCTGGATACTTATCTGGAGAAAGATCCCTCGGCACATGTTGCCGTCAAAACTGTTGTGAAGAACAATACTGTATTTGCTGCAGGAGAACATTCATACTTTCTTCAAGCCGCTGTATCTGATCACTCTGGCGGAAAGCCTGGGCGGTGTAGAGAGCCTCGTCTGCCATCCCGCCAGCATGACCCACGCATCCATTCCCTATGAGGTACGGCAGAAAGTCGGCATCACGGACGGACTGATTCGGCTGTACATCGGCGTTGAAAGCGTTGATGATTTGCGGGCAGATTTGGCGCAGGCTATTCAGGAAAGGGAGGAATAATCCAATCACCGACTTAATTATATCGCTAAAGGAAAGCGGATTGCAATCGTAAGTTGTACTCTCTAGTGTTAAGTTGTACGCATTGCAGCAAAACCAAAGAAACAAAAATCTAACTTTTTGTGGTTCTACGGATAGGATACGATAGTATCTTAGTATTTAATTTATTTAGTTATTTATTTGTGTTGGATTTACCTGTACAGGAAAATCCCGGCTAAGGTAAATGCCTTTGTGGTAAAATAAAAAATCCCCGGAAAGCGGGGATTTTGGGCGATATTTGGCTGGATGAGTACCGCGCCGACACGTTGTGAACGCGCCCAAACAGGGGCGTTTCTCGCGGCGACAGGGGCGGTGTGCGGGGATTGCGTGGAGTAGTGCTTGCGTACAACTTCTTGTCGGAGAGTAAAACTTATATACCGGTTCGTTGGGCTTTTCCTGTGCGAGAACCTCGTGATATTGGTATCCGCATTTCTCAATGGAACCAAAGCTGCGCATTTATTTGATCGGTGCGTATGAGAATCTGTCTTGCAGATTTGCCCCCAAAACTGCCCCCAAAAGGGTTTGGAACGATTCAGCACCATGCAGCACCCTTTTGTACACATGGGACAAAAACCGTTCTGAGCCTTGGTACGCAATACCACCAAACCCAACAAAACAGCACCCTAACGCACAAATTTTGAATTTCTCATAACCCGGAGGTCGCAGGTTCAAGTCCTGTCTCCGCAACCAACAAAAGCTC
>OLPT01001808.1_pt1 | contig 12321 bp, 12 predicted proteins | sample 1673051 | NCBI WGS metagenome assembly OLPT01 (sample SAMEA3136750, study PRJEB25190) | human gut metagenome | biome: human gut; feature: human-associated habitat; material: faeces | place: Austria | collected 2013
GGCAAAAAACATGCCAAAACACCTCGCGGGATACTACCTTCTGAATAGTTACAATGCCACCAGCTTTTTTCTCATCTGGTTTCCTGGTAACCTCTTGCATTATTTCCCCATAGCGTTATAATCTAATTTAGTATGATCTTACCTTCCGCTGACAAGATCACTTTCATAAAAGCATAGAGTAATCCAGTCAGCTGTTGGTATAAAATGGAGGAAATCATGAATATAAAAGAAGAAATTCACGCATTATCAGAAGAAATGATCGCCAACATCGGCAGACTGGTTGCTATTGATTCACAGCTTGGCACACCAGAGGAAGGAAGACCTTTTGGTCAGGGACCTGCCATGGTTCTTGATGAAGCACTTAAGATTGCTGATGAACTGGGATTCAAAACCGTAAACCTGGACAACTACTGCGGCTATGCAGAAATCGGCGAAGGAGATGATATCATCGGTATTGCCGGACATCTGGATATTGTTCCTGCCGGCGGTGGCTGGACTCATGACCCATTTAAACTTACCAGAGAAGGTGACTATGTATACGGACGTGGAACCACAGATGACAAAGGTCCTGTTATGGAAGCACTTTATGCCATGAAACTTCTTCGGGATTCCGGAGTGAAACTTAACAAAAGAATCCGTCTTATTATGGGTTGCAATGAGGAAACAGGTTCCAAATGTATGGAACACTATAATAAAGTTGCGGAAGAATTATCCTGTGGTTTTACACCAGATGCCAGCTTTCCATGTATTCATGGCGAAAAGGGCATGTTTTCCATGATGGCTCATTCCAAAAACACCAGAATTATTTCCATGAATGGTGGATTTGTTTCCAATGCAGTCTGCGATTCCTGCACTACTGTGATTCCTTCTGAAGATGGTCTGAAGGAAAAACTTGATGCTGCACTGTCTGCGTCTGGTCTTCAGGAATACAAATTAACGGAAGAAAATGGTCAGCTTACGATTTATGCCAAAGGTGTTCCTGCTCATGCCAGCACACCAACACTGGGCGTCAATGCAGCGGGAGTCACTTTTGAATGTCTGGAAAAGGCCGGTTTTGAAGATGATTTTGTAAAATTCTATAACAGTCATCTTGGAACAGCCTGCGATGGTTCCGGAATTGGACTGAAATGTGAAGATGCCTATGGAAATCTGACTTTCTGTAATGGAATCGTCAAAACAGAAAACGGTGAAATCACCTGCACCATTGACATAAGATTCCCCGTAACCTTAAAAACAGACGATATCCGCAAAATGTGTGAAGGTAAACTGGAAGACGAAAACGGACGCATTGAACTTCTGGGCGGCGAAAATCCATTATTCTTCCCAAGAGAATCTGCACTGGTAACCGCTTTATACAAAGCTTATACAGATGTAACAGGTGATACAGAGAACCAGCCTCTGGTAATCGGTGGTGGAACTTATGCAAAATCTCTGAAAAATATTATTGCATTCGGTCCTGAAAAACCAGGTATTGATTATCGTATCCATGGTGCTGATGAATTTATGCTTGTATCCGGTATGGAAGAAGATGTCTATCTGTATATGGAAGCGATCAAAAATCTTCTTGCAATCTGATTTTATGATACCAGAGCTCCATATGAGCTTATAAAAGACCTTTGAGAGGATAACAAATGGTTCTGGCAAAATCTGACAGAGTTGTAAAAAAATTAATTAATGCTAACATTACGATTTCCACAATGGAAAGCTGCACCTCCGGTCTGATCGCATCTATGATCACAGATACGGAGGGTGCGTCTGCCATCTTCCCGGGAGGATATGTCACTTACCTCAATGAAACCAAAGTTCTTGTTGGTGTGAACGAAGAAGTGATTCGCCAATATGGTGTCTATTCCAGGGAATGTGCACAAGCAATGGCAGAAACTGTCCAAAAAAACCTGCATACTGACATAGGGATCGGAATCACCGGTACCACTGGAAATCTCGATCCCAACAACGCTGACAGTATACAGGGCAAAGTTTTTTTCTGCATTATCATACAGAATAATGTAAAAATCTTCGAATATGATGCTGATGTTTCCGGAATGTCCCGACATCAGATCAAGCAACTTTATGCTGACAAAGTATTTGAAGAACTTTATAAACTTTTGGCGTAATATCTATATATTGATCCATTTAAGTCAAGTCAAATATATATGGTATGCAATTGCATCAATGCAAATTAAAACAGCAGGTATAAATTTCACTTTTCTACATACAGTAATAATATATTTCATGTAAACAATACTATATTACATGGAGGTCTGTTTATGAAAAGTAAAAAAATACCTGCTGTTTCTTCTCCTTCTGATCAGGAGATCATTGATTCTTATGATTATTTATCTAACGCAGCATCTGCTCATGACTGCACCGGTCTGATTCCGTCTGGTCCTGTAGATGAAGAACAGCTGGAGTCTTATGAAGATGTTTATCATTTCCAGCCACCAAAAATGTCACCTGGTAAATGACTCGCCTTTCTACTTGCCAGGACTACAGTCTGCATATTGGTTATTGTACGTCTGACAATGGACTGAATGACAGTTTCATATATTTATATTTACTTTTGATTGAATCTGCCGCGCCTTCGGAAATTGGTTCAAGTGAATCCTCTCCATTATCACGAGTACCGTAAAACCAAGGGCTCTGTGGGTTTATTTCTTCATCATACACAATGCCATCCTGCAGGTTAAGCTTACCTGATTTATAATCATAATAATAATTCACAGATAAAAAAGCACTGCTTGATCCTTCATTGGCAATGGTATTATCTTCACAAAGGTAATACCTGTCACGTTCTCCACTGGTAGTAACAAGCTCTGCTTTTCCATCAGTCAGAGTATACATGTCAAAAAACATTCCCTCGTATCCTTCATCTTCTGTTGTCCCAATAAACAATTCGTCTGTTCCATCGCTATCTACATCCAGAAGACAATATCCCAGTTTGTTGGTATCGGAATAGTATCCTGCCAGATAACAGAGATTATTTTCCTGAAATTGACTGATATTCCAGCCGGCAGAAGCACCTTCATAATACTTTTGCACAATCTCTTTGTACTGTGGATAATCTGCAAGAGTTTTGGTTTCAGATCCATAAACTGTGCTGAGTCCTCCTGTGGCAAACAGCATGGCTGCTGCCAGAATTCCGGTGAGTAGAGTTTTCTTTTTCATTTGTGTATTGGCTCCTTTTATGTTAATTAATTCCAGTAAACTATATAATAATTTCTCATATATTTATTATAAGTTTTATTGTAAGCAGAAGTACTTACTTTTTTTCCACTTATGTAATATCCTGACTTGCCAAATTTGTTATTACGAGTTTCAACTGTACAGATCTTACTGGCTTTTGTTCCTCTGACTCTGTAGATAACTTCTCTGCCACCACCAGTACTGGCACTTGGCAATATAACTGTATGGCAACGTTTGGAATACTTCATTGGCATGTTATATCCTTTTCCAAAACCACTGGATTTCAGACGTACTGATTTTTTCGTTCTGGTATTGTAAGAACGAATTTCGTTATACCAGCCTGTGGTATTATGGAAGAGCAGCTCCGGAACTCCGTTCCCGTCAATATCTACAATCAGGTAACTTCCACATTTTCCTCTCATATACCGCTTATAACTTGCTACAGCAGCGTTATATTTTGAAGATGCAGCCATTACAGGTACTGTCATTCCCATGCACATTACTATTGCCAGTAAAACACAACTTAATCTTTTTATTTTCTTTCCCATTCTTTCTTCCTCCTTTGGATTAATATAATGATTATCTGATACCAAATATACACCTCTCTCTTTGCATATTTGTTCTTTTTGTAATCAAATAACACATTATTTTTGTTTATTCATGATTTGCAAATACGGCTTACAAAAATTATACTACGTTACTATATACAGAACAAGCAGAACCCCAAAAACCCCAAAAACCCCAAAAGAATGCCAGGGATTTTAATCTATTTTTTGACAATGAAAGAGACAGACAGCTCTACATAGAATTCTGCCTGTCTCTTTCATTTACTTCTTATAAATTGCTTTTGTACTCATTCCTTTTGATTTCAGAAGTTTCTGATATACCTTAAACTTGTTTGCAGGAACTTTAACAATTGGTTTTGCATATATTCCTGTAAATGCTTTTGTTCCCACATTTTTACTGGTCAGCTGACTGGTTTTAACTATAATTGTTTTAAGATTTTTGCAATTATAAAAAGCCTGTCTTCCAATATACTTGACAGTTTTGGATAATTCAATACCTGTCAGACTAGAACAATTATAAAACGCTTTGTCTCCAATCTTACTGATTGCACTTCCGCCACTGACTTTACTGAGTTTTCTGGCACCATAAAATGCATTGGAACCAATTATTGTTACATTTTTGCCTATAGTGACTGTCCTCAGTGTTGTGTCATTCTTGAAAGCATTTGCAGAAATTCCTCTTACCTTGCAGGTAATTCCACTGAGCTTCACTGTATCTGGAATTTTTACTGATATCTTTCTGGATACTGGTTTTGTGAATTCAACAGTCACCCCATCTTTTAATACCTTGTAAACGCCATTCGTGGCTTTATCCTTTATGACTTTTCCAGGTGTAAGTTTCTTCGGCTGAAGCCTGGCAATGCTTTCTGTTTTTGTTGTTCCACAGTTCTTACAAGTATAGGTCCTCACTCCTGCGGCAGAGGAAGTAGGCTGTTTTGTAATTTTACCCTCATCCCAGATATGTGCTTCCTGAGGCAATACATTGCCCTCCTCCAGTAGTTCTCCACAATCCTGACAATAAATATCTCCGGTATAGCCTTCTATTTTGCAGGTTGCTTTCTTGGCAAATTTCGTAATTTTATTCGCATGTCCTGTTGCAGGAATTTCTTCTGTTTTCGTAGTCTGACAAGTTGTACAAGTATACGTTCTTTCACCTGATTTTGTACAACCTGGCTGCTGTGTAATCTTACCTTCGTCCCAGACATGTTCCTCTTTTGGTAAAATATCCCCTTCTTCCAGTAATTCGCCACAATCTTTGCAGTAAATATCGCCTGTATATCCTTCTGATTTACAAGTTGCTTTTTTAGCAAATTTTGTAATTTTATTCACATGTCCTGTTGCAGGAATTTCCTCAGTTCTCGTACTCTGGCAGATTGTACAAGTGTAGATTTTGATTCCTGTCTTTGTACAACTTGCTTCCTGAGTTACCTTTCCGGAATCCCAGGTATGTTCTTTCTTAGCTATTTTCTCTCCTGTGGAAAGCTTTGTTCCACAGTCTTTGCAGTATGTATCTCCGGTGTAACCTTCTTCTGCACAGGTTGCTTCTTTTACATTTCGTACTTCTGTGTTCTCATGTTTTCCTGTTGCAGGGATTTCTTCTGTTTTCGTACTCTGGCAGGTTGTACAGGTAAAAGTCTTGGTTCCTGCTTTTGTGCAGCTTGCCTCCTGAGTTATTTTTCCTGAATCCCAGGTATGTTCTTTCTTCGTAATCTTCTCTCCTGTGGAAAGCTTCGTTCCGCAGTCCTTGCAGTACGTATCTCCGGTGTAACCTTCCTCTATGCAAGTTGCTTCTTTTGCATTTCGTACTTCTATGTTCTCATGCTTTCCTGTTGCAGGGATTTCTTCTGCCTTAGTGGTCTGGCAGGCTGTACAGGTATAGGTTCTGATTCCTACCTTTGTACACCTTGCTTCCTGGGTTATTTTTCCGGAATCCCAGGTGTGCGCTTTCTTTGCAATCTTCTCTCCTGTAGAAAGTTTTGTTCCACAGTCTTTGCAGTATGTATCTCCAGTGTAACCTTCCTCTGCGCAGGTTGCTTCTTTTACATTTCGTACTTCTATGTTCTCATGCTTTCCTGTTGCAGGGATTTCTTCTGCCTTAGTGGTCTGGCAGGCTGTACAGGTATAGGTTCTGATTCCTACCTTTGTACACCTTGCTTCCTGGGTTATTTTTCCGGAATCCCAGGTGTGCGCTTTCTTTGCAATCTTCTCTCCTGTAGAAAGTTTTGTTCCACAGTCTTTGCAGTATGTATCTCCAGTGTAACCTTCCTCTGCGCAGGTTGCTTCTTTTACATTTCGTACTTCTGTCTTCTCATGCTTTCCTGTTGCCGGAATTTCTTCTACTTTTGTAGTCTGGCACACTGTACAGGTAAAAGTCTTGGTTCCTGCTTTTGCGCAGCTTGCTTCCTGGGTTATTTTTCCGGAATCCCATGTGTGCTCTACAGCTCCAAAAACTTCTCTTTGACCAATATTTCTTGAAGTTCCATCTGAATAATGAGCAAATATTTCAATTTTATTTTTTCCATTATTCAATCTATTAATTGGAATCTGTTCTCTGTAATATCTTGCATTTCCAGCAAGATCTGCTCGCGTATGTGCTACCGTAGTATACCTTATATCATTTATCGTAAATTCAAAATGATCAATTTGCCTTGTATCATCTGTACTCCATCCTTGCAGCAAGAACCATGCATTTTTACAGATGAATTTTTCATTATTTTGAGGATATTCTATTGCATCATCTATACACTTTCTAACTTTATGCTCTGTTATAGTTTCCCCTGTTCCATCTTCATAATGTGCACATACAGCTATATAGTTTTCTCCATAACGCAAATTTGATGTTCCAATATCCAATCTGAAAGCAGTTGCATTTGGCACATCGGGTCTTTTATATAAATTGGCTGTGAGATATTGTTCACCATGATTCAAACTACAACTTATACTCTCTAATTTTTTTCCAGTCTCTATCCAACCTGAAAATTGAAATTGGTTATCTGTAATTTGCATATCTTCCGTTGGAGAATCATATCCCCATAACAATTTTGGTGACCATGTTACTGTTCTATTTTCCACTACTGTTGCTGAACCATCTGTAAAGTTAACACACAGAGCAATATCATTAGTTCCAAGATTTAAAATATTAGAATCTATTTCTGTTCGAAATGCTGTGGCATATGATACATCTGGTCTTGTATATAAGTCTGTTCCTACATAACGAGCTCCATGATTAATGCTACATGTTATACTTGATATTTCCTTTTTGGCATCTATCCAACCCTGAAACAAAAAAGTACCATCATATATTACTTCGTTATTTGATGGATTGTCAAAGCCATAAGAATTGTAATATGGGTTTTCGGGTTCTGGAACAGAACTACTGGAATAATTCGGCCTTAAATATTTTCTTACTATTGTTCCTGTTGATAACTTATGACCAGCAGAATCCGTATAAGAATTTTTTACTTGAGTTACTTTTCCATCGTAATTTCCCTCAATAGAATATGTACCATCAAGTATAATTCCCACATGAACATATCTATTACAAGACGAGCAAAAATAAAATACTATATCTCCTTTTTGTCTTGTGGATACTGATTTTGCAGAACAATTATTTTTCATATAGTTATATAAGCTAGTACATGCTCCTCTTGCTCCATAATTATATGGAATAATACTATCAGACATACCTGTTAATTTCGCACAGTCACATACAAAATCTGCACACCAGGCCTCTGTATATCCCAAATTAGCTTTACTCTTCCCTAATTGTCTTTCTGCTACATTCAACAAATTTTGTGCTTGATCTGTACCCAAACTATATGTTTTATTAAAATTTTCAGTGTGTGATTGTGTTGCATAAACATTTATTGATGAAAATGTGAGTAAAAATAACAATAATATAATTCCTAGACAACTATTAGCATATTTCTTAAACATACTTTTCCTCCTTAATATTTACTGCCGCATTTCTTATTAAGCTACCCTTTTCTCCTTTCTTTCCCAGATTTTCCATATTTTACAAGTGTAACTTGTATAAATTATACTATTATCTTCTATTTTTCACAAGTACAACTTGTATAATATGCTAAAGGAGATTTTACATGAACCGAATTAAGAAATTACGAAAAGAGAAGAATATTACTCAGATCCGATTGAGTATTGAACTGGAAGTTTCTCAGGAAACTATCAGTGCCTACGAAAAAGGGAAATATTATCCAAGTGCTGCCATGCTCATTAAACTCCGGGATATTTTTGGCGTATCCATTGACTATATTCTTGGGCTTTCAGATACCAGATTTGATTCGCTTTCAGAAGCCAATCTGACAGAAGATGAAACTTACATCATTAATCTTTGCAGAAAAATGGACGACTCCGATCGAAAACGAACAATCTCTTACATAGAAGGATTTTGTGATGCTTTGCAAAAACAGTAAAAAACGGAGATACCGAAGCTGGTATTTCCGTCTTTTTCATTTTAATTGCTGTTCTTCTGCAATCCTTGCAGTTCTTTTTTCAAAAACTCTATTTTTTTGTTGTATCTTTCAATTGTTTTTTCATATTCATTTATTTCTTGGTTTCGTCTGTTTATCTCTTGGTTTTTTCTGTTTATCTCCTGTTTTTGGCTGTTTATTTCCTGTTGCATCTGATCTATCATATACTCCACTGTATTTCGATCCATAATTCTCAGCTCTTCTGAAAATATTCCCATAAGCGCCTCCGCATTCCGGCATATCTCATACACCTGTTGATAATTTCTTTAACTCTTTTCTGAGAAATTCAATTTTCTGTTTCTGGATTTTTATCTCCTGTTTCTGGCTATCTATCTCCTCCTGCATCTGATCCACCATATACTTCACTGTGTTTCGGTCCATGATTCGCAGCTCTTCTGAAAATATTCCCATAAGCGCCTCCACATTCCGGCATATCTCATATGCCTGTTGATACATGGCTTTGAATTCCGGATATTCTGTTATTAACTGGATAATCATATCCGGATCATCCATACTCAGGAATGCAAGCCATGCGTCCAATTTGTTCTTTATACCTTTATTTTGCACGTTATTTCGGAATAAGTCAAGGGGGATGAACACATATTTTTGTAAAAGATTCATTTTCAATCCAGTGTCTGACTGTTGCTGAAAATTATGTTTATAGACTTCCTGAAAATCATGAAAATCTCCGGTGCTTTTGTCTATGAGAACTATGGTATAAACATTCTTTACATCTTTATATGTAAATTTCTCTTTCTTTTTGCTTACACCTGTGCAGAAATCCAGAAATTCCTGCCTTTGCTCCTCTTTTCAGCTGTAAAACTGCTCTGCCAGTTTCATATCTGTTTCGATATCATGCAGAACTTCTTCCCTTGTGCGGATCACAGGGAAATATTCTTTTAATTTTGTATTCATAGATTTGATTTTCCTTAAATTATGGAATTTTGCTCCTGATCATGAAGCATTGAGATCAGATCCATTAATGGACAATAGACTAATAGAACTTATAAGATATTTCCAGATTAACATATTTTTCTATGAATACCAAGGATTTTTCATCGTAAAATTCTTCTGTTTTCTGACAAAAAATCCCTCTTATCCTCGCCACATTTTCCACTATATGTGGAGTGGCGTGAATAAGAGGGACTGTCTATCTCCTGTTCTTCCAGGCAAAAGTATATCTCAGTATCAACCGATACCGAATATCACCGGTACGTCCAATCTCTGTCAGTTTTCTGAAGAAACTGATAAAAGTACGTACCTCAAAAGGCTCCAGTCCCAGGCCTCCGTAGATTACTTTCTCGATCAGTTCGCAGACACGACTGTATTCTCCCGGTTCCACTTCAGGAAAACGTTCTGCCAGAAGCTGATCTGTTTCTTCTGTATTCCAGCCCAGATGGGCTTCGATTCCTACAAGAGACATCCAACTGTAAATTCCCTTTTCTATATGTCGAATTCTTTCCTCGTGAGAGGCATTCTTATAGAATCTTTCTGTATGCCAGATACAGTACCCTCTTACAATCTCGCATCCTACCAGACCCAGAACAAATAATATAAGAAGTAATGCCACAATACCCAGGCAGATGGCTCCAACATCTCTCACAACAGGAAGTACCTTTGTTCCTATATTTTCTCTGTGTTCCCCTTCCAGACCGGTAATTTCTTCTGCTCCGAATGAATTGTCATTAAGAATCGCATTTTTCTGCACAATATCTGGAGTGCTGACCATTTTCTGAAGGGCAACTGCATCGTAATAATAACCAGGCGTTACATCCAGAGGCAACCATCCGATACCGTCAAAATATGCTTCTACCCATGCATGAGTATTTTCTCCGTAACGGATCCTGTAAACAGTTTCTTCTGCTGCTTCCCTCATGTTTCTAATAGAAAGAATCTCTTCTGATGGCACCAGAAGTGCCAGTACTGTAGCTACTGCCAGAATACCACCTGTCCAGACAATCTGTCTCAGTACAAGCGAAGATTTTTTTCAGTTATCCACAATCCACCCAAACCGGCAAAGAAAAATCCACAGCCCAGAGGATTTATTACCCCACATACCAGCTGAACCAGCATTCAGAACAGAAACAGGAAATTTGCCAGCAGAATATGGCATCCGCGGAAATCAACACCCACAATAGTTCTACAGATGCCAGTGTCATAAGAACTGTCAGACTGTTTATTGCATGGGCGTCCGTCTGTACATTAAAAAGTGCTGTGCCACCTTCATGTATGGTTTTGTTATCTTTTCCTACAACCATAGTAACTAAAGAATCGTAAATATTCTTTTTGGTTACAGACTGCCCTTCATATAATCTGGTGGCCTCCGCATCACTTAACTGGTAAATGACAACACTTTTATTGTCGCCGTTTACAGTATTTTCCTTGGGTACTACACCCTCTTCATATATTTTGTGTCGAAAAATCGTGTCGTGTTTTTATTTCATGAAAATGTCTTTGTTAATTTGTGATTATGGGGTATAATATTCTCAATTATACGACAAATGAGGTAATACGATTATGAAATTAAATCCATTATGCATGTGCTGTGCAGCAAACAAACAGGAAAAAAAGATCCGTAAATTCCCTGATATGGCTCGTAAAACAGAATACATGCAAAAAGTTATGACACTTCTTGGCAATCCCGGCGAAAATGCCTGTACCCCCAGCCTTTCTGCTGATCTCCGAAAACTTTACAGGGAATTCTGGGGCGAACCGGCTGAAGATTATACTGCTGAAAAGAAAGAATTTAATTCTCTGATGCTGGGTCTGGAATCCAATATTGAAAAAAATATCCGTTTTTCAGATGATGCCCTGAAAACAGCGCTTCTTTATTCCCGCATCGGCAATTATATTGATTTTGCCGCACTGTCCAAAGTGGACCGCAATACCATTCTCAACCTGATCCACAGAGAAAACAAAGATCCTCTGGATCCTGTGGAATATGGGCATCTGAAAGAAGATCTTTCCCAGGCTGCCAGACTGGTGTATATCACCGATAACTGCGGTGAGATCGTTCTGGACAAACTGGTTATCAAAGTGCTAAAAAGCTATTATCCGAATCTGGATATTACAGTGATCGTAAGAGGTTTTCCTGTTGTAAACGATGCCACTATGGAAGATGCACTGGAAACAGGGCTTGCTGATCTTGTTACTGTCATTGGCAATGGCAGCGATGCTCCCGGAACCTGGCTCCCGGGTATTTCAAAAGAGGCAAGAAAATGCATTGAAGAAGCAGATGTAGTTATTGCCAAAGGCCAGGGGAACTTTGAATCCCTTCATGAATGTGGACTGAATATTTATTATCTTTTTCTTTGCAAATGCGACTGGTTCCAGCAGCGTTTTCATGCCAAACCTCTTCAGGGAATGTTCCTGAATGAACGACGTATCATAACAGATTAACCATATCTCTGTACAGTTTTCGTCAGAATGACCAGCTCTCCCCGTCGATTCGTCAATCTGTCAAGAAAACTCTGAAATGTTTGTTGGATTCAGCTATGGCAGCCTGTCCAGTTTTTCGTTATACTGACATCAGTTCAAAATAAGAGCGAAAGCTTATTAATGAAAACAACGAAATAATATTGGAGGGCAAGCTAATGGCAAGTTTATCTTTACAGCACATTAATAAAACATATCCTAACGGTTTTGAAGCCGTTAAAGATTTTAACCTTGAGATCGCAGATAAAGAATTCATCATCTTCGTAGGACCTTCAGGATGTGGTAAATCTACTACTCTTCGTATGGTAGCCGGACTGGAAGAGATTTCCAGCGGTACCTTAAAAATCGGCGACAAAGTTATGAACGATGTAGAGCCAAAAGATCGTGATATCGCAATGGTATTCCAGAACTACGCTCTGTATCCTCACATGACCGTTTATGATAACATGGCATTTGGTCTGAAACTTCGTAAAGTTCCGAAAGATGAAATCGACAAGGCAGTTCGTGAAGCAGCAAGAATCCTTGACCTTGAGAAACTTCTTGACCGTAAACCGAAAGCTCTTTCCGGTGGACAGAGACAGCGTGTTGCCATGGGTCGTGCTATCGTTCGTAATCCTAAGGTATTCCTTATGGATGAACCTCTTTCC
>OLPT01001812.1_pt1 | contig 12295 bp, 12 predicted proteins | sample 1673051 | NCBI WGS metagenome assembly OLPT01 (sample SAMEA3136750, study PRJEB25190) | human gut metagenome | biome: human gut; feature: human-associated habitat; material: faeces | place: Austria | collected 2013
GAGTTCTCAGACCAACAAACTGCTGGGGGCGACATCGAAGGTGAAATGGAAGACTTCTTCCAAGAAGATTGCAACGGTATCTTCCAAGGGAAAGATTAAAGGAAAGAAAGCCGGAAAGTGTAAAGTAACCGCGATTCACAAGGGGAAGAAGTATGTGTGCACCGTATACGTACGGAATCCGAAGCTCAGAAGCAAGAAAGCGACCATTCATAATACGGCATATTATCAGCAGAGAGTTATCGGCGGCTCCGGAAAAATTAAGTGGACCACTTCCAACAAGAAGGTGGCGACGGTGAATTCCAAGGGCAAGATTACTGCTCGAAAAGCGGGCAAGTGCACCATCACCGCTGTGAGAAACGGCGTGAAGATGCGTTGTAAGGTAACGGTTCCGTCCAAGTATCAAGGAACAAAGGTTCCGGACTTTGGCGCAAAGTTCGGCAAACTCCGTTACGATACCGAACATTGGGGCGAGGATCCGGATGTTCACATCTACTACAAGAAGGTGAGCAAGGATCAGGTAAAAAAATACTTGGCCGCGGTAAAGAAGGCCGGTTTGAAAAAGCAGAAAATGAGTGACGGCCGGACTTGCTACCAGCATGCAAACGGCGACGGAATCACCTACAGCCTGAAAAAGGGCAAACTGCATATCAACCTGTACAACATTCACGACTTCGAAAACAGCGGGGCCGATGAAGAGTAAGGAGAGTCGGTTGAATCAAAAGCGGGTTTAAAAGATTCCCGATGAAAGTAAACGTGTACTGAAGGGGAAAAGTTCCTGCAGTATAATGTTCCCATGGATCGCAGAAAATTGATGATATACACGGGAATGCTGATTGCAGGAATTACCGCAGGGTACATATGTCTGGAGCGGCACCGGTCGGTGGAAGGAATCCTCCTTCTTGCCGGGATTGCCGGGAGCTTCGCCGCAATTTCGGAACAGATGGGTAAAGAGTATGGCATGACGCGAAAACAGCTTCGCGTCATGCTTCTTTTTCTGATGGTGGGATTTTTCAATTTCGCACTGAACTACAACCGCTATTACACCGACGAGAGCCTGCTGAAGCGGGACCAAACCGCCTTCAAAGAAATGAAAATCCTCCACGTCCGGGAGCAGGAAAAGTACATCGCCTATGAGGGCACCGCCCACCTTCCTTCCGGCCGCTGCCGAATCCTGTGCCGAGACTATTCGGAGAATCGAAGCCCCCTTTCCGTGGGAACCGTTGCCCGGGTATCCGGGGAACTGTCCCTTCCGGAAGAGGTCCGAAATCCGGGATGCTTTAACTACCGCCTGCATTTAAAGGGGAAGAGGATTGTGTACACCGTAAATGCACAGGCAATCCGAACGCACCGCATCTCCCGCCGTCCGACGGATGTTTTTCACCGGAAGCTGCAGCAGCGGCGAAACGATTTTCTGGATAAATTTCACCATCGGCCGGCGGTGCGGGGTTTTCTGAAGGGAATTCTCTTCGGCGACCGAGGGGAACTGGAGGAAGAAACCTATCGGGAATTCACGGAAAACGGAACCGCCCACATCCTGGCGGTCAGCGGACTTCACGTGGGGTTCTTGATTGCGCTCTTAAACGCCCTGGCTCGGAAGCGGAAGTATTGGAAGCTTACGATGGGGATATTTCTGGTGCTGATTCTCTACGGCGAGCTCACGGAGTGGAGCCCGTCTACCCTGCGGGCGGTGCTGATTGCCATCCTCTCCATGAGCGGGATGTATCTCAATCGCGCCTTCGACCTCACCACGGGCACCGCCGCAGCAGCCTTTGGGGTTCTGATGGTGCAGCCGTATCAGCTGTTTCAGACCGGTTTCATCATGTCCTATCTAGCGATTCTGGGAATGGCCTTCCTCGCTCGGCCGCTGAGTCATTTTCTGGGCGAGGGACTTGCTTCTCTGATGTCGCTCCAGATTATGATGATTCCCTTTCAGATATACGCCTTCAATCGGTTCAATCCGCTGACGGTACTGATTAACCTGCCCATTATTTTCCTGGCATCGGTGCTGGTTCCATGCGGGGTAATCCTGTTCCTGTTCAGCGACCTTCTTTCATCCGGCGGCATTCCGGCAGAAAGCATAAGCCGCCTCACCGAATTGCTGGTGGGACTGAATCGGATGCTCCACATGAACGGAAGTCTCAGCGGGAGCTTCACCTCAACGGGGACGGCAGAGCTCATCCTATTCTATTCGGTTCTCCTGTTTCTGAGTTCCGAACTGTTCCGGGTGATGGTTCTTCGCCGAGATGGAACGAATCTTCGGCGTCTCTTTTTAATCCTGACGATTCCCGCTCTGCTGCTGGTTTTGGGATTTCGGAATCCTCTGGCCGGGGCCGAGGTTGTTTTTGTCGACGTGGGGCAGGGGGATGCCATTCATCTGCGAAGCGGCGGCAAGAACGTGCTCATCGACGGGGGCGGCGATTCCAAGCGGAACGTGGGCACGGGAACGCTGCAGCCCTATTTGCTGAAAAACGGGGCGTGGACGCTGGATCTGTCCATTTGCACGCACCTTCATATGGACCATTATCGCGGGGTGCAGGAGTTATCGGAGGTTTTGCCGGTAAAAGCATTTGCGCTGCCGGGGGTGTACCGGGGACTTCCGGAGACGCCCAAGGGGGCGCGGCTGCTGCGGCGGGGAGAGGTGATTCGAATCTCCGATGAAATGTCCGTGAAAGTCCTGTGGCCGGAATCCGAAGAGCTGCCGGGCGGGGTGACGGAGGCGGAAAGCAGCGACGAGAATCTCCTGAACGGGGTCTATCGAATCGACTACCGGGGCATCCGTATCCTGGTGACCGGCGACCTCCTTGAGGAAGGCGAGGCGGATATGGTAAAATACTACGCAGGTACGCAGGAACTTCGGTGCGATGTGCTGAAGGTGGCCCATCACGGAAGTCACAGCAGCAGCAGCGAGGCATTTCTGGATGCGGTGCGCCCGAAGGCGGCGGTGATTCAGGTGGGGAAAAAGAACCGTTACGGGCATCCTCACCAGGAGACGCTGGAGAAGCTGAAGCGGCGGAATATTCCGGTGTACCGAAATGACCGGCACGGGGCCATCGGGCTGCGGGTGCGCCGGAACAAGATTTTAATAGATAGGATGATTAATTAGATGTCATATAAAGAGTTTCGAAAAGATTTGCGGAGCAGCATGTTCAACAACGTGGTGATGCTCACGGGAAAGGAAAATTTCCTGGTGCACTGGGCGGTGAACCAGCTGAAGAAAAAGTACGGCGGGAAGGAGTTCCAGGCGCAGAACGTTCACGAATTCGACGGTGCCCAGGCGGATATCGACGAAGTCATCGGCATGGCCCGGACCCCATCCATGTTCCCCGGCCACCGGGTGCTGATCGTTCGAAATTACCCGTGGCTCTTCCAAAAGAAGGGCAAGGACGAGCTGAAGGAATTCCGGGAAGGGCCTGGTGCCCGACTGCTGGAGTACGCGGCCGGGGCGGATCACAGCGAGTACGCTTCCATGATTATCATGACGGTGGATGCACAGTATTATAAGGATTCCAGCCCACGAAACTGCGGTCTGACGACCTACGGAAAGAAGCTCCTGCAGAAATCTTCCGGATACGAGATGAATACCCTGAACCGGGCGGAGCTGGAAGGCTTTATCGGGAAGCGGGTCAAGGCGGCGGGAAAGCAGATGACCCGGAACCAACTGAACTACCTGATTGACCTGTCCGGTTATTATAACGAAGAGAGCGTCTATCGCCTGGACGACTTGGAGAACGATCTCCACAAAATCCTCTATTCCACGGAGGGAGAGCAGATTACCAACGAGGAAATCGAGGATCTGATGGCGGGAGATGCGGACAAATTCGTGTTCCACCTTATCGATGCCCTCATGAGCGGCAATCGGAAGACGGCCATCACCCTGACGGAGCACATCCTGTATGAGGACCCCAAAGCCTCATTTCAGGTCATCGGCCTTCTCATCAGTCAGTTCGAGATGATGTACGATGCCCACCTGGCCATCGAGAAGGGGGTGGACCTGAAGCGGATGGCAAAGGAAATCGGGGTCAACGAATACCGGTTCAAGAAGGCTTACGGTGCTGCGAAGAAATTCCGCAAAAACAGAATTCGCGATTTGCTGATTCAGCTGTACAACGCGGATCGGGACATCAAGCGGGGAAATCTAAGCGACCGGGCCGCCCTGGAAGCGTTTATTCTGCATGTGTAGGGGTGAGATAGAAAAAAGTTGAATATAAATTAAAAAAAACTGGGATGCAAAAATATAATTTAATGTACATAAGAGCGTAAATCCTTTATAATGTAAGAACAGGGATAGAGATTGCACGTAAAACCGTTCTAAAACAACGAGGTGAAGAATATGAATACATTAATGCAACTTGCGATTCTGGTAATAAACATCTTCATTTACGCAGGCATGTTTTACTTATTGTACCGCTTTCTTCGGAAAATACCGGGAATTGATTTGTACTTAAGTCAATTTAGAAAACAAAAACACAATACAGATAATGATAAAAACAATAAAGATACTGATTCGGATAACTAGAAGAAACGTATAGAACTAAACCTGTGGGCTGCGTGTATCGCAGCCCACAGGTTTTTGAATGCTGTAAAGTTTGCCTCCCCGGTAATTTGATAAAAACAGATTCTTATTTTACCGCAGCAGAGGCGTTCAGTTCCCGCGCGGCATCCAGTGCGCTGGTGCTGTCCGGATCTCCGCTGATCATGCCCGCCAGCATGTGGATTTTGCCGTCCTCATCCAACCGGAGGATATCCGTGTGGGTGGAATTTTCTGACAGGCTCTTCTGAATCTGAAAGTTGGAATTTCCGTAGGCCGCAATCTGAGGCAGGTGGGTGATGCAGAGAATCTGGTGATGCTCCGAAATCTCCCACATTTTTTTGCCCACCACCAGGGCGGTTTTTCCGCTGATTCCCGTGTCGATTTCATCGAAAATCATGGTTTCCACCGAATCGTTGTCGCCGATGATGTGCTTGAAAGCCAACATGATTCGGGAAATTTCACCACCGGAAGCGATTCGTGAAAGAGGCCGCAGAGGCTCTCCCGGGTTGGTGGAAATCATGTATTCCATAGCATCGTAGCCGTTGGGACCGATTTCCGGAAGGCGCGTGGTGTGAATGGCAAATTCGGAATTGGCGAAAGCCAAATCCTTCAGTTCTCGCGTCAACGCCCGGGTGAGCTGTTCCCCATTTTTCTTTCGGAGGTCGCTGACTCGGTCGGCTTGTTTTTCCAGCCGAGCATAGGCTTCATCCATATCCTTCCGCCGCTGCTCAATCTCGGCATCGAAATTGTCGATGATATTTAGTTTTCCCGCCAGCTCTTCGCCGTATGCGATGATTTCCGGGATGCTCATGCGGTATTTTCGCTTGGCATCTTCGATGATGCTGAGGCGTTCCGAAGCCCGGTCGATGTCCGCATCGGAGTAGTTCAGGGAAGATCGCATGTCCCGAAGGGCATCGGAGATGTCCACGATGCTGTAGTAGTTCTCGTCCAGGGTCTGGGCGAAACTCTCAAAATCTTCGCTGAGGGAGGCGATGGTCTGAAGTCCGTCGATGGCTTTTCGAAGACCGGAAAGCACGGACTCGTCCTTTTCATAAAGGTTGTCGTACGCTCCGTTCACTGCGGAATATATTTTTTCACTGTTCTTCATGAGCTCCAGTTGCTCCTTGAGCTCATCATCTTCGCCGTCATAGAGATTCAGGTTCCGGATGTAGTCCGATTCAAACCGGTAGAAGTCCTGCTGCCGCAGCGCTTCCGCCTCTTCGGAGCGAAGGGAGTTGTAGGATTTCTTCCGTTCCGAATACTGTTGGTAGAGGTCGTGCAGTGTATCCAGTTCGCCGGAAAGTTCCTTGTGACGGTAGCGGTCCGTAATCTCCAGATGGTTCTGTGGGTCCAGAATCACCTGGTTGTCGTATTGGCCGTGGATATCCACAAAGGTGCTGCAGAATTTCCGAAGCTGGGCCAGGGTCACCATTTCTCCGTTGAGTTTGGAGATACTCTTTCCGGAGGCCATCAATTCTCGGACGATGATGACGTCTTCGCCCTCTAAAGTTCCGGCAATCTGAATGCGGGCCTTGGCAGTTCCGGTTCGAACCATGGAAATGTCCGCCCGGCCACCCAAAGCAGTACTGATGGCTTCCACCAGTACGGATTTGCCGGCACCGGTTTCACCGGTGATAATGTTCAGCCCTTCCGTTAAATCGAAGGAAAGGTGTTCTATGGTTGCAAAATTATCGATGATAATTCGATTAATCATTTCTATCCCTCTTGGAAATCATGTTTTCGAACAGGCTGATAATCTCGGCGACATTCTCTTCTTTGTCCACGATTATCAGCATGGTATTATCGCCGGCAATAGAACCCACCACGTGGTCCAATTCCAGACAGTCAATGGCTTCCGCAGCTGCATTTCCGCAGCCGGAAAGGGTTTTGATGACAATCAGATTTCCGGCATGTGCGGTGGAAATGATGGTTTCGCGGAAAATCTTAATGAACCGGTCGGAAATCGGCTGTTCATTGTATTTCCCGGCTGTATATTTATACTTTCCGTTTCCGGCTAATGCTTTGACCAGTTGAAGCTCCTTGATGTCTCTGGAAATTGTCGCCTGGGTCACTTTGAAACCGGCCTGGTTCAGCAAATCCTGAAGCTGATCCTGGGTCTCTACTACATTGTTGGCGATAATCTCAAGTATCTTGTTCTGTCTCGAATAACGCATGGGGTCCTCCTGAAATGCCGCATGGGTCTGCGCCCATCTTATGATTAGTTTGATTATATCACAGGCATTCACAAAAACGGATAAAAATTTATTATCATGAATATTATATAATTCGATAAAAGTTGTTCCTATCCGGCCATCCGCGCCGCTGCCTGTGCCTGCATTTGCTGTTTCAGAAATTCCTCGGGATTGACGCCCGTTGTTTTTTCCTGGACAGTCGGACTCGTAAAGAATTCTCGTTGGATCATTTTATCTATTTTTTCTGTATCGATGGTACCGCCGCCGTCTTCGAAGGTTGTGAGGATGTTTTTGCCCAAAACAAAACCGAGAGAGGCGAGCTCGACGGTTTTGATGCAAAAATTGCTGCGGTACCCGGCACCCTTTGCATCGTGATACCAGTAACCGAGATGTTCCAGAATATACAGCTTCCCGGTCAGCGGATGCAAAATCAGAAAATCCGGATAAATGATGTGATCTTCGACGAAAATCGGGAATTCATAGATTACAAGCAGTCCGGCACTGACCAGGTGGTCGTAGATAATCGCTTCAATCCGGCTGCGCACCAGCGTTCCGTCAATGGTGGAAACAGTGCACTTTTCGGGATATTTCACCGGTATAGATTCCTTTAATTTCAAGAGCTTCTGATACCATTTCTGAGCTGTATCTAATGACAATTCCGCTTTGCGAAGATTCGCCGGAACGTAACATTTCGGAAGCCTTTTGCGGATTTCTTCCGTGGTGATATCGATATAATTATCTTGAAAATGCTTGAGCGCAGCGATGTTGGTTTCCAGCATCGAGATCAGAACTTTTGCTGCGCGAAGATTCTGAATTCGTTGTACTGTAGTGTGCTTCTCGTTTCCGATATATTTCGGCTTCTTGCCGGGCCGGTGGCCGGCGAAATAGGTTCGTCCGCCGGTTGTGCGAGCCTTGAGAAAGATTCCGTCGTAATCCTTTAGAGTCAGCGCCTTCTTCTTGTACTTCCGAAGCAGCTCCTCGTGCTGCTGCAGAATGTCGGAAATTACTTTTAAAAATACAGTTGTCATATTGAGTACCTCCTTATGCTGATTATGCCATAAAAAAAATTCCCCTTCAGTACACATTTATCGAGAAAAATCGAGATTTTGCAGTATCCGGACGCATGCGCAGGACGGTTGAGTGTTTGAGCCGCCTGACGTGGTGCCTGCGGACGAAGGAACAAGGGATAGCGGGGAATGAGGCACCACGCCCCCGGGGATGCCCGGCACTTTGGAGCGAAGGACGTGGTGCTTGCCGACGAAGAAATAAGGGCTGGAGGGCAGTGAGGCACCACGTCCTAGGCTCGGCCGGGTATTTGGAAAGCCGGACGTTTCTTGGGACCGCCCCCTCGTCCGTCTCCGGGCCCGGCGGAGCCGGCTTTTCGATGATTCGCCGGATCATTGTCCGGACGCATGCGGTGCCGGCCGGGCTATTAGACAAAGGAAGCGTTTTTTGGTAAAATAGCCCGAGGAGTTTTAGAAGAATGAGAATACTTGGAATCGATCCGGGGTATGCCATCATGGGATACGGAATCCTGGATTATAACGGAAATCGTTTTCGAACCGTAGATTATGGATCCATTGAGACGGAGGCGCATACACCGATGCCGCAGCGGCTGAATCAGCTGTTTGACGGGCTGAATGAAGTGATTCAGAAATATCAGCCGGAAGAGGCGTCCATTGAGGAACTTTTTTTTAACAGCAATACAACTACGGCGATTAAAGTGGGCGAGGCAAGAGGCGTTGCCCTTTTGGCGTGTGAGCGGAACGGACTTCGGGTTTCGGAGTACACGCCGCTGCAGATTAAGCAGGCGCTGGTGGGCTACGGCCGGGCGGAGAAAAAACAGGTGCAGAATATGGTCAAGGTAATTCTGAATTTGAAGGAAGTACCGAAGCCGGATGACACGGCGGATGCGGTGGCGGCGGCCATTTGCCATGCGCATTCCAGAAATAACAGGGTGATAGGATGATTAGACATATTACGGGAAAATATCTTTTTTATGAGAAAGGATCCATCGTGGTGGAGACGCAGGGCGGAATCGGTTTCCGGATTCACGTGGCGGATACCTCGCCGGTACTGAATGCTCGGGAGGGAGATGTGGTTCAACTGTATACGTATATGCAGGTGAAGGACGACGGCATGTCCCTGTTCGGTTTTAACGACCGGGATGCGCTGACTCTTTTCGAGCAACTGCTGACAGTGAACCGAAAGCCGGTCTGGCCATCATGTCCATCGGCACGGTGAACCAGATTAAAGCGTTTATCATGCATAAGGATGCCAAATCCATTGCGAAGGCGCAAGGCGTTGGAAAGAAAACGGCGGAACGGGTGATTTTGGAACTGGCGGACAAGGTGAGTGCCGTTCCGATTCAGGATGCGGAAATCGCGGCGGAACCGGCGGTACTGTTCTCCGACGAACGGAACAATGCGGTGGTGGCTCTGACCACTTTGGGATACAGTAAAGCAGAGGCGGAAGAAGCCATCGGGCACGTGCCGGAGGATGATCTGACCATCGAAGAATACATCAAGAAGTCCCTGAAATTCCTGATGTAGGAAAGGAAGTTACCATATTTATGGAAGAACAGATTACATCAAGACAGATGCAGCCCTCGGATTTGGAGGGGGAATATACCCTTCGTCCTCAATATCTCAGCGAGTACTGCGGACAGTCGGGAAATAAAGAGAATTTGTCCATATACATCGAGGCGGCGAAGATGCGGGGAGAATCCCTGGATCACGTGCTTTTCTACGGACCGCCGGGACTGGGAAAAACAACATTGGCGGGAATCATTTCCAACGAGCTGGGCGTGGATATCAAAATCACATCCGGCCCGGCCATCGGAAGAGCCGGAGATCTGGCCGCCATTCTGACCAATTTGAATGAAAACGATGTGCTTTTCATCGACGAGATTCACCGGCTGAATCGGTCGGTGGAAGAGGTGCTGTATTCCGCCATGGAAGACTATGCGCTGGATATCGTCATCGGAAAAGGCCCATCGGCTCGGTCCCTTCGGATTGACCTGTCTCATTTTACCCTAATTGGCGCCACTACGCGGGCGGGAAGCCTTTCGGCACCGCTTCGGGATCGGTTCGGAATCATTTGCAAATTCGATTTCTATACCGTGGAGGAACTGAAGGAAATCCTTCGCCGGTCGGCGCGGGTGATGAACGTGCACATCGATGAAGAGTCCCTGACGGAACTGGCGAAACGGTCCCGAGGGACGCCGCGAATCGCCAACCGCATGCTGAAGCGGGTGCGGGATTTTTCGGAGGTCATTCAGGATGGAAACGTGGATATCGATATCACCCGGAAAGCGCTGGATGCTTTGGGGGTCGATGACCTGGGTCTGGAGAAGCTGGACCGAGAGATCCTCACCACGATTATCAAGGGTTTCAACGGCGGCCCGGTGGGAATTGAGACCATCGCTTCCGCAATCGGCGAAGAGCGAGTAACGCTGGAGGATGTGAACGAACCGTACCTGATTCAGTCCGAGCTGATGTATCGGACGCAGAAGGGGCGGATGGCATCCCGGAAGGCCTACGAGCATCTGGGACTGATGGCGCTCTATTCGGAAAAGTAAAAACAAGATTCGGGAAAGCCGAACGAAACGAAAAATCATATTATATATATAAAGAAGGGAACACATGAAATTAGAAGATTTTGATTATCACCTGCCGGAGGAGCTGATTGCTCAGACCCCGGCACAACAAAGAGATTCCTGCCGGCTGATGGTTTTGAACCGGGAGAAGAACAGCATTGAGCACCGTCATTTTCACGATATTTTGGACTATCTGAAACCGGGAGACTGCATGGTTCTGAACGATTCCAGGGTAATTCCCGCCAGACTGTTCGGGCGAAAAGCGGTGACGGGAGCCCACATTGAATTCCTGCTGATTAAGCGGCTGGAAGGGGATGTGTGGGAAACCATGGTTCGCCCGGGAAAGAGATTGAAGGAAGGAGACACGGTGGTGTTCGATTCCGAGCACCTGTTCCAGGCCCATATTCTGGGATTCCAGGATCCGGATCAGGGAACACGGAAAGTTCGTTTTGAGTATGAAGGCATTTTCATGGAGCGGCTGGAAGAGCTGGGAAGCATGCCGCTTCCGCCTTACATCGAACGGCCGGCGGAGGACGCGGACAAAGAAACCTATCAGACAGTATACAGCCGTATTGACGGATCGGTAGCCGCACCGACAGCCGGACTTCATTTTACCAAAGAGCTGCTGAAGGAGATCGAAGAGAAGGGCGTGAAAATCGCCTATGTCACCTTGCACGTGGGCATCGGCACCTTCCGTCCGGTAAAATGCGAGAACATCGAGGAGCACCACATGCATTTCGAGGAGTATTCGGTGACGGAGGAGAATGCGAAGATCATCAACGACGCCATCGATGCGGGCCAGCGGATCATCTCCGTGGGCACCACGTCCACCCGAACTTTAGAGAGTGCGGCGGTGGAGACGCCGGCGGGCTTCCGGATTCAGGCCGGTCACAACAGCACCGGAATTTTCATCTATCCGGGATATGAATTTAAGATTGTAAAAGCATTGATCACCAATTTCCATCTTCCGAAGTCCACACTTCTGATGCTGATTTCCGCATTATACGATCGGGAACACATTCTGGAAGCGTACGAAGAAGCGGTTCGGGAAAAATATCGCTTCTTCAGCTACGGAGATGCGATGCTGATTGAATAATCCCCGAGAGATTGCAATATTAATCAAGAAATAAAGAGGTACTATGAGCAACGCAGTAACATATGAATTAATTCATCAGGATACCAGAACTCGTGCCCGCAGGGGACGGATTACCACTCCTCACGGCACCATCGAAACCCCGGTATTTATGCCGGTGGGCACTCAGGCTACGGTGAAAGCCATGAAACCGGAAGATGTGGAGGCCACCGGCGCCGAAATCATTCTGGGAAACACCTACCATCTCTATTTGAGACCCGGCGAGGATATCGTTCGAGAGGCCGGCGGACTTCATAAGTTCATGAACTGGAATCGCCCGATTCTCACGGATAGCGGCGGTTTTCAGGTTTTTTCCCTGGGTAAATTCCGTAAGGAGTTACCTTCAAATCCTACATTGACGGATCCAAGCACATGATGAGACCAGAGACTTCCATCGATATTCAGAATGCGCTGGGGGCAGATATTATCATGGCTTTCGACGAATGCGTGGAATACGAAGCGGAGAAGCCATATGTGGCGCGTTCCCTGGAGCGGACCACCCGCTGGCTCAAGCGATGCAAGGACCACCACCAAAACACGGAGCAGCAGTCCCTCTTCGGAATCATGCAGGGCGGAATGTTCAAGGATCTACGGAGAATAAGCGCAGAGCAGATCGTGGATCTGGACCTGCCAGGCTATGCCATCGGCGGACTGTCCGTCGGAGAGCCGAAGGACATCATGCTGGATGTGCTGGACGATTGTGTGGATTATCTGCCAAAAGAAAAACCGCGCTACCTCATGGGGGTTGGCACCGTGGATTACTTATTCGAAGGCGTCGAGCGCGGCGTGGATATGTTCGACTGCGTGCTGCCGACCCGTCTGGCGAGGCACGGCGTAGCCAT
>OLPT01001813.1_pt1 | contig 12288 bp, 19 predicted proteins | sample 1673051 | NCBI WGS metagenome assembly OLPT01 (sample SAMEA3136750, study PRJEB25190) | human gut metagenome | biome: human gut; feature: human-associated habitat; material: faeces | place: Austria | collected 2013
TGCGGGAGCCCACCGGCATCGACCTGCCCGCCGAGCCGAAAAAGAGCCTGTACTACACCGCCGACCGCATGGGGCCGGTGGAGCTGGCCTCCTGCGCCTTCGGCCAGAGCAGCAAGATCTCCTATATGGAAATGGCCGCAGCCGTGTGCGCTGTGGTGAACGGCGGCAGGCTGATGCAGCCTTATCTTGTCAGCGATATCCTGAACCCGGACGGCAGCATTCTGCAGCACACAGAGCCGGTGTGCAGGCGGCAGGTGATCAAACCGGAAACTTCTGAAACCATGCGTGAGATGATGGAAGCCGTGGTGCTCTACGGCGGCGGGCGCAATGCCCGCATCCAAGGCTACCGGGTGGGCGGCAAGAGCGGCACCAGCCAGAAGCTGGACAGCACCGACGAAAAAGCCCGTATTGCCAGCTTTGTGGCCGTGGCTCCCATCGACGACCCGCAGTTTTTGTGTCTGGTGTGCTTGGACGAACCCCACAGCTGGACGACTGCCGGCGGCAGCCTTTCAGCCCCGGTGTGCGCCGAGGTTCTGGAACAGACGCTGGTGTACAAGGGCGTGCCCCGCGCCGTGGAACCGGAAACCGATACCGATCCCGCCCAGACCGCTGCCGACCTGCCCGCCGACGGTGACAGCTTTGACGGGGCGTAAGCAAAAAACGGCCCCGGAAAGGTCTTCTGACTTTCCCGGGGCTGCAATGTTTTTTGTTTAATTCTGCTGCGGCTGCTCGCGGAAGACGATCTCGCCGGTCTCGCTGTTCATGGACTCCACAATGGCAAGGCTCTCCAGCTGGATGCCCTTGCTGCGGATCAGCTCGCCGCCCTGCTGGAAGCCCTTTTCCACAGCAATGCCGATGCCCTCCACTGTGGCACCGGCCTCCTGGGCCAGATCCAGCAGGCCCATCAGGGCACAGCCGTTGGCAAGGAAATCGTCAATGATCAGCACATGGTCTTCCGGGGTGAGGAACTTTTTGGAGACGATCACATTGTAGATTTTTTTGTGGGTGAAGGACTGGATTTTGGTCTCGTAGTTGTTGTAGTCCAGATTGATGCTCATGGACTTTTTGGCAAATACCACCGGCACGTTGAACTCGCTGGCCACGATGGCTGCAATGCCAATGCCGCTGGCCTCGATGGTGAGCACCTTGTTGATGGGCTTGCCTGCAAACAGGCGCTTCCACTCCTTTGCCATCTCCCGGAACAGCGGAATGTCCATCTGGTGGTTGATAAAGCTATCCACCTTGAGCACATTGCCCTCGCGTACAATACCATCTTTGCGAATACGATCTTCCAGCATCTTCATAGTGCAGCAGTTCCTCCAACCTGATCTTTTCCATGCCCATGCGTTTGCAGCGCATATTTCTCTTTTTATTTCACTTAGTATACCGGATGCTCTTTCCTTTGGCAAGAGGTTTTCTTGATAAATTTATAGGTTTTCCGCTCTTGTACTTTTTACAGATTCGAGTATACTGTAGTTAATATAAGGTGTGTCCGGCATCTGTGCACCGGCACACAGGAGGGGAGAGCATATATGAAAACGGGTCTTGTGCTGGAAGGCGGTGCCATGCGCGGCATGTTTACCGCCGGTGTTCTGGATGTATTGATGGAGCATGGCATCGTGCTGGATGGTGCCATTGGCGTTTCGGCCGGTGCGGTGTTCGGCTGCAACTACAAGTCCCATCAGATCGGCCGTGTGATCCGCTACAACACCCAGTATTGCAACGATAAGCGCTACGCAAGCTTCGGCAACCTGCTGCGCACCGGAAACCTGTACAGTGAGCAGTTCTGCTACCACACCGTGCCGGAAAAGCTGGACGTGTTCGACGCAAAGGCATTTGCAGAGAACCCCATGGACTTTTTTGTGGTGTGCACCGATGTGCGTACCGGCGACCCCATCTATCACAAGTGCCGCACCGGCGATGCCGAGGATATCCAGTGGATGCAGGCATCCGCTTCCATGCCGCTGGCGGCCAAGATCGTAAAGATCGGCCATTATCAGCTGCTGGACGGCGGCATTGCCGATTCCATCCCCGTGCGGTTCTTCGAGTCCATCGGCTACAAACGCAACCTCATTGTGCTGACCCAGCCCAAGGGCTTTGTGAAAAAGAAGAACAAGATGCTGCCCGTCATCCGGGCACACTACCTGCGCTACCCCGCTTTCGTGGAAGCCGTTGCCGACCGTCACGAACGCTACAACGAAACGCTGGATCACATTGCCATGCTGGAGCAGACCGGCAAGGCGTTCGTCATCCGCCCACCCATCCCGCTGGAGATCGGCTCCATGGAGCGCGATCCGCTCCAGCTGCGCCGCGTCTACGAGACCGGCCGTGCCGTTGCCGAAATTCAGGTGGATAAGATCGCCGCCTTTGTGAACGAATCCAAAGCTGCAGCGGAAGAGTAACGGCGGCACAAACAGATATCCTGCATGTGCATAGCCCCCACGGGGAAGCAGCTCTTTTGATCGAAGCGCAGGTGCGCAGCCAGAAGTTCTACATGTGATGTTTTCGCGGCATCACGAAAATGTTAACGTCAACAAAATCATGGTATAGCAGCAGCCCCGGTGAACCTGACGGTTCATCGGGGCTGTTTTTGCGCCGTCTTCAACGACATCGCCGCAGCTGTTCGAATCCACCCGCCCAGTGAGTCTGGCTTTGCAGTAATACAAAAACCTCAGCGTACTTGCATACGTTGAGGTTTTTTTGGTGGGCGCGGGTGGATGTCGCGAGCCGCGCATCTAAAAAAGCCCCGCAGGGGCTTTTTTGCCCTCCGGACTATTCGGAGGGCCGATGCTGTTCGAATCCACCCGCCCGATGAGTTTAGCCTTGTCGCAAAACAAAAACCTCAGCGTACTTTCATACGTTGAGGTTTTTTGGTGGGCGCGGGTGGATTCGAACCACCGAAGCTGAAAGCAGCAGATTTACAGTCTGTCCCCATTGGCCACTCGGGAACACGCCCATATTCAGTTTTGCAGTCCATGGATTGCCTGTATATATTACCACCCGGATGGTAGTTTGTCAACATCTTTTGCGGAATTTTTGGATTTTTGTGCCGAAAGCAAAAACACAAAAGCAAAAGCCGCCCAGAAATCAACGTTCCTGAGCGGCTTTTTGGAGCTGGTGACAGGAGTTGAACCTGCAACCCACTGATTACAAATCAAGTTTATTTGACGTATTAATGTAAATAATTATTTATTTGTTGGCTTATTGTTAGACTATGTGTCTCGTGCCCAAACGCTAAAGCTTATGTAAAAATAGCACATTTTATGTCTTTTTACAAGTCGCTTATCTTCCGCATGACCAGCTCATACTCTTTCGGATATGCAAGCTTTATTGCGTTCATGTGCTCGTCAAGAACCTGCATCAGACCGCCGAAAGGAACAGAGCTGGCAGCCGCCACAAAGTCGCTTTGTGGTTCCGCTGCTGTGGAGTACGCCGCCCGGTAATCCGTGGGCGACAATGCCTGGGTCTGCGTTTCAGGTGCATGCGCTTCTTCCAGCTCGTCCCGCACAGTGCAGAGGGCGGCAAGTTTGTTGACACTCTGCCAGCTGGTTTCCTCGCACTTGAGCTTGCGGATGTGCTCATTGATCTCGTCAATGTCCATGCCTGCCGCCCTCCTCCCTTATGCGTTGCGCAAGATGTCAGCGGCCCGCTTGTAGGCGTCACGCTCTGCACCGGTGGCTTCCTGCATCATGTCCTCGATGTCGGAGATCATGCGCTCACGGCCATCCGTGCGGGAGTAGTGCCCGCGCACATAGTGACGGCCGCGGTTGGCATAGCTGTTGCCCCGGTTGTAACCGTTTCCGGCATCGTGGCCGAAAGTCCCGCGCATGTCAGCTTCCCACTCGCCCGCACGGCTATACTCGCCGCCCTCGCAGTAATCCTCGATGCGGTGGATGTCCAGAATGATGTCCACGATCTCGCCGATCATTTCGATATCGCCAGGGGACCGGTTCTTTTTGTCAGTCAGCTCCATGAGCTCGTCGCACATCTCATCCTTCAGATGATTCAATTTATCCAGCATGACTTTATCTCCTTTCTTATGCTACCCGCTCAACGATCAGATTGCTGTTTGCAATGCTGACTGCCTGCGTACTGGTGTTTTTAACCGCCACGGTCACGCAGCAGCCACGCGGCACCTCGATGAACGCAGCCACGAAAACGTTGAAGTAATTTTCGACTGCCGCCGGGGTGACAATGGCGGTCGCACTGGTCAGCGACTCACCGCCGACAGCCAGAGCCACGGAAATGGGCCCCACAGTGCCGCCGGTGGGAATGGCGATATTTCCGCCAAAGCTTACCTTGAAGCGAGCTTTGCATTGATTGGTCAGACCGCGCAGGGTCACGAGGCCGCTGCCCTCACGGTGCATGATGCAGGCAGGGGCTTTTACTGCAGTCTCGGTCAGGGAAAGGTTTTCACCCGCCGCCACACTGACGGTGTTAGAGTTGCTAAATTCAGCCATTTTATCGGCTCCTTTCATAGAAAAACGCCGGGACTGCTGCCCCGGCGCTCTGGTTTGCAAAATCAGCTCAGGGGCTGAACATTTTGATGTGGGCATTTCCATTTTGGAAACAACCACTCAAAAAGTTGCCGTGATTCATTTATGCGCAGTTGCCGCAACCGGTCCCACAGCCATAGTAAATGGCGTTGGGGTTGGGCACCTGATAGGCAGGCACGGGAGCTTTCTGCTGCAGAGTCCCGATGATCTGGTTGGTCTGCGCGTTCATCGCGGTGGTCAGGAAGGCGCTCTGGCGATCCTGAGAAGCAGCCCGGCGCAGCTCGTTGTTCTCGCTCTGCAGGGTGGCGATCTTATCGTTGGTCAGGAAGTCGAGCACCGCGCGGGTGTTGCTGTTCTGATTTTCGATGATATCCCGGGTGTTGCTGTTCATGGTGTTCTGCGTTGCGCAGAAGCCCTGCTGCATCTGGTTCCGGGTGTCGCACTCCTGAGTGGCCAAATTGTAGTTGACACCCTGGATCGCGGTCTGGGTCTTGCAGCAGCAGTCTGCCAGCTGTGTAGCCAGAGCATTCTGCCCCTGCATCAGCGCGACATTGGTGCTGTTGAAGCCCTGCTGCATGGCGTTGGTGACACCGTTCAGGCCCTGCTGCACGCCGTTGAAGCCCTGAAGCATCCCGGTGTTCATGGCGTAGAAGCCATCGCACAGGCCGCTTTCCAGCCCATTCAGCTTGTTCATGACGCTCTGATTGTCGAAGCCGCGCTGCAGGTCTGCCTGTGTGACAGCGCTGGTCATATAAGGCGAAGCGCCGCCCATGCCGCCGCCCCAGCCAAAGCCGCCCATGCCGCCCCAGCCGAACATGCCGAAAATCAGAAAGAGGACGATCCAGCCCATCCAGTCGCCTCCCCAGCCGTTGAAGCCGTTGCTGTAGCCGTTGGCGGGCTGCACCGGCATGGTCAGAACCGTGCTATCAGAAGAAAGAGACATAGTTTTACTCCTTTACGTTAGATTTTTGAATTTATTCTAAATGCGGCCGCATTTTAGAACCCAAACATATTTTTCATTCCATTGAGCATCGGCGCAATCTGCTGCGCCCGCTGCTGAATGGCGTTGAGCTGCTGCTGTGAGAGCTGGCCGGAGGTGAGCATCTGGTTTATCATCTCCTGCGGGTTCTTGCCCTGCATCTGGCCCATAAACTGCTGGAACTGCCCGCCAATGGGGTTCTGGGTCTGTCGGCCCATCGAGTTATACAAGCTGCTGCTCATCGTTTAGCTCTCCTTTTCCGGCTCTTGTGCTTCCTGCTTCTCCAACGCCGCCAGCTTTGCCGCCAACTCGTCGAACTCCTTGCGGGTGACATACTCCCCGCCTGCGGCTTGCGTAGCTGCAATCGACGCTTTGGGGCCGCTGGTGCGTTCCTTGTAGTCGTAGATGCGGAGCGGGAACGGCCTGCCGTCCTGCCCCACTTCTTTGATGTAAAAGGTATCGGAATCGGCATCCAGCAAAAGCACACGGCTCCCGTTGGCGACCAGATAGCCACGGGCTGCTGCTTCGCCTTGCACCCAGATAAAGCCGCTGTCAGTCGGTGCGGTCTGTCCCTGCATTGTCGGCATCATGACGGGCTGGGGCTGGTACTGTGCTGCCCTGAGCTGTTCAAGCTGCCCTTGCGGCTGTTGCGGGTAAAACACTTGCGGGTATCCGTTATAAATCGGCATCGTTTTCCTCCTTGTACCAGTAGTAGATCGGGCATTCTGCGCCGCTGTCCCAGCTGTCCCACCACGCGCCGTCGATCACGGTCAGGACGTGGCCGGAGCAGCCAAGCACGTACACGCCGCGCGGATACTCCCGGGAAAAATCTGCCACGGTGTAACAGGCGGTGCAGTCTGCTTCCACCATGCGGCGCTTGTAACCCTGCTTTTGAAGGTACGCGCCCCATGTGCGGTTGGCGCTGGGCATATCGCCGAGGGCGTAGCCGGTGAGCGCCAGCGCAATATACGCTTGCTCCCAGCTCTGACCGGTGGCCGAAGCTACCGCCCGCACTACGCAGTCCCCGACGCTGCTTCCGTGCGGGTTTGGGTTAAACCTGTGCCACATGGCACCCCCTCCCTTTGCGCCCAGTGTACTTTTTTAAACCGCCGGGAGAGACAATGAAGGTACAATGAAGGACAAAAATTCTTGCTTAAAACTTGCTTAAAACTTGCTTAAAACTTGCTTAAAGCTTGATTAAAGCTTGCTTAAAGCTTGCTTAAAGCTTGATTAAAGCTTGATTATTTTAAACAAAAAGAAAAGCGCCCACACAGCATAGGGCTGTATGAGCGCTCAAGCATTTGCACGCAGGGCGTATAAAATTTTCAAAAAGCCTTGACAATTGCACGCAATGCGTGTATGATAAAGACAGTGAAAGACCCCGAACAAACACATGGAGGTAACAATTATGAAAAAGCTTACTGCTGACGAGTTCGCAACTAAGGTTATGGCCACCGGTACCGAAATTGAGTGCGACAACGGCGTTTGGATGATTTACGCGCACCTTACCGATGATGGCGACGTCAAGACCTCTCATCTGGACGCTCGCGACCTGATGGTCACTACCAGCATCGAACTCTCCGATGAAGAGGGTGAGGCACTCATGAACGGCAATCTGGACGACGTTGAGAGACAGGCCGTCGTGGAAGATCTTTACCCGAAGTATCTTGAAGCTCTGGAAGATATGGAGTAAAGAAAAGTCCCCAGCCGATGTGCGAACATCGACCGGGGAGATTTAAGAAGGAGAAAACTATGTATACTACCGCAGAACTGTTCGCTATCGCAACCGACCCGAAAACATCCCGGGCAGCGTTCCTCAACAATGTCACCCTCAGCATCCCGGATGATGCCGACGGGCGCGTGGATCTGGATGCCGAGAAGGCAAGACTGTCCACCATCTGGGATTTAGCTCATCTTCCAATGCGTGAGCTGGTGGCCCGCACTGGTCTGTCGCAGACCGCATTTGCAAAGCAGGCAGGCATTCCGCTGCGAACCGTGCAGGACTGGTGCGGCGAAAAGCGTGCGTGCCCGGCATACGTCCGCCTTTTGCTGGCGGAGCATTATAATCTTCTGTAAAGCAAGAAAAGCGCCCACACGGAAAAATCCGCATGAGCGCTTAACTGTTAAGGGCTTCACATTGGAAGCAAAAATAAAATATCACGTTTTGACTTGCAAGGCAAGAGCTTCGACAAAACTAGTGTAAATAAAACAAAAAAGCCCCGCCATGATACGCATCGTTAAGAGGCTTAGCGGGTTCAGATATCCACCCTAATGCGCTTCTTCGAGAGGCCGGGTGGATTTGTTGATGTTATTATACCACAATCCGTGCAAAAAGAAAAGCGGCAGACCCGAAAGCCTGCCGTTTTTGAATTGCCTGAGCAGAAGCTCAAAGCTAATCCTATAATCATGATTAGTATATCACACATCCAGCATTTTTTCAATGCTTTTCAGCCGGTAGCCTATCGCTGTCCGGCTGTAATGTGTCTGCGCGGCAATGTCAGCTTGTGGGAGCCGCTCAACGTACCGCAAAAGAGCTATCTTTCGGTCAACCCTCCCAAGCGGCGCGCTTTTGATGGCGGCGATCATCCTCTTCCGGTCAAGCCCTCGCAGCGCAGCGGGCAGCACTACACGAGCCGCCGCCACAGGCAGCACCGAGCCAGAAAGGCTGCGGCAACTCTCCGGCGTTGCGCACCATAGTGCCAAGCACGGCAAACCGGTGACAAAACGTCACCATTTTCGTGATGTCACGAAATTGCTCTTGTGCGGCGAACATCCCGGTGACGTCACCGAGATGGCGGTATGTAGTGCTTGCCATGATATCACTCCTTATTGTGAACAATGATATAACGAATTGTGGAAATTTTGACGATAACGCTATCGTCCGGGTTGTTTTGTTGCACACCGCTGAGCGCAACATATTCGCCATTTAGCCACAAAATACTTCCTTCCAACCGCATGAGCCATTTTCCGCTACCATCGAAATCAGCGGCATGATTATCCAAGTCGATTTCGAGGTAAAAACCATCGTTCTGTTTTGCAAAGTATTTTTGCAGAACAGAAGTGATTTCTTCCGTACTCATGTTTTCAGAATCAGCAATGACTTTGATGTAGTGATAATGAAACATTTTTGCCTCCTTACTGCGTGATTTCCTCAGCGTCCAGAGCGTCGTAGTACGCCTGTGCGAGAGTCTCAACCTTTGCAATGTCGTCCTCTGTCAGCAGACCACTGTCCAGATGGGTGTAAGCCTTGTCAAGCCAATAGGCCACATCGCGTCCTGCGGCGATTTCGCGCTTGATGGAGCGCAGTGTCAGGTCATGGCGGGCTTTGGATTTAATTGCCATAAGTACCTCCTTATGTGGTAGTCATGGACGCGATTGCGTCCTCAAGATTTTTGACGACGAGATTTACGTCCCGCTGGTAGTCCAGCTTGACCCCTGCACCGTCACCCGCCTGTACCACCGTGTCAGGGCCGTAAGCGGTGAGGGCTTTGTAGGCGGCGATTTCGTCAGGGGTGAGCGGGGTTTCGATGGGGGTGGCGAGAAGTGCATTCTGCTCAGCCAACGTTTTTGTGCTGTCGAAAGCACCCTTATCAATCCTCTGCACCTTCACCCCTCTCTCCAAGTCCACCTCGTCGCAAATCCACTGCTGGCCGCTTTGGTCAGTGTAGTTGCCGCCAGAGGTGACAGGGATGCCGGGGAGACCAGTGGGAGTGGGGAGCGTGAGAAGCTGTTCACGGTAGGGGGAGTAGGCGGTGGCGGTTGAGCCGAATTCAAGCTGTGGGGCAATTAGGAAGTTATATCTTTCATTGATAGCGTATGATTTGTCATACACAATTCCAGTTATCCTAAAGGGTTCTAATAGTGTGAATGCGTTTCTTTTACTCGTTCTGGTTTTTCCATCATAATAGAAAATCAAAACGTTTGAATAGTAACTTCCCGGTGGAATTGTAAAAAGGGGGACGGTGTTATTCCAACCACCACCAATCCACAGGACAATATTGCCATCGACTATGGGTGTTCCGCTTATTGTATAACTCCCATCTGAATTTTGTTTGGCAGATATTCCTTTGTCGCTAAATGCCGGGTTCATAAGAGCCGAGTTCAACAGATTCTTCCCCGTCACCTTCACCGCCACGCTGCCGCTGTCGCCTGCGCTTACGATAGGCACAGGTGCATCCGGCGTGGGGGCCCCGTCCTGCGTGCTCTTACCGTACACGGTCAGGCCGCACAAGGGTGCAGGAAAAGCGTCGTCAACGGAGATGGGGTTGCCTATTTTACTGCCTGCGAGGATATTCTGCCGCGCCCTTACTGCGCTGATCGCGTCACCCGTGGCTTTTGCGTCAGCGGCTTCGCCCTCGTGGGTGAGGGTGGTGTCCAGCGCTACGGCAGGGCCGGTCTCCCCTTTAGGGCCTTGAGGGCCACGCTCACCCTGCGGGCCAACCGGGCCGATGGGGCCTTGTGGGCCCTGCTCACCTTTGAAATTTCCGTTTGCAATGCCGTCCTTCAACTCTTGCAGACTGTCAGCGGCTTCCTGAGCGCTCTGGTCTGCATTGCCCGCGCTGGCGGCGGCTTCACTGGCAGCCGTCTGGGCATCGGTCTTGGCCTGTTCTGCGGCGGTGGCATCGGTGTGTACGGCATCCACCAGCTGCTGCCATGCAGGGGTGCCCGGTTCCGGCTCTGTGCCGTCCTCTGTGCCGGAGTTGGCGCTGACACGATACCGCAGATCTGCGCTGGTGACGGTCTTTGTGCCGTCGCTGCCTTCAAAGGTGATGCACCCGCTCCCGGGCTGTGCGGTCACGCTGGCGGGCACGGCCACATAGCCGTCCACCACCAGCGATGATGCCGGGGCTTTGCTGTCCGGGACGTGCCAGAAGCAGCGGATAGCCAGCCCCTCCCACTCGCCGGAAGCGGTGACGGCAAGACGGTACACGCCCCGGTTCTTGGTGTAGCCAAAGCGCACCAGCTGCTCATAGCCCGGCACTTTGACGACGCCATTGGATGCGAGAGATACGCTTTGCTCGATCATAAATTACTCCTTGTTGATGGTAGGCTTCTTTTCTGCCAGTGCCTTTTTCATCATGCTGACGGCTTTTTCGATCACGCTGTCCAGCACTTCATCGGTGATGAAAGGCTTCATCCAGTCCGGCAGTGCGCCGCGCAGCGCGGCAAAGACCTGCGCCTTTTTCTTTGCGCCCTGACCGCTGCCCATGATGCTGTCCTCAGCGATGGTGACGAGCTCCAGTGCCCACTGCTTGACGTACTGCTTGTAGCCCAGCCGGATGGCACCAACGGCCAGCGCGGCAAAGCCGATGAACATCAGTACCAGTGCGATGGGTGCGGGGATAAAGTTAAACATTGCTTCCATGATTTGTTACTCCTTTCAGTAGGTAGTTGTTAATATCGGATTTGCTTTTTTGCATACCTTCGCGGTTGTTTCCAGACAGCTGTGAATCCAAAAGATTTTGTACGCCAACGAGTACGAGACGCATTTCTTCATCGAGGCTGTCAAAGCGGCGCAGGTCTCTTGCAAGGGCCTGTGCGTGCTGAAGCTGTCCCTGTTCCAGCACGCCAAGTCTTTTTTCGAGCGTATCCATTCGCTTGTTCTGCGCATCGTCGGGGGCCTGTGCATTTTTGACGTACTTGTGGATGATGTCCAGCACCTTGTCGATGGTGATGACCGCAGCGCACAGGCTGCCAAGAATGCCCAGCACCCACAGTAAAGCTTCTTTTTCGGTCACTTTCCCTCCCGGAGACGGGTCAGACCCTTCTTGCTGATGATACCCGCATAGTCCTTGTATGCGTGGGACATGTCCACGTTGGTGACTTTGCCCGGAATGGCATCCACAACGCCCGGGATATGCGCCTTGCTGGTGTACTGCCACATGCCAAAGGGCCAGCCGGGAGCGGGCTTCTTCGTGCGGTAGGCAGCCAGCCACACATCGTAGGGCTTCAGCGCCGCGCCGCCCATGTACAGGAAGGTGTTGCCGAACCACAGGCCGGTGTAGAGCAGAGCATACACGCCCCAGCTTTCCACCGTGCTCAGCATGTAGGCCGTCAGGTCGGTCAGCGCGGCCTTGCCAAGCGGCTTCTGCACTTCGTCCTCGATGTCCACGGCCACCGGCAGCTCAAAGCTCCGGCCGGTGAGCAGCTTCTTGAAGTACGCCAGCTCCCTGTCGGCCTGCTCCCGGTTGACCGCCTTGAAGTAGCCATACACGCCGCAGGGGATGCCCAGCCGCTTGCACTCGCTGTAATTGCGGGAAAACTGCGGGTCAGTGTAGGGCGCACTGGGTCTGCCCGTTGCGCTGTTGCCCATGGCGCGAATTATTACACCGTCCACCTTCCCGCTTGCCTTGACCTTCTCCCAGTCGATCGTGCCCTGATACCGGGACACGTCCATGATTTCAGCCATAGCGTCCTCCTTACTGCGTAATTTCCTCAAAGCCGCTCTTGATGAGAATCGCCTTGACCTTCTCCTTCAGCAGGCGGGGGCAACGCTCATACAGAGCCTTTGCATCCTCCATAGTCTCAGCAGACATGATTTCCTGTGCCCACAACATTGCCATCATAAATACCATCCTTTCGATTTTTTGTGTGATTTTATGCATAAACAATCTCGCTCATTTCAAGCAAGCACTGTTTCAACATCTCGTTTTCTTTTTGCAGTGCCGCCACCGTGTCCGGCAGCTTCTCCCGGGCTTCGGCCTTTTTGCGTGCTTCTTCTTGCGCGGCCAGCTCTTCGGCGGTGTAGCGGATGTACTTCTGCACCGGCACCTGTTCGGTCCATGCGGCCTGCGCAGGCACGCCCGGCACGTC
>OLPT01001816.1_pt1 | contig 12267 bp, 6 predicted proteins | sample 1673051 | NCBI WGS metagenome assembly OLPT01 (sample SAMEA3136750, study PRJEB25190) | human gut metagenome | biome: human gut; feature: human-associated habitat; material: faeces | place: Austria | collected 2013
GGATTGCACAGAAAAAATTGAAAAAGAATGGGTTCACTATAAGATTGAATTTTATTCCTTTGTGCTGTGGAGTTCTGACTGTAACCTCACGAGATCGTTTTTGAGCAAGGTTGTTTTATCAGGCAGAATGGAACATTTAGCACGACAGAATAAAATCAAACGTATAATGAACCCCTTCTTTTTTAGATATCTAAGATAATCTGGCAACAGCCAAAGACAGCTCCCAACGAGAGAAGCCATCCTATATTTGTGGCCTTAGAGCAAGGATTGAATGCGAGTATGTAAGCGAACATTCAACCCGTAGTGATAGAGTCACAAATATAGGATGGCTTCTCTCGTTGGGAGCGTCTCCCCTGCCTGCGGCAACCCAGAGCTTAATAAGAAATTACCGTAGTATTCGTTGGCATATATTTCCAAATATAATATGCATCGGAGTCCATCAGACGCACACATCCATTAGATGCTGGTTTACCAATTGTAGCATCTGCATACACCGTGCTTGCAATTGGAAATTTATGATGATTCTGGCTGCTGCCGGATGGGTAACGGTGTACTCTGGTGTGGAAAGAGTTTCTTCCACAATAATGAGTTATGTATTCTTCATAAGTATTAACATAATACCAGCCATTTTCCTTCTGACCAATGCGGAAAGTTCCATGGGGAGAACGGGTATTATAGTTTCCGGAGGCGCAAGGGAACGATTTGATTAATTTCCAATTGTTCTTTCGACCCTGAAAAATGCTGACTTCCTGTGTATAATGACTGACCCAGATTAAATAGCTGGTTTTGCTGGAATACTTTTTAACATAAGCAAGTTTTTGAGCAGTAGAATATTTGGATGTTGTGTAGTTGCATTTGAAAGCGCGAAGACTTCCTGTAGTGAGGTAGTAGGTCTTTCCTTTATAGAGAATCTCGCTTCTCTTATATTTGGTATTACGTCCGATTAAATCAACGGTTACACCGCTGCTTAATGTTTTAACAACTTTTTTAGAAGTCCAGGAACGGTAAAGAGAAACTCTCTTGGTTGTCTTGCAGAAGTAAGTCATCGTTCTTATTGTTTTTAATGGTGAAAGTAAAGTGTTAGGGGTACAGCTTACAGTAGCTCCTGTTGAAGAAGTATAATTCTTTCCATTAATCGTTGTGTAAGGTTTTACCATAAAAGTAATACTTGAAGCGCCGCTTGCAATGGAAGTCTGATAAGTGGAGCGGGTGGTGTTTGCTAAAAGAGTGTAACTGCTGCCTTTTTTTATATATACACTGTAACCGCTTGCGTTATAAAGTGTGTTCCATTTTAAGTTGAGACGGCTATTGCTTGCGTAGACAGATAATCCAGTTACATTCTGTGAAATGGTTACGGGAATCGTAGCAGAGAGCTTTCTGGAAACCGTTTTTGCGTTAGGAGCGAATGCTTTTACAGTAAATGTGTAGGTCTGGCCTTCATTTAACTGATTAAATGTATAAGTTCCGGCTTTTTTAAACTTAACAGAACGTCCATCGGAACAAAAGAGTTTATATTTATTAGCTCCAGTGATGGCTTTCCATGTGATTTGTGCACTTTTATATCCTGGTGTAACAGTAAAATAAGGTGCTTTCAGTGAGACGGCTTCGGTTGAACTGGTTGTGCTCTGGCTTTTGACCGTTGTCTGACTTGCATTCAGAGAAACTGCCGGATAAGTGCAAAGCCCGAAGAATAAAAGGGCTGAAGCGACAGAAAGACAGAGTTTATTTGTTATTTTCATGAAAAATCTCCTCTCTCATAGTATTAATGGTTATTGATAATTTACTATCTGACTAATATAACAAATCCTGCTACCAGAAGTCAAGGAGATGGATTTACTATTTAATTCAAACAAAAGCCAGCCAAAGCCCTTTGTTTCCATCCCCGAATCTCTCCAACCACTATTTTAATTCAACTAAAAACAGCCAAAGACAGCCCCGGAAGAGAAACGCTATCCTATATTTGTGGCCTTAGAGCAAGGATTGAATGGGAGCCAGTAAGCGAACATTCAACCCGCAGTGATAGAGTCACAAATATAGGATAGCGTTTCTCTTCCGGGGCGTCTGTCTCTTAACGAATTAAACTAGCCAAAAATTCTGGGAGAATACTTTCTGGTACTTCCATTTCTCCCTGTCCTTTAAATAAGGAAATATGTGGTTTGTTCTGACCGTGGAAGTCTGTTCCGCCTGTTTTAAGAAGACCCCACTGTTTGGCAAGACCAGCAACATATTCCTGTTCAACAAGAGTGTAAGTGTTATAGTAAGCTTCAATTCCAACAAGGCCGGCTTCTTTTAATTCGCGGACCAGAGTTTCTTTTTGGGCGGAATCTAACTTTTTATAGAACATAAGGTGTGCAAGAACAGGGACACCGCCACTGTTTTTGATTAGTTCGATTGCTTCCTGCGGAGTAGGCATGATACGTTCCACATAGCAGCATCTTCCCTCTGCAAGATATTTATCAAATGCTTCTTGAACAGAAGAAACATATTTCTTTTTCATAAGAAGCTTTGCGATATGTGGGCGGGCGATTGTTTCGCCTGGCTTATCTGGTTTGATTTCGTCCATGGAAATCTTAAAGCCCTGTTCCTGAAGTTTCTCAATAATTTTTGCATTACGTCCGTCACGGCTTTCACGACAAACGGCAAGGCGTTCTAAGAGAGCCTTATTTTTTGTGTCGATGTTATAGCCAAGAACATGAATTTCTACTCCGTGATAGTCTGTAGAAATCTCTACACCAGAGATGGCAGTAAGTCGTTCTTTATGTTTGGCAGCAGCTTTCTGAAATTCTTCTGTGCCAGCAACTGTATCGTGATCGGTAAGAGCAATTACAACAGGATTTTTATCACCAGCAAGTTTTAGGGCATCATTTATAATTTCTGTTGGGGAAAATGTACCATCAGAAGCAGTAGAATGAATATGTAAATCAATATAAGTTTTCAAAATGTACTCCTTTCATGCAATAATCAATCAAGTATCTATAATATTCTATATTTAGTATCGCAGAATTAGTTAAAAAAATCAATGTCTATGACAATTATTTATATGAATTGAAAGAAAGTGATGGAAAATGTGTAATAATGCAATACTTGTTTGTAATAATTGCATAAAGGTGTTAGAATATCTTTATTGAAAATGAGAAGCTAAACAGGCAGACAGAACATGTAACGGAGGTTAATCTACAATGGAAGATATGATGAAAGCGTTGTTAGATGTGGTGAGAGCACAGCACACTGCAACAGAAGGAAGCGAAGAAAGACCATTTGATATTAATGATATTATTGATATGGCGCTGAATATTACCGGGAGACCAGAAGAACCAGGGGAACAGCAGGAACTTTCTGATACGATTCAGAAGCTGGCAGAATCTCTGGCACCAGATATTTTCCCACCGAAGACATTTGAGGAGATGGATGATTCCGAGCAGGCAGCTTCTGCAGTGAATATGATAGAGGAACGGTTAAGAAATGGTGGCAGAAGAAGAGAGATAGCAGCCCCACAGTCACAACAGGAAATGACTCCACAGCAGAATAGTTCACAGATGCAGAGTGAGTCACATGAGGAGAATCCTTTTGCACAGGTAATGGAGAATGAAAATGCGAATATTCAGCAACAGTCAGAAACTGCAGATGGATATGGAAATATGGCATCCACAGACAGTGGTGCGTCCGAAGATTATGGTAATGGCAGTTCTTACGATATGTTTGGACAAGACGATGTAAATCATCAGGAAGCGGCGAATCTTAATGATTTGATCTATAATAATTTTATGCAGATGATGGGATTAAATGATCCTAAGGTAGAATATCCATTTGACCGTTCTCAGATTCGATATGGAAGGGAAAAGACAGCGACGGAAATGCTTGCAGAAGATGAGGCCAACAAGGCAGAAGAGAGAGCATTAGAAGAGCAGAGAAGAAGGCCAGTTTCAGCCTGGGAACTTGCACAGTCAGCTGTGGATAAGGATGAGGAAGCACATCAGAAAGAGGAATATGAACCTAAAGAGATGAAGATGCCAGAAACCAAATCAGCTTCTCAGTTAGCCGCAGAAGCAATCGCGAAGGCCAAAGAAGAGGATCAGATGAAGCTTGAGGCAGAAAAGAGAGCAGAACGTCTTATGGAAGAGGCAAGAAAGCGCGGAAAAGATCCGATGGAATTTGCACTTCATCAGCAGGAAATTTTAAATTATATGGAAAAGAACAGTGATGAACTCGTTTCTTTTGAAGATTATGAAGATTTATCACCAGAGGAAAAATTAGAGATAGAGAAAGAACTTTATCGGGAAAAACAGATTGAAGCGGGAGTGGCTCCAGAAGATATCAGTGATGAGTTACCAGATGAGATTCTGGAACAGGCTGGAATCGCACCAGATCAGACAGCAGGAGAGCAGAATAGTCAGGAGTCTGCCGGACAGGGAGATGGAACAACAGCACAGCAAACCAGCCAATCACAGGGAATGCCGGCATTTTCAGATGATATGCTTCGTATGATTAGCCAGGAAGTAGTACAGGAAAATGCAGAGATGATTCTGGCTGAAGATGCCAATGCAGACTTAGGATTAATTAACGAGACGATTTTCGAAAACTTGAAAAATCTAATGAGTCAGACTGGCGGAGCTGTGACGCAGGAAGATATGGAATCTTTGATCGGAGAAGTTATTTCCAGAAATACATCTTCTGACTTAGAAGAAACACAAGAAACTTTGGCGCAGACGGAAACAGGTACTACAGCTGAAACGGCACCGATGGCATTTGAAGGCGAAAGTGCAGGCAGTGCTGTTGGAAGTGGAATGGCAGGAACGAGGGAACCAGCAGTGGAAAGTTCACAGTCAGAATCACAGAGCCAGCCAATGTCAGCGGTAGAACTTGCCAGGGCAGCACAGCAGGCAGCTAAGCCAGAGCCACAGGAAGCCAGAGAAACAAAGTCAGCAGTAGAACTTGCAAAAGAGGCACAAGAAAACGCAGTACAGAAGAAGGCTGAACCAATATCGGAGACAGAGGAAGAACTGAGCGAGGATGATTTAAACTTTGATGAATTAGATTTAGAAGAGGAGTCCGAAGAAAGTCAAAGTCCTTCTATTGAAGAATTAAAGGCACAGCTTAAGGCAGCGGAAGAAGCATTGGCAGCAGAGCAGTTAAAAGCGGCACAGAAAGCCGGGAAAGCAGAGGAAGAGAAGAAATCAGAAGAACTTCCGAAAGTGGAAGAAGCAACAGAACAGCCGATGGAAGAGAGTGCATCAACAGCCGGGGAACAGACAGCAACAGAAGAAAGTTCTGAGATAACCCCTGCGCCAACAGCAGAAGAAGTACAAGAACAGCCTGAGTATTCTGAAGTTTCAGAAAAAGAAGCGGAAGAATTTGAATATGTTGATCCGGGCGAATTAGTTCTTGGAGACCACACACAGGCAGAGATAGATGAAGCTTTGGATAATCTGGCATCTCTTGGCCTAGAGGGTGAAGTCTATGAGCGTGCAAAAAGAATGCTCTTACTGGAACTTGCTGGTTCAGAAGTAGCACTTGATGCATGGCTTGAAGAACAGGAAAATGGCAAGAAGAAAAAGGCAGCGGTATCCGCGTTAGATACAGAAGAAGATGCTCTTGAAGATTTAGAAGATTTAGATGAAGATGACCTTGAGCGAGAATTAGAACTTGCTATGGATGAAGACTTTATTGAGGAAGATTTAGAAGAACCTGCAAATGAAGAAACTTTAGAAGAAAGCAGTCAGAACAAATCTGAAGAAACAGAAAAAGAGGCAGTTTCTGAGGAGGATTTAGAAGAAAACTCTGTAGAAAAAACGGAGGACGAATCTGATAAGACGGAAGGTGCCGAAGATGTATCAGAACAGCCAGAAAGTATTTTAAAAGAAGCTTCTGAGGAAGAAATAAGCAGTGAAGAGGAAAACTCTGAGGAAGAAGAGGGAGAGACCTCAGAGGCAGCTCAGGAAGAAGCAGCAAATAAGGAGTTCTCTGAGACAGAAGAAGAGGCAGCAAATAGAGAATACTCTGAGACAGAAGAGAAAGAGGCAGCAAATAGTGAGTGCTCTGAGACAGAGGAAAAAGAGATAGCAAATAAGGGAGTTTCTAAGAAAATAGAGAAAGAAGCAGAATACAAGGAAGCAGAATACATTTCTGAATCAGAAGACACAATTCAGGTAGAAAAAACAAGACCGGAAAAGGCAGAGAGGACATCTTCACAGACGAAGAAGTCTGCGCACAGTGAGAGAACATCACATTCCAGAAAACACAAGAATATTGTAAAACGTAAGGAAAAAACAGCTCCAGAAAAAGAAGAAAGAGAATTTAGCGCAGTAGTTCTAACAGGAAAGAATGTCGAAGAAAAAGAATTCCAGGTAAGTGTCCGCAATCCATTTGTTCTCAAAAACTCTGCAAGCTTTATGAATAAATTTGAAGAGTATATTGTAGATACACAGGAAAACAGAAAGTTAAGCACAGGATTCAAACGTTTAGATGCAATGCTCCGCTATGGCCTTCATAAAGGAAGTTACTTTGTAGATGCTACACCTCAGTATTTAAAGAACGGATTTATGCAGCAGATAGCCGACCGGGCAGCAGAAAGCGGTGTAGATGTACTTTATATTTCAACAGAGCTTACCCGCTATGACCTTATGGTAGATACTATCTCTCGTCTCAGCTATGAAATGAATAAAAAAGATGAAGAAAAAGCAGTATCCTCTATGGCAATCATGACAGGAGAAAAAGGCGCAGATATTCGTTCTTTAAAAGATGAATTGAATTGGTACAGAGGACGAATCAGTGAACATCTTTTTGTACTTGATCAGGAAGCAGTGTCTGAATATGTAGAAAATATGGAAGATGCCTCCGCAGGAGATATATTAGCAGAACTTATTCGTTCCATCGTAACAGAGGGAGCACATAAGCCAGTGGTATTTATTGATAATATTGAAAATATACTCTCAGTAGAAGATTCTGAGGATATGAAACCGCTCATGGATGGAATCCGTAAACTTGCAAAAGAACTGGGAATTCCGATTATTATGTCCTACGGATATGCACCAGCAGAAAGTGAAAATGAGCTTGACCCAGATGAAATCGAATATCACAAATCATTAGGAAATATGTGTGATGTATATCTTGAACTCAAATATGCAGATATGATAACAGAGGATTATGAAGAATTAACAGAAGATGATATTCAGGAAATGGTAGAAAACGGTGAAATGCTTCTTATTAACGTACAACTTCATAAAAATAGAAGAACAATGAAAGCATCCTGTCAGATACAGGCAACACCGAAGTTTAATTATTACGAAGAATAGTGATTTGCCGTAAGCAAATAGACGAAACACCAAAGAGAAGATATCCTATATCTGTGACTTTAGTCGCGGCGGTTTGAATGCTCGCTTATGCGCTTGCATCCAAACCTTGCTCCGAGGCCACAGATATAGGGTATTATATGGCGCTATTCCGTAATCCCAATATAATCCGTTACAACCTTAATCTTCGCACTGATCTTCTGAAGCTCTTCTGTTGGTTTATAATCTTTCGTACCAAAGAGATATTCGTGTGCTTTTTTTACATTTGTCTGGGCTGTAATTGGAAAACCGTAATAGATGCCGTTATATCGTTCATCTTCAGATTTAAAAGGATAAGCCTGCGAATCTTCTATCTTACAACGTGCCATGGAAAGAGTCAGCTTTGTGAGAGCGTCATTAGAGAGGCTCGTTTTACACTGTGGAAGAACAGTACTGATTAACTTTCCAAGTTTTAGCGGCTGTTTTTTAGCTGTATTCATAATACCTTCAAGAACAAGTCGCTGATGGTTAGCTCTTGCGTGATCTCCGCCTTCCATGTAGCGGATACGAGAGTAGGCAACAGCCTGATTACCATCGAAGGTATAAGTTCCGGTTTTTTCAAACTTCGGAGAATTTCCACCATTAATATGATTCATATTACCAATATAATCATTTAAATTCTGTAATTCTTTTTCGGAATTAATGGTCAATGGAATGCCGCCAAGCACATCAACAGCATCGGCTAGTGCTTTAAAGTTAACTGTGGCGAAATCTGTGATATTTAAATCCAGGTTACGGTTAATTGTGCGAAGGGCAAGTTCTGGTCCGCCATAAGAATATGCTGCATTAATCTTATCGTATTCGCCATCAATACTTACATAGGTATCACGGTAAATAGACATCAATTTTACCTTTTTGGTTGATTTATTGATGCTGGCAATGATGATACAGTCGGTACGGGAACCTTTATCTTTAATTTTATTATCCTGACTATCAACGCCAAAAAGAGCAATATTTTGATAATCTTTTATATTAGCATCCGTATCATTTACAGTTACACTTGTTTTATCTAAAGGATATTTTTCTATTTTGGAGAATGCACCTTTTAATGAGAAACGGAATGCAAAAACCGCCCCGGCAATTAAAAGAATGATTAAAAGAAGGAAGGGAAAACATCCCCGTTTTTTCTTTTTTTTACGTTCATGATAAGTTAAAGCTCGTCCGCCAGAAGTCTGCCGCTTTTGAGACTTTGTATCAGGCTTGTTCTGGGAAGAGGACTTCTTTGTTGATGGTTTGCCAGAATTTTTTATAGAAGAACCAGAGGAATGATATCCTGTACCGGAAGAACTTCGAAGCAGGCCATCAGTATTCAATGTGGAATGTGTATGATGGTCGTGAGAAGTTTCGAAATTATTCTGAGAACTTCGTCTGCCGCCTGTGCTGGAATAGTTATATTTGTTTTCAATGTTATCTTTACTATATATTGAACCATATTTCATAAAATATGCCTCCATTCTGTCATAGGTACTTCTGGAAATTTAATAGGTTTATGGAATGTTTCGGAGAGTACATTCATTAGTTAAAAAATCTGTGTTAGTAAGCATTTTTATTGACAAATCCTTTAAATACAGTAAGAAATAGAATCTTAATATCAAAAGATAATGTCCAGTTTTCAATATAAAAAATGTCATGTTCAATTCGTCCCTCAATGGATGTGTCTCCACGGAAGCCGCAAACTTGTGCCCATCCTGTCATACCGGGACGTACCTGATGCTTTATCATATAACGAGGAATCTCCTCTTTAAATTTCTCAACGAAAAGAGGTCGTTCTGGCCGTGGACCAATGAGACTCATATCACCCTTTAATACATTAAATAACTGTGGCAGTTCGTCAAGACTGGTCTTACGGATAATTCTTCCCACGGGAGTGACCCGGGGATCGTTGTGTACTGTCCAGGCCTTTTGTTCCTTAGAGGCAGACTGTACTCCCATCGATCGGAACTTGTACATTTTAAAAGGTTTATTATGAAGACCGACTCGTTCCTGACAGAAAATAATTGGTCCTGGGGAACTCTTTTTAACGAGAACAGCAACAACAGCCATAATCGGTGAAAAGAGAATGATACAAACGATAGAACCAATAATGTCCACAAGACGTTTGATACATTTGTTTACAGTATTTGTAAGCGGAACATTACGGATGTTGATAACCGGAAGTCCGTTCAAATCCTCAGTAACTGGGTTAGTAGAAATAAATTTATAATAATCTGGAACAAACTTTGTATGCACACCAGACTTTTCGCAGATAGCAACCATATCTCCCAGTTTATAATACTCTTTCAAGCTGAGTGCGATTGCCACCTCATCCATAGAAGTGTTCTGAAGAAACTTTTCTACATCCTTTAACTTACCAATGCAAAAAGTATTGCGGTAAGAAAAGTCAGCCTTGAGATTATCATCGAAAATACCGTGAATGGTGTAGCCCCACTGTGGGTTTGACTTAATACGGTCGATGTAGGCTTCGGCTGCTGCACTGAAACCAATAACAACAACATGTTTAAGATTAAATCCCTTTCTGCGAGTTCTTTCTAATGCATAACGGATTGCCGCCCTTTCAGCAATGGTAAGAAGCATGGAAAGAACATAGAACATTAACTGAAGACTTCGTGAAACATGGGGAATCTTCATAAAGATTATATATATAAAGAAGAAAACCATTCCAATGGAATTCGCCTTAATGAGATTCGCATACTCTGAAGTCCTATTTTGAAATCTTTTTGGTTTATATAAATTAAACTTTGCATATAAAATAAGGTATACAGGAATCAGAACAAGAAGTATACCCTGATATTGCCACAACTGCCGCCAGTAACCAAAACGAGGAAAAATGTCTTTAAAAAGAGGGCATATATATCGAATATAGTAACTAAGACAAAAGGAACAATAAATAACCAGTGCATCAAGAACGACGTGGAACCGGTTAAGATATTTTTGATTCTCTTTAATCATAAAAGTGTACCTCCATCACCCAAAAGGGATATATATATGGAAAAAAGGGCGTAATATACCTCTTACTGGGATAATTTTCTAACTTATTATACAATAGAATAGGGCATTCCACAAGGTTATTTCTTTTCCTGCTTTTACGAAAAAAGTGTGAAAAAGCTGCAAAATCAGTAGAAATCCATAAATTTGCCATAAATACAACACAAATTTATCACACATCGTTGCTAAGATAAGGTTACAAACTTAGGAAAGGGGATAACATTATGAACGAATTTGAAAATGGATTCCATAATGAGAATTTAGAGAACAACAGGATAAATAACCAGGAAAACAATAGTCAGCAAGTAGCTATAGATGTAACACCGATTGAGGAATCGGTAACACAGGAGAATACAGAGAGTCATAGATATTCTTACAGAGAACAAGGTACAGGTGGCAGTTCCTATCAGTATGACAATGGAAATAATTGCAACGATACTTATAATAATTCTTATAGCAGCCACGGATGGAGAGATGAGAGTACTTATAATAATGAAAATTATTATGGGAATATCCCGCCGGAACCTGATAAGAGACGCAGACAGAGAAAGAATGGCAGTAAAAATAATAAGAACGGAATGGGTAAGAAAGCCGCCAAGTTAGTTGCATCTGCAGCAGTATTTGGTCTTGTAGCGGGAGCCTGCTTTGTAGGAGTGTCCGTAGCAAAAGATAAATTATATCCTTCTACAGCAGATCGAATTGAAACAACATCGGGAACAACAAGTGCAAAGAGCGAGACATCATCAAGCGGCTCAAGCAGCTCCAGCAGTAATGTAGCAAGTGTAGTTAATGAAGTGATGCCATCTGTTGTATCTATTACAAGCACAATTCAGTCTTCCAATTATTATGGCTTTGGTACACAGGAATCAGAAGGAGCAGGTTCAGGATTTATCGTTGCAAAGACAAAAGATAATCTTATGATCGCAACCAATAATCATGTTGTATCTGATGCCACTTCCCTCACCGTAGGATTTGCAGACGATACAACAGCCAAAGCAACAGTAGTCGGAACAGACTCCAGTGCAGACCTTGCAGTTATTTCTGTAAAGATAAAGGATATCAAAGACTCTACAGCATCAAAGATTAAAGTTGCAACACTCGGAAGTTCTGATGATTTAAAAGTAGGAGAAGAAGTTGTAGCAATCGGTAATGCATTGGGATATGGCCAGTCTGTTACAACAGGTGTAGTCAGTGCAAAGAACAGAGAAGTATCTTTAACAGATGGAACAATGAACCTTCTTCAGACAGATGCCGCAATCAACCCTGGTAACAGTGGTGGTGTACTTATTAATATGGATGGTCAGGTTGTAGGTATCAACAATGCGAAGTTAGAAGATACATCCGTAGAAGGTATGGGATATGCGATTCCTATCACTACAGCTAAAACTATCTTAACAGATTTAATGAATGCCAGCAGCGTAAGCACAAAAGATGCTGCATTCCTTGGAGTCGTAGGCCGTGACATTAATGAATCTTATTCCAGCGCACTTGGAATCCCTAGCGGAATCTATGTATCACAGGTAGTCAGCGGATCACCAGCAGAAAAAGCAGGAATCTCTGCAGGCGATGTCATTACCAAGTTTGAGGGTAACAACGTATCTACAATGTCCGGCTTAAAAGAAAAACTGGCACTGAAAAAAGCTAATACAAAAGTAAAAATCACATTTAAGAGAGCAAACCAGAGCGGAACATACGAGGAAAAGACCGTTACAGTAACTCTTGGTAAAAAGAGTGATTTCAGTGATGTAACAACAGATAACTCCAGCGATTCCAGCAATGATTCCAATAATAACTCCAATAATGGAAATAATAATGGAAACAGCAATGGCAACTCTGGTAATAGCAATGGAAATTCCGGAGACTATGGTTATGGCAATGGAAATTTTGGAAATGACAATGGCAATGGATATATAAATCCATATGAATATTTCTTCGGAAATAACTATTAATTTAC
>OLPT01001822.1_pt1 | contig 12253 bp, 10 predicted proteins | sample 1673051 | NCBI WGS metagenome assembly OLPT01 (sample SAMEA3136750, study PRJEB25190) | human gut metagenome | biome: human gut; feature: human-associated habitat; material: faeces | place: Austria | collected 2013
CCCATCACCCGCCATACCGGCAGCCTGGCCCGGACTCCCGCCTGTGATTACGCCATCAGGCTCTGGGAACCGGAGGACATCTCCCTGCGCCAGCTTGTGGACGGCCTGGACCGCCTGTGGAGCCGCAGGGGATGGCTGACGATGGCCCTGCACAAACCAACTCCCCACGAGAGTTTCGCCCAGAATTCCGGCTATTTTTTCTATTACGGATACTATTATTCAGGAATGTGCCTGGACATGCTGGCGCCAAACCAGGTAAAGCGTCATGCATCCCTGTTGGCGGACGATATTCTCACCCGCCAGGGAACAGACGGGGCCTGGTGGGACTACCCCCTGTATAATTACCACAAATTCTACGGCACCGGATATGCCCTGTACGCTCTTTCCCGCGCCTGGGACAAGCTGTACGGCCAACCGGAACCTTCTCCATCCTCTATTTCCACACTATCCCGGCCATGATAAATACCATGAAATCGCTTTTGGCGCTCTGCCTGTTTTACAGTGCGGCTTCCGTCTCCACCGCAGAAACCCCAATTAAACATACTTCCTTCAGACCCGGAAAAATCTGGACGGACAACAACGGCGCGCACATCAACGCCCACGGCGGCGGCATCCTGTACGACAAGGGAACCTATTACTGGTACGGGGAACACAAGGTGGAGGGGGACGCGGGAAACTATGCCCAGGTGGGGGTTCACTGCTATTCCTCCAAAGACCTCTATAACTGGAAGGACGAAGGAATCGCCCTGAAGGTGGTGGAGGGGGATCATTCCCACCCCATCGCCAGGGGCTGCATCCTGGAACGCCCCAAAGTGGTTTACAACAAAAAGACCGGAAAGTACGTGATGTGGTTCCACCTGGAACTCAAGGGGAAAGGATATGGATCCGCTTACGCGGGGGTGGCAACGGCAGCAAAACCCACAGGGCCATTCAAGTTCCTGAAGGCCGGGCGAGTCAATCCGGGCAAATGGCCCCTGAACATGGATAAAAAGGATCAGACGACCGAATTCACCAAGGAAATGCCCGACTACGTCCGCATCATCCGCAGGGACTATCCCGGCGGGCAGATGAGCCGGGACATGACCATTTTTGTGGATGACGACGGCAAGGCCTACCACATTTATTCTTCTGAAGAAAATAGCACAACACACATTGCGGAGCTGACACCGGATTACACGGGGCATACGGGAAAATATGTCCGGGCGTTCATCAACCGCTACATGGAAGCTCCTGCTATTTGCAAACACAAGGGCAAATACTATCTTATCGCTTCCGGATGCACGGGCTGGGCTCCCAACGCCGCCCGCAGCGCCGTGGCCAAAAACATCGCCGGCCCATGGACGGAATTGAAAAATCCCTGCGTGGGGCCCAAGGCAAGCATCACGTTCGGCGGCCAGAGCACTTTCATCCTGCCCGTGCAGGGCAAGCCCGGAAAATTCATCTTCATGGCGGACATCTGGCGGCCCAAAAACGCCATTGACGGCCGTTACCTGTGGCTGCCCATGAAATGGGAGGGTGACCAGATTATCCTGGAATGGAAGGATGAATGGACGCTGGATGACCTGTAAATTCATCTCCTTCCTTTTTATGCAGGATACGGTTTATTGCTTCCATCTCCTTGCCGGAAGGCAGAAGCGGAGCCTTCTGTATGCCTTGTGCTCCGCTCTCCTTGTTGCAGCAGTCTGGCTGCTTCATCCGGAATGGCCTTTCTGGGCGGGCTACATTGCCTGGGCACTCGCTTACGCGGCAACGCTGATTGTTCAACACACCATTCCCCTTCCCATCCGCTGCCCGCACTGCGGAAACGCCGGGCTTTATTCTGCTCCGCAAACTCCGGAAGAACAAAGAAGGCCGGATACAGGCATCATGCTGGAATGCCGGGGTTGCGGTTCCACCTTTTACACGGACGCCTATTTGCCCTGGCCGGGAAAAATTATCCGCCGGCGCCCCACTTGCCCGGAAGAATGGGAAGAAAAATCTGCCCGTAAACAAGCCGGGCCCGCTTCCTCCGGAGAGGAACGCAGGCCGGAAAGGTCTTTCGTCAACGGAGGAAAAATCTAACGGGCTTTTTTGGAAGCCATCACGTAATTCCTCATGCGCTGGTCTGCGGGGGTGGTGGGGCGCACGCTGGTAACCCAATTGCCGTCCTTATCCTTCTTTTTGATTTCCGTTCTGTCGCGGTACAATTTCGCGGAGAAATCGCTGGAATCAAGAACAACCGGCCCCGGACCTGTCGTGACAATGGGAGTGGGAGGAACCTCCGCAACCACCGTCATTGGAGCGGCAAGGGAATTATACCAGTACACCAGTTCCTGCTGGCCGACAGGATCGTCCGGATAAGGAGCATAAGCTCCGTTATTGGTGGAAACCTTTACATAGGCCGGTTCCGGAAATGTGGTCTGATAGGAAGAGGGGGAACAGGCCCCCAACAACAAAAGGCCGGCTCCGCCGGCAATAATCATGGAATGCAGTTTCATATAGGCATTGGACTCCCTTCCGCCACCTGCCGTTCAGAGGATGTACGGTTCCGGAATATTACGGACACCCGCGCGTCTTGCGCTTGAGCGCCATTCCCAGCGCCGTACGCCATCATGCGGAGGAAAGGAGCTTGCCGTTCCCCCGGCGGCATGGTTGAATATTATTTCCTCTCCATGATTACGGATTTCCGGCTGAAAGTGTTTGAAACCGTCGCACGGCGCCTGAATTTTACGCGCGCGGCGGAGGAACTGTTCATCACGCAACCGACCGTCACCCGGCATATCAAGGAACTGGAACGTCTGCTGGATGCCCGTCTGTTCAAAAGGGAGGGACGAGGGATTGCCCTGACGGCGGAAGGCGTGCGCCTGCTGGCCCATTCCCGCCGCATCCTCAAGGAATACGAAACGCTGGCTGAAGAAATATCCTTTGGCCGCAATTCCCCTGTTTCCGGCGAATTGAGCCTGGGAGCCAGCTCCACCATGTCCCAGTATGTGCTGCCTCCGCTGCTGGCCCTGTTCAACCGCCATTACCCGGAAATACGCATATGGCTGAAAAGCGGCAATACGGAGGAAATAGAACAGGCCGTCCAGGATGAATCCGTGCAGCTTGGCATCGTGGAAGGCACGGCAACGCGCGCGGACCTGCATTACCAGCCATTTATGGAGGACGAAATTATTCTGGCAGGAGGCATGCAGGCCGCCGTGCCCAGTGAAGGGCTTTCCCTCCCGCAACTCTCCCATGTGCCCCTGATCATGCGTGAACCGGGGTCCGGCACGCGCCGGGTGGTGGAGGAAGCGCTGAAAAAACACGGGATCTCCGTTTCCGGCCTCCATGTTCTGATGATGCTGGGCAATACGGAAAGCATCAAAATGTATCTGGAGCATTCTCCGGCGTGCTCTTTTCTCTCCTCCCTTGCCGTCCGGGGAGAATTCAAACGCGGAAGTTTGAAGAAAATACATCTTCGCCACCTGGAAATTCGCCGCACCTTCCACTTCGTCTCAGGACATGGAGACCACAGCAGAATCAATGAACTGTTCATCAAGTTCTGCCGATATTATTATAACAAAATTTAATTGGCTATAACAATTTTTAATTAGATTTTATAATGGCTGCATCGTATATTATTCCGCAGCCAATTCGGTACGCTCCCGGCCAGATACAACGGGCAGCCGCAACCATCATTTACCGACCATGTCTCCCAAACATCTAGCCAATCCCCTCCACGGCATCCTGCTTATTGTTCTGTTTTCCTTTTCCGCTTTTTACATTGCTGATTTTGAATGGGTGAAACATCTTTCCCTCAGCCCGCTGATCGTCGGCATCGTGCTGGGAATGCTTTACGCCAACAGCCTGCGCAACCACCTTCCGGAAACATGGGTTCCCGGCATTCAGTTCTGCACCAAGCAGGTTTTGAGAACAGGCATTGTCCTGTACGGATTCAAACTGACTTTTCAAAGTGTCATCGACATCGGCGGCTCCGCCCTGGCGCTCGACCTTATTGTGGTCACTCTCACCATTCTTCTGGGAGCCGGGCTGGGGCGCCTGCTGAAAATGGACAGGGACACGGCCCTGCTGACCTCCATCGGCAGTTCCATTTGCGGGGCAGCAGCCGTTCTGGGGGCGGAACCCGTCGTCAAAAGCAAACCTTACAAAGCCGCTGTGGCCGTTTCCACCGTGGTCATCTTCGGCACGCTCTCCATGTTTCTGTATCCAGCCCTGCACCGGGCCGGAATACTGGATCTGACGCCGGAACAAATGGGGCTTTTTACCGGAGCCACCCTTCATGAAGTGGCGCATGTGGTGGGCGCCGGCAACGCCATGGGGCAAGCTATTTCCGATCCGGCCATTATCGTCAAAATGATCCGGGTAATGATGCTGGCCCCGGTGCTGGTCGTCCTGAGCATTGTCCTGGCCCGGAGGGATCCCTCTTCCGGCGCAAACGGGGAAAAACGGAAAATTACCATTCCCTGGTTCGCCTTCCTGTTCCTTGCCGTCATTGGCTTTAATTCCCTGCACCTGCTGCCTGCCGGACTTGTGGACGCCATAAACACCCTGGATACATTCCTGCTGACCATGGCGATGACGGCCCTGGGCGCGGAATCCAGCTTTGAGAAGTTTAAGAAAGCCGGAGCGCGGCCTTTCCTGCTTGCAGGCTTCCTGTATATCTGGCTTTTCTTCGGAGGTTACTGGCTGGTCAAGCTGATCAGCCTCTAAATTCCAAAAACACTCCTCCTGCGGAAAGAGGGCAAGGCCTACGCCCTGCCTTTCCGAACAGGAGAAAAAAGCCGTTTCACCGTCAGAACGTGAGAACCGTTTCAGCACAGGTTCACCGCCTCGTTCCATCCTGATTTCCTGCCAGAAAATCCGGTTGAAAAGGATCACCGGAGGAACCATGCCGGCATGGGATGACGGAACATGCGGAGTGCCGCATCCTGCCCGCATTACTCCCTACTGGCCACCTGTACCGCCCAATACAGACATCCTCTCTTTGCTTTCTCCGCTGCTGCGGCAGGTTTTCCCGGTAAGGCTCAACAAAAATTCATAGTCAAACCGTTTGGAGACGCTATAGTATGCGTACCCAGTTCTTAAAAACAAATGGCAACCAAATTATTCATTCCCGGACCCACTGAAGTAGCACCTGAAGTACTTGCCGCCATGAGCGGCCCAATGATGGGACACCGATCCAAAGCGGCCTCCGCCCTGCAGCGCCGCATTTCCAACAATCTGCGCCGCATCCTGCTGACGGAACAGGAAATTCTGCTTTCCACTTCCTCCGGTACGGGCCTGATGGAAGGCGCCGTGCGTTCCTGCACCGCCAAACGCGCCGCCATTTTTTCCGTGGGTGCCTTCGGCGACAAATGGTACAAGATCGCTACGGGCAACGGCGTGCCCTCCGATATTTTCAAGAGCGAACTGGGGCAGCCCACTACCCCGGAAATGGTGGACGCCGCCCTCTCCACCGGCAAATACGACACCATTTGCATCACGCACAATGAGACGTCCACCGGCATCCAGAACCCGGTGGAGGAAATTGCGGAAGTGCTTAAAAAATACCCGGATGTCGTGTGGTGCATGGACGCCGTGAGTTCCGCCGCCGGCTCCCGGATTGAAACGGACAAGCTGGGCGTGGACGTACTGGTGACCTCCACCCAGAAGGCGCTTGCCCTGCCTCCCGGCATGGCTGTCTGCACGCTATCCCAAAAAGCGTACGAACGCACCGCCTCCGTTCCCAACCGCGGCTGCTACTTTGACCTGCGTTCTATTTACGACACCATTCAGAAGAAGGACTACCAGTACACGAACACTCCCTGCATCTCCATCATGTACGCCATGGACCTCCAGCTCCAGCGCATCATGCAGGAAGGTGTGGAAAACCGCTTTGCGCGTCATGAAGCCATGGCCGAATTCGTGCGTTCCTGGGCGGATGAATATTTCAGCGTCTTTGCCAACCGGGACCATCTTTCCCGCACCCTGACGGTGATCAGCAACACGAGGGACATTGACATCGCCGCCCTGAACAACTCCCTGATCGAACGCGGCATGCAGCTCGGCAACGGTTACGGGGACTTGAAGAACAAAACGTTCCGCATTGCCCACATGGGCGAGCTGACGATGGATGACATGCGCTCCATCACGTCCAGCATCGTGGATATCCTGAAGCTCAAATAAGCGAGGCCCCTGCCCTCTTTTCCGGCTCCGTCCGGAAAAGAGGGCGGAACGCCTCCGCCGGAACATGAACGGAACAATCGCCGGGAACAGGATACATCGCGGATATCCCGGAACCTGTTCATCTTTGATCTTTTCCGCATCCCGGCGGCATTCGTCATCGTCCAAACTTTCAATCAGGCACGGTCTTTCCGGGACAACCCGTTCTTTCAGGACTTCATTTCACGTTATTTGCTGCTGTTCATTGCGGCATGCATTTTGGCCGGGCTTGTTTCCAGCATTCGCGCGCTATATCATCCTTCCCATTACTGACTTTCCGAACTCTTCCTTCCATGTCCACTCTCCATCCCTTCCCCGCCCTGCGCCCTCCTCGGGAACTGGCCGCGCGGGTCTCCTCCCTCCCCTATGACGTCATGAACCACCGGGAAGCCGAGGAAATGGCCGCCGGAAATGACGCCTCTTTCCTCCATATCTGCCGTTCCGACATCGACACGAGCGAAGCTGCCATCCATGCCCCGGAAACCTACGCCAAGGCCAGGGAAAACCTGGAAAGGTTTGTCCGCGAAGGTTACCTCTTCCGGGATGAACGGCCGTCTTTCTACATCTACCGACAAATCATGTGGGGGCGCGTACAGACGGGCATCGTCGGCTGCGCCTCCGTGGATGAATATGCCAGCGGCGCCATTAAAAAGCACGAACTGACCCGCAGGGAAAAGGAACTTGACCGGATTGAGCATTTTGATGCCTGCTCCGCTCAGACGGAACCAGTATTCCTGGCCTACCGCAAACATGAAGGTCTTTCCGCCATCATCCGGAAATGGATTAAATTCCACAAACCCGAATATGATTTTACCACGGAGGACGGCGTCACCCATATCCTGTGGCCCGTTTCCGAGCCCGGCACGGTGGAAGACATCCGCAAAAGCTTTGAGGAAGTGGACGCCCTTTACATTGCGGACGGGCACCACCGCACGGCTTCCAGCGCTGCCGTTTCCGCCAGGCGCCGCCAGAAACACCCGGACTACACGGGGCAGGAAGAATTCAACTACCTGATGGCTGTCGTCTTTTGTGATGAAGACCTTTTCATCATGGACTACAACCGCGTCGTACGCGACCTGAACGGCCTGACTGAAGAGGAATTCATGGAAAAACTCCGTACCTCCTTTGACATAAATCCTGTGGATACCATTCCCGGAGAAGGCTACGCCCCCCGCGCCAAGCATGAGTTCGGCATGTATCTGAATGGACGCTGGTATTCCGCCACGGCCAAACCGGGAACCTTCCCGGCCGGCCATCCCATCGAAAGCCTGGACTGCGCCATCCTCCAGGCGAATGTGCTGGCTCCCATCCTGGGCATTGACGATCCACGCACGAGCGACCGCATCGACTTCGTAGGAGGAATCCGCGGTCTGGGAGAACTGGAACGCCGCTGTTCCGGGGAAATGGCGCTGGCTTTCTCCCTGTATCCCGTCACCATGGCCGACCTTTTCCGCGTAGCGGACGCCGGAGAAATCATGCCTCCCAAATCCACCTGGTTTGAACCCAAGTTGCGCAGCGGGCTTTTTATCCATACCATTGAACAATAATCTTTTCCACCGTACCAACATGAACAAGGTTCTTATTCCTACCAAACTCTCCGACGTAGCGGCCAACACGCTTAAAACGGCCGGCTATGAAGTCATCCAGGACGCTGATACGCCTCTGGAAAAACAGGTAGCCGCCCATCCGGATACCGTGGCTCTGATCGTCCGCAGCGAAAAAGTCACTCCGGAAATCATGGACGCCCTTCCTTCCCTGAAGCTGGTCGTCCGCGCCGGAGCCGGTTACGACAACATTGACATTGTGTACGCCCGCAAAAAAAACGTGGACGTCATGAATACCCCCGGAGCCAACTCCAATGCTGTGGCGGAAGAAGTCATGGCCATGATTCTGGCCTACTACCGCCACATCGTCCAGGCGGACGCCACCACCCGGGAAGGCCTGTGGGAAAAGAAAAAATACATGGGCAGCGAGCTGACCAAAAAGACGGTGGGCATCATCGGCCTGGGCAATATCGGCCGCAACCTCGTCAAGCGCCTGCAGGGATTTGAACCCATTCTGCTGGGCTACGACCACTTTCTGGCACGCCAGCGCGCCCTGAACATCGGCGTCACCCCCACCAGCATTGAAGATATTTTCTCCCAGTGCGACATTATTACCCTGCACGTTCCGGGCGGCCCCTCCACCCACCACATGGTGAACGCGGAGCTCATTGGAAAAATGAAAGACGGAGCAGTGCTCATCAACTGCTCCCGCTACGGCGTGGTGGATGAAGAAGCGCTGGCCGCCGCCAAGGCCGCAGGCAAAAACATCGGCTACCTGACGGACGTACATCCCAAGGACGCGCCCGGAGAGAAGCCTTCCGCCCCCATTGCGGACCTGATTCTTCCCCACCTGGGAGCCAACACCCGGGAGGCCAATACGAAAGCGGCCAAACGCGCCGCAGAACAGATGATCGCCTATTTTTCCGACGGCGACACCTCCTGCGTGGTGAACGGGGAATCCCCCAACGGCCTCAATCCGGCCCATCTTCAACTGGCGTTTCTGCTCGCCTCCCTGGCGCGCAAGGCCGGCGGCAACAAGCCCATCCGCCGCGTGGAATGCACTTTTTACGGCAACCTGCGCATTTTCCGCAAATGGTTTACGGCCCCCATTCTGGAAGGCCTTCTGCCGCATGCGGAAAAAGGGCTCATGCCTGCCGCCGCGGAAGAATCCCTGCGGGAGCACGGCATCGTTTTCAAAGCGAGGGAACCCAAAGACGACAAACCCTATGAAGATTCCATCACGCTGGATGTGGCCATGGAAGAGGAAGAGGAATATTTCCACACCAGCGTGCGCGGCGTGGTGACGGAAGGTATCCCCATGGTCTCCCGCCTGAACAATTTCAACGGATTGTACGCGGATCTGCGCGGCACGACATTATGCCTGCGCTACAAGGACCGTCCGGGTGTTATCGCCCTCATCGGCTCCGCCCTGTCTTCCAATGGAATCAACATTGACAACATCGCCGCCCCGGCCGACCACGCCACCAGGGAGGCCCTGACCGTGATTAAGACCAACCAGCCGGTTTCCGATGAGCTGCTGGATAAAATCGCGAAAGAGATAGATGCCATCTCTGCGTTTTCCCTGAATCTTTAACAGGGAAAGACGCATTTCCGGAAACCTGCTTTTCAGACCGCCCGCTTCCTTCATCTCCGGAGGGAAGCGGGCGGTTCTTATTTCTGCCATGTTGACAAGGCTTACCCATTTTTATACCATTGACCGAATCGTCGGAACATATCCATGCGCTACGTACTGCTTCTCCTGACCCTGTTAACCGCCGGATTTTCCGTCTGGTACTATCAAAACCGCATTTCCCCGGAAGGAAAGGAACTGGCCGCCCAAAAAACAACATTGGAACAGGAGGCCGCAATATTGGAAAAAGCCGTTATCCAATCCCGAAAGAAGCTGGATGATGCCCAGGATGCCACCCGGGCGGCGGAAGAAGACATAGAGAGATTCCAGCAAGTTTATCTCCAACAAAAAAGGCAGCAGCATCAGGAAATCCAGGATGCCGCCTACCAAAAAAGCGTGGCGGACCAGCAGGAAGAAGTGAAGGAACACGACCAAAAGATTGACCGGCTGCGCCGCCGCATGAAAAGGCAAAGGGAAAGCACCAAATCCGCCAGGGAGGAACTGCTCCGGAAAAAGGAGGGAATGAGAACCCAGCTTGACAGGCTGACCGATCAGCAGAGGAGCATTCAGGCGGAACTGGAACAGGCGGAACGCGAACTGGCCCAAAAACGGGAAGAGGCCAAAAGCAGGAAGAAATTGTCCGGGATTGCCCCTCAGAAGGGAAATATTTCCGAACTTCAGACACAGATGAACCTTATCCGCCAGAAAACCGCAGCTGCTAAGGAAAAAATGAAAGCCGTAGATGCGGCGCTGGAAACTCTGGAAGAAAAGTCTGGCAAACAGGAACGCCTGATGCAGAAGGCGGAGGAGAAACTCACCCAACAGAAAAACAAGGTTCTGGCCGACGATGACCGGGACGAATCCGCTGTCCCGGAACCGGGCGATGAAGACTTGCTGGCGTCTGCCGAATACAGGGAGCTGTCCAGAGATGTACGGAAAACTCTGGAACAGGCCCGTAAAAAAGAAGAACAGGCATCCCGGGCCTATGACGAAGCCCGCGCGGCCATGCGGAAAGTCTCCAGGGAAGAAGTGAAAAAGCTGGCAAAGAAGGAAAAAGACCATGACTCCTTTCAGAAGCTGTTCACGGGTGCAGCCTCCGTCGCGGGATTTATCCTGCTCCTGTTCACGGGTGCGGCCTTCCGCAGCAGCAACAGTTGAACGTCTGCCGGAAAATGAAATGCACGGAGAACAAGGAAGCACCCGCCTTCCCTCAGGGAGTCGTTGACGGACGGCAGGGATATGATAGTCTCAGGCCAGCCTGATCATGCTCACACTGGCCCAGATTCACGGACAACCGGAAATTTTCCATTCCATTCAGGGGGAAGGAGTCTCCCAGGGAACACCCTGCGTTTTCCTGCGTCTGGCAGGCTGCAATCTGGCCTGTTCCTGGTGTGATACGGCGTATTCCTGGAACGGAACGGCTCCCGGAGTGCGCCTCGCGCCTGAAAAGGCGGCTGAACTGGTGCTCCATTATCCATGCCGCCGACTGGTCCTGACCGGAGGGGAGCCGCTCATTCAGCAAAAGGCGCTTCCCGCCCTGCTGCGCCTGTTGCCGGATCATGCCGTGGAAATGGAAACCAACGGCACCATCATGCCGGATACGGAACTGCTGAAACGCGTCACGCAATTCAACGTATCTCCCAAACTTCCCCATTCAGGCAATAACGACGTTAAGACTTGGAAACCGGATATCCTGCGCTGTCTGGCGGGTACGGAGAAAGCCTGGTTCAAATTCGTCGTGGCGTGCGAGGACGATGTCAGGGCCGTTCTGCGGCGGGCTTCCGAAGCGGACATTCCCCCGGAACGAATTCTGATCATGCCCCTGGCCTCCACACGGGATGAGTTGAACGCCATGCGTGCGCAGGCGGTGGAATGGTGTCTCCGCTACGGTCTTCGTTTTTCAGACCGTCTGCATATCGCCATCTGGAACAGCAAAAAAGGCGTTTAAGCACGCTCCTGACTCATCAGGAAAGACAAATGCTTCCCGCTTTTCCGGCCGGAATTCCGCAAGCCTCCAAGGCTCTGCGCCATCGGGAAACCTACGCTTTCTGTTTCAAATCCAGCAGCATCTGGGTATTGCTGGGGTATTTGTTCAGGAAAAACAGGAACCGTTCCATGGCTTCTACGGGTTTATGCCCGGCTAAAGCGCGGCGGATCAGATTCATCTTGTACAGCCATGCTTCCGGCATAATGAGCTCTTCCCTCCGCGTCCCCGATTTCAGAATGTCCACGGCCGGGAAGATATATTGCTCCGCAATGCGGCGGTTCAGCACCAGTTCCATATTGCCCGTCCCCTTGAATTCCTGGAAAATCAGGTCATCCATGCGGCTGTTGGTTTCCACCAGGGCGGTGGCAATGATAGTCAGGGAACCGGCCTGGCGCGTATTGCGGGCGGCGGCAAAAAGGCGCCGGGGCATTTCCAGAGCGCGGGCATCAATGCCGCCGGACATCGTGCGGCCGCTTCCCTTGTCAGCGTTATTGTAGGCGCGGGCCAGGCGAGTAATGGAATCCATCAGCAGGAAAACATGCTGCCCCGCCTCTACAAGCCGTTTGGCGCGTTCAATGCAAAGTTCCGCCATGCGGCAGTGATCGCGCACCCTTCCATCATTGGAAGAGGCGTATACTTCAGCTCCGGGGAGGGAACGTTTAAACTCCGTCACTTCTTCCGGACGCTCGTCTACCAGAAGCACCATCAGGTGAATGGAATCCCTGTAATTCTCCAGAATGGCTTCCGCCATGTGCTGAAGCAGCGTCGTCTTCCCTGCGCGGGGCGGAGAGACAATCAGGCCGCGCTGACCGCGCCCGATTGGAGCAATCAGATCCAATGTGCGGGTGGTGTAACGCTCCGGCCGGGTTTCAAAGGAAATGCGCTTATTAGGATTGACCGCCTTGAGCT
>OLPT01001830.1_pt1 | contig 12212 bp, 18 predicted proteins | sample 1673051 | NCBI WGS metagenome assembly OLPT01 (sample SAMEA3136750, study PRJEB25190) | human gut metagenome | biome: human gut; feature: human-associated habitat; material: faeces | place: Austria | collected 2013
CATTGATACATTCCATCATTGCGGTATCCGGCATGGATCCGTATGTTTTTTCGATGCTCTTCGCATATGTCTGTATCTGATCTTCCATATATTCGTCCTGGCATTTCTTCCCCAGATTAGTGCTAATAATGCTGATAATGCACTGACCTTTCGCAGATTCTGCTGTTACGGCGTATGTATCCCAGCTCTTCATCAGCAGGTCTTTTTCCATACCTGCATTATCCATGTCTTTGAATAGCTTCGGGTTTGCTCTCTGAATCCGGTATAACAGTTCTTTTGCTTCTCCTGCGTACCACTGGCCCGCACCGATCGTAATAGCTTTTTCATTGCTACAGTTCGCTCCGACCCCGGCAAAGCAGGAATAATCCTGCTTACCATATACCTGATCTCCGGATTCCACTGCGTACAGTATTTTTCTCAATACAGTTATATTTTGCTTATCCATAAGTCCACCTCGCAAAAAGGAGCCTTAAAACAGGCTCCTAACTACTCATTCTTATTCGGGAATTTGATCTGTCCAAGTGACTGAATGACTTTATCATATCCAACCATTGCAGACAGCCATGAAAGCAGGATCAGCGCAATAAGGTATACTGCCATCTTGCTGTTTATCTGCGCATCCATCAAAATAATATATCCACTTCCTACGAGCACTGATAAAACTACAGCCACTCCTCCTGCAAGGAAATTTGCCTTGTAGGTTTTTTTTGACTCTTCAAGCAACTTCTTGATTCCTTCAGTGAATAACCCTGTAAGAATCGATACGATCATAAGTAACAATAAAAAGCATTCTAATGTCATAAATTATCCTCCTCATCTATGTTCCCGACATTCATGTCGGAATCATTTTGTTCTCGTCCTTCTTTTTCATCCTGCTTCTGCCATTTCCGATCCTGCTGTTTGTCTTTGTTTGTTCGGATCCAACCGCATATGCCGCACTCTCCAATCGTTGCCGCCACAACTGCGCAGGCATATGTTTCCGGCATGCTATCGCACTGCCTGTACAGCAAGATCATCTGCCAGTTGAACCATATAAAAAAAGCGCCGACAAACATCAGCACCAGGTTCAATGTTCCGACTTTCTTTATCGCCGAAACTATCTTTTTTATTTTCTTTTTTAAAATATTCATATCAATGCCTTTCCTAAAAACCGAACTGTTTAAAGAAAAATCCGATTGCAAGGCCAATCACGGTCGTAAGCACATATCCCGTCACCTGCTTCCACATTTCCCCATCCCGGCTTTCAAGCGATTCCAGGCGCGCTCCCTGCTGCTTTTTTTACGGTTGCTCTGGAGTCAAGAGCATTGATGATAATAAGCGTTGTATCGTCCTCAATATTCCCTCTAATATGAGCTACAGCAGCATCTGCACTCATCTGCATAGTTTTTACTGCATCCTGCATCTGAGGCTCTGTAACGTCCAAATCAATCGTCTCGTGACCTTTGACAATTGGAATAGAAAAGCTTACCTCTCCTACCATAGCAACACATTCTTCAAGATTATCCTCCGGAACAGCGTCATGAATCACTGATAACAGCCCCATCTTTACTAAACTGGCGTAATCAACCACTTCTTCAACCGGGACTTCTTCACCGATGAAATATTTCTTTCCATTCAGATTGCATGGCTTGTTTGCAACAAGTTTCATAGGTTCCTCCTTAAACTGCAGCTTTATAAAATCTTGCAAGATCGTCAGATGTCTTCTTCATATCTGTCGCCATAAGACCTTCAATGTACTCAGTATGTGTGCCATTCTCTCCAAGATAGTTCAGGATCGGAAGCATCTGTCCATTGCCGAGCATATCCCATGTGAAGATATAACCTGCAGACGGTTCATCGATACTCGGTGCGTTAGTTGCATAAGCCAGTAGAAATGCGTTCGGATCTCCGATATACTGCATTTCTTCATCTGCGCCCATGCTTGCACTGTTCATAATGGATTTAAGCACTACAATCTTTTCAACTCCAAACAACTGCGCAAGCACATTCTCTGTTACAGATGCCGGATTTGCGGTGCTTCCACCGTATTTAACCCTTTCGAGGATGCCCGGATGTACTTTCAGAGCATTAAATACATTAATACCAAGACCAAGACGATTCGGCATGCGACCTGTCTGCTGGTTCATGTCGGTCTTCTCTTTGTCGATAAATGCAATAGGGTCAGAATTTGCATTGCTGAACTTAATGAACTGGTTTGTGCTTGGAGTGGTGTTATCAACACCCTCAAGTTCGTTCTTCCATGCTCCTTCTTTGAAATAGCTCGCTGCAAACAAACGGTCCTGGTGGATGTTAGCCTGTTCTGCAATTGTTCTAGTGCGCTGCTGTTTAGGCTGAATGATAGATGGACCCTGACGTCTGGAAAGGTCGGTCTGGCGAATCTGGTCGATACCCATAATCATCTGATCTACTTTGCAGACATAGTTGTCAGTGCTTTCGCCAATTGTTGTCGGGTCAACTTTGCCATATGCCGGTTTTCTCTGCCAGTTATCTCTCAGGAGATCTTCTCTGCTAAAAATGTAGTAATTGTCAGAAGAAAGACCTACCGGACAGGTTGGAAAAAGAGCTTTTGCGAAATAATTGCTGGCATTCTGGTAATAAGCCAGTGCCATGTTAGTAAGTGCTGTGTGGGGTCTGAACACGCCTTTTGCGATTTCAGCCTTAATTCCCGCTGTTGTATTTCTCATGTTTACATTCCTCCTTTACGCTTTTGCTTTCTGATATTTTGCAATCTGGATTCTGCTGTATCCTCCGGCAGACACAGAATTGAGGGCAACACCAATCACGTACTCTCCCGCTTTAGCTACTGCTGCCTTTCCACCTGTGGTGGCTGTGACTTCCTGTCCTTTTTTGATTTCCGCAGACGCAATTGCATAGCCAATGTCCTTGATCTGGATTTCAAGATCATCACCTTTCTTTACTTTTCCTGATTCAGCACCAGAAATATCGTTGTAGCCACCTTCGATAATAGATAAGCCGAGCAGGGGTGCTGTTCCGTTTGCGGCGATCACTACATTTCCATCTTCATCATATTTCAGAATAAGATTGCGGACATCTGCAATATCAGCTCCTGCCTTTTCTGCGATAGTCACAGACTGGTTGATCATTGTTCCGTTAAAGTTTGTACCCATCTTTCTTCACTCCTTTCTCAATAGCCCGCTTCTGCTTCATATTCATCCAAGAGTTCTGGATGATCCTCCCACGCTTTTGCAAGAGCTGCATTATATGTCAGAGCAGAGTCTTTTTCCATATATCCCTTTGCAATAGTATCGATCTTACTTTCTGCTGCAGACTTCTTAATAGATGCTACAGGATTGCCTGAGAAGGACTTCCCAATTTCGCTAAATACGCCAGACTTCTCAACCATATCAACGCTTCTGTCCAGAACGCTAATCATATCATTGTATGCGGTTCCGCCTGCATCCTTTAAAGACTTCAGAGTTTTCACTAATTCTTCCGGCTTTTCTCCGACAATCTCATATTTCTTTGCGACATCAAGAAGCTCTCTTTCTTCTGCTTCTGCCGCTCTCTTTTCCAGAGCCTCTAATCTTGCTCTTACAGCAGGATGTAATCCTTTGTAGATATCATCTCCGGTGTCTGCACTTGTCTCTGTTGTAGGTGCTGCTGGTGGCGGTGTTACTGACTTCTGAGTTTTCGTAACTTCGGAATCATCTACAATATCCGGATCCTCCGCTTTAGGTGCACTCTTTCCAACCAGTTCTTCTGTCTGTTCTTCTGTTTCTACTGCATATTTTTTGATAAGTTCATCATACGCAGTTCTTTCTTCTGCGGTCATTTTAGACTTGTTGATTTTAAGCATGTCTTCCAATTCCCCTTTCTCATTATCTTCGTTTGATTTTTCAATAATATCTGTCAGATTCTTATGTGCTTTCATAACCATCTGAAGATCTGTTTCATCTGGTGTAGCCAGATTCTTTCTGATATTCGTCGCTGTGCCAGAAGCCCAGTTCGGGATATATCCTTTCATAGCTTCTGCAAACTGTTCTGTGCTTGTTTCCATTGCGGCCTGCTTCGCAGAACTGTCCATTTCTGCATCGCACAGAATAGAGTTCAGTGAATTCTGCAGTGCATAGCAAGTAGACCAGATTTCATCCCTGATTGCATCCATGCTGACAGCGTTGATCTGTTCATTGAATGTTGTTGCTGATTTTGTAATCTCTGAGTCTGACTTACTCAATTCACCCGTAATCCAGTTCACAAATCGTTTGAAAAGACCTACCTCTGGATTTGAAATTTCTTCCCCATCCTTGCTTTTCTTTATCTTAATATTTGCCATCTGGTTAGCTCCCTGGTCCACAAAATCAACTTTCTTTATATGCAGACCTTCAAGTTTTGTCGCCAAGTCATTCCCTCCTTTCGCTTTATTTATCAAAAAAGCACCGTTTCCGGTGCCTATTGATCAGATTCTTCATCTTCCACTTCTACTCTCTTTGCTTCTCCCTCTATGGAAAACATAGAGTATGTTCCATCTTTAACCTTTTCCCATACATCGGCATCTGTTACCTGAAAACCAATCCACCATCCCGTTGGAAGTGTTCCCTCTGGAATACCCATAGCTTCCATCTTTTCTTTTGTAAATACTGCACTTTCAATCAGTCTGGCAACGCCGCCTCTTATATGCATCTCTCCACCTTCCCGGTAAAGATCAACTTCTGATGTTTTGCCTTCTTTTTCCGGCGACCTTCTCTGTGCTTCCCGCTGTTCATCCTTATTTCTAGGATCATCTGACAGCGTTCTCTCCGGCAGGTTGGCGACTTCTCTTACATAATCCTCAAGATCTTCATCCGGGATAAGGATTCCAACTCCAACCATGTCTTTCAGGAATGTAGACAGCTTCGTGATATCTCTCTTGTCCACATCGCCATGTGCAAGCTGTGGATAATCTGTTATTGCATCAAAATGAGCACCATTCATGTCGATCAGGGATGGAATGCCCTGATTATTGAATGTTTCGCATATGACATTCCGAACATATTGTTTACAGAATTCATACCCTGCATCAGCATTGCCTGCCGGACCTGTGGATCTGAATAATCCGGAGAGAATATTACTGTTGGGATCGCGAAATTCTTTTTTAATTCATCCTTTGTGTAAGAGCCTTTTGTCCCAAGCAATGCTCTGATGACTCTGAGTTTTGCTCCTGTCATTGCTTTTTCGGCCCATGTCTTCTTTAATAAAGCCATGTTTACTTTTACCGAACGTTCAACATATCGTTCTCTATCTGCTTCGTCGATAACATAAGCTTTAACTTTCTTTCCCCATTTATCTTTCGTATCAACCCAGCTTCCTTTAAATATTTCTGCCGCTGCATTTGCCGCTTTCTTGTCTGTAATCCCCTTAACCGCCTTATCAGAAAATTCTGTACGATACTTATCTTCTTCATCCTCAAGACAGATTTCTTTCTGGTCGACTTCCGATCTGTAAGTCCCATCCGCTTTTCTCATTGCTCCCTGCGCCTGAGCTCGATATGTGATACTATCAATTCGTCTACCGTATGTCTGATGTGGATTAAACTGAATACCAGCTGCCATAGCCAATTTGTTAAGAAGTGGTTTGGATAATGAATATGTATCCTGCCAGATATCATTTCCTTTGCTATCTGTTTTTCCAGTTTTAACAGAACCAACTTTAAAAATGTCGCCACTATTTTCGCTCAGATCAACTGCAACTTCCTCTACATGATATTTATAGAAAGGATTCAGCTGCACATCTGTTGCCGCAGGGACAAGCAAGTTATGATCACTGTATGCTCTTATAACCTCTGACAAGCTTCCTGAAATTTCTTGCATATACTTGATTACCTCCTAAATTTGTGATAAAATGACGGTGTTCTTTAAAAACAAGGGCTCCAAAACCAAAGTTTTAAAGTTCTGACTTAAGCCTCCGATGCGGATTTATGAGTGCCGTCTACACTTCATATCTCCTTTAAGCATCTGGGGCTTTTAATATGCATCTCCTACAGCGAATCTGGCCAGTGCATATATCCACACCCACATGAGCGGGATTGCTATCCATTCGGATCCAAGTTCTGCGCTTCCCCTTATTGCGCAAAGCATATCGCTCAGATATCCGAAGAAGATAAGGCTGATTGCTGTAGGAACGATGTAAACCATCGACCTTTTCAAAAAGCGAATTCTTTTCTTCATTTTCGCTCTTTTCTTTTTTTTGGAATATCTCTCATACTCCTTCTCATTAAATTCTCGCACCACGGACAGATATATCCGTGTTTTGGAATCTTCTGCAATGTACTGATGTTCCACATTCTTTCGCACATCTTGCACTTTGCGTACATCCATTATCTTGCCTCCTTATCAATTAAAATCAATTCTTTGGCGATAACGCTCTGTAATGCGCATCTGTCCATTTCATGCCAGCTGATCGGTACCGAGCTGTTATCCAGCGCATTTAAAATCCTCTCAGCTGTTACGTGATATTTCTTCACATCTTCTGTTGTAAGCAATTTCCGCACCTCCTACATCTATGCTGTCTTCTCTGTATCAATCTGGGTTACAAAAATTCCAAGATCAACACTTTCCATATCATCCAGTTCCTCCAGAAGTTCTGCATCTGATGTAATTCCATAGTTCTTTTTTAATATTTCTTTTAATTTTTCTTTAAGGTCCATCAAAACACTTCCTTTTAATTATCCGAATCCGAAATATTAAGATAATCACTGATTCTTCTTCTGATTTCTATGCTGGTGTTCTTTCCATTTAAAGTCGATGAAAGGTAGCATCTGGAACAGCCAAGTTCTTCGGCCAGATCATTAACAGAGATATCATTCTGAATCATTGCTATCTTGGCTTTCTTGCACCAGGGAGATAATTTCTTCTGCATCAAATCTCCTCCCCTCATTTCAAAGATTTTTCAATCCAGTTTTTCAGATTCTGAGTCACCTCATTAACCTCATCCAAGGTTGCTATAATCTTCTCTAAATCCGGCTTTTCGTCCTCTGTAATAACTCCATCTGCTGTAATATCTAACAGGAGTTCTTTGGCTTCGTTAATCTTCCGGAATGAGCACAGTGCCCTGAGTGCAATCCTATCAATGTCCTGGTGACTCTCGATCTTTGGCATTCCTTTTCCCAGAGGGCACATTTCCCGGCAATAATTACCTTTTAATTCAGGAGCTCTATAGATATCAGCCATCAGAAGCACTTCCTCTGGATAAGGGGTAACACTGCCAAGTTCTATTCGTGCAAGCCTTGTCCGGTCAACACCAAGTTCCTCAGCAGCTCCTTCGCGGCTACTTAACCGTTCATTGAACTTTGCCGCCTCGTATCGTGCCTGACAAAACATATTGTCGGCCGCTTTTGTAGCAAACTTAGGCATTTATTTTTTTCCTCCACATTATATAATTAATATAAAGTCTATTTAAAATGGACTTTAGGTACAAAAAAAATCGGTGGATTTATTGCATACCTCGGAAATAACTACTGCCATTTCATAACTCAAACGAATATTTCCTCGTTCAAGTTCCGATACCCATTGCTTGGACTTTCCTATCTTTCGTCCAAGTTCTGTCTGTGTTAAATCGGCATCACAACGGGCATCTTTTACTCTTTGCGATACATTCAGCGTTGTTGCCATCAAAATTTCTCTCCTTTCTGTCCAATATTTATGGACATTTTCATAATAATCCATTATTTATGGATTGTCAATGCTTTTGTCAATTATTTTTGGACTTTTCTTTTTTTTATTGTATGTCCACTTTTTTTGGACTATAATTTCATCAGGAGGTTATATTATGCTTGGAAAAAGAATTAAGGAATTGCGGAAGCAAAACCATTTAACTCAATCAGAATTGGGAAGTAAATTGGGGGTAATAAAGCAAACAGTTAGTAGCTGGGAAAATGGAGTATCTAGTCCTAACAATGATACTCTGGCAAATATAGCTTCTATATTCGGTGTTACAACAGATTATCTTTTAGGTAATGATGCTTCTACTACAAAACAACTTATCGAATGCCATGATATTTCGAATAGAATTTCCAAACTAGCTGCTCATTCTCGCAAAAATATAGAAGATTTAAAACCTTTGTTAAAAACAGAAATTCTTTCTGGTTATTATACTGATTCAAGTCTTTTTCGTTCTGACATATATACAATAGCTGATTTTTATGGTGTCTCGGATGAATATATTATAGGCGGTCTAGAATTCGAAGAACAAACTTATGGTAATCCTCTTGATGAAATTGCTCAAAAATTTTTAAATGTATTTCTCGAATTAAATGAGGATAATCGAGACATTATCATCGGCGATATGAAAAAGTTATTAAAAGAGCAGAGGCGCGAAGAAGCTCTTCCTACTAAAATGGTTCATAAACAAGCAAAATAATAAGCTTCGAGTGGTACCGAAGCAGGAAAGGAAAATAAACTATGAAAAAGAAAAGTATTATTATATTTCTGTCTTGCTGTTCCTTATTGTTTGCAAATAATAGTTCTTCCATATATATATTTGCCAAAGACGAATCTTCTTCTGCGTCAGAAGATAGCTCCGTCATAAATATAACTGAAGACAATTTAACTCCTGACATATATGACGGCAAAGACTATTCTGCCAAAATACAACGTACCTTTTACGAAAACGGTTATTATAACATAGAAATAATGATTGATAATAAATCTTCAGATTCTATAATATTCACCTTGGATAATTCTGATGTGGATGGTTTTCAAATTTCTATGGGGATGTCTTGCAATACGATAAATTCTGGTAAAAAGGGAGTTGTTAAATTTGGCTTTCAAGAACAAGAATTTACAGATTACGGAATTGAGGATTTTGATTATTTAAATACTGTTTTTGGCGTATTTGCATCTGAAAATGCACCTGCATATCCTTTATGTATAAAAAAAGAGGTATTTATGAAAGATTCTAATGGAAATTCAGTTTCCGTTTCATCCTCTAAATTGCAGCAAAAAATTGATGAGTTAAACAAAAAAATTGAAAGTCTTGAAACCGAAAATCAAGAATTAAAAGAACAATTATCAGAATATAAAAATGTTACACCAGAAAATCAAACATCTACCGAAATATCAGAAACGGTTCCTGCAACTTCTGATAATGAAAATGATCAACGATTGATGAATGCTGTCGTAATGACTGCCGATGTATATAATGGTTCTAATACGCAAATAATTGGTCAACGCGCATTCATTACCATTCCAAAGGAGGTATTGAAACAAATTTCGGAAAAAGGCTATGTCAATTTTCTTAATGCCAAAGTAAAGGATAGCGGTTACAATTGGTTTTCTATCATCTGTGATGATGGTACGGGGATTTGTTTCGCCGGTTCTTTTACTGGACTAGGAACATACGGAAAAATTAATAATGAAGGAAGTGTTACTGAAACTATTGGTAACATTTCAGTAACTGAAAATGGATATGAATATGAATCAATCAACTAATTGAAGGTTTTATATGAATATACAAAAACGAATCAAATCTCTCCGCACTGAATCAGGTCTACGCCAGTCTGAGTTGGGAAAAGCCGTAGGAGTTTCTGCCCAGGTAATCTCGAATATCGAGAGAGGCTATACCAAACCATCCACCGAACTGGTTAATCGGTGTGCAAAATATTTCGGTGTGCCGGCAGATTATCTTCTTGGCCGGACTACTGAAAAATATTCTACGACAGAGCAGAAAGAGGCTCCTACCCTTTCTACAAAAATAAAAGACCGGATGGATCAGTTGCAGCTGAACCAGTCCGATCTGATCACTAAATCAGAAATTTCCGAAGATTCCTTTGAGGATATCATGACAGGAACAGTTATCCCGGGGATAGATGTTGCTGGCAGGCTCTCTAAAGCCCTTGATACTTCCATAGACTATCTCATAGGAAATTCTGAGTTTAGTTGTGCCATTGCTTCTGAAGACGAACAAGATATTATTCTGAAGTTCCGCAAGATGTCAAAAAGAGGAAAGCGTCTCTTTTTGGCCATGATGGAGGAACTGGAAGAAAAATAAAAACAGAATAGTATATTTAACCGGGGAACCGTTGGGGTGTTATGTCAGCCGCCGGACACTTATGTGAAAGGAGGCTGGTGCTGATGGTTACATATGGAGATCTTTTTACCTTTGTAATTATGCTTTGTGCAGTCATAACTCTTGTTGTTAATATTATGCATAAAAAATAGCGCCCCTGCTCTGGAAAAGTAAGGCGCTATTTTTTAGTTACTACTCTATCCGGCGGTCAGGTGTGCACTGACCAACGGTTCTCTTGTTAAGTACATTATATCTATTCATATACTTTTTGTCAAACAGATATTACATATATTTCAACAAAGGAGCATCCATATGGCACGAAAGAGAACTAATCTAATCGGCAACACTCCGTCTGTACGCGAAACAAAAGTCGCTATATATATTCGAGTTTCTACCATTCATCAGGTAGACAAAGACTCTATCCCCATGCAGAAAAAGGATTTAATTGCATACTGCCAGCTCATCCTCGGAACCGATAATTATGAAATTTTTGAAGATGCAGGGTATTCTGGAAAAAATACAGACAGACCAGCATTTCAGAATATGATGGGGAGAATCCGAAAGGGCGAATTCACTCATGTTCTGGTTTGGAAAATAGACAGGGTATCCAGAAATCTATTGGACTTTGCGGAAATGTATGAGGAGCTGCGTTCGCTACGTGTAACCTTTGTAAGTAAGAACGAACAATTTGATACCTCAACTGCAATCGGAGAAGCCATGTTGAAAATCATATTGGTTTTTGCCGAGCTGGAAAGAAACATGACATCTGAGCGAGTAACAGCAACTATGATATCAAGAGCTAACAGTGGCCAATGGAACGGTGGACGCATTCCTTTTGGATATAGTTATGATCCTAAAGAAAAAGTCTTTTCCATACGTGAAGACGAAGCCTCCATTTGCCGTGAATTAAAAGATCTTTATCTGCTTAATCGGTCACTTGCTTATGTCAGCAGAGCTTTGAACGAAAAAGGATATAAAACACGGGCTGGGGTAAGCTGGTCCCCTCATTCAGTATGGATCATCGCCTCAAGCCCTTTTTATGCAGGAATCTACCGATATAATCGATATAAGGGAGTAGAAAGCAGAACAATCAACCCGGAAGAAGAATGGGTTATGATTCAAAATCACCATCCGGCAATATTTACACTGGAAGAGCATCAAGCAATGAGAAGTATTATGAAATCTAACAAACGAAATATGGACAATCTTCCAGGAAGGGTTCATCTTTCTACAAAAACACATATCTTCCAAGGAATTATGTATTGTGATAAATGCGGCAGTAAGATGGTGTCTACCCCTGGCAGACTTCATGTTGATGGATATCGTACTTCAAACTACGGTTGTCCTTTAAGACGCAACACTAAAAAATGTAATAATCCTACTGTAAATGATATCGTCATAGGTGAATTCGTTATCAATTACATTCTGAATATGCTCAACGCCAAGAAAACATTTTCTACAATAAATACGCCAGATGAATTGAACGTTGCTCTTTTATCCGGATCTGTTTTCTCCGAAGTATCTTCTGTTGAAGAAAATGGGCTTAATAGCTTTTTTAATCTCCTGTCAAGATATGGTTCTGACAGATCTTATATTTTTTCAGTCAAGAGCCCACGAAAGAAAAAGGCAGCTGTTGATCCGGAACTTTCAAAACTCAGAAAAGAAAAAGAAAAGCAGGAGCGAGCACTCCAGCGTTTACAGAACCTTTATTTATATTCTGAGACTTCCATGTCGGAAAAAGATTTTATCATTCGGAAAAGTGAAATCTCATCTCATTTAGATAATATCAACAGGCAATTGGGGCTTATGACGCAAGATCAAGCCTCCTTCCTTTCAGATGAGGAATTTATTAAACAAGCCAGTCATTTACTGATTCAAAAAGAATTAAAAAATAAAAAATATATCTATTTCAAAAAACTGGTCAGCACTGTGGATCCAGACATTTTAAAAGCATATATGGAAACTATTCTCGACTCCATCTACACAGCCGACGGAAAGATTACTGCTATTACATTCAAAAATGGGCTAACTCATAGATTCATATACAAAGACAAGTAATTGGTTCTAAATGCCAAAAGCCGGGAAATCGCTCCCGGCTTTCTATGTTTTATGGTATCTAACAAATGTTAGAAAACGGTGTCATATCAGAATCATGGCATCTCCAAAAGAGAAAAATCTGTACTTTTCCTGCACTGCAGTCTCATAGGCAT
>OLPT01001843.1_pt1 | contig 12168 bp, 9 predicted proteins | sample 1673051 | NCBI WGS metagenome assembly OLPT01 (sample SAMEA3136750, study PRJEB25190) | human gut metagenome | biome: human gut; feature: human-associated habitat; material: faeces | place: Austria | collected 2013
GATGGAATGGAAGCAATGGATCTTTTTTACGAAGATAAAGACATTGCCCTGATTATTTTAGATGTAATGATGCCGAAAATGGATGGCTGGCAGGTCTGCCGGGAGATCCGGAAGCATTCCAAAGTACCTATCATTATGCTGACGGCCAGAGGCGACGAGCAGGACGAGCTTCTGGGCTTTGAGCTGGGCGTAGACGAGTATATTTCCAAACCCTTCAGCCCCAAGATTCTGGTGGCCCGGGTGGAAGCAATCCTTCGGAGAACCAACGCGATCTCTTCTGACAGCGTGATCACCGCAGGCATCCTCTCCCTTGACAAGGCGGCCCATCAGGTGAAAGTGGACGGTCAGGAAGTAGAACTGAGCTTCAAGGAATTTGAGCTTCTTTCTTATTTTATGGAAAACCAGGGCCTGGCTCTTTCCAGAGAAAAGATTCTGAACAATGTGTGGAACTATGATTACTTTGGCGATGCCCGGACCATTGATACCCATGTGAAAAAGCTCCGCAGCAAGCTTGGAAAAGCAGGCGACTATATTCGGACAATCTGGGGCATGGGATACAAATTTGAGGTGGAAGCATAAATGAAACACTCCATAAGAAACAGGATCGCTGTGGCCATCGTGGCTCTGCTGCTCTTTGTCCTGGGAACCAGTTTCCTGATGAATAATGTTTTCCTGGAAAAGTATTATATGGTGCAGAAAGAGCGGTCCCTCATTAAGGTATATACGCTCATCAATTCCTATGATCTGCCAAATTCCTACCAGGAGGACGATTTCCAGAGCAATCTGGAACTTCTCTGCAACCGCTATAACATCCGCCTGGTCATCAGCGACGAGGAGATGAATCCCGAGCTCTGGTGCGTGAGCTCCGATCAGGATAAATCCCTGCTGGCAGGCCGGCTTTTTGCCTACCATTACGGGGTGAGCTCCTACGATAAAGATGTACTGATCAAGACGGATAATTATACCGTGCAGAAGATCCGGGATCCCTTCAACGAGCAGGAATATCTGGAGATCTGGGGCGGCCTGGACAACAACTACAACTTCATCATGCGTCTGGCTCTGGACAGTATCTGGGACAGCGTGAAGATCTCCAATGAATTTTTTACCTATTTTGCGATTGCAGGTGTGGTCTTTGGTATTATCCTGGCGGTCTGGCTTTCCAAACAGATCACCAAGCCGATCCAGGAGCTGACGGATCTTTCCAAGCGCATGGCGGATCTGGATTTTGAGGCCAAATACACCCGCGGCGGAAATGATGAGATTGCCCAGCTGGGAGATCATTTTAACCGGATGTCCGATAAACTTCAGGAGACGATCTCGGAGCTCAAGACGGCAAACAATGAATTACAGAGTGACATTGAGAAAAAAGAACAGATCGATGAGATGCGAAAAGAGTTCCTCTCCAACGTTTCCCATGAGCTGAAAACTCCCATCGCGCTGATTCAGGGCTATGCGGAGGGCCTCAAGGAATGCATCAACGACGATCCCGAGAGCCGGGAGTTTTACTGCGAGGTTATCATGGATGAGTCTTCGAAAATGAACCAGATGGTGAAGAAACTCCTGACCCTGAACCAGCTGGAGTTTGGAAACGACGTCGTCACGATGGAGCGTTTTGACCTGGTGAGTCTCGTCAAGGGCGTGATCCAGTCGGCCTCCATCCTGGCCCAGCAGAAAGAGGCGAAGCTCCTCTTCAATGAGGAGGAGCCCGCCTATGTCTGGGCGGATGAGTTCAAGGTGGAAGAGGTCGTGACCAACTATATCAGCAACGCCTTGAACCATCTCGAAGGAGAGAAGGTCATCGATGTTAAACTGATCCATGAGCCGGGCAACGTGATCCGCACAACGGTATTCAACACCGGAAAACCGATTCCGGAGGAGGATCTTGACAAGATCTGGATCAAGTTTTATAAAGTAGACAAAGCCAGAACCCGTGAGTACGGCGGAAGCGGCATCGGTCTTTCGATCGTGAAGGCCATCATGGATTCCTTCCATCAGAAATGCGGCGTGAAGAACTACGACAACGGCGTGGAGTTCTGGTTTGAGCTGGATGGAGGCGAAAAGTGTGGAAATTCAGGAAAAGATGATCAGCGGTTACTGCCGGGCGCAGAACAGAGCTAACACGGTCTGCTGTGAATACGAAGAGCGGCCCGAGGGCCTGGTCCTGACCTTTGCGGATTGCAATTTCAGGCGCTGTGTCCACTTCCAAACCTGCCTTCTCATGAAAGAAGCCCGGGAAGGGACACTGGAAGAAGAATAAATGATCCTATAGGAGAACCTTATTGGTGAAAATCAGTGAGGTTCTTTTTTTATGAGCGTTGATTTCCGTGAGCAACGAGCCAAGCAGCCATGCTTGCATGGATATTTGGCGACTGCCGCGAGAGTCAAAGATCCCGTTGCTTGCAGCGGGATCTTTGATTTGTCCAATGATTGCATAATCGTCCAATGGAAAACGGAAAAACCCGCTGATATAATAAGCTCATCAAAAACACAGAGCTTATTTCAGAAAGGAGAAAAAAGTTATGAAAAGAAAAGTAATTAGCTGTGTACTGGCAGGAGCTTCTGTATTTTCACTGGTGTGCATAAACGGTGGAAACCTTGTGGCAAAGGCAGACGGTGACGTGACCGAGATCCGCTTTACCGAGTGGGACGGCGGAGATACCCTGGCTGTGTACGAAGAGATTGCGGAGAAATTCAACGAGAGCCATCCGGATATCCATGTGACCGTTATGAACGTCCCGGATGAGTATGACACGAAGATCACCGCTATGATCGCTGGAAACGATATTCCGGAAGTCTGCATGATGAACAGTGATACCCTTCTTTTCCCGCTGGCAGAGCAGGGAATCGTGGCAAACCTGCAGGAGTACATCGACAAGGACGAGAGCTTCGATACCGAGTGCGTGGGCGATCAGTTCAAATACATGCTGAATGAAGACTATATGGCTGGTTATGGTATTGGTTCTGAGAACATCTGCATGTTCTATAATCCGTCCCTCTTCGAGCAGTATGGCGTGGAAGAACCTCCTGCAAAATATGCGGATGCCTGGGATTGGGATACCTTCGTAAAGAATGCACAGCAGCTGACCATTGACAAGAATGGAAAGAATGCTCTGGATCCCGACTTTGATCCGGAAAACATCGACGTTTACGGCGTGAACATCTCCAAATGGTGGGCAGGCTATATGCCCTTCCTCTTCAGTGAGGGCGGCGATTACCTGACTGAGGATGGAACCTCTATCGGTTATGCAACTGACGAAGGAAAAGACGTTCTCCAGAAACTGGCAGATCTCATCTACGTTTATCATGTAGCTCCCACACCGACCGCAAGCGAGACGATGCCTGGCCTTTCCGAGGCACTGGCTACCAATAAAGTGGCTATGAGCTTTGACGGACAGTGGTCCAATGCAGGTCTGATGTCCGATGGCGTAGAGTACAACGTAGCAGCTCTTCCGAGAATGGGTGAGACCCCGGCAACAGTTGCAACCTACGGAGCCATCACTCTGATGAACAGTGAGAAAACAGATGCCGCTTTCGAGTTCGTAAAATACATCATGACCGAGGTTGGAGCCTGCGAGCCGCTGTTCAAATCCGGCCTGTGGCTGCCCACCAACATGAAAGAGTACAACGACGATTATATCAAGACCATCATCACCGAGAATCATCCGGCAAACTACTATGACAGCATCGTAACTCCGATGATGGATGGAACCGCAAGAACTCCTATCACTGCTTACGTCAAGAACTTCAACAAGATTAACGACGTGATCAGCCCCGCACTGGATGACCTCTGGTCCGGAGAGAAGACCGCAGACGAAGCAATCAGTTCGATCGAGGCAGATGCAAATGCCCAGGTTCAGGGCTTCTATGGTAAATAATCATGGAAATGTGAAGAAGAGAGCTGCCGGATAAAAACGGCAGCTCTCTTTTCAACAGGGGAGAGAAAGGATGAGCAAAATGAAAACGATGAAGACAAAAACAAGAATGAATCTTGTGGGCTGGGGCTTTGCTCTGCCGGCGGTACTGGGATTTCTGATCTTTAACCTGTTTCCGATGCTGCTGAGCGGCTACTACAGCCTTTGCGATTACAACATCATAGGCAAACCCTCCTGGGTAGGCCTGAAAAACTATATAGAATTGCTGAGCGGTCACGAGAAGACCTTCTGGATCTCCGTAAAAGCCACCGTTTTGTATTCGATTATGGCAGTTCCTGCCAATCTGATTTTTGCATTTATGATTGCGCTTCTTTTAAACAGGGATATCAAATGCAGAGCCTTCTTCCGGTCGTTGTTTTACCTGCCCTGTATTCTTCCGGCAGTTGCCACGAGCTTTGTGTGGCTCCTTCTGATGAACCCGGATTTCGGCCTTTTCAACACGATTCTTGAGTTCCTGCACCTGCCCAAGAGCCAGTTCTTCTGGGGAAAAGGAAGCGTTCTCCCGTCCATCGTCTTTATGGGAATCTGGGGGACCGGTTCTACCCAGGTTATTTTCCTGGCTGGCCTTCAGGAGATTCCGCAGGTCTACTATGAGGCTCTGGAGATCGACGGCGGAAACAGCTGGGATAAATTTTGGAATATCACATTGCCGATGGTATCCTCTACCCTGTTTTTCAACCTGGTAAACGGCATCATCGGAGCATTGCAGGTCTTCTCCCAGGCGTACATCATCACCGAGGGCGGACCGAACAATGCATCTTTGTTTTATGTATATAATCTCTGGAGACAGGCCTTCAAGTACATGGATATGGGAAAAGCTTCGGCCATGGCCTGGATTCTGTTTGTAGTCGTGATGCTTCTTACGGTTATTGTATTTAAGTCATCGAAAAAATGGGTTTACTACGAAGGGGGAAATGATTAAGATGAAGAAGAGAAGAAGAAAAACTTCCTACTATATAAAACAGGCGGCAGTCTATGCGGTGATTATTCTTCTGGCTCTGGTCTGCGTAATCCCGCTCTACTGGATGGTCCGTTCTTCCTTTATGAAAAATACGGACATTTACAGCATGCGTCCCTTCGTGTTCTGGCCAAAGGAAATGCTCTGGAGCAACTACACGGACGCTCTCAAGGCTGCTGATTTCGGAAGATATGCGATTAACACGATCACAATCGTTGCGGGCTGCCTGATCGGTACGCTTCTGACGTCTTCCATGGCGGCTTATGCTTTTTCCAGAATCAAATGGAAAGGCCAGGGCTTCTGCTTTGCACTGGTGCTCTCCACGATGATGCTTCCAGGTTCCGTTACCCTGATCCCACAGTTCATGATCTGGAGAAATTTCCACATGATTGATACCTACTGGCCCCTGATTCTGCCCTCCTTTTTCGGAGGCGGCGCCTTCAATATCTTCCTGCTGAGACAGTTTTTCTTAGGCATACCAAAGGATCTTGACGAGGCGGCCCGCATCGACGGAGCCGGTCCGCTGCAGATTTTCTTCCGGATTATTATGCCGCTGGCAAAATCAGCTCTGGTGGTGGTGGCTCTTTTTACCTTTCTCGGCAACTGGAATGATTTCTTCGGCCCCATCATTTACCTGAACACAAAGACGAAATTTACGCTGGCTGTCGGACTCTTGCAGTTCCGTGGCGATTATTCTACAAAATGGAATCTTCTGATGGCTGCTTCCACCATCGTGGTGGCTCCCTGTGTGGGCGTTTTCCTCGTGGGACAGAAGCACCTCATCGAAGGCATCTCACTGACAGGTATGAAAGCGTAAGCGAAAGGAGAACAAAATGGAAAAATGGAGTGGAAAACCGGTGAGCTTTGCGGACAGCACGATTATCGGAGGTTTCTGGAAGACAGAGCAGGATCTCTGCCGGAAAGTGACCGTCAATGCGGTTTATGACCGGTTTGAGGAGACCGGGCGCTTTGAAGCACTGAAAATGCAGTGGAAAAAAGGCATGCCCAATCAGCCTCATATTTTCTGGGAGTCTGACGTGACAAAATGGATCGAGGGAGCTGCCTATTTCCTGAAAAAAGAACGGGATCCTGAGCTTGAGGCAAAGATCGACGAACTCGTGGGTCGTATGGAGCGAACCCAAGATACCAATGGTTATCTCAATGCCTATTTTACCGTGGTGGAGCCGAAGGCTCGCTTTACCAGAAGAACCGACCATGAGCTTTACTGTGCCGGCCACCTCATCGAGGGAGCCATCGCCTATAAGGAGGCCACAGGAAAAGACAACATGCTCCGGGTAGCCATGAAATATGCGGATCTCATTGACCGGGTATTCCGGGTGGAACACTCCGCGGCCTTTGACACGCCGGGCCACGAAGAGATCGAGCTGGCTCTTATGAAACTGTATCATTACACCGGCGAGGAGCGCTATTTCAAGCTGGCGGAATATTTTATCAATACCAGAGGAACCAGCGACCGGGATGAGACCTATTCCTTCACCGATCAGGAGCATATGCAGTCCCACCTTCCGGTACGGGAACAGGTGACGGCAGAGGGCCACAGCGTGAGAGCACTCTACCTCTATTCTGGCATGGCAGATCTGGCTCTGGAGACAAAGGAAGAGAAACTGACGGAAATCTGCCGGACTCTTTTTGAAAATATCACCGAGAAGCGTATGTACATCACCGGTGGTGTGGGGTCCACCTGCCGCGGCGAATCCTTTACGTTTGATTATGATTTCCCGGAATATACGGCTTATAACGAGACCTGTGCCTCCATTGCCCTGGCACTTTTCTGCCGGAGACTCTGGCTCATTGAGGCGGACGGACGCTATGCCGATACCGCAGAGAGAGCTCTTTACAATACGGTGCTGAGCGGCATTTCTCTCTCGGGAGACAGCTTTTTCTATGAGAACCCGCTGGCGGTGGATCCCAGAAGAAACGCGTTTAACGACAGCCGTCCTGAGGGTCTTAAGGAGCATCTGCCCATTCTGGAGCGCGTGAAAGTCTTTGGCTGCTCCTGCTGCCCACCGAACCTGGTTCGCACGATCGGTTCCATCGGCGATTATCTCTATTCCACCGCGGGAAACACCATTTTTGCCCAGTGCTACATGGATGCGGATACAACGCTGCATCTGAATGGAAAGACAATTACCCTTCAGGAGCGTACAGAATATCCCTGTGACGGAAAGATCAGCTGGACCCTGAAAAGTGAGGGAAATTTCACGTTTGCCGTAAGGATTCCGGGCTGGTGCGATAAGGCAGAACTTCTGGTAAACGGAGAAAAAGTTCCCGCCGCAGCGGAAAAAGGTTTTGTATATCTTGAGAGAGACTGGAAAGATGGAGACCGCATCGAGCTGGAGCTCGAAATGAAAGTAAAACTCTGGGAGGGCAATCCCGAGATCGTCGATACCTGCGGAAGGGTGGCTGTCACCAGAGGACCGTTGGTTTACTGCGCGGAAGGTGTCGATAATGATGATACTCCTTTACGGGATGTGCGGATCGACTGGGATGCCGCTTTTGAACTGGAAAAAGCGGAGGTAGCCGGAAGAGAGATGCCAGTGCTCAAAGTCCAGGCGTCCCGCAGAGAAGCATCCAAAGCGCTTTATTCCGACCGGAAAGGAAAAAAAGTTTCCTTCCAGTTAAAATTACTCCCCTATTATGCTTGGGCAAACAGAGGAGTAACAGAGATGGATGTCTGGTTCCTGGAGAAATAAATTTAGTATTCGACGGGGATCCAGATCTTGATGGAGGTACCTTCGCCCGGAGCGGAGACCACATGGATTTTATAATTTTCCCCGTAGATCAGGGAGAGTTGGAGATGCCCACATGACCGTCCCCGCAGATGGCATGGATGTACTTTTTTAACTGTTCCTCGTCCATGCCGATGCCGTTATCTCTGACTTCAATACAGAGGGAGTTTTCACTCTTGGAAATTGCGAGAGTGAGGACTCCTTCTTTTTGCATATCCGAAAAACCGTGAAGGATGGAATTTTCCACCAGAGGCTGCAGGATGAATTTTGGAATCCGGCAGTCCATTAGGTCCTCGTCGATATCCAAAACTGTCCGGAAAAGGCCATTATAGCGTTTGGACATGAGGAAAAGGTAATTGGAGACCCAGCTGATCTCAGCCGAGAGGGGAGCCTGGTCCGAGGAATCTTTGCAGGTGTACTGGAGCATTTCCGAGAGGGAAACAATGAGCTCCGCCGTTTTGTCGTCGTCATTCTGGATGGCCAGCATGTTGATCGTATTCAGGGTGTTGTAAAGAAAATGCGGATTGATCTGCATCGTAAGAGCCATGAGCTGCGTCTCTTTTTCACGGAGGGAGATCTCATAGTTTTCATGGATCAGCCGGCTGATCTCTTTTTCCATATGGTTAAAGCTTTCCGTCAGTACCTTGAAATCACGTCCCCGGGGAACTGGTGTGTTGGCCGAAAAATCGCTCTTGGAGACGCGGATGGCAGCCTTTGTAAGGGCTGCGATAGGGCGGGTGATGGTCCGGGAAAGGACAAAGGCCACCAGAGCAGCGAGAAAGATTAGCACCAGGGCACAGATCCAGAGGAGCTGACGCATTTTCCAGACTGCATTCTGGGTTAGATTTTTCATGGGAATAAGGGCGAAAGAGAAGAACCCACGCCCATCCAGCGTATCGTAGCAGAGCAGATTTTTTTCTCCCTTCAAATCATAGGTCACATAGCCGGAGGTTCTGAGATAGGGAGAAAGATCCTCGGGAAGCACCGTGCCGACAGGAAAGGTGTCGTTGTCGGAGGAGACCACGCTTCCCTCGCTGTTGGCGATGACATAGAGGCTTCCGTCGTAGGGGACGCTGTCTTTATAGAGGTTCCGAAGACTTTTCTCCAGTACCTGAACCACGAGAATCGGCTTTTCAGTATCCTCGGAAAGCCGCTGGTAATATCCTTGTGAGGTGTACTGAAACTGCATTTCCTTCAGCATCGTCAAAGGGTACCGGAAATCGTAAGAGCTCTTTTTTACCAGATAGTCATTCTGGGTCTGTTCTCCATAATCGTAGCCTGTGACCCAGCAGGAGAGGCCGCTGGCGTTTCGGGCCAGCTCTTCAAAACCGGCTTTCCGGAAGGAATCGATGGTGATGGGCATCAGTCCTGTGTTGACTCCGAAAAGCCATTTGGAGGTGTAGAGATATACGTCATAGACAGCTTCCTGGTAGATAAACTGCTTGGCGAGCTCTTGGGTCAGAATCCGGTCATAGCGAAGACAGTCTCCCACGGAGAAATCGTTCAGTTCGGAAAAGGTATCATAATAAAACTGGCTGTCAATCATTTGTTGGGCGGCTGTCTCAATGTTGTCGAGAAGCATATCCAGAGAGTTATTGTTGGCGTTGACGATGGAGTAGGCGCTGTTTGAGGCGCTGTCCACGATATGCTTTTCGTAAAAATGCATGAGGATCTGCTGGATCAGCAGCATGGGGATCAGGGCAAAAAGGATCAGGATGATGCAGAGCCTCTGCCCGAACCGCATGGAATAAAAAAGGTCGGTTAATTTTCGGAACATTTTTTATGCGCCTTTCTGTATTGCTCCGGGGTAGTCCCGTATTTCCGGCAGAAAATCCGGTTGAAATAGCTGTTATCATGGTAGCCGCATTTTGCCGCCACCTCGGAGACCTTGAGGTTCGTGCCGGTGAGAAGCTGCTCCGCGTACTCCATACGGAGAAGCGAGACGTAGTTGATATAGGACATACCGGTCTTCTTTTTGATCTGAGCCGACAGATAATTGGCTGAAAAATGAACGTTTTCCGCGAGCTGGGGCAGAGTCAGATCCTCTGTAAAATGCTTCCTTATGTAGGCGATGATATCCTCCACCACGTCGGTGGTTCCGGTCTCCTGAACGAAATAGACGGAGGTGCTTTTTAAAAGCTCATAGGAAATCTGAAAAAGCTCCGGGAAGGAGTCGCAGATGCTGAAAAGTGAGTAGGCCCGGTTCAGAAGATCGTCATACTCCCGGGAGGGAATCATGCTGTCCAGCTCACGCAGAATGTTGACTGTCATGGAAGAGATCCGGTACCGGACGTCTGTGGGGAAACGCCGGGGCTTCTGGGAAAGCAGGGAATAGAGCTCCTTTAAGCTGCGCTCGGCAGCCTCCAGCTTTCCAGCGTGTACTGCCTCCCGAAGCGTTTTCTCGTAAGCGTGGAGAGACAGCATGGAAGGAACGGCGGCCAGGATCTCCGGATCCAGGGAAAAGGTCTGACTGCTCTCAGGATAGTAAAAGGAATAGGAGAGCAGCTGGTTGGCCTGCTGGAAGATCTCCTTGAGAGAGGCCATTTCTTCTATAAAATAGGAAGCCACGACGGTCCAGCAGATGAAATTCCGCTGGAAACTGCTTAAGCTTTTGAGAAGTTCTTCCTCGGAATGGCTCTCCGGCAACAGAACCAGAAGGCGGCATTCCGAGCTGTCCAGCCCTTTTCTTAAGGGGAGAAAAATGCCTTCGGGGAAATTCTGGCACAGCTGGATCAGCAGCTGCTCCTGTTGGCGGTCCGTCAGGACATTTCCGGGGGCTGGGCTTTTGGCAACGCCATGATTTTGCCGGCTCTTCCAGCGAAAGAGAAGGAGATGACCTCTGGGCGGGACGAGAGCGGAAAGATCAGTTTCCTTGCCTGCTGGCAGGGGCAGACCATAAAGACTGGCGGAAAGGGCCATCAGCTGCTGATTGGTGGCGGCTTTTTTCTGGAGCCTGTCCCAGAGAGACTGAGCCTGGGCGGCGCTGATCTCCGCGTCCAGCTTTTCCAGGAGCTTTCGGATCTCCTCCGGTCGAAAAGGTTTCAGGAGATACTCGGAGACGCCGCAGGTGATGGCGGTCTTCGCGTAGGAAAATTCGGAATAGGCGCTGATGAGAACGGTCTTTAAGGAAGGATAGCGGGAGGAAACCTCTTTGATGAGTTCCATGCCGTCCATCACCGGCATTCGGATATCGGTGATCAGAAGATCCGGAAGCTCTTCTTCGATCAGTGAGAGAGCGTCCCGGCCGTTAGAACAGAGACGAATATCGGCGGAAACATAGCGCTGGATGATCGTCGATAAAGTGTCGCGCTGAATGGATTCGTCATCAGCGAGTACAATACTGTTGATTGCCATAACTCATACCTCCATATACAAATAAGTATATAATATTAGAAGAATAAATACAAATAAAAACGTTGACTCTGCCATGGGAAGGGCTTATAGTAAAAATAGTTAGCAAGTACTAATTCATGAAAAGAGGGATAACATGCGTTTTTACGGAAGCGGGGAAAAAGGAAAGCCGGTGATCTTTCTTTTCCCAGGGACCTGCTGTCTCTGGACGAGTTTCGATCATGTGCTGGAGGAGCTTCATAAGTCTTTCTATACGGTAGTCGTCTCCTACGATGGCTTTGATCCGAAGGAAAAGACCGAGTTTTCGTCCATGCTGGAGGAGTGCGAAAAGATCGAGGCGGAGGTCCGGAAAAATTACGGCGGGAAGATCAAGGCCGCCTATGGCTGCTCTCTGGGTGGAAGTTTTGTGGCCCTTCTGATTCAACGGAAGAAAATCACCATCGAGCACGGCATCATCGGCAGCAGCGATATGGATGAGGCCGGTCCTCTTCTGGCGAAACTGGAGAGCGCGATCATGATTCCCATCCTTTATCCCATGGTGAAAAAAGGAGAACTGTCGGGCTGGATGAAGAAGCGGATGGATAAAAATGCCGATCCGGGGAAAAAAGAACTGATGGAAAAATTCTGCGGCATGTTCGGGATCGGAAAGGGCGGCTGTCCCTGGATCACAAAGAAAACCATCTGCAATCAGTTTTATTCTGATCTGGTGACAAAGGTGGATCACGGCATTGCGGTGCCGGGCACAACGATCCATGTCTTCTATGCCCTGAAGATGGGAGAGAAGTACAGGGAGCGTTATCACCTGTATTTCAAGAATCCGGATATCCGGGAGTTTGATCTTCAGCACGAAGAGCTCTTCTGCTGTCAACCGGTAAGGTGGGCAGAAGAGGTTGTTGAGTGTTGTAAATAGAAAGTGGAAAAAACTTGAAAAAAGTAGTTGACAATCCGGCGGCAGTGGTGTATTATACTCACTGTCGCCGATGAAATTGATTGAGCTGCTCGAACAATTCAAATAATTACAACTTTTGAATCATTCAAAAAAAGATGAAAAAAGTGGTTGACAAACAAAAGAAGCTGTGATAGAATATAAAAGCTGTCACAAGAGAGCAAATGAAATCACAGAGAACCTTGATAACTGAACAGTGACATATCCTTGAAAGTTCAAAAGAATATAGTT
>OLPT01001849.1_pt1 | contig 12134 bp, 9 predicted proteins | sample 1673051 | NCBI WGS metagenome assembly OLPT01 (sample SAMEA3136750, study PRJEB25190) | human gut metagenome | biome: human gut; feature: human-associated habitat; material: faeces | place: Austria | collected 2013
TCACATGCACCTTGCCGCCGGTGAGCTTCCACACCAGCCAGGTGTCCACGGTGCCGAACAGGATCTCGCCCGCCTCGGCCCGCTCCCGCGCGCCGGGCACGTTATCCAGGATCCACTTGATCTTTGTGGCGGAAAAATAGGCATCCGGCATCAGGCCGGTATTCTCGCGGATGTATTCCGTCATGCCGGGCTGCTGCACCAGCTCGTCCACCAGCGGGGCGGTGCGGCGGCACTGCCAGACGATGGCGTTGTAGATGGGGCGGCCGGTGGCCTTTTCCCACAGGATGGTGGTCTCGCGCTGGTTGGTGATGCCGATGGCGGCAATGTCATGGACATCCACGCCGCTCTGGGCCACCACCTCGTTCATGACCCCGTACTGGGTGGACCAGATCTCCATGGGGTTGTGCTCCACCCAGCCCTGCTGCGGGTAGATCTGCTCAAACTCCCGCTGCTGCACCGCGATGATGTTCTGCTCGTTGTCAAACAGGATGGCGCGGCTGCTGGTGGTTCCCTGGTCCAGTGCAAGAACATACTTTGTCGACATGGTTCAACGACCTCCGTTTCGCTCAGGGGCGGTTTTACAGGTCCCGTGTGGCTACGACATCCACACCGGTGCCGCAGACGTCGGTCAGCACGACCTGCCCGGTGCGGATGGGTGCGTGCAGCGTGACGCCGTCCAGCGCAGCCATGACCTGCACGATCTTTTCTTTGGGCACCGCCTGCGCGGTCTTGACCGGGCAGCGCGGATAGCGCCCGCCCTCGGCCCGCACCGTACTGGTCAGGATACGGGTGGGGTGGGTCAGTTCTTCCTTGCCATAGGTGGCACCGTTGGGGCAGGCATTGCCAGTTACATTATAATCGTTTTCCGGGTCCACCTGCAAGTGGCAGCCACGGGGGCAGCAGATACAAATGATCTCACGCTTTTTGTTCATTTTGCTACGACCTCCTCTACTGCAACGGTCAGCGGGCCGTCGGCCTTTGCCAGCAGGACCCCGGGCAGGGTGATGTGCTCCATCTCGCCGGGTGCCATCCGCTGGCGCTTGAACCGGGCCAGCTGCTTCTCCCCGCAGGTGATGGTGATCTGGCTGGGGCCGTAATTCTGCCGTACCCGGAACGAGATCTCCACGCCCTTGTCCACGTCCGCCGGGCGCACCCGCTGGGGGACGGTATAGCCCACGCCATTGCCCGGGACAAGGTCCAGCACAGCCGCGTCCGGGGTCTCACCGTGGAGCACATAGGCGGCGGCGGCGGCTCCGGCCCGGTCGCTCTCGCCGGAAACAAAGTCCACCAGATCGTGCACATGCACCACGTTGCCGCAGGCAAACACGCCGGGAATGCCGGTCTCCATGTTCTCGTAGACCACGGCTCCCTTGGTGTGGGGGTCCATCGGGATGCCGGCCTGCCGGGTCAGCTCGTTTTCCGGGATCAGGCCCACACTGAGCAGGATGGTGTCCACGTCAAACTCCATCTCGGTGCCCGGAATGGGGCGGCGGTTCTCGTCCACCTTGGCCACAATGGCCTTTTCCACCCGGGTATCGCCCTGAATGTCCACGATGGTGTGGGACAGGTACAGCGGGATGTCAAAATCCTGCAGGCACTGCACAATGTTGCGGGTCAGGCCGCCGGAATAGGGCATGACCTCCACGCAGGCCAGCACCTTGGCCCCTTCCAGCGTCATCCGCCGGGCCATGATCAGGCCGATGTCGCCGCTGCCCAGAATGAGCACCCGTTTGCCTACCAGATAGCCCTCCATGTTGACATAGCGCTGGGCGGCACCGGCGGTGTAGATGCCGGCCGGGCGGGTGCCCGGGATGCCGATGGCCCCGCGGGTGCGCTCCCGGCAGCCCATGCAGAGGATGACGCTCTTTGCTTCGAGGATCTGGTAGCCCTTCTCCTTGCTGACACAGTGGATCTTTTTATCCGGCGTGACCTCCAGCACCATGGTGCCCAGCTCCACCCGGACGCCGGTGGAGCGCAGCATTTCAATGTAGCGCCCGGCGTACTCCGGGCCGGTGAGCTGCTCGCCGAAACGGTGCAGCCCGAAGCCGTTGTGGATGCACTGGTTCAGGATGCCGCCCAGCTCGTTGTCACGCTCCAAAATCAGAATATCGCGCAGGCCGTGCTGCCATGCGCTGTAGGCTGCGGCAAGGCCTGCAGGGCCGCCGCCGACGATGACCAGATCAATCATGGTTGGTTCCCTCCTGCTTGGTTTCGCACAGTAAGACGTTGCTGCCTGCCTTGTCCTGCAGGACGTCCAGCGGGTCGATGCCCCGCGTCCGGCTGATGAGCTCCAGCACCCGGGGCCCGCAGAAGCCGCCCTGACAGCGGCCCATCCCGGCGTTGCAGCGGCGCTTGACGCCGTCGATGGTGGTGGCCGGGATCTCGGTGTGCAGGGCGTCCAGGATCTCGCCCTCGGTGATGGTCTCGCAGCGGCAGATCACCCGGCCGTAGGCGGGGTTCCGGGCAATGAGCTTTGCCTTTTCTTCCGGCGGCAGCTCCTTGAACCGCACCCGGGTGCGGCCGTCCCGGTAATCCGTTTTGGCCGCAGGCAGATCCCCGTGGCCTTCCAGAATGCGGACCACCTCTTTGGCAACGGCCGGTGCGCTGGACAGGCCCGGCGATTTCATACCGGCCAGGTCGATGAAGCCGGGTGCACCTTCCGCCTCGCCGATGACGAAATCCCCGGTGTCCACATTGGCGCGGACGCCTGCAAAGTTGCGGATGGACTCGCCGAAGCGGATGTCCGGCACGCTGCGGCGTGCGGCCGCGCTGACAAAGGCCAGCCCGGCGGCGGTGCAGGCGGTGTTGTCGCCCGCCACCGGCTCGGCATTGGGTCCAACGATCAGGTTGCCGTGAACGGTAGGTGCCACCAGCACGCCCTTGCCGTTTTCGTTGGGGCACTGGAAGATGACATGCTGCACCCGCGTGCCTTCCGATTTGTCCAGAAGGTAATATTCGCCGCGGGTGGGCTGGATGGTGAACCGGTGCGGAGCGGCCATGTCGTGCACGGCATCGGCCCGGATGCCGGCGGCGTTGACAACGTAGCGGGCCTCCACCACGCCGGACGGCGTGGTCAACGCCCATCCGGACGCGGTTTTCTGAATGCCGGTGACCGGGCTGCTGAGGTGGAGTTCCATCCCGTTGCGCACCGCCACCTCCGCCATGGCCAGCGCATATTCCCACGGGCTGACGATGGCCGCGCTGGGTGCATACAGCGCTCCGGCCACCTCCGGCGAAAGACCGGGCTCCATGGCCCGTGTTTCCTCTGCCGACAGCAGCCGGATGCCCGGCACCCCGTTGGCAAGGCCGTTTTCGTACAGCTTCTGCAGATGCGGCAGCTCCGCCGGGCTGAGGGCCAGCACCAGACTGCCGCACTGCCGGTACGGCACATCCAGCCGGGCGCAGATCTCTTTGGCCAGTGCAACGCCCTCCACATTGAGCCGTGCCATCCGGGTGCCCGGCTCGGGGTCGTACCCAGCGTGCAGAATGGCACTGTTGGCCTTGGTGGTGCAGTCGGCCACATCGTTCTCGGCCTCAAAAATTGCAGTGTGCAGCGGATAATGCGAGAGCTCATAGGCGGCAGCCGCGCCAACGACACCGCAGCCGATGATTGCTACATCCAGCATAAAAACCTCCTGATCTTCTGCCTGTCACAGCATGCTCGTTTGCGTAGCGGGAACAAAAAAGAGCAGAGCAAACAAAAGGGAACAGGCTCCCTCTTGTTTGTTCTGCTCAATTCTCTGAACAAACACTTGATGGCTTTATGATAATGCAGATTGCACAAGATGTCAAGCATTTGTGGAAAATAAATGCATCTTTCGTGTCGGAACGGTTCAGGACTTGCGCAGCAGGTCGGTGAACCAGGCGCTGACCTGACGGTAGATCTCCGGGTCTGTGACCGACAGGTCGAACGGATAGGTCCCGTCCTCGGCCAGCACGGCACAGGCCGCCCGGACCTTTTGCATGGCCTGCGGATCAAAGGCCTTATCCCGCCGCCCGGAAAGGCAGTTCATCAGGACGTCATCCTTCCAGCTCAGCAAGAACTCAAATGCTTCTGTGTTGTTCATTCCAAAATTCCTCCGGTCAGATGGGTTTCCTCAGCGGCAAGGTCTGCCGCCATGGCGTTCAGGATGCTCTGCAGCGCGGGCCGGACATCCGCCGTGTCCAGGATCAGCCCGGCTGCGTGGGGGTGACCGCCGCCGCCAAAGGGCAGGAAGTAGCGGCTCACATCCAGTTCCGTTTCGTTCGTGCGGGCAGAAAAGCGCCAGTGGCCGGGCCCCTGTTCCAGAGCGGCCAGCGCGATGCGGATATCCGAGCAGTCCGCCATCTGGTAAGCAGCCTTCTTCATGTCCTCATAGGACACCTGCAGTTCCGCAGCCTGCGCCGCGCTCAGGCACAGATATCCCACCCTGCCGTCGGCGGCAGTCCGGGCCTGTGCAAGCAGTCCGCCCTGATGGCAGCATTCGCGCAGGGTGCGCACATCCATCGTCTTGACCAGCTCGTCGTGGTCCACCCCGCCGAACAGAAGTTTTGCCGCGACGCCCAGCGTCCTTCCGCCGGAAATGTGCGAAAAGCGGCGGGTATCGTGCAGGATGCCCAGGTACAGGTAATCTGCCGCTGTGCGCAGCCCCTGCTCATGCGCACGCTGCGCCACAGGGACCAGCTCGTCCGAATCCATCATCTGGGCGATCATCTCCGCGCAGGAGGAAAGCGGCTCGATGCAGCCGATGTCCCCGTAACCAGTATTGGTTTCGTGGTGGTCCAGCGTCACCCGGACCGCTGCCCGCCGGAACCATTCCTCACCGGCAATGCGGTCCGGCGCTGCGCAGTCGCAGGCAATGGCAACATAGGGCCTGTCCTTCGGGACGCGCCCTTCCAGCAGTGCAAAGGGGTCAAACGTCGTGTCCTGCTCCACATAGTTCTGCACCCCTTTGGCAAGGCCCGGGGCCGTGTAGGGGATGATTTCCCGGAACTTGCAGGGGAAATTCTCCCGCAGGTAATAGGCAACGCCCATGACCGAACCGACGGCGTCCCCGTCCGGGTTGATGTGGCCCAGGATCACCGCCGTGTCGACCTCCGTGTTGCACAAGGTCATAAAAAGCTCTCGCAGGGTCTTGTAGGTTTCCATCCGTCTTTTCCTCCTGTTCCGTTACATGCCGCATTTTCTGTTCCCATTGTAAGGGTTTCTTCCAGCGGATGTCAACCGTTTTTTCGTCGATTCTCTCATACTGAAATGCAGGAAGTCCCTGCAGAGCGTGCCGCACATCCGGGCTTCTTGTCTCTCCGCCCGAATATGCTATAATGGAAGCAGCCAATCTCCTCACGCCTTTTTCTCGTGCCGATCAATGGGAGGTATTTTGTCGATGAACTATAAAGCAGAATCCCTTAATCGCCTTGCTTTTCCCTTAAAATTCGGAGATAGACCCTGCCGCATTTACGGCGAAGCCCATGCAGAATACCTGCTGCTCCAAATGACCGGCGAGCACGAGCTGCAAAGCATGGAAAGCGAAGTTACCGCTATTGCACAGAGTGCGCAGCACTTTTTGTTTGCAGCCATCCCGGTGGAAAGCTGGAACGATGCACTTTCTCCGTGGAAGTCTCCTGCCGTGTGGGGGAAGCAGGGTTTCGGCGGCAATGCTGGGGACACCCTGCGCTTTCTGACAGAGCGGGGTATTCCCACACTGAAGCAGCAGTTTCATCTCCCGGAAAACGTCAAAATCATTCTGGGCGGCTACTCGCTGGCGGGATTGTTTGCTTTGTGGGCATCCACCCAGACTGATCTGTTCTATGGTATCGCCGCCGCCTCGCCCTCGGTGTGGTTTCCGGGATGGATGGAGTTTGAGCAACAGCACCCCATTCAGGCACAGTGCATTTACCTGAGCCTTGGCGACCGGGAAGAGCGCACAAAAAATTTGACAATGGCCGCTGTGGGAGATAACATCCACGCCCTGCATCATGAACTTGCCGGACGTAGCAAAGACTGCACCCTTGAATGGAACAGCGGCGGGCATTTCAAAGATGCCGACCTGCGTACAGCAAGGGCGTTTCGATGGGTGATGGAGGATATTCGATGAATATTCTGATTGATGCCGATGGCTGTCCCGTGGTTGATCTGACTTTGCAGATTGCAAGACAGTTCGGTGTTCCGGTCATCATTCTGTGCGACACAGCTCACCAAATCGAGCGGGAAGGTGCGCAGACGCTGGTGTTCGACAAAGGAGCGGACAGTGTGGACTTTGCACTGGTCAACCGGGTAAAGCCGGGGGATCTTGTCGTGACACAGGACTATGGGCTGGCAAGCATGTGCCTTGCCCGGTGTGCCAGAGTGCTGAACCAGAACGGCTTGGAGTACACTGCTGACAACATGGATGCCCTCATGCTGCGGCGGTACGAAAACAAAAAGCTCCTTCGTGCCGGCAAGCACCCGAAAGGGAGTGCGAAACGGACGAAGGAGCAGGATGAAGCCTTTGCCTCCACCCTGACAAGCCTATTGGAAAGCGTCTGACTGGTAAAACCGCCCGGGTGCTCTCCCGGCAGCAAAAAAGCTCCCTGAAAGCCTTCGCTTCCAAGGAGCTTTTTCTGACAGCCAGAATCGCTTGTTTTGAGGTAGCCTTGCAATTCACCCGGTACGATCCCCGAGACCCAGTTCCTGAAGGAACTGCCGGAGGGCTTGCCTCTGAAAGGTGGTCCTATACATTTGATTCAGCTGTTTCGATAAAATAAAAAGTCACAATTCCGTGAGGAACTGTGACCTTGGCGGAGTAGCAGGGATTTGAACCCTGGCGCCCCTTGCAGGGCCTACGAGATTTCGAGTCACGCCTCTTCGACCACTTGAGTACTACTCCACGTTATGTTTTTGCCGGAAATTCCGGACTGTGTAGGGGTTTTGTCCTGCCTTGGGAGGCAGCCCCGGTCCAGAATAAACCTTATATAGTATAGCAAAAAAGTCTCCTTCCGTCAACACTTTTCTCCCCGGTGCCGGGCCCGGTCTGCAGCGCAGGCCGGGCCTTTTTGGGGGTATTTTTTGCGAGGTACAGAGGATTTTGCAAAAAAGGGCTGGCTTTTTTGCGGTTTTTGAGTATAATATAGAGGATATAGTTCAAATTTGAAGCAAAAGGAGTTTTTGTTCCATGGCACAGGCAAAACAGGACATGGGGTCCGGCAGCGTGAAAAAGCTGATGCTGCAGCTGATGATCCCTGCCGTGGTGGCGCAGGTGGTGAACCTGCTGTACAACATCGTAGACCGCATTTACATCGGGCACATTGAGGGCATCGGCGCAGCCGCGCTCACCGGCGTGGGACTGTTCACCCCCATCCTCATGCTGCTGAACGCGTTCGCCATGCTGGTGGGTGCGGGCGGCGCACCGCGCACCGCCATTGCACTGGGGCAGGGGGACCGGCAGCAGGCCGAAAAGATCATCTCCAACAGCTTTACGGTGCTGATGCTCTTTGCAGTGGTGCTGACCATCGGCTTTTATGCGGGTGCGCCCGCGCTGCTGCGGCTGTTCGGTGCCAGTGACGCCACCCTGCCGTATGCGTTGAGCTACAGCCGCCTCTACATTCTCGGCTCGGTGTTCGTGCTGCTGGTGCTGGGCATGAATCCCTTCATCACCACCCAAGGCTTTGCCAAGACCAGCATGCTCACCACCGTGATCGGTGCCGTGATCAACATCATTCTGGACCCCATCCTCATCTTCGGGTTCGGGCTGGGCGTGCAGGGCGCAGCCATTGCCACCGTGCTCAGTCAGGCTGTGGGCGCGGCGTGGATCCTGCAATTCCTCACCGGCAAAAAGACGATCCTGCACCTGCGCAGGGCGTTTCTCCGGCTGGAAAAACCGGTCATCCTGCCGGTGCTGGCACTGGGCATCTCCACCTTTGTGATGCTTTCCACCGAGAGCCTGCTGTCCATCAGCTTCAGCTCCAGTCTGGCCCGCTACGGCGGCGACGTGGCTGTGGGTGCCATGACCGTGATCACCAGCGCCTCCCAGCTGTGCACACTGCCCATTCAGGGCGTGTGCCAGGGCGGCCAACCGGTGATGAGCTTCAACTTCGGGGCCGGCAAAAAGCCCCGCGTAAAGGAGGCCTTCCGGTTCCAGCTGACCCTGTGCGGCGCATACACCTGCCTGTTCTGGCTGGCCATGATGCTGGCACCCGGGGCCGTGGCAGGCATCTTCACCTCCGATTCCGCACTCATTTCCTACACCACCTGGGCCATGCGCATTTACATGGCCGGCATTTTTGCCATGGGCTTCCAGATCGCCTGCCAGCAGAGCTTTATGGCACTGGGGCAGGCGAAGGTCAGCCTGCTGCTGGCCTGCCTGCGCAAGATCATCCTGCTGATCCCGCTCATCTTTATTCTGCCGCATCTCGTGGCAGCCCCGGTGTTCGGCGTGTTTCTGGCGGAGCCGGTCAGCGACATTCTGGCGGCCACCATTACCACCATCACCTTCTTTGCCCGGTTCGATAAAATTCTGGATCAGGGTGCGGCGCGGGTGTAACCGCTGCTTCCAGAGCCTGCAAACGTGCTGCGTGCGTTTGCAGGCTCTTTTGTTTTGCCGGGAGATGCTCCCTCCTCCGCTTGCCTGCATTCCGCAGGGCGGTGCCCTTGCCCGCTCCGCCCGAAACCTTTTGAAACTGCTGTAAAGTCGTTCTTTTTTGTGTACAGGTTTGACCTATTTTCCGTCTGCTTCCGGTTTTTGTGCAGGTTTGCCCTGTCATTCTGTCGCAAATTTTCGGCTTATTTTGTGCTCGTTCCACAAAATTGCCTACCCCCCCGAAAATTCAGCATTTTGTCTTGACATTCTCCACGGCACAGCACTATACTTGTGCTGCAAAGAGACGCCGGGCATGAAAATGCACGGCTATGTGTTTTTCTGCCCTGAAATCCGGTTTTTGCCGGTTTTCGGTATCGTTCCCGGCAACGTTCACGGTAACGTTCACGTCTCTGTAAGTTTTTTGTTTGGAGGGTTTTGCAATGCGGAAAAATGTGAAACAACAGTTTGCCTTGCGGGTGCTGTCCACAGCGGCTCTGGTGGCCATGGTCTCGTCCATCGCCACAGCGGCGTTTGCGGATACCTACGACCTGAACACGGGCAGTGTGACGGTAGAGACCAAAGCTAACGGCATCACCTATGTAACGCAGAAGGACGATAAACAGGTGGACGGCTTCGCCCGAAACAAGAACAACGAGATTTTAAACGAGCACCCAGACGATACCGGCGTTACCATTACCAGCGACGGCAGGCAGACTTCAAATACCATCACGGTGGAGACGGCAAAAGATCAAACTACCGATGTGACCCTGGATAAGGTGCACATTGAAGTTGACACTGCTAAAACCAAGTCCGGTGCGATCGAAATAAAGGGCGACGGCGACACCAACCTTGAGCTGAACGGCAATAATACCGTTTTGGTTAAGAACGATTGGGAGGAAGAACACGCCGCCATCGAAAAAGCGGACACATACGGCAAGGGCACCCTGACCATCAAGGACGATTTGAACGATGACAATACTCCCAAAGACAAGGACGAAAACGGAAATGCCGTTGGCGGGGACACTGGCAAGCTGGTGGCAGGCGGCTACCATGATGCTGCCGCAATCGGCGGCGGTGGAACCGATGACACTGCCTGCACTTCCAATATCACGATCACCGGTGGTGAGATCACTGCCAACGGCGGTACTTACGGCGCCGGTATCGGCGGCGGTTACTCTGGAGATGCATCAAATATCCGCATTGAGGGCAATGCCGATGTTACCGCCTTTGGAGACAGTGGTGCTGCCATTGGATCCAGTTATCATGCGAGAGGCAACAGTGATATTACCATCACCGATCATGCCACTGTGACTGCTGCTAGCCTAGATGCCTGTGCCATCGGTGGCGGTCAGGATGCTGATGGTAAAGTCACTGTCACAATTTCTGGTCATGCATCGGTAAACGCCCAAACCAGAAACCCTCCAGCAGCCATTGGCAGTGACAGGTCTTCTGCTACGGTTAACATCGAAGATAATGCTGACGTTACTGCCGTTGGTGGTGGTGTTGCCATCGGCACCGGTTATGGCCATGAAGGCACCTCCACTGTGATCAATATTACCGGTGGAACAGTAAATGCCGTCACCCGTGACGACTCCAGACCCGCTATTGGCACAGTTTATGGCAATTTGGACCTTACGATCAACAGCTCTACCGGAAAAACGACCGTAAATGCCTACACGACCAGCAGTGACCCCCTATCTTTAAATATCGGCACCGGTCATTACGACAATTCTGCACATAAATATAGAACCAGCCCATCTGAGGGCGCAGAATACAACGAGGATGGCTCTTCCCATCTGGGCGAAGACAATGCCGCTATCATCAATTTCTACCGCAACACTACTTTGGGCACTGACACTTATAATGCGCCCAAAACACTTGATGATGCTGCATTTCATCCCACTTATGAATTTCAGGGCACTCTCTACAATGCGAAGTACACCCTCTCTGACAAAAACAAAGGTGACCTCTACAAGGTCGTCCACAACCGCAAGTACATGGACGAGAACCCCAACATTGACACCAGCAAGCTGAAGGACGAGGACCTGCACGACTGGCAGCTGGTGGGCAAGGTCGTGGAGCCCACGCTGGAAAAGGACGGCTATGCAGACTACATCTGCAGCATTGACAAGTGCGGCCAGACCAAGCATGTGGTGCTGCCCAAACTGACCCCGGAACCCAGTGAACCGGACGTGCCGGGCGACAATACCCCGGATACGCCCAACAAGCCGGACACCCCCAGCACCCCGGACGTCCCGTCCACCCCGGAGGTGACCCCGGCAGACCCCGCCGTGACCCCGGACGCCGTGCAGGCTGACGCGGTACCGGCAGATGCCGCTGTGACCCCTGCGGCTGCCCAGAACGCCGTGCAGGATGCAAAGCCGGAAGCCGCTGCCGCTGCTTCCACTGTTGCTCCCGCTGCTGCCGCCGTTCTGCCCCAGACCGGTGCAAACTGGCTGGCAGTGGTGGGCACTGCCCTCAGCGGCCTGTTCCTGCTGGCAGCGGGCTTTGTGCTGGACCGCAAGAACCGCCGCATGAACTAAAGCCATCCCCGCCTGCCGTGCCGTTCCGCAAGCAGCACGGCAGTTCGATACCCTTTCATAACAGAACCCCCTCGGGCCTGATGACCCAAGGGGGTTCTGCTTTTTTCAGGGTTTTACTTGCCCGCCAGCAGAATGGCCAGCACGGCTTTCTGCACATGCAGGCGGTTCTCGGCTTCGTCAAAGATCTCGTCGGCGTGCTGCTCGAACACGGCGGTGGAGATCTCCTCGCCCCGGTGGGCGGGCAGGCAGTGCAGCACCATGGCGTCGGGCTTGGCGGCTTCCAGCAGCTTGCCGGTGAGCTGGAAGCCCACAAAATCCCGCAGGCGCTGCTCGCTCTCGGCGGTGCCGGGGGCGGCGGTGTTCCACACGGCAGTGGCCACCACATCCGCGTCCCGCACGCCCTCGACGGGGTCGGAGGTGAAGTGGAACTGACTGCCGTACTTGTGGGCAAGCATCAGTACGTCGGCGGCGGGGCGGTAAGCCTCCGGGCAGACGCAGGTGACCTGCATCCCGGCCAGCAGGCCGCCCACGATGAGGCTGTTGGCCATGCTGCCGCCGTCGCCCACAAAGCAGAGCTTCCGCCCGGCCAGGGTGCCGCGGCGCTCCCGGATGGTCATCAGGTCGGCCAGCACCTGGCAGGGATGCGCATAGTCGGTCAGGCCGTTGATCACCGGCACACCGGCCAGCTCGGCAAACTCTTCCAGATCCCGCTGGCGATAGGTGCGCCAGACCACGCAGTCGTAGTAGCGGCCCAGCACGCGGGCGGTGTCCTTGAGGGGCTCGCCCCGGCCGGCCTGCAGCTCGGACGTGTTCATGTAATTGCCCAGGCCGCCCATCTGGTACACCCCCACCTCAAAGCTGGTGCGGGTGCGGGTGGACGCCTTGGAGAACAGCATGGCCACCGTTTTACCGGCCAGCAGGGGGGCGGTGCCGCCCAGTTTCTGCTGTGCCTTGAGCTGGTCGGCCACATCCAGGATGTGGGTCAGCTCGCCGGGGGTCAGATCGCTCATTTTCAGCAGATTTTTCATGCCTGCTCCTTCGGAGCCGTCGGCTCCAT
>OLPT01001850.1_pt1 | contig 12124 bp, 8 predicted proteins | sample 1673051 | NCBI WGS metagenome assembly OLPT01 (sample SAMEA3136750, study PRJEB25190) | human gut metagenome | biome: human gut; feature: human-associated habitat; material: faeces | place: Austria | collected 2013
ATACATCTTTTCCTACCAGCGATAATCCCTGTTCTTCCAGGTTCTTCGGCTCTGTAATTCCTGTCTCTGCAACCTGTTTTGCGATCATATCTTTTGCTTCCTGTGGTGTCTTGATGTTCCACATTTTGCTGAATGTGTTCATGTTAAATGGCAGGTTGTAGAGCTCGTCTTTGTAAATCGCTACCGGTGAATTGATGTAATTATTAAACTCTGCAAACTGATTGATATAATCCCACACCTGTTTGTTGGATGTATGGAAAATATGCGCACCATATTTGTGGACATTGATTCCTTCAATATTTTCGCAGTAAATATTTCCACCGATATGCGGACGCTTATCAATTACCAGACAGGTCTTTCCTTTTTTCTTTGCTTCGTGAGCAAATACTGCTCCATATAATCCTGATCCTACTACTAAATAATCGTACTTCATCATTTATTACCTCGTTTTATTGATATTTGTCCAATTCCAAATATTCTTTCCAAAATTTATAAGAAGTTAAATATCTTCTTCTGTCATAATAAGCCTTATCAATTACTTTATGCATTTTTCTATAGCGTTTTACTGTTGTGAAATAATACTTCATTACTTTTCTAAATTTCTTTTTATCCAATTTCCGGATTTCTGCTGTATAAGCATTTGGATTAATAGCGATAACACTATCTACAAGACACTGTCTTTGTGGATTGTAGAACCAGTCATGTGCAACAGCTGCCGGTCCTTTTCTCAACCATTTTTTCGGCCAGAATATCTGACCATTAAAAGTCAGTCGATAAAGAATCGTATCTTTTAAGCTTCGATAATCTTCCTGATAAATAGAATCAATATCTACACCATATTCATCAAACTCTTCAAAATCCTTCATATCCGCATTTTTAGCTGACATTGTCTTCAAACGTTCCTGACATTTTTCTTCTTCAATAAATGCCGGTCCTTTCAGATAATCTCTGATCGCATCAACAATCATTTCTGCTGCATTATAATTGAATCGCAAAATTTCTGACAAAAACAATCCGTTAAACCTGCTCCAGATTCGTTCTCTTCTTCCTCTTGATGGATTACAAGCTTCTTCAATCAGGAAATTACGAAATACCTGATAATATTCCATAAAATAGTTGAACTTCAAAGTGAATCCCATATGCCATACACAAATACCATTCATCGTAATGAACTTTGCCTGATTACGGAAACTGAACTCTGTATCGTCAACACGTATGAATAACGGTAACGAAAAACCATTTTTTTCAATCATGGTTGCTGGGATGCAGCAATACCACCATCCTGCATAGGAATCCGCTTTTTTCGTTTTTGCTTCCTCTTTTTGAAGCATATCTGCCATATCTACTATTTTTCCATGACCTTTCGATGAGTTCTGTCCACCATCTGCTCCCAAAAATCCAACATCTTCATGGAATACATCCATCTCTTCATAACAGAGCATTGCACCGCTGATAATATACTCTTTATATTTTGGTTTTACCAATAACAACATTAAATATGTTCTTTTAATACTTTCCGAAAGAACAACCACATCATCATCCATCAATAGTACGTGTGTTGCTTTTGGTTTTTGCTGAAGGGATTCAATCATGCCTCTAGTAAAGCCGCCTGAACCACCTACATTTTTATTTCTATGATAATATACATGTTCTCCCTCAAACTCTTCCGCTGATAATACTCTTCCTTCATCATTATCAACAATGTGGAGATATACATTTCTTCCAATAATATCATCTTTTGAAAGAATTTCATCCTTAATCATTTTTACATTTTTACGGATAAAATCTTCTTTCTTAAACGTAGTAGTTGCAATGGAAAGCCTGACTTCATTGAACTCTTCTTCATTTACTTCCGCATAGTATCCACCATCATATACATAGCAATCAGAATACATACGAAGTTCAAACGCCACTAATGTTTCTTTATTATTCGGAATATTCACAGAAATTTCTGTTTTTTCATCACAGTGATATTCTTTTTTCAAAAGTACATCTCTTTTTGCCGATTCCTCAATTCTATGATACCCAGACAAAACAAGTTCAAAATCACCTTTAATCACTAACTTTAGCGATGTTTGTCCTATTTTGGTGTGTTTTTTCCATTTTTTCATAGAAAATGCATTTAAGTATGCCCCGAAGTCACAGGTACTATATTTTGAAAATACGAAGCACTGTTCTGCTTTATCCTGAATGCCTAGTCCACCTTTGTAAAAAAGATCTGCATAATCTGTATATTCTTCTTTATCTGGGAACAAAATACTCTGTAATTTTAACTCCATTTTTTACAACTCCTTATCATTGATTAATTTAACTGTAAATAGTTTTTCCAAAATTCTCTACTTTCAAGTTTTGAATAATTTCTTCTGTATTCATTGCATACTCGGTCATAATGCTTATCAATCAGCCGAAATACTTTCAACATTTTTATATAAGCTTTTACCAGCTCTCCCCTGCTTCTCTGAACACAAATTGCTTTTCCTGTCGCATCTGCATATACCACTTCTTTGCATCGATATAAATCATAAATGTTAGGATTTGGTCTTGCTACTTTTGTAGTTTCACTTTTATACGCCGGGAAAAAGTGACCATTCATTGACAGCATCCCCCATAACTTTCTTACTTTTCCTGGTGGTGCTACCTCTGGTCTTCCGCATGGATTCAGATCCTCTGCATCAATTCCATGATATCCAATAAATTTCTCTACAGGCTGCACCTGATAATTATATTTTGCTAACTCTCCGTGCAATTTCAAAGTATCTACATTATAGAACCATTTGAATCCTCTCAGGAAATCTACTGCGCCTTTCAAATTCAAATCTACATATTTATATCGATATTTCCCAATATTACTGCTAACCTGAATAAAAAGCATCTTCTTAAACTCTTTTGCAGTATATTGTGGATTATGAATTGCATTCGTAATTGCAAGATTTCTGATATCATAATATTCCAGAAATCCTGGTAACTTATTCTCAAATGCTTCATGCCAGATTGAAATTCCATTCATAAATATAAACTGACCATTTGCCCGCAGTCCATATTCGATATCATCTCGATGAATAAAAAATGGCAATGGATATTCTTTTTCTTTTATGAAATCAACCGGAATACAGGAATACCACCATCCTGTATATTCCGTTCTTTGAACTTGCTCATTTTTTACAACATTTTCAAGAACTGTCATATCAAAATCGTGGTTCGTAGCAACAATATCACCATCATTCCAACAAGCCCCACATTCATACTGAACTTTTGGTAAATCTTCTCTTAATAAAGTTCCCCCAATCGTTGCAGACATATATTCATCTTTCAAAACTGTCAACAATGTATAGGTCCGTTCTATGGCTTCCGGTGAAATAACCGCATCATCATCCATCAACAATACATGTGTAATTTTATCGTCACGCATATGTTCAAACATTGTTCTGGTAAATCCGCCTACTCCACCAAGATTTTTATTATTTACAATCCTGATATTGGAGTCCTCTATTTTTTCTTTTTCTAAAGTTCCCCCATTATCAGAAATACACACCGATAAGTGACCGTAAGCCTGTGCTTCCTCATTATTAAGCAAATGTTTCTTCAACACATTCATATTACGCTCAACATATTTTTCACGTTTAAATGTACAGATACCAATTCCAATGTTAATCTCTCGTCTTGAAGCCACTTCATCTGTATCATAGCTTCCTTCATAAAGAACCGTATCTTCTTCAGCAACTATGGTTACGCCAATTACACCTTTAGCCGGCAATTCAATCCTTGATGTACATTTTGTACTCTTAGACGAATTTTCCATTTCCTCTTGCATAATTTTGCTGTTTACTATTTTTTCATCTACACTGGATAAAGCATATACAAAAACTTTTATTTTTCCTTCAAAGGTAATCGATAGAGTAATCGACTGAACCCCTGTATATTCTTTCCATTTCTCAGCAGAAAAAATATTCATATAGGTGCAAAAATCAACTTTTCCACCTGCACTAAGCAAGATTTTTTCTCCTGACTGAATGCCATTAGCCACCTTATAGTATAGCTCTGACTCTTCTACTGCCTGCTGTTGCCAAACAATTTTCTGTAATATCATTTTTATCACCATTTACTGATTCATATGCATATATCGATCTGTTACTTCTTCGACCAATCCGCTCATTTTCACATCGCCTTTATCAATCCAGATTGCATGATCACACAACTGTCTGACAGAATTAACATCGTGAGAAACATACAATAACGTTGTTCCACCACTAAGCATCTGTCCCATTCTTTCATAACACTTCTGCTGGAACTGATAATCACCAACCGAAAGGATTTCATCAACTACCAGAATATCTGGACGAACCATTGTTGCAATTGCAAATCCAAGTCTCGCCTGCATACCAGATGAGAAATTCTTAATCGGTACATCAAGGAAATCTTTCAGCTCTGCAAATTCTATAATCTCGTCAAAATGCTCTTCCATAAACTTTCTCGAATGACCTAATACAGTTCCATTCAAAAATACATTCTCACGTGCTGTCATATTCATATCAAAACCCGCTCCCAGTTCAATCAAAGGTGCAATTGTTCCCTTTGTCGTAACGGTTCCTTTATAAGGCTTCAATATCCCACAACAAGCTTTCAAAAGTGTTGACTTACCAGAACCATTTGTTCCTATGAGCCCCCATGCTTCTCCACGTTTTACTTTTAAGCTCACATCTTTTAACGCTAAAAACTCCTGAAACATCAACTCGTGCTTAATCAACTTAATTACATATTCTTTTAGATTATCAACTTTCTCCGTTGCCATATTAAACCGGATTGTCAAATGGTCAACATCCACAATATACTCGTCACTCATACATTTTCTCCTAGATATATAATATGAATTTATCCTGTGTCTTTTTAAATACAGCCATTCCGATTGCAAGCATAACAAACGCCATTAACCAACATCCTACAAAAATTCTAGGTGTCGTAAAATGTCTGTATAACACCAGATCTCTAAAGAACTGAATGTAATAATACATTGGATTACAATACTCTACAAGTGTTCTTAACCAATCCGGTAAAAGGTCAATCGGATAGAACATAGGTGTTACATACATCCATGCAACAGTGATTGCATTGTAAATGTACTGGATATCTCTGAAAAATACATTTGCTGCTGAAAGGAAGAATCCCATACCACATACAAAAATATACAGCGGAATTACAACCAGTGGGAATAATAAAAGATATGGTGAAAACGGCGCTCTTGTAATCAGCATAACAAGAATCAATGCTCCCATTGAAAAAATAAGGTCAATCAGTGAGCTTGTAACCTTTGATAATGTAAAAATATATTTTGGAACATATATCTTTTTAATCAAAGCGCCATTATCTAATATAGAATACATCGACATATGAGTTGCGTTATTCATGAAGTCAAATAATGCTTGACCAGTCAACAGATATACCGGGAAATTCTCAATACCTCTCTGGAACATCTGTGAAAACACCAGTGTCATTACCAGCATGATCAATAACGGATTCAAAATACTCCAAACATATCCCAAAAAGCTGCGTCTATATTTCAATTTTACATCTCGAACTACTAATTCTCTCAATAGATCTTTGTACTTAAAAAATGTATTTATTCTATCTCTTGTTGCGCTCATCTTTTTCTCCATTTACTTAATATGAATTTCTTCTTCCCTTGAATGCTAACACGGCCAGTGGAAATGCTGCATATCTTGTCTTTCTTAAAATCAGAACTGCCGGATTCCTTACCTTATCATATACAGCTCTGTTCTTATGGTAAAAATATGCATCCAACTTCATAGCCTTTTTCCGCATTCCATTCTTAAGTGGAAAACTAATATAAATTTTCATCTGGCTGGTAAGTATCGTTGCAGTAAGTTCTCTGATGTATTCTATATTCGCTTCCGGTGCAAATTTTTCTATTTTATTGCAATACTGGTTCAATCTCATCAGTACTTTCAAATGGTTTTTCAAGTTTTTTTGCATCTTCTGAATCGACATACTCTGTCCAGGTAATCCCAACCGATACTGATAAACATGATCCTCAATAAAATATACAGTCTGAACATACGGGATTGGAAATGCTATAAACTCTACATCCACATAAAATGTATGCTCATCAATCTGTTCTCCTGCTTTTCTGTACAATTCCGTTTTTACAGTTGTAGCATGCATATCAATAATTGTTTTACCTACAATCTCTTCAAAATTATACATTCTGTTATATTCAATTTTCTCAAATGGATGTTCCTGGCGTTCTTCCGGCATCTTTGTTGTGTGATTAATCCAGGTATAGTTTGATGCAACTATATCTGCATCAATTTTTTTCAGCACTTTGACCAAATGGATAAAACTTCTTGTATCAACCCAGTCATCACCATCAACTACTTTAAAATACTTTCCTTTTGCTTCTGCTGCTCCAGTATTTATTGTTGATCCATGTCCACCATTTTCTTTGTTAATTAAACGATATGTGTTCGGATATTTACTTTCATATCGTCTTGCTATTTCTTCTGTTCTATCGCTTGAACCATCATTTACAATCAAAACTTCTATATCATCCATTACTTCGGAATTAACAAATGATTCTAAGCAATCTTCCAAATAGGCTTCAACATTGTAACTTGGAATGGTTATTGTTAATATCTTATCCTTCATCTTTCTCCTTATTCTTTCCTAGAAAAAGTTGGCTTTACAGATTAAGTATCCGCTCCACCAACTTTAAATTATTAATCCTTTCGCTAATTGTAGCAAATGCAATTATTCTTGTCAAATCAAGACTGTCTTTTCTAAATAGTAAAAAAAACATATTTTATCCAAAAATACACATTAGGATTCGACTCAACTAATGCATGATATCTTCCATCCATAAATATATTCCAATAATTTAAAACTGTAGTCACCAATACCAATCCTACTATACCTTGTAAAAAAACTTTTCTAATTACCATATTGTTTAAAGTTTTTTCATCCAAATATAACATAGCCACAATTGTCGAAATCGCAAACATCCACCCAAAATCCGACATATATCTTTGAGTCATCCCTGACATTTGAATTGTTACAAGAATTATTATAATTGCACTAGCAAATGCTCCAACCGCAATTCCCCATCCACTACTCTTCTTATGCTCTTCTTTATATTTTTTCAAATACCAACAACATACGATAGTAGGATTAAACCAGAGAAATCCACCAAATAACGGCTCTTGACTTACATATCCCTGGTAATCTGTTAAAACATTATCCCCTATTACTTTCATAAACGGAAATCTCGAGGTAATATTTAATGGTTGAAACAAATATTCAAAAACACCCAACCAATTTCTATCAAATTCAACTCCTCTATGAGTCATATCATTACTTGTCAAATTATAATTTGCTCCAAAATCCATAACACTTCCAAATCTAACATAGTTATATCCCATAATAGAAAAACCAACTATTAAAAATGGAATAATAACACACAACGTATTACTTATGCCTTTAAGAGAAAAAAATTTACGCTCTTTTATGTCATTCCAGAAAATCGGAAATGCCAATAGTACTATAATTGCCAATTGTGGTCTGCATCCAATAATCAAAGCAATACAAGTTGCTCCTATAATCAAATATAATTTATTTATCTTTTCTTTTCCAGATGCCTCTATCCAAAAGGATAAGCCCAATATTCCCAAAAGAATCGCTAACATAATTGGAATAGAATATACATTTCCATAAAAAACTAAATATACAATAGAACTCATAGCAATAAATATATTAGTTCCTAACAAATATATTCCTAGCGAATTTTTTTTGAAATATTTTTTTTGCAATATATAAACAAATATATAACTGGCAATACAATATAATTCTCCACACAAGATAACTGCAACCCATGTATGAAGATGATGGCCTGTTATTAACTTGTATGGAACAAAAAACAATAACGCTGGAACAATTCCAAAATAGCAATAGTACTTTCCCTTATAAAAAGCATGATCAACATAATACCACTCTCCAGCTTCTTTCATTAACTGGTCTCTTTTTACAGGATCATACGGATTTTCCATCTCTTTTAACGTTTTTGATACAGGCAATTCCAGACTAAACTGACCATCTATTATTGCATCAGCTAATTCTTGATATTCTACATCTGGTGCCCATTGACCATTTTCTAATGTGTCATATGGTCGTATAACAATACCAGTCCCTAGTATAACAATCATATTTACACAAAGGAATCCCATAACAATTAGCTTTTGTTTTTTTAGTTTTATATCCAACATCTCTGTATATATTTTTGATTTTGGTGAAAAAAAAGTAAACACAAAATAAATAGCAATAAAACTCAACATTCTTATAGCGTGAATATCAAAAGGTTTTTTTTCATTTAGCACTAGTTTATTGATATAAATTTCTGTTCCATTTGGAACGCAAAAATTTATTTTTATTTTATTACTCTTACCACTGAAATGTGTCTTTATATATCTGCTCCCCTTTATTCTTTTCACAACATTATACTGTGGTAATTTTCTATATTCCGCATTAGCCGCATCAGTCATTGATATCTGTATTGGTAAGTATCTGTTTTCCCCTTGATCAGAATCCGAAACATTCATATCAGCATATATATTTTTTATTGCTAAATCTAGATCTCTTATCTCTATATATGCCTCATCCACATCTACAATTTCATAATAATTTTCTTTAGTTTCTTTTATTCCACTTCCTAATTCAAACTTTTCAACTTTAACCGGAGAATAGTTCAAAGATTCCCATGTCCTAAAATTAAAGACAAAAGCTTCTAAAAAAATTATAATTCCAAACACAAGCAACACTTTTTTCATATAACACTTCATTATTCATTTTCTCCCCAACAACCAATTATACTTTTAAAAAATCTTAAAAATATATTTTTAATTGTCTTTATAATCACAATAACGCATAATGATATAAAAAAACAAACAAAATCATCACTAGCATATAAATGTATTCGCCAAATGCTTCCCACTTAATATATTTTATTATATACTTCAATATTTTTTTTGAAATCAAATGATATTCTAAAATATTAATCACTAACATATGGACAATATATATTTCAAAAGTATATGACGATAGCCAACAAATCATTCCATTAACCTTTGTTTTTTTATTATCATCAATTAAACAAATACATGCAAATATCAATGCTGTAGCACAGCAAAGCCCAAATATACTATACCAGTATAAAAGATTCCAATACGAATAGTTATGTCCTTCGCGATTTAAAATAAGCAATAACCTAATTATGTTTAATGCCAAAAATATAATCATACATCTAGTAAAATTAAGTTTATTTTTTATTGCATCTTTATGCTGAAAAATAATATTTCCCCACACTAAAAAGATTGCCGCCGGAATAGCTCCATTAAACGAGTGATGTGAAAATTCTGCCATAGTATTTGAAGACAAATCATTTAATACTAATAATACAGCAGATACGATTAAAAATATTTTCTGTCTTTGAACATCTTGATTGATCTCATTTACATATGCCTTTAAAACCGGAAACATTAAAATAATAAGAAGATATATTAGTAAATACCACAAATGTCCCGAGCATGCGACTACTATATTCCATGAAAATATTCCTTGTAATAAAGTTATATAATCCTGACTTGAATGCGTAATACTTTCCAATATATTTTTTCCATCAACCAGATATCCTGACATAAAAAAAGAGAAACACAAAAACAATACCATAGGGACAACTATTTTTTTCAAAGTACGTTTTAATAATTTAAAATAACTTTTTGTATTAAATATAAAAAAGCCAGATATTAACCAAAAAATAGCGACTCCGTCTGCAACCAAACATGCGCTAAACAGTCGACTCACATCATATCCACCATCCACAACAGTATTTAATGAAAGATGTACCCCAATAACAAGCAAACAGGCAATCAACCTTGCCAATTCAACCGACGCTTTTCTCATATTCCCTTTCCTTTACCTAATTAATCTATTTCTCATTCTTCAACATTTTGTATCTATCTGCAGAATGCTGTAATTCCATCTCAAAATCTTGTCTGTTTTTTTGAGTAATAGTTGATAACAATACACCAACAAAAAAAACCATAATAGCTGCTAAATATACAAAACAGCATACAATCAATGTCGGGAAATTTGGTACTAAACCGGTTTTAGCAAACTTCACAATGATCGGAACCATAAAACATGTACTTAAAATTGCCAAGAAAGCTGTTATAATTGTAAAAAAGCCAAACGGTTTGTAGTTTCTATACAATCTCGCAATAGTCATCAATACTTTTGCTCCGTCCGAATAAGTATTAAGTTTTGACTCACTTCCCTCCGGACGATCCCTATATTCAATTATCACATTCTCAACAAACATATTGTTCTCTACTGCATGAATGCTCATCTCAGTTTCAATTTCAAATCCTTTTGACAGTACAGGAAATGTTTTTACAAACTGATAACTAAAGGCACGATATCCCGTCATAATATCTTTGATATCATTTTTAAACAATCTATTTATTGCCTTTCTTACTAACGTATTTCCGAAATTATGAAATGGTCTCTTATTTTCTGTAAAATATGTTGATGAAAGTCTGTCTCCAACCACCATATCTACATGTCTATCTAAAACTTTATCCACCATTTCTCTTGCAAATTCTGCCGGATAAGTATCATCTCCGTCTGTCATAACATAACATTCTGCATCAATTTCACGGAACATTCTTCTGATAACATTTCCTTTTCCCTGCTGATATTCATGTCTTACAGTTGCTCCTGCTTTTTCAGCAATCTCTACCGTGTCATCTGATGAATTATTATCGTATACATAAATTGTAGCCTCAGGTAATACTTTTTTAAAATCTTCTACCACTTTTTTAATTGTTTTGCTCTCATTATAGCAAGGAATTAATACCGCTATTTTATCCATATTATTATCCTCCATCTTTCTGTTTAAATAAATCTTTCTGTTTCTACGCTCGGACCTTCATGACTGATTCGTCCCAGACTTACCAGCTCCTGAAATGCCTCACTATCTCTCTTCTTATCTTCCGGTCTGATATGATATGTCGAAATGATTCCGGCCACTTTCTCTTTAATATCCGGACTTTCTTCCATCGCCGCTTTTTCAAGCTCTCTTAACTGGCTTAAGAAATGTACCTCATCAAACTCCAACGGTTTCCCAATAAAAATCAAATCATTCGCCGTCTTCTGAAGCCCTTCTTCTTTCGTCAGTAACTCTTCATATAGCTTTTCACCTGGTCTTAAACCGGTATATTTAATTTCCATATTCACACCTAATGTATACCCTGAAAGTCTGATTAAATTCTTCGCAAGATCGGCAATCTTTACCGGTTCTCCCATATCCAACACAAAGATTTCTCCACCATGCGCATAGGCTCCTGCCTGTAATACCAGTGAGACTGCTTCCGGGATTGTCATAAAGTAACGGATAATATCCGGATGTGTAACCGTAACTGGTCCGCCTGCTTCCATCTGCTTCTTGAAAAGTGGTATTACACTACCATTACTTCCTAGTACATTTCCAAATCGTACAATTACATATTCTGTTCGGGAATACTTACTAAATGTCTGTACGATCATCTCGCACATGCGCTTTGAAGCTCCCATGATATTAGTAGGGTTTACAGCCTTGTCAGTAGAAATAAGTACGAATTTCTTCACTCCATACTTATCCGCAGCTCTTGCAGTCTTGTAGGTTCCAAACACATTATTTTTAATTGCTTCATTCGGACTGTCTTCCATAAGTGGCACATGTTTATGTGCTGCTGCATGAAATACAACATCCGGGCGATAATATTCCATTACACTTTCAATTCGGCTCGTATTACGAACAGATCCAATTAATACTTCCAGCTTCAAATTTGGATATTTTCGGATCAGTTCCTGTTGAATCTCATATGCATTATTCTCATATATATCAAATATAATAAGTAATTTCGGATTATGTGAAGCAATCTGACGGCAGAGTTCACTTCCAATAGATCCACCACCACCTGTAACCAATACTCGTTTATTACTTACATACTGTCCAACACTTTCTAGATCAATATTGATGGTATCCCTTCCAAGCAAGTCCTCAATGGATACTTCTCGCAGG
>OLPT01001852.1_pt1 | contig 12090 bp, 10 predicted proteins | sample 1673051 | NCBI WGS metagenome assembly OLPT01 (sample SAMEA3136750, study PRJEB25190) | human gut metagenome | biome: human gut; feature: human-associated habitat; material: faeces | place: Austria | collected 2013
ACTTTTCACGCAGTTCATTCAAACCGGTCCATTGCATAGGTTTTCTCTCCTCAATCGTCTTTGGCGTTTGTGCGCCGTTTTTATGCTGTTATGGCAGAGGGGCGGCACGGAGAAAAAACAAAAAACAGCCCTCATCCCAAAAGGGACGAAGGCTGCTTGTGCATCAAACTCCGTGGTACCACCCAAATTGCAAAGGATAAAATGTGTCCCCTGCCGCTTTCGGCGCGTTAACGCTGCGCTGCGTCCGACTTGTGTCGCCGGAAGCTCCGGGGCGGCGCAAAATGGAACCGGCCGGAACGCCTTGCAGCTGGAAGCGCTCTCTCTGAACGGCGGTGTGCATTTCTGACCCCATCATTGCCATCTGTCATAATTTTACATTCCGCAAAGCAGACACAATGCCCCTTTGCGTACAGCTAAATTATAGCATACGCAAAACGTTTGTCAACGGTTTTGAGCAAAATTTACGGCACCCAGATGCGGTCTGCACGGGTTATCTCGCCGTTTTGGATGGTCACGGTCGTGTTTCCTGCATTCCACCCATAAGCATCTTCTTCATTGCTCATTGCATCACAAACCGTCCGATCTCCCTTTACGATCACTGGGTCGGCTTCAAAGTCTGCTGCACCGTCCGATAGTTCGATATCGTCTGCCATAACAAGTTGCTTAGCCACTCCAACTTCATAATAAGCGGGAAAATCATCCCATGTCAGAGTCCGGTAGTGGTCATCCTCTTTGCATAAGTCAATACCACCTTCTTCTATTCCACCGTTGATGGTCACATAGTTGTTTTCTCTCTCAACGCTTTCCACTGTTAGGGCTGTAATTTCTTCTGTCCCGTTTAGATGTGTTATAATGGTATCTCCTTCGCTCAATGCTTCAATATCTGCGGCTGTGTACCGGTCATAGTCGTATACAACAGCATTGTTGATGGTATTCTTGCGTTCACCGACCCATACTTTATCGCTTTCAAAGCTGATGTGATAAGTGCCATCCGAAAGTGGGTCACTCAGTAAAACACCTTGCATTGGGTGTACTTCCGTTTTTTGCGCCTCCGAAGATGTCGTGCTTGCCGTGGAAGCCGCTGTGCTTCCAGCCGTGGAACTGGACGCCCCACAGCCCACCATTGTTATTCCAATAGCCAAAAGCACAGTAAGTGTCACTATTTTATGGTTCCATCTCATACGAAAACCTTCTTTCTCTTGCTTGACGGAACGTTTCCGTTCCGCTACAATAAAAACGAATCAAGAACCCATTCTATTGCGACTGATTTTAAGATAGAGAGGAATTTCCCGTGAAAATTTTAAAAGTAAAATGTCTTGCCCCCGCCCGGCTGGACAATTATCTGACCCAGCAGTACCCCGCCCTGACCCCCGGCCGCCTGAACAAGGCGCTGCGGGAAAACAAGATCAAGCTGAACGGCAAAAAACAGCCGCTTTCCACCCGCGTGATGGCGGGCGATGAGATCAAGCTGTTCATTCTGGATGACGTGCTGGACGCCGACCGCCGGGTGGAAGGCCCTGCATGGAAGAACGCCCGCACCCCGGCGCAGGTGGTGTACGACTGCCCGCAGATCCTGATCGTGAACAAGCCCGCCGGCGTTGCGGTGGACGGTCCGGAGGACGATACTCTGCTGAACCGCGCGCTGCTGTACCTGAACAAGCAGGGCGAGTACAAGGAGAACGACCTGTACACCCCCGCCTTGTGCCACCGGCTGGACACCGGCACCAGCGGCCTTGTGATCATTGCCAAGACCCCGGAGGCCGAGGAGCTGTTCCTTTCTGCCATCAAGAACCGCGAGGTGCAAAAGACCTACCTCTGCGTCACCTTTGGCCGTCCCATGCCGCCGGACGCCACCTTGGGCGGCTACCTGCTGAAGGATGCCGACCGCGGCATTGTGAAGATCGTGGAGGACAAGCAGCCCGGTGCCAAGGAGGTGGAGACCCGGTACGAGACCATCGCCGTCTCCGGCCGTCTGGCCCTGCTGAAGGTGCAGCTGATCACCGGACGCACCCACCAGATCCGCGCCCACATGGCAAGCATCGGCTGCCCCATCCTTGGCGACAGCAAGTACGGCAACAACAGCGCCAACCGCGAGCTGAAGCTGAAGTATCAGGCGCTGTGCGCATGGGAGCTGACCATGCCCCGCTTCACCCAGCCGGACTTTGCCTTCCTCAGCGGCAAGACCTTCCACGCCCCGAAGCCGTGGTATTACCAGCAGGTGCTGGACGGCACCTTGAAGTAACAAAAAAGGAGATGCCCTGCAGGGCATCTCCTTTTTTGTTACTTATAATAGAACGCTCAGACCCGCACCATATCCGGGGTGATCTCGGCCAGCGTATGGGCACCGCACATCTGCATGGTGTCGGCCAGCTCCCCGGCCAGCTTATCGATGTAGCACTTCACGCCCTCTGCGCCGCCGCCGTAAACTGCGGTCACGAAGGGGCGGCAGATCAAAACGCCGTCTGCGCCCAGTGCCAGTGCCTTGAACACATCCACACCGGTGCGGATGCCGCCGTCCACCAGCACCTTCACGCCGGTGCCCTTGAGGGCTGCGGCGATCTCCGGCAGCACCTCGGCGGTGGCGGGACACTGGTCCAGCACACGGCCGCCGTGGTTGGACACCACGATGGCAGCGGCACCGGCCTGCTTCGCCTTCAGTGCGCCCTTAACGGTCATCACGCCCTTGACGATGAAGGGGCGCTCCGCCAGCTGCACGATCTCGGCCAGTTCCTCCACGCTCTTGCTGCCGGCGGGCGGGGTCATATTCTTCAGGAAAGGCAGACCCGCGGCGTCCACATCCATGGCCACGGCAAAGCAGCCGCTGGCCTTGGCCTGTGCCATTTTCTCGCGGATGGTGTCGATGTTCCACGGCTTGATGGTGGGCACGCCACAGCCGCCCGCAGCGCCGATGGCGCGGGTAGCCATCTCCATCACGGTGGGGTTGGTGCCGTCGCCTGTAAAGGCTGCAATGCCGTTTTCTGCACAGGCGCGCACCAGTACATCGTTATAGGTCATATCGGTGTAGGTATCGGAGTAGTGCAGGTTCACTGCACCCACAGGGCCCGCAAAGAAGGGATAGCGGAAGCTTTTGCCGAACAGCTCCAGCGTGGTGTCCGGTGCACCGCCGGGGCACAGGGTGTCCATGTTCACCCGGATATCGGCCCACTTATTATAATTGCGGATAGCGGTATCGCCCACGCCCTTGGCACCCGGGCCGGGGATCTGGTTTTTACAGGCCACGCCGTTGCACACCGGGCAGGCCTTGCAGTATTGACCAATGCAGGTACGGGCATTGGCAAGTACTTCAGGATAAGTCATAAAAGCATCCTCCTTATATTTCCCGCCGCTGCGGCACAAAATGACCTACCGCAGTGCTCTTTGCCCTCAATATAGACCTATTTTAAAGGTGCGTCAAGGGCTTTTTGTGCTTTCCATCCATGCGGTAGAATACTTTCTCGCGTTTTTTCGTCATTTTTAAAAAAGTCCGATTTTTTTCAAAAAAATCCTTGACAAAAAGCCTGCTTTCAGGTATTATAGTGGAGCGCCAAGGGCACCCGCCCAAAGGCAGAACAGAAGATGTGGAAAGATGGCTGAGTTGGTCTAAGGCGCACGACTGGAAATCGTGTAACGTGTCAAAAGCGTTCTGGGGTTCGAATCCCCATCTTTCCGCCAGAAACCTGAAACAGAAATGTTTCAGGTTTTTTGTTTTGTCCGCAGTTTGCGGCGCTTGACATTTGCGTGCAGTTCCGTTATGCTGAAGCAAATACGTTTTACCGGAAGGAGAGGTTTCCCATGGCATCTTCCCACAAAAAGCGCACCGGTCTGCGGGCGGCGCTGATCGTTCTGCTGTGTCTGGTTCTGGTGTGCGTGGTGGCTGCGGCAGTGCTGTACAGCTTCGTCAGCCGCAGGGTCAAGGCATTCCAGAGCGGTGCCAGCTTTGCGCTGGACTACACCATCACCTCCACCGAGGCCGAGCCCCCTGCTCTTTACGCCCTGCTGGACAAGTTCGGCGGCACCACCGGCAGTCTGACCGGCCAGTACACCCCCCGGGCGGTGCAGCTGGCGCTGTACCCAACGGGCACCAGCACCGTCAACGATGCCCCTCTGACCCGGATGTACATCAGCGAGGAAGAGACCCTGTACGACGCCGGGCAGCTGTACAACAAGCTGCGCAGCACGGTTGTGGCCGAGTATCCGCTGGCAAGCCTGCTGCTGCCGGGCTGGTCGCTGGGCAGCTACATTTCCCAAGACCAGCTGGCCACCCTGCTGGGGGTAGACCCCGCCGCCACCGGCTTGCAGCAGGTGAACGACTTCCAGCTGGACTTGAAACAGCTCAAAACCGTGCAGCCCGCCAACGCGAAAGAAGGTTACCTCTACCTTCAGCTGCCGAACCTCGCCGCCGGGGAGGATGCGCCGCAGCTGATTCTGGGCATCGAAAAGCAGGGTCTGCTCAAGACCCTGTCCCCCAAGGTGCACATCCTGCTGGACGTGCCCGCCCACCACATCCATGCAGAACTTTCCGGCACGGTGACTGCCGCCCAGACCGTGGTGACCGCCCCTACTTCCCGGATGCAGGACTCTGACGTGGAAAGCCTTGTGCAGCTGCGCAAAACCATCGAGAGCATCGTGCAGTTCGTGCAGACCGCTGCCCAGAGCGATGATGCTGCCGCCCCTGCTGCATAAAAAGCTTCTATAAACGCAAAAAATCGGACAGACCGCGGTCTGTCCGATTTTTTGCGTTTTATGATTTCTTACTTCTTTACGGTCTTTTTGCAGGGTGCACGCTTTGCCTTGGGCTTTGCGGCGGCAGGGGCAGTCTTGGCTTCCGCTGCGGGCGCTGCCTTGGCAGCCGGTTCAGCCTTAGTAACAGGCTCGGCCTTGGTTGCCACGGCGGGAGCTGCCTTCACCTCTACTGCGGGAGCAGCAGGCTCAGCCTTTGCCTTAGCAGCCTTTTTCGCAGCGGGCTTTTCTGCCTTGACCGGCTCTGCAGCCTTTGCGGTGGGAGCAGCGGGCTTCTCCTCCACCTTCTTGGCGGTGCGGGGCTTGCGGGCTGCGGGCTTCTTGGCGGGAGCGGCTTCCTTGGCCGGTGCGGCCTTCGTCTCGGCAGCGGGTGCTGCTTGTTCAACCTTGGCGGCACGTTTTACGCGGTCCTTTACCTCAGAGATGATCCACAGCTGGTCGCCACCGCCGGGCACTTCCTGCCAGATCTGCAGCACAGCGCCCACCTCGGCACCGATGCCCACGGTGTCCACGCACTTGCCGCCTGCCCAGGAGGAGCGCAGACGCACGGTGCCCTCCGGGGTGTGCTCCACCTTCCACATCTGGGACGTGCCGCCCACGTCCTCCCACAGGTGCAGCCATGTGCCATTGGCGGTGCCGGTCATGGTCAGATCCAGCAGCTTGCCGGAGGCACGGTTGCGGATGCGGTACACACCATCGCCCTCGCGGACAAAGCTCCACTCCTGTTCGGGCTTGTGGTCGTACTTACCCAGACGGACAGTGCTGCCGTCCTTGCTGCCCTCCACTGCCTGAATGACATTGCCGGTGTGAGCGGCAATGGTATAAAAGCGGTCGGCCTCGATCACAGTTTGTGCTACGGATTTCATGTATAAATCCCTCCCAATCATAAAATGCACAGATTTTTCCAATTCCTTCTTATAAAGAATACCACATATCGTGATTTTTCACAAGCAATTCGACAATTCTTTAGCACTTTATATAGAAACCATCCTGTTTTCGCCTGCTTTTTCGCCCCTTCGCAGGGGCGAAAGGCCGTTTTTATTCCCTCGACATTTTGTCGCAACTGCGTTATACTGTTTTCATCAGGACTATCTGCCGCTCTGGAAGGGGCGGTTTTCTCGTTTTTTGAAGGAGGATATTTTCCCATGACCCAGCAGGACCGCACTGCGGTGCAGTATCATAAAATGACCGAGACTCCGATCCCCCGGCTGATCCTCAGCCTTGCCGCGCCCACGATTTTAAGTATGCTGATCACCAGCATCTACAATCTGGCCGATACCTTTTTTGTGGGGCGCATCTCCACCAGTGCTTCCGGCGCGGTGGGTGTCGTTTCCAGCCTGATGGCTATCATACAGGCGCTGGGCTTTATGCTGGGGCACGGCTCCGGCACCATCATCAGCCGCCGCTTGGGCAGTCAGGATACCCACGCCGCCACCCGCTTTGCCTCTACCAGCTTTTTTACTGCGCTGGCCTTTGGCGTAGTGCTGGCGGTGGTCGGCCTTGCCACCCTGCCGGACTTTATGATGCTGCTGGGCAGTACCAAAACCATTCTGCCCCACGCCTGCGCCTACGCCCGCCCCATCCTGCTTGCCGCACCGCTGATGATCTCCAGTCTGGTGATGAACAACATCCTGCGGTATGAGGGCAAGGCGAACCTTGCCATGGTCGGGCTGGTCACCGGCGGACTGCTGAACATCGCGCTGGACCCGCTGTTCATGTTCGCTTTAGGGCTGGGCACTGCCGGTGCCGGTATCGCCACTGCCCTCAGCCAGACCATCAGCTTTGGCATTCTGCTGTATATGTTCCTGCGGGGCAAAACGGTCAGCCAGTTCCGGCTTTCCGCCGTCACCCGGGAGCCGCGCGAGTTTTTGCAGATCCTTGCAGGCGGCGCACCCAGCTTTGGCCGTCAGGGGTTGAACAGCATCGGCGGGATGCTGCTGAACATTGCCGCCCGCAGCTACGGCGATGCCGCCGTGGCGGGCATGAGTATCGTGTCCCGCATTTTTATGTTCATCCTCTCGGTGGCCATCGGCGTGGGACAGGGCTTGCAGCCGGTGGCGTCCTTCAACTACGGCGCCCGCAAATACCACCGGGTACGGCAGGCCGCCGTCTTTACCCTGCAAGCCGCCTTTGCGCTGCTGGTGGTGCTGATCGCGGTGTGCTGGTGGAACGATGAAAACCTGATCCGCCTGTTCCGGGACGACCCAGAGGTCACTGCCGTGGCGCTGCCCGCCTTCCGCTACCAGTGCTTTGCCATCCTTCTGCAGCCGGTGATCGTGGTGACCAACATGACCTTCCAGAGCGTGGGCAAGGCCGGGCGTGCCACCTTTCTGGCCTGCTGCCGGCAGGGCGTGTGCTTTATCCCGTTGATTCTTGTACTTCCCCGGGTGCTGGGACTTGTGGGTGTGGAGCTTTGCCAGCCCATTGCGGACGCGCTCACCTTTTTCATCTCGCTGCCCTTTTTGCTGGCCTTTCTGCGGCAGCTGGAGCAGATGGACAAGGCAGAAGCGTCCCATGCCCCGGCGCAGCTGTAATGTAATTGTAACCGTTTTTAGCCGCATTTTTCTGCAAGTTCTGCAATGAAAAATGCGGCTGTTTCGTATTCTGAGTGAACGGAAAAATTTTCCTCCCTGTTTTTGCAAAGGAGTGGTTTTTATGAAGCGTGTTGTCTTGCGTATCGGCTGCGGGGCAGTCTGCACTGCCCTTGCCCTTACTTTAGGCTGCGGCTGTGCCCTGCTGCCGCCCGCCACCGGCGTGCCGGGCGCTGCAAGCTCTGCCGTTTCGGTACCTACGGACGACAACGGCAAACCCCTGTACGACCCTGCCGTGCTGAACGATAGCCGTTTGCGGGTGCTGTACTGCGACGGTCGTTTCGGAAGCAGCACCACCATCCTGTGCGGCAGCACCCCGCTGCACCAGTCTACCCGCAGTGAGAACGTCTCGCTGGTGGAGGACAGCGCTACCGGCACCGCAGACTACTGGATGCGCAGCTGGTCCGACCCCACCGGCCGGGGCGGGCGCCGCACCGCCCTGTACGATAAGACCGGCACCGAAGTGATGTCCTTTGAGGGCGAGCAGAGCGCCACCCTGCAAAACGGCCTGCTGGTGCTGCAGGAGAGCCGCCTGATCGATGGCGGATACGTCCCGGAGTCCGGTTATGGCACCTGTCAGGTCATTGACCTTGCCACCGGTGCAGCGCTGCCGGTACCGGAAGGTGCATACAGCTGCGCCCTATGCGGGGATAAGCTGGTGTTCAGCTGCTACGCCCGCCCGGAGGGACTGGACGATTACGACTGGGATACCGACTACCAGCAGAACAGCTGGGTGGTGGTGCAGGAGAAGGACGGCACCACCGTCTACCGCGCCGATGCCGCCTCGGCGTACCGCCTCTTCTACGACAGCGACACCCTGAGCGACTGGGTGGAGCTGGACGTTGCCACCGGAGAGGAAACCACCAACCAGATCCTGTACAACACCCAGACCGGTGAGCAGTACACGGGCTTTTTGCAGGTCTACCCGGGCGGGCTTGCCAGCTTTTCCACCGGCGATGGCCGATACGAGCTGCGGGACATGACCACAGAGGACCGCGGACTGATTTCCACCTTTGACGAGCAGCCCAGCCAGTATTTCCCGGGCTATGTGGTAACATGGCACAGCGGCGAGGATCATGGCTACGAACTCTATGATCTGGAGACCGGTGCAAAGACCCCGCTGTACGATGTGGACGCCGCCAACAGCACCATAGCCGTCTACGCGCTGGACGGCAGTCTGCGGGTGTACAGCAAGGATAACGGCAAGCTGCTGACCGACACCACCGTAGAACCGGTGGAGCACCAGCAGCGGGTACGGATGAGCAACTGCGGCAGCGGCTACGTCTGGCTGGAATTGCAGGACAACGACCGCTACGAGACCACCGCCACCCGGCTGTACGGCCCGCAGGGGCTTGTCAGCGACCTGACCGCCCTGCAGGGCAAGTACAGTTACGTCAACTACCTGACCACCGACCCCGACGGCAGACCCATGTTCTACGGCAGCCGCGCCGCTGTGGGCAGCGCCTACGGCAACGTATGCGATGTGCTGAATGCAGACGGCAATGTAGTATTACAGGGGCTTTCCAGCTGCACCGGGTACTATTCCAACAGTCTGAATGCCCTGCCCGACCATGTGTTTGCCGCACAGCGGGGCTTCTATGTGGGCTGGATGGACACGAGTGGCAACTGGCTGTACTGCCAGAGTATTTTCTCGTCTGCCGCTGCGGACGATGTACCGAGTTACGGCTATTGATCTAGGAGGGTTTTCTTATGAAAAACGCTAAAATTTCCCGCCGCAGTTTTCTGCTGGGGCTGGCTGCCTGCTCCGCCGCCGGGGTGCTGACCGCCTGCAAGGGCACGGATGCGCCCTCCGGCAGCACCGCTTCCTCTGCCGCAGAGCCGCCCGCGTCCTCTGCTGCTTCCTCTACTGTGCAGCAGCCGGAGCCGTTCCTGACCGTGGAGGAGTTTCCCCCGCTGGACGGCAGCACCGCCTGCATCCCGCTGATGGCGCAGATGCTGGCCGATACCACCGGCATGGACTTGGAGGAAGCCCGCAGCAGCATCACCGTGAGCACCACCGCCTACGCATGGGAGAACTTTGGTCTGTACGACACCACCACCCGGATGCTGGTGGTGTACGAAGCGCCGGACTATGTAAAAGAAGAGCTACAAGAGGCCAATGTGCAGCTGGAGCAGAAACCCATCGGGGTGGACGCGCTGGTGTTCATCGTCAACGAGGATAACCCCGTGCAGGCGCTTACCCAGCAGCAGCTGCGGGACATCTACGCCGGGAAGATCACCAACTGGAAGGATGTGGGCGGCAAGAATCAGGAAATCGTTGCCTTCCAGCGCGGCGAGGACTCTGGCAGTCAGACCCTGTTCAAAAAGCTGCTCATTCAGGGCGGAGAGTTGATGACCCCACCCTCTGAGCTGGCACCTGCCGCCATGGGCGAGCTGGTGGACAGCATTGCCGATTACAACAACAGTGCCAACGCCATCGGTTTCTCCGTGTATTACTACATCGACCAGATGTACTCTAAGCCCGGGCTGCGGCTGCTGGCGGTGGACGGTGTGACCCCCAGCAACGACACTCTTGCCGACGGCAGCTACCCCCTGTGCAACGATTTCTACGCCGTCATCCACCCAGATGCCGCCGCCGACAGCCCGGAGCGCCGTCTGTACGACTGGCTGGACACCGCCGACGGCATCGCCTGCATCCAGAAGGCCGGGTACGTTCCGGCACAGTCTGCCGCCAAGGAGAATTGATTTTTCCATGAATTGACAGCCTGCCTGCATTCTGCTACAATCTAACCAGAAGTCTGTCGAATCCTGTTTAGCAGAATGCCGAAAGGAAGGTCTTACTATGGAACATCCCTCTCACCCGGTAGAAAGCCACTGGCGTACCTCCCTGCGCAACCGCATTATTCAGGCTTCCAGTCTGCTGGAAGTGCTGTTATCCGGGCTGGTGCTGATTGGTCTGCTGCTCAGCGTTGTGCCTCTGATCCGTTGGATGCCCGGCCTGCTGTTCGACGGCAACGAGGCAGAGATCCGCACCTTTCTGGAGCGCAGCTTGGACATTGTGATCGGCATCGAGTTCATCAAGATGCTGGCCAAGCACAGCCCCGGCAGCAGCCTTGAGGTGTTGCTTTACGCCATTGCCCGCCATCTGGTGGTGGGACACGATTCCGCTGTGGAGAACCTGCTCAGCGTGGGCGCGATCGCGCTGATCTTCATTGTGCGCAAGTTCTTCTTTGTCCCGGCCTTTGGCGCACACCTGCCGGACGGTCACCCCGCGCCGGATCTTACCCCCGCCCAGAGCGGCATTCCCGCCGACTGGTTCCGTCGGCGGCATTCCGAAGCAAAGCCTGAGGAAGAGACCGAGACAAAGGAATAAGCATATACAAAAACCACCCCGCAGCGGCCGGTGAACGGCTGCTGCGGGGTGGTTTACTATTTTCTGTTACTTTTTGCCGTGACGGCCAAAGCGGTACTCCTTGCCCTCGCGGATGCGCTGGATGTTGGAGCGGTGCATGTAAATGACCATCGCCCCCATGATCACCGAGCCGATGGTGCACACGGTAAGGTCGGCGGCAGAGTAGCCCCGGAACACCCCGTACAGGATGGTGAGCACCGGGTAAAGTGCTGCCATGGTCACGCTGCCCAGTGACACCATGCCGGTGGGCAGCAGGCAGGCCAGAAAGATGACTGCCAGAAAGGGGATCAGCACCGGCTGGATAGCCAGAATGGTGCCGCCCGCCACCAGCACGCCCTTGCCGCCCTTGAAGCCGAAATACAGGGGCTTCAAGTGGCCGATAATGGCAAAGATGGCGGCAAGGTACACCGCCAGATAGGGCGAGAGCGTGGTGCTTTCCGGCATCTGGGTGAACAGCCAGCGGCCGATGCACACGGCCAGCACGCCCTTGAGCACATCACCAAAGGCGGTAAGTGCCGCCGCCTTTTTGCCGAAGGTGCGCAGCATATTGGTCATGCCTGCAGCGCCGCTGCCGTACTTGCGTACGTCATCGTGGTACAAAAACTTGCTGACGAGGATACCGGTGTCGATGCTGCCCAGCAGATACGCCTGCACAGCGGACACCGCAGCGATGAGAACAGATTCCATCATCTGAGCCTCCCTGACGTGTTATACGTCCTTGGCACCCACCTCGCCGGAGCCGCGCTCCCGCACGACCAGACGGATGGGCGTATGCTCCAGACCAAAGTTTTCGCGGATCTGATTGATGAGATACCGCTGATAGCTGAAGTGGAACAGGTGCTTTGCGTTCACGAAGGCCACGAACGTGGGGGGACGGGTAGAGGCCTGCGTCAGGTAGTAGATCTTCAGGCGGCGGCCCTTGTCGCTAGGGGGCTGCATCCGGGCGGTCGCGCGGGCCAGCATCTCGTTCAGCACGCCGGTGGGCACGCGGGCACCGTTCTCGGCATCCACATCCCGGATCAGCTGCATCAGCTTGTTCACGTTGTAGCCGGTCTGGGCAGAGATGAAGATAATGGGTGCATAGCCCATAAAGCTGAAGCACTCGGCATAGCCCCGGCGCTGCAGCTCCATGGTGTTGGTCTCCTTGCCTTCCACGGCATCCCACTTGTTTACCACGATGATGCAGGCCTTGCCCTGCTCATGGGCGTAGCCTGCCACCTTGCTGTCCTGCTCGGTAAAGCCGACGGTGGCATCCACAAGGATCAGCGCCACGCGGCTGCGCTCCACAGCAGCCAGTGCACGCACCACCATGTAGCGCTCCAGACCATCGCTGATGTTGCTGCGCTTGCGCAGACCGGCGGTATCGGTAAAGATGAACTTGCCGTA